>Ga0209092_10000033_pt1 | contig 109013 bp, 158 predicted proteins | sample FraStrMetagenome_FD_187446 | JGI IMG/M metagenome (GOLD analysis project Ga0209092, IMG submission 187446) | Marine eukaryotic phytoplankton communities from Arctic Ocean - Fram Strait ARC3M Metagenome (SPAdes) (version 2) | ecosystem: Environmental > Aquatic > Marine > Oceanic | place: Fram... | reverse complement strand
GAGTAGATAAAGATGATCCAGGACATTTAAATAGAGAAGGTAACAAGTTATTATATCAAATCTATATAAAAAACAGTGCAATAGGTAATTGGTTAGGGGAGATAAACTAATGTTAAAAATATTAAAGATTGAAATGATTAATTGGTTAGGGGAGATAAACTAATGTTAAAAATATTAAAGATTGAAATGATTAATTGGTGTTATACAGCGGATGATAAAATAGATATGAAGTCATTAACTGATAAGATAGACTTTGAATTTAAAAAACGTAGCGGCATTGATTTATGTATTATCGAACGTGTCAGTCAAGCCTATTATAATGCTTTTTACTATGCTATTGATAAAAACACATACCGAACAGAGTTTATAACCAGCACTACAGATGGTAATCATGTAGTTGGTGGAAGCATTGCAATATATTGCAAGGCAGCTAGTGATACCCTAAGCCACGCATCTTTAAACTTGCCTAGCAGTAAGAAACAGTGGGATGGAGGACAACCAGGAAAGCTACATGTATTTTCATGCTGCAACAAATATAAAATTGTAATTGGATGCATGCCACAAAACTTAGGCAGAGACCAACCTAAAGACTCAAACATGATTAAACAAAAGTATTTTGAAATATTAGATTCGTTTTGGCCTAATCGTAAAGATGAAACAGATATATTGCCAATTGCAATGTGGCCTGACGGGGCTGTCAAACGCAGTGGATATGAAATACATGTCTGGCAATTAAACAGAGAAGATGCAATCCTAGATGATCAATTTTTATATGATTGGATTCGTAATAATAACGATTCAGTTATAACAATAGTAGAAGAATTTGGCAACAATACAAATGTTGTAAGACCAGATGTTAAATTACTTAAAGTTATTGAACAACCTAATAAAAATTGCCAAGCAATTTATACTAATTCAGAACAGTTTTCTAACATTGTTGTAGAAAACGTAGACAACATTCCAGGAGTAAATAGCACTAGTATCGCAAACTATATCACAATAGAAACGGGATGTTGATAGATGGCATTTAACCATACAATATTATATATGCCAGTGGACATACCTAAGTTCCACATGAAGCAAGAACTTATTGCAGACTTTCATAAAGAGTTTACTCCACATACAGCACAAGCATTTGAATCGCAGAGATTGTTAAAGACAACAAAAAACTATGCTACATCAGAACCAAGAGATGATTTAACTGAAAGTCAAACCGCAGTGATTGATTATGTTAATAAGTATCTACCCTTTAGTGATTTAATTAATATTAAACTACATCATATGCGTAGGCAAGGTAGTATACATATTGATATGGTAGAACCAGAAGCCAATCCAGAACTATATCAACACAATAAAGAAAACGAACCTTGTGGATATAGAATGGTAATACAAGGAAGCAGGCATGGAGACCTAGCAATTATAACAGACGATCAAGTTATTAAAATGCCAGTGCTACCTGAAGATACTGATTGGTATAATATTAGTCATACCGGAACACCACATGGCAATACAAGATATGTAGACGACAGATACATATTGTTCTGTCATGGACGTATGGACATTGAAAAACAAAAAGCACTTGTAAAACAAAGCTACAACAAATACAAAGATGTGCCTGGTGCAATTGTTCACAGACAAGAACATACATACACAGATGATTGGAAATCAGAAGATGCTAGCTAACACATCATACAGCAAATACATGCACCCATGGAATTATGTGCAAGCCGACAATGGTTTCTTTACTCCAGAAGTATATGAGAATCTTACGAACATACTATATTCTGATGCAGTAAAAAATTGGAACATATACAATGACGATGGCAGTGACCCTGCTTATCCAGAAGGACAAGTTGTAATGATAGATGAAGAAGCACGTGAAAGTGCTAGTGGATTCTTACGTGAGTTCTACGATTGGTTATGGACAGACGAACTTACAGCACATATATTTAAAGCAACTGGTGTAGAGTTTAATCATTATAGTTGTATGTGGCATTTAGATTATCCAGGATTTGATCAAGGGTGGCACAATGATGTTGATGCATATCCAGACAAAGAAATTACTACCTTTCAAGTATACATGGCACAAGATAATACCCATACAGATAGTGGGGTGTTAGTATCACGCAAGCCTACTGTGGCACAAGCACAGGTGCCATACAAACCTAACCATGCTTGGTGTTTTACAGCACACGAAAATACATGGCACAAAGTAAAAGAAATAGACTTTTATAGACCAAGTTTTATGGTAAGAGAACATAGGTTAATAAAATAATGGCACTAATTGTTTGGGCGGATGGATCTGAAACATCTAAAGCAGACTTTGATGAAAAAGCAAAACTATACGCTGATGAATTAAGAGCAGCTGGGTATGACAACACATGTCGTATAGGTGTCTACAGTGGTATTGGTAATGTGTTTAAGATATTTGGAGCAATGCAAGTGTGTAGCCCAGTTATTATTAATCAGTATATGCCGATAATAGAACAACAATATTATGATGTAGACATGTGGGAAGATGTATTACCTGCACCACGCTACAATCAATGCAAACCAGATGAAGTAATAGGACTTTGCTCTAGCGGTAGCACTGAAACTCCTAAAATTATATCGTATAATGAACAGCAATATAATATAACTGGACTTGATAACAACATACAAACACACGGCAACATAACAGAACAAGACTCTACAGTTAACGTATTAGCATTATGGGTTGGAATAGGCTTTCAAACATTTTGCTTATGCTATAAAACAGGAGCAACTTATTATGTGTTAGAAGATGTGTATGATGAATGGCCAACAGTTAATCCTACATTTATTATAGCATCACCGGCTATACTTGATCTGATGATGGACACACAACAATCCTATTCTAATTCTATAAAACACATAAGAACAACTGGTGCACCAATGCATAAAGAATTTAAAATAAGAACTGAAAACTTCTTTAATGTTGCAACAACAGATTCGTATGGATTAAATGAACTAGGCACAGTAAGTATTATGCATTACCCACAGAAATATAACAGTGTGGGATATGTGCTAGACAAAATGCATGTTGAGTTTGCAGATGATAATGAATTAATAGTAGATGGATTCTCTACTGGAGATTTAGGATATATAGACAATGATGGATTCTTATTCATTAATGGACGCAAGAAAGATATGATCATAAAAGGCGGCGCAAAGATAATGCCTTATATAGTTGAACGTGCATTACTAACAGCAGGTGCAAACGATTGTGTTGTGTTTGGCGAAAGTGAAATACATGCATTAATAGTAGGAACAATAGACGAAAAAACATTACAAAATAACCTAATGTCATACGAAATACCAGACCATATTACCTATGTAGATACTATAGAACGTAAAGGTCAAGGTAAAATCAACAGAAAAGAATTACTAAATAGGTTGACAAAGCCTATAACATAATCTATTATATAACAATGGAATATATAATAGTAATGATTACAGCGTTGTTCATATACAATGCTAACCACATAGAAAACAATTGCACAGACGATGGATGCCCAAGCTGGCATGAGGAGAATTTAGATTGAAAATATTAATATGCGGACTTCCGGGTAGCGGTAAGTCAACACTAGCAGAACCATTTGCTAAACTAGTTAATGGTGTATGGATTAATGCTGACGTAGTTAGAACAAGTTATAACGATTGGGACTTTAGTTTGTCTGGTCGCATTAGACAATCGGTTCGTATGAAACACTTAGCAGATGGTGTGGTTATGGCAGGTAAGATTGCAGTGTGTGATTTCATTTGTCCTACAGAAGAAGCAAGACTAAACTTTAATCCAGACTTTACAATATGGATGGATACTATTTCTCGAGGTAGATTTGAAGACACAAACGATATGTTTGAACCACCTGAGAACGTAGACTATCATATTGAGAAATGGTTTGACAATGCCCATGAACAACTAATGCCAGTAGTGCAACGTTGGATGGAGATTAATAATGTTTGATAGTAAAAAACCCACAGTCCAAATGCTTGGCAGATGGCAACCGTGGCACAAAGGACACACAGAATTATTTAAAAAAGCACTAGAAAAAACTGGACAAGTTTGTATCATGGTTCGTAATGTGCAAGGTATCGATGATAATCCATTTAGTGCAAACAAAGTTGAACTTAGCATTAGACAGGCACTTTCAATGGAAGGCTTTACATATGACGAGGACTTTATCATTATGACAGTTCCTAACATTGTTGATATTAGTTATGGCCGAGGCGTAGGTTATAGCTTGACACAACACGATCTAGGTGTTACAATACATGAGATAAGTGCAACAAATATTAGAAAACAAATGAGAGATAACGGAGAACTATAATGGGGTATTTTTTACTAGGAGTTCTAATTGGTTGGCTAGTGCCAAGACCTAAGTTTATAGGCAAAGCAGAAGCAGCCATATGGAACCCTATCAAATCAAAATTACCAAATGCTATAACAAAGCATTTCGGATAAGCGTTAATAACATTGCCCGCTCTTAGCTCAGCTGGATAGAGCAACTGCCTTCTAAGCAGTAGGTCACAGGTTCGAATCCTGTAGAGCGGGCCAAATCACTTAGGTTGACACCTTTCAATTTATGTTGTATAATAGTAATATGAAACAACACAAAACTCAACTAAACCTTGTATAATAAAAACATCAATTTTAATGCCATAAATGGCCTTTTTACTTGACAAATTCTAAATACTATTATACAATAACATAGTTAGATTAAATTTTTATCAATAGGAGAAACACATGAGCACACGTGACGTAGTTCAAGACATCGTAAAACATACAGCAGGTCTTGGTTTTATTACAAATGTTAAAGTAACAGGCACAGACGAGGCAACAGAGCTAGATGCAATGGATGCCGATCGCACAGTTATTTTGCATGCAACATTACATAATGCAGTAGCAGATTTTAAAGGCGAGTTTGGACTAGGAAACTTAGGTTTTCTAGCAGGTGTTACAGCACTATCAAACTATCAAGAAGACACAGCTTCAGTTGAAGTTGTTTCTCGAGAACGTAATGGAGTGCAAATGCCAGACCATTTAATGTTTAAAGATGCAGATGGTAACACAGATCAATATCGTTTTATGTCAAAAGAAATCATTGAGCAGACACTACAAACTGTTAAGTTTAAAGGTGCTGATTGGGATGTTGCATTTGAGCCAACTAAAACCAAAGTAGCAGAACTAAATGCTATTGCAGGTATTTACGGTGGTATCGAACCAAACTTTACTGTTAAAACAGAAGGCACGGACTTAATTATTACAGTAGGTGCACCAGATGGATCATTTACAGGTAAGCGAACATTTGCTACAAACATTAGCGGAGAACTAAACGAAGGTTATGCATGGCCACTAGCACAAGTATTAGCAATCCTAAAACTAGGAATGTCAGGTGCATGTGTAATGCAAATTAGTGCCCGTGGAGCTCTACAAATTAGTGTAGATTCAGGCATTGGCAAATACGATTACATTCTTCCAGCATTAACGGTATAAGCATATGATTCCAAGTGTAGATCTCACAACGAAGAACAAAGACTATGCAGTATTTTTGCCTAGTATTAGTAGCTTCTACAGTAAACTGATCAGTAATCAACGGAGAGATCCTAACTATCTAAGCAATGAACGTATGCCTAATGGTTTCGAACACGGCATTGATGGTTGTGACTTTCTTAAAGACATTGACACTTACTATAATTACAAGTGGGGTTTATACTCGGCAGGACATGCTACACTTGACACAGCTAAAAGTGATGTGCAAGAATGTATGATACAAAAACGTGACAGAAACAAAAGTTTTATCTTAGGCGATAGTGGAGGTTTCCAGATTGCCAAAGGCGTAATTCAAATGGATTGGGCTAACTTTAAAACTGAGGACAAGTTGCGTAGCACTATTCTTAATTGGCTAGAACACACAGCAGATTATAGTATGGTGTTAGATATTCCAACACTGGCAGCACTTCCACCACTTAGTGAAAAGACTGGACTAAAGAGCTTTGGAGATTGTTTAGACTATACAATGTTTAACAATGATTACTTTGTTCGTAATAGGCAAGGCAAAACTAAGTTTATGAATGTTCTTCAAGGCAATGATGAACACACTGCTGACATTTGGTATGAAGCAGTCAAGCACTATCCATTTGAAGGTTGGGCTATGGCTGGTTACAATATGAAACAGTTGCATCTAATGTTACGCAGACTTATTGTTATGCGTGATGAAAAGATGTTGGACCCAGGTAGAGATTTAATTCACTATCTTGGAACAGCAAAACTTGATTGGAGTTGTGTGTTTACAGCTATTCAACGTAATCTACGTGAAACTGTAAATGAGAACATGATGGTTACATATGATGCTGCAAGTCCTTTTATCACTACAGCCAAAGGTCAGATGTATACAACTAATAATATGCGTAATGACAAGTTTGGTTATGTAATGGAAGGCGCTATCGACGACAAGCTATTTGCAGGAAACTATGACATGAAGTTTCCGTTTAATGGCCCAATTGCAGACAGACTTACAATGGGTGATATATGTTGGTATAAACCAGGTATGTTAAACAAAATAGGTAAAGAAGGCAAGACAAGTTGGGATAGCTTTAGTTACTTCTTAATGATGGCACACAATGTTTATATGCATATTGATAGTATTCAAAACGCAAATGCATTAGCAGATGTTGCCTCGACTAGATATACTCCTAGTCACAAGCATTGGCAGAAAGTCAAAGCTGGTAAGAAGATTGATGAGTTTGATACATGGATTCCACGCAACACAATCTATGTAATCAACTTTATCAATGAACTATTTAAAAGTGAAACTCCTATGCAAATGTTAGATGAGGCTCAACCAATGCTAGCTGACTTTAGTAACCAGAAGAGCATTAAGACTAGTGCAAGTGCATTTGATAACTTGTTTGACGCAAGTTGGGGAGACCAAGGAGACGATGACTTTACAGAGAATGAAACAGTAGATGCTGAAAAATTCCTAATGGGTCTAAACTAATAAGGAGAAAGCAAATGGGACTAGGCACAGTTAACAGTTTAACAAGACACAAAGATGCTTTAATTATTAAGCATAAAACACTTGACAAAGATATTAAAGAAGCGTATACTAATCATATTGATGACATTGAGATTCATAAAATGAAAAAAGCTAAACTTTCATTAAAAGAAGAAATTGTTAAAATTGAAGCAACTTTAGAAGAGAGAACACATTAAATGAAAAGAAACTATGATAAAGCAAGTGGTGTAACTGATATCACATTGTTTGTAGGCAAAGAAATAGAACGCACACCAGCATATGGTATGAAGACACTCTTTGTAGTAGGAACAGAGACTTCATTGGCAGAGATCATAGAACATGCAACGCATCATGAATGCACACATATTTACTTGGGTGCAAACATGTCATTTAATGTTGAGTTACCAAATGGAACCGACGAAGAAAACAAAGTATGGGATAACTTAGTAATGGGTTTGCTTAAAGCAGACTTTTGGGTTACACTAGACTTTGAAACCAAATATACTGATTGGGTCCTTGAATGTGGGTTCACTGAGTATCGTAGATTTATTCCAATGATAAGCGTAAGAATTCCTTACATTGATCAGTTGGGATATAATGCATGTATTAAGATCGACGATATCGATTTTGATGCTACCAACGAAGGTGTATGGGTTCATAGCCTTCATAACTTAATGGACCGGTCTGTGTTTACAGATTGGGATCAATACACACAAGATCATATAATCAAATAGGAGAATATTATGGTTAAAAAAGTAAGACTACTAGATGAAGATACTACTACAGCGGTTGCTGAAGAAGTAACATCAACAACTAATACTACAACTGAGCTTGATACTGAAAAGTTAATGAAGTTCCTTGAAGCTATCGATTGGAAGCTATGGGAATTACTTAAACTTGAACGTGCTAAAGCTGGCGTTGAGACTAAGTAAATGCAAATAGCATCTCGTAATATTTGGGTAACGTTTAGCAAAGAGGGTGTGCATTTATATCCTGCTGCTAACAACGACCCAGCATTAGCAACAGGTAAGTGGGATGATGTTTCATTCTTAGGGTATGCACACAGGCATATCTTTCACTTTCGTGTAGAAATTAGTGTAACACATAACGACAGAGATATTGAATTCATTCAATTCAAACGTTGGTTAGAATCACTTTATAGTGATGGAACACTAGAACTAAACCATCGCAGTTGTGAAATGATTGCAGAAGAATTAGCAGAACTCATTCTTAACAAATATCCAAAGCGTGAACTTAAAATTAGTGTCGCTGAAGATAATGAGAATGGTGCTAACATGCATTTTACAGATGACTAAAAACGTAACTAATTTGACAGAAGGAACATGAAACATGTCAAACACTACTACAAACAAAACTAGCCATGCTAACCGGTATCGCATTTCAGGACAATATAATATTAATGACGTGAAATACGATCTACTAAAAATTATTCAACCTTATGATGGGTTGATGAATAATGAAAAAGACGTAACTATTATTCGTTCTTTATTCATCTCTTACTTGAATGACTTAAAACATTCTTGGAAGATCTTTAGTTTCAATGTGGAAAACGTTGAAAAAGATAATGCGTTTACATTTGATGTTCAAGTGCAGATGCATCGAGAACGTAGCCCTAAGAAGCTAAAGATACATGTTGGCAAACTAGTTTACAAACCTGAGGTAAAAGATGTTTCGTAAACTATTTTATATGGGCCTCGAGCCATACGAAGGCCGCTACACACTACAGTTGCAAGACTGGGCTGAAGCGGTATTCCAAAAACGAGGAATAGACTATACTATTGTTCCAGGAGAAACTATTGATGACACTAAAGCTATTAGTGTTGGACAAGTGCTAGACGCACATGGTCGTAGTTATTTTGGAATGTCACAACTAATGAATTTAGTTCAAATGATGCGTAATGGCGAATGCACAGGAGAAGATGCAGTCTTATTTGAAGACATGTTTCAACCTGGAATTGAGTCACTTCCATACATTATGAATCAAATTCCAAAAGAACAACGCCCTACAGTTTATGTAAGGTGCTTGGCACAAGCAGTCGATCCAGATGACTTTGTCCACGTTTGGGGCATGGGTAAATGGATGAGCTTGTATGAGCAAATGGTTAATCAGTTTGCAACAGTGTTAGCAACAAACGAAGAAATGGTAGCACACATGAGAATTGCAAATTGGGAGGCACCTCTTTATAATATATCAGGACTTAGCTTTGGTAAAGAAGAAGTGCAAAGTCGTGTCGATAATATTAAACCATTTGATCAACGTAACAACCGTGTAGTTTTTGCTGCCCGATTTGATCAGGAAAAACAACCTGACTTCTACATGGATGTTATTGAAATGGTATTGCAACAAAGACCTGATACAGAGTTTGCAGTGCTTAGTGGCGGGCCATTACGTAGCAACAACCAGAAGTATTTGGATCGTGCTTATAAAATGCAAGACGAAGGTAAGTTGAAAATATACGAAGACCTAAAAAAGAATCAATACTATGATATCGTTAATGATAGCAAAGTAATGTTCAATTGTGCATTGCAAGACTGGGTATCTAATACCGTTAGTGAAGCAGATGCATTAGGTTGTAATGTAGTTTACCCTGCATATCGTAGCTTTCCTGAAACGTTTGCAAACGATCACACACGTCTATATTCACCATGGAGTAAAGAACATGCAGTTGAAAAGATCCTTTCAGGACTTGATGCACCTTCTGAGAACATGGGTAAGATTAGTGATTGGAATAACGGCACTATCGATCGTATGATTGATATTATGCAAGGAAATGGTGAACAATGGCTACGCAATGGAAACCGTTACAGAGACCACGTTGCGGAGGCAAAATACGCATGAAGGTAGTTGTAACAGGAGCGGCTGGATACATTGGCAGTCAAACATGTAAGACATTAATGTTAGCAGGACACGAAGTTATCGGAGTTGACAGGCACAAACCACGTCACGATTACTACACAGTATTCCACGATAATCGTGACTACAACGACATCCAAGACCTATTGCTTGGTGTTGATGCCTGTGTTCATATAGCAGCCACTAGTTTAGTGGGTCCTAGCATGACAGATCCTTTTGGTTATTATCAAAATAATACTCAAGGAACTTTAGCATTAATGCATGACTGTAAGATACAAAATGTTAATACATTTGTATTTGCAAGTTCAGCCGCCTGTTATGGCGAAGTAGAAGATGGAATATGTAGAGTCACAGATAAAAACGAACCTACTAATCCATACGGATACAGCAAGCGAATGACAGAAGTTATGTTAAATGACTTTGCTCGTGCATACGGAATGAACAGCGTCAGTTTACGTTTCTTTAATGTAGCTGGAGCAGACTCGGATGGTGAGATGGGACAAGAAAAAGCTGCAACTCATATTATTGCACGGGTAATGGAAAGTGCAATAGCTGAAGAAACATTTACATTCTTTGGCAACAACTATCCTACACCAGACGGAACATGTATTAGAGATTACATACACGTAGAAGACATTGCTAGTGGCATTAAATGTTCACTAGACTTTTTAAAAGATAACACAGGCGCACACATATTTAATTTAGGTAGTGGGCAAGGTAACAGTAATAAAGAAATTGTTGATGCAGTAGCATTGCAAACACCACTAATGGTTAAAACAGCTTTTGCTGAAGCAAGAGCAGGTGATCCTGCAATTCTTGTAGCAGATACAAAAGCAACTGAAAAATTAGGTTGGGTTCCAGAACATGGACTTGACAGTATCGTATATACCGCGTATAATTGGTATATGAAAACTAAAAAAGCATCAACGCCCAATGAGGTAAGAGATGCATACTTACACAGCACAACGACATCCACGTCATAAACTCGGAGAAGAAAATGGGTAAAGCAGAACAAATTAAAAACAAATTAGACGAAGCAGGCATTCGTTATTGGGCAGGTGATAACATATCCGAAGTCCTACAAGATGGTGACAAAGAACAACTAATTGATGAAGCCGCACTAGCATTTGAGAATGTATTACAGAAACTTGTAATTGATACAAAAACAGATCCTAACAGTATGGATACTGCAAAGCGTTTAGCTAAAATGTATTATAATGAATTAATGGCAGGCCGCTATGAAACAGCGCCACCGGCAACAGCATTTCCTAATGAACCAGACAACGTAACTAACGAAAAGTATGATGGTATGTTGGTTGTGCGTAGTGAACTTAAAAGTGTTTGTTCACATCATCATCAGCCAGTAACAGGTATTGCATACATTGGTATTATTGCAGCTGATACACTTATTGGACTAAGCAAATATACACGTATTGCACAATGGTGTGCTAGACGTGGAACACTACAAGAAGAACTTGCTATGGATATCTCACGTGAGATTATGAACGCAACAGGTTCAGGTGATGTAGGAGTTTACATTCAAGCAACACATGGTTGTTGTGAGAACAGAGGTATTATGGCAACAAGTAGTTTAACACAGACTACAGTGCTTAAAGGCGCATTTAAAGATGATGCAGGCACTAAAGAAGAATTTATGGATAACATTAAACTGCAAACAGACTTTGCATCACGATAGGAAATTAAATTAGAATGAGATTCGAGACTAAAATACCAAATGTAACATTTAAAGTTAGAGTATTAGATGATAATGCTGAAGCTAACTCGTGTGAAATCTTCCCATCAACTTGGGGAGACTTAACTACAGATGAGATATTTGCAAACAAGAAAGTTGTAGTGTTTAGTTTGCCAGGTGCATTTACACCCACATGCTCAACATATCAACTGCCAGGTTTTGAAGAAGGCGCACAACAATTTTATGACAAAGGTGTAGATGATATCTATTGCTGTTCAGTTAATGATGCATTTGTAATGAACGCATGGCGAGATGCAAACAACCTTAAGAATGTTAAAGTGCTACCAGATGGTAATGGAACATTTACAGAAGGCATGGGTCAACTAATTGACATGAGTGTTGTAGGATTCAACAAGCGTAGCAGACGTTATGCAATGATTGTTGATAACGGCACTGTAACAAAAATGTTTATTGAGCCTGACAGCACATCAGCTGATCCAGATCCATACAGCGAAACAACACCAGACAACGTATTAAAATCACTATAGGAGAAAAAAAATGACAAATCACGATAAAATTATAGAAGCATATGAAACATATGTTAAAGAGCATGAATCATGGGAAGCTGAAAAGCCAATTAAAGCGGCTGCTTCAAGAGCCCGTAAAGCACTTGGCGAATTGGGTAAACTTACAAAAGAAAGACGTAAGGAAATCCAAGAACGCAAGAACGCAATGTAACATAGCAGCCACTACAGGAGAGTAACATGGTTAATAAAGTATACTACACATGGAAAGACATTGAGCATATGGTTAACACTGTTAACAATCTTATGTTTGCAGACAATTGGCGTCCAGACTATATTGTTGGAATGACACGTGGTGGACTAGTTCCAGCCGTTATGATGTCTAACATTACTGGAATTACAATGCATGCATTGGATGTAAGGTTCAGGGATATCAATACTGATCATGGACCTGAAAGTAATACTTGGATGGCCGAAGATGCACATGCAGGTAAAAATATTCTTGTGTTTGATGACATCAACGACAGCGGCAAGACTATGCAATGGATCAAAAATGATTGGCCTCAAAGTGCATACCCAAGTGATCAAACTTGGAATAATGTATGGGGTAATAACGTTAGGTTTGCATCATTGCTTGACAATCAAGCAAGCAACTTTGGCGAAGTAGACTATACAGCTATGGAAATCAATAAGATGGAAAAAGATGTATGGGTAGTCTTTCCTTGGGAAGGCGAACGAGACTATGGAAACTTTTAGAAAGGATTAGTCAAATGAGAGAACAATTGTTAGCAACAGCAGTAGCACATGCAAAAGCTGAAATTCAATTGCACAAAACAAATGTAGATGTTTATCTACATAACCCAGCTGGTATTGGTGAACATAGTGATATTATGGAAACTATTCAAATAGAACTTGATAAAATGGCATCAGCACATGATCGGTTAGAAATGTTAGAAACTTACTTTAACGACTAAGGAGAGCAGTATGAATCCAGATGATTTTGGAATAAACTATGATGTTATGGTCCCTACTTGGGACGACGACAATGTATTTGATGTTAGTGCATCAACTATATACGCATCTTCGGAAATTCACAACGAAATCACAATAGAACAAGGTAATGGCGATAGATTAAAAGTCGCCGCTACCATACGCCAACAAACATATGAAATTGAAGCACTAACAGATATCATTAAAGAAATGGTAAAAACTAAAAACTTCGATGTAGAATTAGATATTGAAAAAAGAGTTGAGCAGAAAAAGTTTCTTAAGAAACTAGGAGAGAACCCAAGTGGTATATGAATTTAATATTGTAGGACAAGGTGGTGAAGCCGTAATAGGAACACTAACAAAGTCACAGTATGAATATTGGGCAGATAAAGAAGATGATGAGGGAACACTCAGTCATCTATTCTGGGATGCATACGAAGAAGATGATGGCAATCCAATAACTGATCCAGAGAATGAATTGTTCTTGGGTCCATGGTATGAACTAGATGATATTGAACATTGCAATGGTGCTCAATTAGATATGCTAGAAGTAACAGTAACAGACGAAGATGGTAAAGTAGTATACGAAACTGAAGACCCTGACAATGTATTAGTGGACACACTCCACATAGAAGATCAGGACCCTGGGTTTTATTTTAAAGGCTGGACACTAGAAAAAGGAAACTTTTATTCCGCTGAGATAGAAACTGATAACTTTGATCCTAAACTATTAAAGTATCATGCAGTTAATATGGACGGCGATGTGATTATAGTGTCTGTTGAATATAACGGAAACGAACTTGACAATGACGGCGGAGATACCCGTGGGAAAGCGTCAGGTTGCGAATTTAGAGAGGTCGTATGAAGTATAAAGTAATAGTAAATGGATATGGTGCCCACCTACATATCAGACGCATCACCCCAGAACTATATGAATTTTGGAACAAGCAAGATGCAGAAGCAACACGTAGTCATTTGTTTGAAGATCCAGAAACTGATTTAAATGGTAATCCAATTACAGACTATGAAGACCCTTTATTTCTAGGTATGGCAAAGAATAGAAAAGACAGGCTTATAGAAGTGTTTGGACCACGTCCAAGTCACATACATGTGCATGTATTCGATGAAGATGATAATACAGTATACTCATCTAGTGTAATTGACGAATCAGTAAGATTTACAATGGATTGCAATTCATTAGGTAAAGGACATTACTTAAAAGGTGTTCGAGAGTGCAAAGGCACATTCTTCACAGGATATTTAGAAGAAGAAGATTTTAGCCATCACTTACTAAACCTAGCATTAGTTGAAATTGATGGAGATAAACTGTTATATCGTGTAGAATATGGTCGTAAGACACTAGAAAATGAACTAGAAGATACTGGTATTGTTAGCGAAAAGTTTGATTTTTACGATAATATGTAAATAAAAGGTTGACAGCCAAGACGTCTTACTGTATACTATAAGTATAAATCATAAAAATACAATAGGAGTGTAGTTATGAATACTGTGAGAAAAGCGATAGTTACTGTTATTGCAGTAATATCATTGTCGTTTGTTGCGTTGCCAACATATGCGGCACCATTCAGTTACTATGATATGGTGTCAAACATAACAAATATTGAGTCTCGGAATACTTTTGCAAAAAGTATGATGAAATCATACTCAAATGGGCTTAAAACATTAAAGCCACTAGCAGAAAAATACAGCCAATACAGTTGGGCTGCAACACTAGTTGAAACAGTAACCTTTTACGAGAATGAGATTAAAAAGTTCGCAGACTTAATCGGCGAATCTCTTGACGCAAAAGCAACTGTAATCAATACAACATACAAATACAATCAACACGAAGTAGTTACTGAAACACCTGAAGTTGTTTCACGATCATCTACTGAAGTAGAAACTACAGAAGATTATGTAGTTTCAGTGCATGAAGATATTACAATCACATACACAAAAACAGTCACAACAAAAACATACAAAGGCACATTCACTACACAACATTGGAGTGATGGTGCTAATACTACAGAAGTCAGCACTGAGCTAGTTAGCACAGTTGTAGAAGATGTAGTTCGAACCGAAGCTGATCATAAGTTTGTTAGAACATATGAACTTGAACGCCCTGTTGAAATTGTTGAAGTCGTTGAAGAAGAACCCGTTGTCGTTGTAGAGGAGGTCGTTGTCGTTGACGTAGTTGACGAACCAGTGATCGTTGTAAGCGATGGTATGGGTATTAAAACAGAAGGTGTATTAACTGTAGAAGAATACTTAGCAATGGAAGATGTGTCGTTAGGTGCTACACAAACATATATTGATGCAGTGCATAATGTAAATTCTAATGTTGGTATAGATTATATTACACGCGAAAGTGGAATGTATCGATATGGAAACAACCTAGAAGCCATTGGTGCACCAGAAGCCTGGGCAAAAGGTTGGACAGGTAAAGGCAGTGTGTTAGCAATACTTGATACTGGTATTGATTTAGATCACCCAGAGTTTGCTAATAAGATTATTGCCAGCAAATGTTTTATAGATATGTGCACCGATCAACGTTTGATTGACAAAGGCACAAACGAAACAGTAGACGATAAAAATAAGTATTCACACGGAACACACGTGGCAGGTATTGCGGCCGCTAGTTTAGATGGTGTAGGAACTACTGGTGTTGCTCCAGATGCCAAACTACTTATTGGTAAAACAGCATGGGACAATGGATACTATCAATTTAATGCATTAGGTAGAGGTATTGAATGGGCAGTTAACAATGGTGCAGATGCAATAAACGTATCTGGTAACTATAACGTAGACTTGACATACAAGCGTAGTATACAAAGTGCAGGCAATGGTGTATTTTATAGCACAGACTCACGTTACGATGGAGCATATGCACTTGAAGGCTATTCAGGATTAGCAGTAGATGACAATTATATGTTGCCACAACTTACAGATGCAATGTCAGGCAACGAAGCAGTTCTTGTATTTGCTGCAGGTAACCAAGGATTGGATGTTCCAACCTTCCCGGCTCATTATGCAGTAGCAACTAGCAAAGATGGAGAATTGTTGCTAGGTGGTAAAGCAATTGTAGTTGGTTCATGGAATCTTAAATCAGGAAGTATGTCACGTAGAAGTAACCGAGCTGGAACAATGTGTTACGGCACAGACGGCGAGTGTGTAAGTGATGCTAGAATTAGTGATTTCTATATACTAGCACCAGGTGACAATGTAGCATCTACAAGTGTTGATAGTGAATACAGAACACTAGGCGGAACGTCAATGGCAGCTCCGGCAGTAACAGGCGCAGTAGGTATTGTGCATCAAATGTGGCCATACATGAAAGGCGATAACATTGTTAAACTATTGCTTAACACTGCCGACAAAGATATTTGGGGCTACGATGTAAACACACACGGACAAGGTTTGCTTGATTTAGATGAAGCAACTAATCCACAAGGTGTTGTAGGTATTCCAACTAGTGGACGTATCGATGGTGCTCGTAGTAGTTTAGACTCGGGTGCGTTTGCATTGAGTGGCGGTGTGCATATTAGTAGTATTAGTAGCACAATGGTAGTTGATGATTATGATCGTAACTTTTATGTAGATGGTAACGACATGATTGGCGTAGCAGATACCCGTAGTGCAGATCCAACACAAGCAGCTAATATGGGATTTGCTCCAGACTATTACTTTGGATATGGTGCAGGCACAGTTATTCCAATGGAAGCTGGCGCACTAAATATTAATGAAGATAGTGTAGCAATTGCAACTACAGTAGACCAATTTATGTTTGGCGCAGTAACAGAAGGTAATAGTTTCCTTGGTAATGTTGCAGACAATCCATTAATGGACGTTAACGGTGCTACAACATTCTATGCAGGCTACAACTTAGATAAAGCACTAACAGAAGATGTTACACTATTTGGTAATGCAATGTTTGGTGTTACTAAAGTAAACGTAGGCGACAGCATGATGACATCAGCAAGTAACTTGCTAAGTAATAGTGCAACACTTGGTATCAAACGTAACGTTAGCAACGGCGACTTTGGATTTGTAGCAAGTGTGCCAGTAGCAATTACAAATGGCACTGCAACGTTTAATACAGCAAGCACAGTTAGTTCAACAGGCGAGCTAGATTACTTAACTAGTAGCAGTGATTTAAGTGCTACAAAGCGTGAAGTAGACTTAGGTGTGTTCCGTAACTTCCAAGTAACAGACAACATGTTTGTAAAAGCACATGCAGAAGCACGTTTGAACTATGCAGGCACAAACGAAACAGTTACGACAGCAGGTATTAACTTAACATGGAGCTTTTAATAAATGTATAAAAGAGGTGAACTAGAGGTCATTGCAGGCCCAATGTTTGCAGGAAAGAGCAGTGAGTTGTTAAAACGACTGCTCTTTCTAGAGCATTCAGGACATAAAGCATTAGTCCTAAAACCATTAGTAGACGACAGATATGACCCAAATAGGATTGTTACACACAACAAACTTAGTCACCCTGCTATTAGTGTTATTGATTTAGAATTAGTAAAAGACAATTACACAATTAAACCTTATAACTTTCACACAGTATTCATTGATGAGATTCAGTTCTTTGATCCTAAAGAAGCATTGTGGTTTGTTGAAGAAGGATTACGAAATGGTTGTAACTTTGTATGTGCAGGATTAGATCAAGACAGCAGAGGAATACCATTTGATACAACAGGGCGTTTGCTAGCACTAGCAGACAGTATTATGAAGATTACTGCATTTTGTAATGTATGTGGACAACCATGCAGTAAGACGCAACGACTTAGAAAAAGTGGTGGCAGAGTAAACGTAGGCGGCGCAGAGACATATGAACCACGTTGCCATGAACATTGGGAGAGTAAATAATGACAGATCATACAATAGATATTTTACGTCAAGTTTGCCAAGAAGAACTTGACGATAAAGTAACTAGCTTAACAGATGGAACTGAAGATATATTTGAAGGACGCAAAGAGTTTGCAACTTCAATACTAGGACTTATTAATAAACTAGAACGTCCTAAGCAAAAAGATCAAGCAGACAAACTAAGAGCAAAAGCAGTCGCAGCCAGCAATGCAAGAAATGAAGTTGCAACGCAATACAACACACAATGGCATCCAATGCCCAACCCAGGAGACTCTAAATGAAAATCATCGCAGGAAACAGTAATATTGACTTAGCACAAAAGATTGCAGAACATTGCTTTGCTGCATTAGTGCCAGCAGACATTAAAGCATTTGCTGACGGTGAAAGTCGTGTAGAGTTTATGGAAAATGTTAGAGGTGAGGATGTGTTTATTATACAAAGCACAAGCACACCAGTTAACGATAATTTAATGGAATTAATGATTATGATTGATGCGGCCAAGCGTAGCAGTGCTAAACGTATTACCGCAGTCATACCTTATTTCGGTTATGCAAGGCAGGATCGTAAGAGTGCTAGTCGTACTCCTATTACAGCTAAACTTGTTGCGAACCTGCTAACCGAATCCGGTGCTGATAGAATCCTTACAATGGATCTACACGCAGGACAAATACAGGGCTTCTTTGATATTCCTGTAGATGATTTAACAAGTCGTATAGCATTTGCAAGAGATATTAAGAAGCAGTTCTACAAAGAAAACAGTGATGTGCATGAAGTAGAAACAGTATTTGTTTCACCAGACGCAGGCGGAACTGTAAGAGCTAGAAAGTTTGCTGATATGTTTGGCGGCGATATTGCTATTGTAGACAAGCGTAGACCTAAAGCAGGTGTTAGTGAAGTAATGAATCTAATTGGTGAAGTAAAAGGCGCCCACGCTATTCTAGTTGATGACATTATTGACAGTGGTGGAACACTATGTAATGCTGCAAAGGCTATTATGGACGCCGGCGCATTAAGTGTTAGAGCATATATTACACACGGAGTTCTTACTGGCCAAGCATGTCAAAAGGTTGAGAAAAGTGTGCTAAAAGAACTAGTAATCACAGACAGTATTGAATATAAATGTCCAGACAAAATTACTAAAGTAAGAGTAGTAAGCGTATCACAAATGTTTGGAGAAGCTCTAAGAAGGGTAAACAATGAAGAAAGTGTAAGCAGTTTATTTGCACAGAAGATTTAACTATGGGATGGTGGAATAAACTAGTTAGAGATAAGAAAGAAAAAGAAATGAACAAACAACAAACATGGACTGTAGAAGTCATTAAAGATGGCAAGACAGAAGAATTAGTTATTCAATTGCCAACTGATATGTTAAATCAAATGGGTTGGGATCTTGGTGATACTTTGTTATGGGAAGAAGATACTGTAGCAGGTGTGCCAACATTTAAACTAAAGAAAAAAGAATAGTTGACTAATCATATAAAATCGTATATAATTGTATATAATAAAAAAGGCAAAGTATGGCAGAAGAGAAACGAGAAGGTAAGATTAATGATTGGCTCGAAGATGATGAGTATGCAATAGTGATTAAATCTGATGGATCGTTTCAAGGGTTATTTGCTCCGTTTGAAATAGAGGATTTCGATCAAGTGCCAGAAACAATACTAGTTATATTAGGTATGATATACGGTGATCAGATAACAGACAACTTAACACCAATTAATAATAGGACAATACATTAATGGAATATAGCAAAGGCAATCCGTTAAACGGCGAAGGTCAACGTGAAAGCTATGATGATTATATGAGGCGCAGAATGAATGAAGAATATCCAATAGATTTATTTAATAACAAAGCACAGAAGCATGAAGAAGCTCAAGCACGTGAAACGCATCCACTTAATACATTGCAACAACTAATGATTATTACAGCAGAAGAATGTGGTGAACTAACACAACTATGCAGTAAAACAGTTAGAAAATTTAATACAATTGAAGAAGCAACTAGTAAGAAAAATAATGCAACAACTAATCGCACAAAGTTAATCGAAGAAGCAGGCGATGTATTTTGTATGTTAGAATTAATGATTGAACATGGTATGTTTACTATGGATGATCTAAACAAACGTGCATTAGTCAAAAGAAACAAATTAAAGAAATGGAGTAACTTAATAAATGAAACTTAGATATTCAGAAGCATTTTATAGTGTGCAAGGTGAAGGACAATACGTAGGTGTTCCTAGCGTATTTTTACGCACATTTGGTTGCAACTTTCGTTGTATGAATTTTGGTTTACCAAGAAACGAACCAAGCAGAGCTGAGAAGCATGAAGCAGGTAATCGTTACAATGATGAAGTTAAAGAATTAATTGATAGTGGCATTACAGATACTGTAACTGAATTTACAGACTTACCTATTATACACACAGGTTGCGACACTTATGCAAGTATCTATCCTGAATTTAAAGACTTTAACAAACTTGCAGAAGTAGACGAAGTAGTAAATCATTTGTTAAGTTTAACACCCGAAGGCAAGTGGACTTGCGATAACGGACAAGACATTCATTTAATTATGACAGGCGGTGAGCCGTTGTTAGCGTGGCAACGACTTTATGTAGAACTATTTGAACATCCACGTATGAAGGACTTAAAAAATGTTACATTTGAAACAAACACTACGCAACACTTACATGACGATTTATTCAACTATCTCCACGACAGTGACAGAATTAAAGTCACATGGAGTTGTTCACCCAAGCTCACAGTATCGGGAGAATCTTGGGAAGATGCTATCAAGCCTGATGTCGCTTATTGTTACAGTCTCGTGGATGACAGCGATATCTATCTTAAATTTGTTGTCGCTGATAGCGATGATATTGCTGATGTTGATAGAGCTGTTGCAGCATATCGTAAAGAAGGTTTGGAGTGTCCTGTGTATCTTATGCCGATGGGTGGTCGCAGTGAAGAATACAATCTTAACGTCCAAGAAGTCGCAGAAATCTGTATGGAAAGGGGATGGCGTTTTACCCCAAGACTACACATCTCATTATTCGGAAATGCATGGGGAACCTAAGTATAAAAATGCACAACACAAAAAGGCAATGAAGTCGCCTATTAACGAAGACAAAATAAGAAGAGCAGGATGGTAATGGAAAATAACGAATTAGATATACTATATAGAAAAATTGAAGCAATAACACTAGGTGAGGATCCATTAGCGGCTGCTGGTGTAATGATGGCACAAGCTCTTAGGATTTATAAAATTATGTTAACCCCACAAGATTTTGATAATTTAACAAATCACATTATTAATTCTAAAGATGATATTAATGTTGACCAAGGCCCAGGACCTCAACTACACTAATGAGCGAAAATAAACGACTAAAATTAAATGACAAAATTAAGGCATTGGATTCAACCAGGGTCTTTAAGAAGATAACACCCAAGGGTGGATTATCTTGGTGGGTTAAATGGATTTCAGTTGTTCTGATACTAGTGGCAACATCGGCTAGAGCTACAGGAACACTGCCACATATTGATTTATGGTTTGGATTATTTGGAACTATAGGTTGGTTCTGGGTTGGGTATATGTGGCATGATAGAGCTCTCATCTTATTAAATGGTGTGCTAGTTACATTAATCTTTACTGGATTATTAAACTATTACTTTGGAGTTTAATATTGATCGATCGTATACACAAGTTTTGGAACATTAAGCCAGAATACATCTTTGCAGATGAGTTTACTGGCTATGAAGACCTATACGAAGAATTAGATACGTTTACCACAGAGGTATACGAAGCTGATGGACCTGGAACAATAGACAAAGTATTTGATATCTATCGTAAGCGAGATATTGTTCCTATTATATACTACACAGAAGCAGGACTACAAGAAGCATTAAAGAAGTTTAAACGCACATCATATAACAAAGTTGAACAAAACGTATTGGGACTTGGCAACAATCAAGGACAAACAATTAATCGTTTTGTATTCACAAACATGCAGACAGCGGAGCCAAAAGGACGAGGCTCAAACAGTTTAATGGATAGGTTTCGTGACGATGCTAAACTCAAACGTGCTATACGCATTTGTTTTGAATTTAGAGAAGGAAACAAGTTAGTATACCCTACAGCAATGCGTAGAAGCTTAGAGCTTGTTACAGGCGAGAACGTGCAAAACTTTAAGCCACAACATGCTAGAGCTATTGCGGAGCGTTTATGCCCGGTGCTATGGGGTCGTATTTACGATTATAGCTGTGGTTACGGTGGAAGGCTACTTGGGATAACCAGTAGTAATATGAACTATAAATACATAGGCACAGACCCTAACACACAAACATTTGAGTATCTAAAGTATTTGGATAGTTTGCTGACTAACGATGCAGAACTTATTTGCAGTCCTAGTGAAGATTATCAATGCGAGAATATTGACTTAGCATTTAGTAGTCCACCATACTTTAATTTAGAAAAGTATAGTGACGAGCCTACACAATGTATGGTTAAACACACTACAATGGATGATTGGTTTGATGGGTATGTCGCACCAACAATGCAACAAATACACAAAGGACTTAACAGTGATGGAATCTTTGCAACAAACATTGCAGACTACAAATCGTATGGTAAGCAGGAATTCTTTGTTGTGGATCGTTGGATTGAGCTTGCTGAAAAGTTGGGCTTTAAACACGATATAACAATCAAAATGATGCTAAACACTAGACCTGGTGTTGGCAACGATAAAAAAGAAGGTCGAGAAAAGTGGGAAGGCATATATGTCTTTACTAAAAACTAAAGGAAAAAACAAACTATGAATAATTATATTTTTACAAGCGAAAGTGTAAGTGATGGACATCCTGATAAAGTATCAGATCAAATCTCTGACGCATTAGTTGATGCCGGACTAAAGAACGGTGATGAAACTACACGTGTCGCAATTGAAACACTTGTAACCACTAACCATGTAACGTTGGCGGGTGAAGTAAAGAACTTTAATGTAAGCAAAGATGAAGTAAAACAAATCGTAATTGACAAAGTTAAAGAAATTGGATACGAACAAGATGGATTCCATTGGGATAAACTAAACATCTATAACGAGATTCATTCACAATCAGGTGACATTGGATTGGGAACAGATGACTTTGGTGCAGGTGACCAAGGTATTATGTTTGGCTATGCAACTAATGAAAATGATGCAATGCTACCAGCACCAATTCATTACTCACATGAAATTCTAAAGAAGCTAAAAGATTTACGAGTCAATGACGGTTATGACTTCTTACTACCAGATGCAAAATCTCAAGTAAGTATTCAATACGTTGGCGGACGAGTTCAACGTGCAGACCAAATCGTTGTAAGCACACAACATAAAGAAGGCTTTCAGCATAGTCTTAAAGCACCAGTAAAAGATGCAGTCAATAGCGTAATGGGAGATTTAATTGATGAAAATACTGTATGGCATATTAATCCTACTGGTAACTTTGTTATTGGTGGACCTGATGGTGATACCGGACTTACTGGGCGAAAGATTATCGTGGACACTTATGGTGGCTTTGCTCCTCACGGCGGCGGCGCATTTAGTGGAAAAGACCCCACAAAAGTAGATAGAAGTGCAGCTTATATGGCACGTTGGTTAGCAAAGAATATTGTAGCAGATAATATGGCTGATTGGTGTCAAATTCAATTGTCGTATGCTATTGGTGTAAAAGAACCAACAAGTATTTACATAGATTCAAACGGACACAATCGCACTATTCAAAAGTTTATTGAAGAAAACATTGATTTAACGCCAAAGGCTATTATTGATAGATTTGATATGTATAACTTCTATGGTTATAGTGAAAATTGTGTATATGGACACTTTGGTAATAAAGACGTTCCTTGGGAGAAAATTGGTTGGTAAAACTATATCATTTCACACACAGAAAAACTGGAAAGAAATACTTAGGACAAACCACTAGAGATTTAAATGTTTATAACGGATCAAGCGTAGGTTGGTTAAAACATTTAGATCTACATGGATACGATTATGATACTGAAATACTTTTTGAATCTAATAATGAAAAAAGATTTAAAGATATGTGTAAATTCTATAGTAAAAAGTTTGATGTTGTGAATAATAGTGAATACTTTAACCAACGACCCGAGCATGGAGGTTCTCTTGGTGGCAATGCTAACCCTAATTACAAGACTGGAAAGTATTCAGGACGCACAGATAACCCTGAACTATACAAACAATTAGATAAGCAGAAACATGCTGAAACTTGGGAAACTACTAAACAACGAGCACACCCTAGGATGAATTTCTTTTATCATAAACGCATGGGTAATAAAGAACGTGCAGAATACTATTGGAATATATGGTATAGTATGGCCCCAAAGAAAAGTAATAATAGACAAGCACTCTGGGAAACAGATACGTTTGACATGTGGTATAATCGAAAAGGTAACGACTTAAACTTTAGAAAACTATCACTTGACAAACTACTCAAGATGTCTTATAATATACACAGTAATTGGAGAAAATTATGATTAATAAGATTAAGAACTTGTTTAAAAAAGCAGAAACAATGTCTGATAAAGATAAAGCTACTGCTAAAGGCAAGCCGTATGTTAAAGTATTAGAAGTAAAGTTTGATAAAGAGAACCCAGGTGATGGATACTTTGAACTTGAGTGGAATAACTTATTTGTTAAGCAACTACTTGAAGCAGGCTATACAGGCGACAACGAAGAAGAGATTGTTGACTTATGGTTTACAACACTTTGCAAACAAATATCAGAAGACATCTAAGGAGAATATGTTGAGTTATATTTTAGTAGACGCAGCGAATATGTTTTTTCGTGCTAGGCACGTAGTTCAGCGTGGAGCAGACCCAAAAGATAAAGTAGGTATGGCATTCCATATTATGTTTAATAGCATTAATAAAGTATGGCGTAACCAGAATGGTAGTCATATTGTGCTATGCTTAGAAGGTCGTAGCTGGCGTAAAGACGCATACGAACCCTACAAGAAGAATAGAGCGGCTGCACGTGCGGCACTTACTGTTCATGAGCAAGAAGAAGATCGTATGTTTTGGGAAGCATTTGATGAACTGAAGGTATTCTTTGAGAAGCGAACTAATTGCACAGTGTTGCAAAACAAACAGTGCGAAGCAGATGACTTTATTGCACGTTGGATACAGAATCATCCTAATGACAAGCATTGCATTGTAAGTAGTGACAGTGACTTTTATCAATTGCTTAATGAAAACGTAACACAATATAATGGCATTACAGGTAATCTTATTACAACTGAAGGTATCTTTGATGATAACGGCAAAGTTGTTATGGACAAGAAAACTAAAGAGCCTAAACAACTAGGCGACCCACAGTGGTTGTTGTTTGAGAAGTGTATACGAGGCGACACTAGTGACAATGTGTTTAGTGCATGTCCAGGTGCTCGTAAGAAAGGCACTAAGAACAAAGTAGGTATGTTAGAAGCATTTGCTGATAAAGACAACAAAGGCTATAACTGGAATAACTTTATGCTACAGCGTTGGACTGATCATAATGGTGAAGAGCATCGTGTGTTGGAAGACTATCAACGTAACATGCACATTATTGATCTTACAGCACAACCTGACTATATTAAAACAGAGCTTGATAATGCTATTGTTGAGCAAGTGCAAAAGGAAAGCAAGTCACAAGTAGGCATACACTTTATGAAACTATGTGGTAAATGGGATATGGTGAGACTAAGCGAACGAGCAACTGATCATGCAGAGTATCTAAACAAATCATATGGAGGATAATATATGTTAGCAAGTTTTGTATATGTAGGGCGAGAAGCTCTCGAAATGATGTTTTTACTGTTTATGATTACAGCAACAGTATCAGTAAATAAAAAAATGATTTCAGCAGGAGCAATTGGTCTAGTAAGTGGACTAGCAGGTGGAATGCTACTAGGTGAATTCCTAGAAGACTACGAAGTGGCAATGTATGCCATATTAAGTGGATTAATGCTTTACTTGTTTTTTACAAGTAATAATTTACCAGCACATATCAAAGGACATGTTCAAGCAATTGCAGATAATACTGCTACATTTTGGGCAGGAATGTTTACTGTATGGTTTATATTCTTTAGAGAAAGCATGGAAATATTTACATTCATGTTCTCACCAAGTGAGCAAGTAAGTTGGACAGGTGCCGGTATTGCAGTAATTGTAGTAGCGTCATTATACAAGGTATTAGAAAAATATAAACACACCAGAGAGCTATTTACAATAACACGATATGCTTTCTTAATTTTTGCTGCATGGTTTGGCTATGAAGCATTGGAACATGCACACATACTTTAACAAGAGGATAATAATATGACATTAAATGGTTTAACAGAAACACAAATTTCACAACTAATCCAATCAATGGAAGTTAACCCTACCATCGAACCACACATCAAGGAGCCAACACTACAATGGGTTAGGCTACAGCTCGAAGAGCAAAAACAAGGTGGTGCATGGAAACGTAGAATTAGGGAGGCAGGACATGTCATCTGAGTTAATTATTGAACGTGATGAGTTAGAGCGTAAACTAAAAAATAACATTATGGAAGTTACATTTAATAAAATTAATGGCGATCAGCGTGTTATGAATTGCACACTTAGTATAAGTGTATTGCCACCTGCTACTAAAAAAGAACCAATGACACAAGAAAAGATTCGTAAGATTAACGAAGAAGTAATGAGTGTATGGGATACAAAAGCTAATGGCTTTAGAAGTTTTCGTATGGCAAATATCACTGAAGTTAAACGAGTAGGAAGTGCATGTTGGTGTGGGAAAAGTAATGAACATCCAATTTGCGACAACACACACAAGAGTCTGTAAATAAAATGTTTACAACCAAAGAGTTAGTTAAAGATAAGTTCTGGATTGTGGAGGCTAGTTCTAATAAAATAGGAACTATACGAAAACACGGCAACTTATATGAATTCTTTGATCAACGTGACAAAAGCACAACCACACTTGATACGTTAGATGGATTTAAAACCGCAGAACGTAACATAGAAAGTAAAGCTGAAAGCCAATCACTTAACGGATATCCTACTAATAGTAGTGTAGTAATACCAGTTGAGCATGAAACACTACCATTGTTTCGTAAGACAGACAATGGTAAAGTTGTTTATGCAGCAGGCTACTACATACTAAGATATCACGGCATGGGATGGCAACACGCATATTGTCCTAAATTAGAGACAGTAGACAAATATGAATATCAAGGCCCATACTTTACAGAATGGGATATGAACTTACAATTAAAAAAGGCAAAAAAAGATGACAATTAAAGGAACACTAGTATCAATAGCAATGATTATCACATTAATGGTATTCGCATCAAATACTAAAGCAGGACACGAACTATCCCTTTCAGCAGAGCAAATTGAAACTCTACCAGAAGAACCTACTCTACCTCAAATCTATAGAATTAATAGAGATGTGCCATGCACAGATACTGCTATGGTTCAAGCTATACTTTACCAACGTGGACAACTGCCTATTGCACAAGGCACGGCAGCAATGGGAACAGAAGTGTTTAGTGAGATAGTTTTGGCATTAAATGACGATACAGGAGAGTTCAGTATTGTTATTGTTAACCAGGAAAACAATATAACCTGTAACATTTACTCAGGAGTCAATTTTAGGTTAATTAATCAATAAAACAGCACTTAATTCGCCTAATTGTATAAATACATACAACGGAGAATTAAATCATATGGCAAGACCTAAACCAAACATTATGTTAGAAATAGTTGATAAGAATTATAATACAGAACAAATCTTAGACGCCCAGGCAATATATGCAGTTTACCATAACAATAAACCAATTAACCTCAGAACAATGAATACACTGGTGAACTATCCAGGACCTAAGTATAAAAAAGTTAGCTTTAGTAACAGTGGCCATGCTTTTAATTTAGCAGATAGATTGAATAAGAAATTCAATACGGAATCATTTACTGTAGTAAGGTTATTAGAAGGTGAAAAAGTTACCAGAGATCAAATCGATACAAAATGAAATATTAGCAAAGTTATTACCCAACGTAACAATAGTAGGTAATAGTGCTAGACTTTTATTTCAAACGCCGAGCTCTCTTAGGTTAACAAAAAAAGGTGTCAACCTATTAAAAAAGAAATGCAGAAGTTGGACAGTTGAAACACCTGGAAAACTAGCAGGAAACCTAATGGATTTACAAAGCAAAATGAAGCATCCTTATTATATAGACAAAAAGGATATGGTATTGTTCAGCGAAAAAGATGCCTTTATGGCAAGATTAGCAGGAACCGAGGGTTGGCTTAAAGGAAAAGGCTAAATACTATAGAATATAACAATATTGCACACTTATTTAGAGAGTGTAATATAAGGTTCGATATAAGGAGAACTACAATGACACAGTGGAATGAAATGTTAGAAAACCGAAGCACAACGTTTGCTTGGGCCGACAAAGAAGTAACAAAAGAAACCATACAATCTATGATAGATGACTTGCACAAACATGCGCCAAGTAAACAATCAACAATGCCATACACTATTAAAATATTAGACTGGAGCGATCCAGAGGCAAGGCATGCAATATTTGAAAACACACACCGCGACAGTGAAAGAACTGTAGCTACAGACTTTGGTAATCCACAGACTTTGGCTCCATGGTTGTTAGCGTTTACGCCTAGACCGCCTGTTGAAGATGAAGAATACACTCAATATGAAGGAGCACATGCACAAGGCTTTTTTCATAGAATGTCTAACTTAGAAATAGGTATTGCAAGTAGCTTTATGGTATGGAGTGCAGCATCACGTGGACTCAGCACAGGCTACTGTGGTTGTATGAACGAAATAGAAGGCAGCAAAAGGAAAATTGCAGCAATATTGAATCCTGGAGTTGAAGATCCAACTGAGCCTACAGTATTATTAGGTATTGGATATAGCGACAATGAAGCAACTACATACCTTGATCCAAGAACTAATAAACAAAAAATATTCCCAACTAATGAACGTGCAAATGCACTACGACCAGATCAAAGTGTATATATTAACTGGTTAACAAAATGAAATTAGATGATGTAGTAGAAGTTTATTGCACAGATCACGAAAGCACTGCTGACGGAACAATCGTTGGCATTAACAAAGACTCCATTAGAGTATTACTCAATGGAGTTCCACTTTGGTTTAGTAGAACTAAAACCGGAGTATATGTTGGAAACGCACACGGCATGGAATTTGTAATAAAGACCGGTGTAGTTTTTAAACAATTTAACAAAAGAGAAATATGAGAAAATTAGACTTACACGGATATAAAGTCCACGATGCATGGAAACAATTTAATGATAATGTTGAGTTATCATACGCAAAAGGATTTAAAAAGATTATTGTAATTACAGGACATGGTAAAATGTCAGAAGAAATCAAAGGCTGGGTTAACGGAAATCCATTGACAGTAGCAGTTGAACAAGATGGACAGAACACAGGATCTTTTATAGTTAAGTTAAAGAAAAATCAACAACAACAGCATACATCTGCTCCAAAACCAAGTAGATTGGCAACAGCAGATGATTTAGCTAAGTTAGTTGCAAAATTTAACACTTAATACCCTAAAATAAATTCAAATAAAATTACATACCCTTGTAATACAAGGGTTTTTTCTTGACTAAAAAGGTTGACAAGTAAGACATCTTGCCGTATAATAGTAGTATAAGTTAAACAAAAGGAATAAAGCATGTTACAAGAAATTAAAGACCTTAAAGTAACTGACGTAATTGGTGGAACTTTAATCACACTATTTGCTCTAGGATGGATTGATACACTTTGGATGTTTGGTGTAGAAAACAGCCAACAGTATACTTGGTGGAATTTAATTTACTTAATGGGTCAATAAAGACTTGACAAGTAGAAATATTTACTGTAACATGTATAACATAAGTCAACTATAAAGGAAGTAAAAAATGTCAACTATATCAGAAACACGTACCGTTAAGATTAGTGAAGCAACTACCCTTATTACACGAGCTTTTAAAAAGAAGCGTCCTGTGTTTTTATGGGGTCCTCCAGGAATTGGAAAATCAGAACTAGTTAAACAAATTGGTGACTCAGGTGCACTTGGTAAAACACATGTTATTGACATGCGTCTTGCATTGTTTGAGCCAACTGATTTGCGTGGTTATCCTGTGCCAAATATGGAAACAGGTGTTATGCAATGGCTACCACCAGCAGACTTGCCAAGTGAAGAACTTGCCGCACAATACGATACAGTTATTGTATTCCTAGACGAGATGAACTCAGCAGCCCCTAGTGTGCAAGCTGCAGGTTATCAGTTGATTCTTAATCGACGCATTGGACAATACAAGCTACCAGACAATGTAGTAATGATTGCCGCAGGTAATAGAGAAACTGACAAAGGTGTTACTTACAGAATGCCTAAGCCACTTGAGAATCGCTTTGTTCACTTTGAACTACGTGTTGATTTCCAAGATTGGTTGTCATGGGCTGTAATGAATAAGGTAGACGCAGATGTTGTTGGTTACCTTTCATTCGCTAAAGGCGATCTTTACAACTTTGATCCAGCGTCAAGTTCACGTGGATTTGCTACACCACGTGCATGGACATTTACTTCAGAACTAATTGAAGATGCAGATGACCTTGCAGAAGGCTTGCAAACAGATTTGGTTGCAGGTTGTGTTGGCGAAGGAGTTGCTGTTAAGTTTATGGCACACCGTAAGATTGCAGGTGACTTACCAGATCCAGTTGAAGTATTGGATGGTAAAGTTAAGACAATGAAGTCTACAGAAATTAGTGCCAAGTATGCACTAGCTACTTCAATGTGTTATGAACTACGTGATCGTAGTATTAATGGTGAGAAGTCAGGTAAGATGGACAACTATCACAAGAGCTTTAGTAACATGCTTGGGTTTATGATGGATAACTTTGAAACTGAAATGGTTATCATGGCTAGTAGAGTTGCAATGCAACAATATAAACTAGTGCCTAAGCAAGACAAAATCGAACGTTTTGAGGAGTATTTCTCAAGGTACGGACGTTTGGTGCTTGATGCGTAATACATACATTACGCCCAAGCTGAGGGAGGGAGAGACAGTTGACCTCTCCCTTTACTCACCTCGAGAAAGGACAAACATTCGTTTATACGGATTAGATTTTAAAGACGCCATTCCAGCAGATATATCCGAATACAAAATAAAATGGCGCAAAAATGCAACTGAAATTACTATTAGAGGCCAGTTAGATAAAGCCACAAGATGGTGTAGAACAAACTGTTATCACCAAGATTTTATAATTAAAAAATATGCTAATCCAGATGATTCACATGCAGTTTACTTTAAAAACCCAGAAGAAGCTATGCTTTTTAGGCTTTCACATTAATTAAAGGTTGACTATAACAACCATAAATGCTATAATACTACTATAATGTTAGAAACAATTGAAAAAACACAAGCTACGGAGATTACAGAAATGCAAAAATCAGCAGTAGAACGTATTACACAATCACGTGTTAGACTATTACTTACTAAGCCTTTCTTTGGACAACTAGCAACACGTTTACGAATTGAAGATGCTAGTGATTATATTCCTACTGCCGCAACTGATGGTCGTAGGTTTTTATATAACATAGATTTTATTAATCGTTTGTCAGATCCAGAACTTGACTTTTTAGTTGGACATGAGGTATTGCATGTTGTATATGATCATATGGAAGCACGTGGAGAACGTGACAAAATGGTATACAATGCAGCAGCTGACTATAACATTAACATGACACTAGTTGAACATCATATTGGTGAACCAATTAAGCAAGAATCACTTGATGGTGGACAAATGTGTTTAGACTGGAAATACCGTGGACTAAACTCTTATGAGATTTATGATAAACTAATTGAAGATGGTGCTGGACAAAGTGGTGGCATGGATGTTCACTTAGAAGTTGGCGATTCAAATGATGATGCTGATGGACAAGGTGGACAAGGTGGTAATCAAAAAGTTCAAATGTCAGAAGAAGAAAAGAAAGCACTCAAGGACGAAATTAAACAGGCTGTAATACAAGCGGCTCAAAGTGCTGGACCTGATGTTCCTGAATCAGTTAAGCGTATGATTAGTGAACTTATTTCACCTCGTATGGATTGGCGTGATGTTCTTAGAACACAATTAGAAAGTAGTCTACGTAGTGACTTTACATTTATGCGTCCTAGCAAACGTTCAGGAGAAGTTATTTTTCCAGGTATGAACAAAGACGAAGAACTAAATATTGCAGTATTTTTAGACACAAGTGGAAGTATTAGTAAAGATATGCTACGTGATTTCTTAAGTGAAGTGCAAGGCATTATGGACCAGTATCAAAGTTACAAGATTCATATTGCACAATTTGATACAAATGTATATGCTCCAGACACTTTTACTAGTGATGATGGGCGTTCAATGAACGAATACGAAATCACAGGTGGTGGTGGAACAGACTTTGAAGTTGTGTATAACTACATGGCACAAGAAGGAATTGAACCAGATCAAATGGTAATGTTTACAGACGGCTATCCTTGGGGTAGTTGGGGTAACCCAGATTACTGTGATGTGCTACATGTTATTCACGGTGATAAACAAAGAAAGATTGAAGCACCATTTGGAGTTACTATACATTATGAACAGTAGTAACTTAAAGTTAATAAAGAACAGTGGTAGTCTAAGTGAAAGTGATTTACAACTTTTATCAGACACTGACATCATCGTTAACATGATGCGTAACAGGGTATTACTTGTTGCTAACGATCCCAAAACATCGATTGATTGGGACGGGTTAACAGAAGAAGTAAGGGCGTTCTACCATATTAGGCCCGTCGACAAGTCCAATATGGTATTTCAAATATGGTTTGAGTCATTAAAAGACTTAGATAAATTTGAGAAAAAACTTATGTTAAATAAACTCGCATCAGCGTAGGATAAATAAACATAGTATATAATTATTTTTAACTCGAGGAGAATAACAAATGAGCAAAAAAGAAACACCAAAAGTAGAAGATGCAGTAGTATCAGCACAAATTCAAATTGCAGATATCGTAGTAGCCTGCAATATTATCGATCTTGCGACACAGCGAGGGGCATTCAAAGCCGCAGAAGCGAGCCAAGTTGGCGCATGCTTTGAAAAACTAGTAGCCTTTGTTAAGGCTAATACACCAGAAGAAGTTGTAGAAGAGACAACTGAGGAGAAGTAAATTATGGCAAATATAAAACACGTAGGGCAGATTATTAATACACAGAAAAAGTGTATTGTAGTCTTCCGTGAACTACCAGATGATCCATCACATTGCTTAGTAGTAGATACAGATGCATGTCCAGATTGGATGCATGATGATCTAATGAAAGCAGTTGAGGCACCTGGAGCACAATCAAGTGCAAACTTTTATGAGTATGCTGAAAGAACCGTCTTTACTGATGGAACTAATATGTTACAAACATTACATGGCGCTGGGCGTTTAAATAAGCACCCAACAGAGAATGTAGCAATGACTCCTAATAATAGTGTGTCAGTTAACTTAAAAGAACTGAATGACATTATTAGAGAAGATACTGATGGGAAGCCAGTTGTATCACCTGATAATACACAAATCCAACCAGCAGCACGTGACTTAGGTGATGTTCCACCAATGGGTGCTCAAGCAGATGCACCTGTTATGGCAGATGGAGATCTTGCAAAGAATATGCTAGCACAAGCTGAAGGGTTTTTAGCTGAAGCAGAAACTTTAAAAGCACAAGCATATGATTTAGATCCTTCACTAAAACCAAAACGTGGAAGACCAGCTAAAGTAACTGCTGAATAAACCAAAACGTGGTAAATACCACTAAGTAATGTCATTTTATAAGAGGATTAGTGGGATGCCAATAGAGCGTAAAGATAGATCGTTTGACATAATATTCGATCAGGTTTCACTAGATCATGTGCCAGCGGAATACATACTGGAAATCATCATTGATTTAGTTGATGGTAAACAGTTAACTATGACAAAAGAAGATCTTGCAAGAATTGAAAAATCAGGACAAGATGTCGTTAATCATATTATGCAAGACGACATTAAAGATATTCAAGTTAAGATTGATTTTGAACGAGTTAAGTCAGATGTATTAAATGGCGTAGGCGGATTTCTAGGAAAGTATTTTAAATAGACAAAGAGGGCTTAGGTCCTCTTTTCCTAGATTGGAAGGTGCATAATGAATAATACAAATATATGGTTTGCAGGAGTTCCAGGTAGTAAATGGAGTGGAATAGATCTTCAACTTCGTAAAGTTGTAGGAGCAGACACTACAGACGAGACACCTGACAGAACACAATACCATAGACCCAGAAACCCAACAGACACAAACAATGGCCACCGTGGTAGCTATTGGGGTCCTGGTATGGGTTGTGGCGAAGACTGGGTAGACTTCAATTTTGTTGAACCTCACAAACTACAAGACGATATTGATAATGTATTCTCTGGTAAAGGCCCACGTGTAATTAAAAGTCACTTCTTTGCAAGACACTTCAACTTAGACTATTTGTATAATCACTTTCCGGGTGATTATATTGTGTTGTGTTATAGAGAAAATCAAAAGAGCTTTGCATGGTGGAGTGAAGTAATGGACTTTAGTGAAGGACATTATCCAGACTATCGTCCAGGCTACACAGACTATAATAACATGCGTAAACATATTTGGAACGAAAATGCAAAGATAACAGACTTTGCAATGCGTAAAGATATGCAATGGCAACTGTATAATCCAGAAACTACATTTAAAGATATAAAAGGCTTTGATAAATCAGAGGCTAAATACATGGACAACAATTGGAACGATGTCTACATCGCAACTTGTAAAATCCCGGAGAACTAAATGCCCTCACCCTTTAAGCAACCTTGGCACTTTGATAAATTCAAAGAGGACAAAGAAGGTGAATACGTTAAGATTGTAGGAGTGTTACAGGGTGACTGGAAAGCAGAAGTAGAACATGCACGTAGCAAAGGTGTTACAAATCAAAACTATAACGAACAACGATATGAGCATGCGGCTAATGTCAAAAGCGAAGATCACACAGTAGAAGATGCAGACAATCCAGATGGAAAGCCCGAAGCAACTATGTTTCGTAAAGTTAATTACGATAAGTTTCCAGGAGAGTTTCCACAGTTTACAAAGATTACAGACATGTTGTGTTTCAATACAGATGAGAAACTAACATGTAAATTTAATGATCAATATCCAAACGATCAACTTATGTGGCACATTGATAACTTACCAGGCAATCCACGTAAGGATAGAGTTATTGATAACCCAGAGTTTAAGTATCAACATCCTGATAAGATACGTTTTTTAATTACATTAGAAGATTGGGAACCAGGACAGATATTTCAGTTTGGAAACCTTGTGTATACACAGTGGAAAGCAGGAACAATATTTGCATGGGAATGGAGCACACTACCACACGTTACATGGAACGGTAGTTGGACCAAAAGACCATGCTTACAGATAACAGGAACAGCAACAGAGGACACCTGGGAGTTAATAAATACAGGTAACAATAAAGCAGTTTATAAAATTTAAAGGAACAACATGGCAGAACACGATTTACCAACCCCATCAGATACATTTTGCATACTACCTTGGATACACCTAAGCACACGACCAGACGGAAGTATGCGAGTATGTTGCACTGCAAATGCTAGTAGTGTAGGAGCCACAAATGACAAAGTGCATGGCGGACGAGTAGGCATTGTTAAAACAGAAGACGGCAAGCCAGCTAACCTAAACACAACCGATTTGTCAACAGCATGGAACAACACATACATGCGAAGTGTTCGTAAGATGATGCTTGATGGTGAGAAGCCCGCAAGTTGTTTAAAATGCTTTAAAGAAGAAGCAGCTGGACACAGATCAAAACGTCAATGGGAAACACAATACTGGATGAACAATGGTATTGATGTAGATGAACTAGTAAAGGAAACATACGAAGATGGAAGCACTGACTCTAAACTTAGGTATATTGATATCCGTATGGGGACGAAATGTCAGTTGGGGTGCGTTATGTGTAGTCCACATGACTCCTCAGGTTGGGTAAAAGACTGGAATAAATTATATCCACAAATTACAAACGAAAGTCTAAAGCAGACTATGGTTTGGGAAGAAAAAGGCAAAACGTTTGGAGCAAGTTATAATTGGCACAAGAACAATCCAGAGTTTTGGGATCAGTTTTATGCACAAATTCCATACATGCGTCAACTATACTTTGCAGGTGGTGAGTCTACAGTTATTGAAGAACATTACGAGATCCTAGAAAAAGTTATTGAAATGGGATATGCAGATCAAATGGAAGTGCGTTATAATTCCAACGGTGTAGAACTTCCTGATCGTTTGTTAGAGTTATGGTCACATTATAAGAAAGTGCGTTTCCATTACAGTATCGACAGCATTGGTGAGATGAATGATTATATTCGTTACCCAAGTGAATGGGAACATCAGTTAGCAATGTTTGAACGCTTAGATACTAAAACATCTAACAACGTAGAAATTACAATTGCGTGTGCCGTAAATGCACTAAACATTCATTATATTCCAGACTTCCTTAAATGGAAACTTACTAGTAATTTAAAGAAAACAAACATGTGGCCATTTGGTGCAGGTGGTATTAACTATCACTTTGTATACTGGCCAGGACACTTAAATGTTAAAGTATTACCAGACGAGTTCTTAGACAAGACAGAAGCCAAGTATGAAGAATTTATTGAATGGTGGAGTGATAATTGGGAACTAGGTGTTCCTAGTTGGCACAAAGGTAAAGTAACTAAAGAACAATGGCTAAATGCAAGTTACGGAATCAAGCGTTTACGTGGTATGATTAGTTTTGCACGTAGCGAAGACTGGAGTCAACGCCTACCAGAATTTAGAGAATATTTAACTAAGCTAGATGAGATGCGTGGCACAGACTTCCGCAAGACATTCCCTGAAATGGCTTACTTAATGGATGAACCAACAGAGGATAAAAAATGATATACATATTAGTAGCACTAAGAAGCGAATTACCAAATATAGAAGATTTAGATAATAGTAAATTTAAAGTATGGTATACAGGTGTTGGAAAAATTAACGCAACCGTAACAGCAACGTTGGCTGCAAATCAAAAAGATTGCGAACGTATAATCAATTATGGAACTGCTGGTGCATTTGAACATACACTTGTAGGCAAACTATTAGAAGTTGGCGCAGTAAGACAACGTGATATGGATTGCAGACCAATGACAGCATTAGGGTTGACACCATTTGAAACTACAGAAATAGCAGGCGACATTACATTAAACCCAGACAGCAAGTGTATTCTAAGTTCAGGTGATAACTTTGTAACAAAAGCACCTGAACTAAAAAGTCATTTAGTTGACATGGAAGGTTACGCTATTGCTAAAGTAGGCAAAATGTTTAATTGTCCAACAACAATAATTAAGTATGTCACCGACATGGCAGACGAAGATGCAGCCGATCATTGGGCAGAAAATCAAGCCGCGGGTGCTGAACTATTATTAGATTTACTTAAAGAAGGTTAATGGAAAATAAAGAAAACGGCTTCTGTGCATTACCATTTGTCCAATATAGCACTTATAATGGCGGACGATATAGGTTATGTTGCATGGCCAAAGAACCCACAGAACTAGTTAACCAAGAAGAACTAGGCATCGATGGAACATGGAATCACGATTACATTAAAGATGTTCGTAAACGCATGACCAACGGTGAATGGTTACCTGAATGTAGTGAATGTTTACATTTGGAACGCAATAACATTGTCAGCAGCAGACAATGGGAAAACGAAGTGTGGGAAGACGTAATTGACGAAGTGGTTGCTGACGCTTCCGTTAATGATTGGGAGGTTGAACAACCTTTACAATTTGATTTCAGGCTTGGCAATTTGTGCAACTTACAGTGCCAAATGTGCAATAAAGAAGCATCTCACTTAGTGAGTGTGGAACGTGCGACAATGGTGCAAAGCGGACTCGGAGCGAACCATCCCGACTGGCATGCCAACATTGCAGACAAGAAGCAGGCTCTTCTTCAACCTGGAATAGACTGGGCGAGCTTTGAGGAAATGATAGGGAAAGCTCGTAAAATAAAACTAATCGGTGGCGAGCCAACTGTGGCTCCCGACATGTTTAAACTCTTAAATATGGCCGTAGAAACCGGACACGCTGATCACATCGAACTTAGTTTCTATACCAATATCACTAACATGCAAGATCGTTGGTTAGAACAATTAGGGAAGTTCGAAAAAGTGATTGTAAACTGCTCCTTGGAAGGCATGGGTGACATGAATGATTATTTGCGTCCGCCTTCCAAGTGGGCTTCTGTTTGGAAGAACTTTGATAAGCTAGTTAAGTTTAGTAATACTAAAGCTGGTAAACGTATTAAAGTTCGAGTAACAACAGTAAACCAAATACACAATGCATTACATATTGTAGACTTTTGGAGATACATGCATGAATACCAATGCATGAATGACAAGGGAATTGGCATGAGCACCAACCAATTAGTTGAACCACAATACTATAGCATGGCACATAGCCCACAGTGGTTACGTGATGAACAAGAAGCACAAGTGTTAGAATTTTTGGAAGAGATTAAGAATAGTCCACATTTTGAAGACTATGAAGAACCTTTAATGGAAATGGTAAACTTTGGTAAAGATTCAGATCATGTATACAATCCAGCTATAATGAAACAGTATATTGAAATAACAAACAACTACGATATCTTTCGTGGACATGATGTAATGAGTGTTGCTCCTGAGTTTGAGAGAATAAAAAATGATACAAAAGCAGATTAATGTTCCAACTAAAGATTTTATTCTCTTTATAGGAACCAGTCATACATTTGGACAATGTGATCAGAAACGTTTACCAGAGAGTAGTAGATACAGTCATTTCGTAGCAAAAAAACTTGGAGTAGAAGTATTATCATTAGGATATCCTGGAATAGATAATTTAGGATTACTACAGGTTATCAACGAACTGTTACGTTTAAACGTATTCACCGAGCATTGTAAAATGGTTGTATTAGAACCTAGATTTGGTGGACACCAAGTGCGTTTTAATAAAGATGTTGACGGCAATCCTTTTAATGATTTAATGGATCCCGAAAGTGAATGGCGTAATATGTCAATTGCACAATCAATCATGTATGATCCAACACATAAACATCCAGACATTCCAGCAGGACGATCAACATTTGATAAAATGTTTAGAATAGCTGGACCGCAACCAATTGAAAACCTTCGGCATGAATGGGAAATACCACATCTGCCGCGTGAAGTAATAGAATATAGATGGGCAGAGGAATGTGCTACACCTGGTTCTAGTTTCAATGATGCAACAATAATACAATCAATTAAGAATATAGTAACAAATATAAACAATAAACAAATAAAGTTTGCATGGTTACTAGTTGATGGCACAGTCAAATTTAAACATAAAACCTACTGGTATGATAATGTAGATTTTATACAAGAGATATATGGTGAATGGTTAGATATATTTGACTGTCGTCTAATATGGACTGAAAGAAAGAATTTGCCACCCAGAGCCATGTGTGAATGTCAGCATCTTAATCACGTAGGCAACAAATTGCTAGCCAATGAAATAACACCTGCAATTACTAGTATCTACAAGTCTACGTAGTTCAAATGTAGCTTATTTTTGTAGTAAGTATACATTACTTGCTCAGCTTCAGCTAACACATGATCACCGCTTAAATCGGAAAATACGCAGTCTGCATAGTCGTCTATGTTAGCATCTGTTACACGGAAATACTCCGCAATCTCAACATTTTCATCTAAATTCACCGGCGTATTAGCGTCTGTAAGCGTCTGTAGTGCGGTATTATCGGTGATCGTTAAGCTAGGCACTAAGTATCCACTCAGCACAATAACCACCCGTGTATGACGCTGTAAGGCTTTCTTTATGTTTCTTTGTAGACTTTCTTCACTACGCCATGCAGTATGCATTATGTTTTTAGCACCTAAACTATGTAGATGTGCTTCAGTTAGATTGCCCATACGTGGTCCTAACTTTGCATAGTGTCTGTCTTTTTGGAAGTTGTTGTATATAATATAAGCAGTATCATTCTCATCATCTGGGTGTGCAATAGTGCTATGCCTACGTTTACCTACACGAAATAGTATACTTCTTTTATGGTTGTTTACTTCTGGCACATCATGCCAGCTCCAAGGATCCGCAACAATACTATAAAATAAATTAGGATGGCATGGAATTTGTTTTGTAACTTCTAACTGCCTATCTAATAATCTTGCACCTTGATTGTTACACATGTATATTTGGCTTGTAACTAACCAACGCATATCTTTTAAGTCGTTGTGTTCCTCTAACCAACTGCCCCGTTCATCGTAATGAAAATTAGTATAAAAATGGTCGTGTGTTACTTCACGGCCAACTGCATCTAATTTAATAGCTGGTAGTTGTTGCTTAACCCATGCTATTAAATCTGGATCGTATAATTCAGTAGGAGCACTATAGTTTCCATATAAACTACTGTCGTGTTCACTTACAGTAGGGTCACTACAATATTCTTTAATCCAATCTACTGGATATTCTTTATAATACTTGTTGAATAATTGTTTCGGCAAGTAGTTTTCGATTATTGTGTGTTGTATATCACTCAAGGTTCTTCACCCTTTCTGCCATACATAGTTCTGGCTCTAATAAACTATGATTCATAATGTCTGCTTCGAAGCATTGTAACTTTGCACCAAATACAATTTGATGTGTAATCCATTGTGCATTAAAGAACCAAACGTCACCAGGATCAAATGTAATGTAGTGTAATGGATGATGGAATTGATCCCATTTTTTATCATTCCATACACAACGATTACGCATTTCACTAATAAACGTATGTATATTTGTTTTGTCTAATTCTTCTAAGTTAAATTCGTCTTTATACTTATACCACATTTGTTCTAAATCTGGACCAAATGTTAATACACGTGGACGCTTTTTGTCTAAGTTTACAAACATACGAATTTGTTGTTCGTTACCAGTGTGTTGTTCATCTAGTTCATCAATGTGTAATTTGTTTTCAACTAGCATATTGTATCTATGACTAAGCATACGCTCTGGTGCATCATAACGTGGGAACAATTGATCAAACACTTCGTTCCATCCATTGTTGGCCTGTTTGTGCTTCTTATGAAATAAGTCTATTTGTTCTTCTGTCCAGTTACGTTCATCACGTAATCGATCACGTTTTTTAATATGACTGTTATACCAGGGCATAATCCATTTGTTATCTTTAATAACCCAATCATCGAGACCATCATAATAATCATAGTCTACCCCTGGAATAACTAAATTCTTAATTACTACCGGCCAACCGCTCTCAAAAGACTTGTATAATTCTTCAGAGTGTGCTATACTATGTATATTAGCAGCGTCAAATTCATGTATAGTGATTTCACTTGCATGGTCTTTGTCTAGTGCAATTCGTGTCATAGTTATTCTCCTTTGGTTTATAACAAGTATATATTATAATTGGCATTATGTCAATTGTATTAATCGAAATTGTGCTTACAATTAACAGCTATGTTAATATGGATAAATATATTTATACAAAAATGAAAGAGGCTTTTTTATGACTACACCGGCAGTTAATGCATGGACTGAGTTTCAACCTTTGAAGAAGGTTATACTTGGCGCTCCATTCCCACCAGAAACATTTGATTGGCACAAGGATCCTGAAACACGTGAAACTATGCGTCAAATCTTTACGGAAACACAAGAGGACATTGAAGTCCTTGCAAAACTATTAGAAGACAGGGGCATCGAAGTATTACGCCCTAACAATATTTTCACTATTAATGGTGAAGAACAAATCCAATTACCTTGGATGAGTTGTGGATTTCCCAACCACCCACTAATGCCACGTGATACACTAATGCCATATGGTAATTCAGTATTTGAATGTTTTACAGGTGGCGACAATAGATACTTTGAGAACCTAGCATATTACGATCATATGGTAGAGTTGTTTAAAAATGGAGCCGATTGGGTTTCAATGCCGGGTGCAATGGTGCGTGGCGGAATTGGGTATGATACATACTCAGAAGAACAAAAAGTTTTATACCATGCGGCTAACATGATAAAATGTGGACGTCACATTTTGTTTTCACAAGCATGGGAAGAAGATAACAAAAAAGGTAAAGGCACACTGCTTGGTAAAGAGTGGATGAAACGTGAAATTACACAACGTTATCCAGACACCAAGTTCCTTGAGATTAAAACAGGCGGGCATGCAGATGGTAAAATTGCATTACTTAGACCAGGTGTATTAATGACATGGAACAAAAAGTGGGTTCCAGAAGAATTTAAAGATTGGGACATTATTGAAGTTGATGACGACCACGAAATGCCACAGGACTTTTTAGATACTCGTAAGCGTAGATACTATAAAGAGTATGTTCAAAAATGGTTAGGACATTGGGTTGGATATGCAGACGAAAGTGTATTTGATGTTAATGTATTATCACTAGATGAGAATACAGTTATTTGCACAGGCAGAAATGATGATGCATTTCGTAGAATGGAAGCACATGGTATTGAGCCTATTGTATGGCGTTTTAGACACCAATACTTTTGGGACGGTGGAATCCATTGTTTAACAAGTGATATGGTGCGTGAAGGCGACTGCCACGATTACATTACAAATAAGAAGTATATCTAATACATGAAATTCAGATGGGCCAAGGAAGTAACCAATTTACAAATTGACATTACTAGTTTTTGTAATGCAAGATGTGGTGCTTGTGTGCGAAACAAAGACGGTGATGAAGTTAAGGATGAATTAATACTTGAACACTTCGACATGGAAGTATGGGAACGTCTTGCTAGTAAAGATACACACGGATGGTTTATCGGAAAACTAACATTAAATGGTAATTGGGGTGATCCAATGATGCATCCAAAATTAGTAGAAATGCTTGACATATGGACTACATATCACCCAGAAACTTGTTTATACTTACATACAAATGGAAGTATGAGAACTAAAAAGTTTTGGACTGACATGGGATCAATATGTAAAAGATTTACAAATCATTTGGTTGTATTTGCAGTAGATGGAATGGAAGATACACATGCTATATATCGCAGAAAAACAGACTTTAATAAAATTGTAGAAAACATAAAAGCATTTACAAGTGTAGGCGGAAGAGCCAGTGTTACTATGACACTGTTTGAACACAATAAGCATCAAGTCAAACAAGTAGAAGAACTTGCATGGGAAGTTAATGCACTTCGCTTTCAAATGAGACACAGTCATGGTGATAACTTGTTAGTTGATTTAGGCAAAGATTCATACAGAATACATGCATGTTATGACATAGATGAATACGATGAACAGAATCTAGACTTTGACAACAAATGGAACATGAGTGATAATAGAGATTATAACATCCATCAATATACACAGAACCAATTAGAATTTAAACAAAAACTTGAAGGTAAAACAGTATGCCCTTGGTATAATGATAGAGAAGTGCAAATTGATCCATGGGGTGTTGTATGGCCTTGTTGCCACACAAGTTTATTTGGTGTAGATACTGCATCACATAATCCTATAGAACTTGTTGATGCAAGTTTTATTGAAGCAAGAGTAGAAAATTCTCTTAAAAAATATAGCCTACCTCAGGTATTATCAAATGACTGGTTTACTGGAAATTTAAATGATGCATTAAATAGTGGTAGCTGGAAACAATGTCAAAATATATGTGGAGTAGAATGTGGCGTATAGAAATAAATTCTTAGATATGAAAAATTTGCCTACGTGTATAGCACCGTGGCATGCATTGACTATTAAGTGGGGCGGTAATGTTGTTCCTGATATTATCTACAAAGACAAGTTAGGTAACATCAATGACTACACCCTAAAAGAAATATGGGAAGGCCCAGACTATCGTGCATTACGTGAGAGTCATCGCAATAGACAAATTCCACCTAGTTGTGCCAACTGTGCAAAGAAGGAAAAAAGTGGACGTAGCAGACGTATGTATTTCTGGGATAAACTAGATTATGATTTACGTATGGAAAGTGAAACACTAGATGTAGACAGCACACCAGATATTAGATACTTAGACTTTACACTTAGCAACAAGTGTAACCTAGCATGTATTCATTGTGGACCGTTTGTATCAACAGGTTGGACTAAAGATGGCAAATCACTAAACAAAGAAATGCCAGAGTATTGGACAGAACAACCAATTGGATTCAACGGTGTTAAAGAACTAGGCTTTATGGATAACTTGTTTGCTAACCCAGAATACTTTAAGAATTTACAGTGGGTTGCACTACGTGGCGGTGAGCCATTGTATGACGAGCGTTGTTACGAAGTGCTAAAATGGTTTGTTGACAACGGCATTGCTAAAAATGTTGCACTAGACATCAGCACCAACGGAACAGTATTTGAAGATAGGTTTAAAGAAATATTCAAAGAGTTTAAACACATCGAACTGTTAATTAGTATTGAAGCAACAGATGATTTATACAGTGTTATACGTGGTGGTGATAATTATTCTTGGGATGACTTAAATGATAATTTAGCAAAGTTTTATGCAGAAGATAACATTGAAATTACATTTGCAGTAACAGTAATGACTACAAACATATTTAATTTAGATAAAGTATGGGATTGGTTCTATACAAATCACAGAAAACGTGCTAGTATAAGTATGACAAATGTTGTAGTAACACCAGCATATTTAAATATAGCACATATGCCACGAGAACTAAAAAACAAAGCATTAGAGAAAATGGAACACATACCAAGTATGGAAATGTGGCCTATCAGCAATAGTAGAGTTGACATGTTTGAATACCAGACAGGCATAGACGATATACGTGCAGGACTTGGGCGAGAAGTAGATGAAGACGAAGCAAGCAAGTATTGGGATTGGTTTTTAAAATATACCAAGGATCTAGACAGACTTAGAAACACCGATACATTTAACAGTATACCAGAAATGAAGAATTACAAATGAATTTTACACCAGCACGTCACACACACAAAAAAATTAAGCCAGTTGATATAGAAAAGTTTGAGAACCATAAAACCGATTTTAACTCGTTTGATTACCCATTACAAACAAATATGCGATGGGATAAAATTCCAAGTGAAAACAATGAAGATTTGTTTAGAGGAATATTACATGACTATTCAGCAATTAACGGAAACTTTGAAGATAATGTAGGACAACAAATATACTTTGGTATATCAAACTCACTTGAAGTAGACAATGAGAAAAGTATTACAGTTACAACCGCAGCTTTTAGAGGTGTATATAGAACAAGTAAATATCACGAAGCTCAACTTGTGGTTGGAACTCCAAAATCACTTAACGACAGAGATGTTAAAGTAGTTGTTAATGCATCCGCAAAACAGGTAGATATTAATGCACCGGTGCGATTACATAACATATACAATGCTGATAAAATGGATCATTCCGTAGGAGCAGGAACACTAGCTTCTTATATGGAAGTCAATTCAACTCGTGCAAAATTATTATTCTTTGACGGTGAGCGTTGGAAAGAAGTTTTATTAAGGGATTTAGATTATGAAGAATGAAAAAGTAACAAGCAGAACCGAGATGACACCGCACTATAGTCCGTTCGATCATCTTAATGTAGAAGAAGCAAAAAAGCTAACTGAAATTTTTGAAACAAACGGCAACAGTATTTGGAATATGCCGTTTTATGATCATGTAGTTGAACATGTGTTTGGCAACATGGATATCTTTAGTATGCAAGACGAATGTGATGCATATTTAGAATTGTATCCAGATTGGATTGAAAGCAGTAAGTTAAATAAAATTGAAGGCTTACGTAGTTATCCAAATAGGTTTGTAAGCCTAGGAACTACACAAGGAATGGATTGGTGGCACTACTGGTGTTTACAAAATGGACGTGAGTTCCGTATGTTCCGTGGAGAGTATCCATACAATAGAGACGCAATCCTAGGCGAAGAATGGTTAAGCCATCGTTACATTGATGACACTCCATTGCAAAAAGGCGATGCATTGCTTATTAGTTTGCCATTTAGTGGCACTGGTGCAAAGCATAGCAAGATGGAAGAGTCGTTAGACTTCTGTGATGCAAACGACATTCCTGTATTTGTAGACATGGCTTGGTTTGGAACATGTCACGGTATTGAAATTAACCTTGATAGAAAGTGTATTAAGATGGTTGCATTCAGCACTACAAAAGGTCTTAGCTGTGGTAACTGGCGTGCAGGTATCGTATTCAGTAAACTAAACGAAGGCGCATTAGCAGTGCAAACAGAATGGAAGCATGGTATTCACTTAAACGTATGCATTGCAAACGAGCTTATGAGAAATTTTAGCCCTGACACTATGCCTAAGAAGTATATGAAAGAACACGTAGAACTATGTGAACACTACGGACTTGAGCCAACTAATACAATACACATTGCACAAGCACCAGAGGCGGAACAATGGAAACGATTTAAAAAAGATGGCGTGTATAATAGAGTAAACATTAGACATGCACTTAAAAACTACAAACAAAAGGGTACCTGGCTTTAATGTCTAAACAACTACCTAAAAACGCATGTGCATATCCGTTTAAAGCGGGTATGATTATGCATGGTGTTCCAACTACACCTTGTTGTAGATTCCATGATAGGTTTCTAGAAGAAAGCGACAAGGAACATGTTAACGTGTATGGTGAGATGTTCACTGACATACGTGAAACTATGATGCGTAATGAATGGCACCCTGGTTGCTACAAATGTAAAGCTGATGAGGAAACCAAAGGTAGCAGTATGAGAACTGAAGCAGATGAGTTCTTTACAGACTTTACTGATGAGGTGCGTTTAGAGTATTTAGAAATTACAGTGGGTAGATTATGCAACTTAACATGTCAAACATGTGGACCAGAGTTTAGTCACAATTGGGATGACGACTACTTGAAGTTTAACAAAAACTCACAAGCAGCAATTGACTTGATTACTAAACTAAAAAAGAATCAAGTTGTAGATTTTGATTCAATTGACTTGGATGCATTAAAACATCTAAAGCATATGAAAGTTACAGGTGGTGAACCATTCTTGCATCCACAGTTTATGAAGTTTGTTTTAAGACTTGCAGACGCAGGATTGGCTCCACAGATACATATGGAAATTTTTAGCAATTGCACATTTTGGCCAAAGAAAGCAGAATATGATGCATTGTTTCAATTCAAAGAACTTACACTTAGCATGAGTATTGACGCACATGGTAAACTTAATGACATGATACGTTATCCTAGCAAGTGGGAAAAGATAGAAGATACACTAGACAAGTGGCTGGCATTTAAGCAAGAGTATCCAGACAAAGTTAAAGTTAATATAGCATGCACAATTAGTATTATGAATATACTATACTTGTTTGACTTTGTTGTTTGGGCCCGCAGTGTAAAGAAAGTAAATAATGTTATACTACAAACAGTATACGAACCAAACAACCTTAGTGTTACACACTGGCCTGATTGGTTTAAAGAAAAACTACTAGACGCATTTCGTTATCAGTATAATGAAACGGTTATCAATCCTAACCGTGTTAACAAGATGAAAAAACTAGTAGAAGATATGTGTAAGCCAAACGGTGCTGAAGATTTCAGTGCAGCTTATTTGGCTAACCTAAAACATATTTGGAAAATACGTGGCTTTGATTTTAACGAGCCATGCATACGCAGATTAAAAACTTTGTGTGAAGCAGAGTATAAAGATAAAATAGAGTATATACCTTACTAATGATTAACAAAGACAAACTCAAAAATAGCAAAAGTTTTTGCATGCTACCGTATATGCATATCTATGGCAGTGCTGGTGGTGACATGGTTCCATGTTGCGAAGCACAAGAAGTCCCATTGAATAACCCAGGCGAGTCAGCACTTGAGAGCTGGAATAACGACAACTATAAAGAGCTAAGACGGGCCTTAGCAAATGACGAAAGACCAGAACGCTGTGAAGTGTGCTGGCACAACGAGGACAGTGGAATCGTTAGCAACCGCATACAATGGGAAAAAGATAATTGGGATACATTTGCAGATAAGATAAGCGTAAATGACGATTACAGCGTCAACAACCCGCCTTACTGGGTGGAACTTAAAGTAAGTAACTTCTGTAACCTAAAGTGTATTATGTGTAGCACACACAGTTCTTACAAGCGTGTAGCAGACTTAGACATCATTAGCAAGTATACTAAAGATGGATATGAAACACGTTTGTTGCGTCCAACTGATTTGTTTGCTAGTTTAAATGAATGGCCTGAACTATGGGACACAGTGCATACACTACAGTTTACTGGCGGTGAGCCTATCATTAATAAAGAACACTACGACTTGTTAGCTGGAATACCACAGGATCTTAAGAAGAAAATAAAATTACGTTATGCTACTAATCTAAGTTATATTAAGTTTAAGAAGTATGACTTAATTAAAATATGGAATGAATTTAAACACGTAAACATTAAAGTAAGTATGGACGGTATTGATGATGTATACAATTACATTAGACAAGACGGCAATTGGGATACAGTTTACGCTAACATGATGGCACTAAACAATGAACCTGGAATTGATGTTGCCGCTGGTATTACAGTGCAAGCACACAACATATATCAAATGCCAGAGTTCTTTCAGTTTTGGAAAGACAGCCCAGTTGACCTAAAGTTTATTACAGCCAACATACTACATACCCCTAAGTATTTGTCTCCAGCAATCTGGCAAGGCGACTACAGAGATGCTATTATTAGAAAGTTACGAGCTAACCAACACGAACATCCAGAGATGAAAAGGTTTGCAACCTACATGGAAAACAATCAAAGCGATTATATGATATATGCTCGTATGCGAAAGTATACACGTGATATAGAAGAACGTTATAAACAAGATATAAACCTAAAGAAAATGGTTAAGACTTATTTGAATATGCCACTTGAGGGTATGGACATTGTAGCACAGGAAAACGAAAGACAAAGTAAATGAACCGTAAGTTAAGAGTCAGTGGTGCAGAAGTGCCTGCTTATGATGTAGCAATAACATTAAAAGTAAAGACTAAATGTCCAAGCAAATGGAAACTAATAGATATGGAAACAGGTGAAGAATATATTGGCCAACTGCCAACTGAACAAGACACACATCATTGGAGGAAAATTGAATGAAAGATATTCTAAAAGAAATTGAAATCATAAAAGAACGTATAAGTGTATGCGAGGCTGAAAAAATTAGCGACAAGCATTTAGACAAGTTACGAATTAAATTAAATCAACTGTTGGAGCAAGCAGCTAAATGAAGCAAGGTCAACAAAGTTGGGAATATAATCATGTGGATGGTAGCTGGCCTATCGTTAATGCATTTTTGCCACTTGACAAAGAACTCAATGACACACCTATATTAAAACAAAAACTTAGTGTATTGCAAGATGTAGAATGTAACAATCATTTACGTGGTGGTATTGTTAATGTATACAATCAATATGATGCAACATGGCTAACAGCTATGAACAAATTAGGATACAAATATGCATGTTTGTGGTTTGAAGGTGTATGGCCTGATACAATGGATTTTAATTTAACATTACTAAATGAAATAGATCGTAATAATAAAGAAGATCCAAATTGGATCATTAGTGGACAACTTCGAACTGGTAATGACAAGTATCCTTACTTTGAAAGAACTTTACTAGTAATAAACATACCACAATGGATTAAACATAACAGCATAAGTCCATATTGGGAATCAGAACATCACCCAGAATGTATAAACTATGATACAAGTTTAAATTACGAGGACAGTGACTACAGACTTAATGTTCACCCTGATTGGAAGTTTACAGATCCTCGTCCTGAGCATTTTTCAAATCAACATAACTTTGGTTCCAATTGGATGCAACTTAGTTTCATTCAAAATCTTACAGTGTGGGGATTATCAGATAACCTAATGGAACATGTTTTTACGCCTAAAGCACACATGGGAACAACAGAATTTGAAAAGGGTATTACAGGACAAGAATACAATAATAGCGTTGTATCTAATCAAGGCAATAGATTAATCAGTAGAATACATGGGCCAACTAGCCCTATCTATTTCGTTAATACAGAGCCTAGTAGCCCAAGTATTTCACAACAAGCACTAGATACTAACTTTGAGCAATACGTAGGCGCTACGGCTGGTTTTAAGCTTCTATACTATGCTTACAAGTATGGAATGACAGAGAATACACGTTTTGTATGGTTTGACTTTGACGCTGATAGTGTTCAGTTTAAACGTGATACAATAAAGCATTGGAACGGAGAAGACTTTCCAAAATGGGTAGACATGTGGGTTCACGCACACCCAGGTTGTAATGACCGTTTAGTAGCAATGGCACACGAACGTTGGTCGAGAGTAATTGATTACTTTGATGGCCCAGTAAAGTGGTTAGAGTTTTGGAATAAAGTAAAGCAGTGTAATCATCAATATTTTAACATTGATCTAATATACGACCACGATGATATGTTTAAACAAATGGATGACAGCAAAACATTATTTTGGAGTAGTAACATATATAGCTATATCACACCAAAACTAATGGCAAAGCCGTTTGCACTTGAAACAAGTTTTACACAAATGATAGAACGAGTATGTAACACACACGAAGATAGTTGGTTTAGTGGAACAGATATAAATGATAATGATTTAATGTGTCCTGCTAGTGCAATTCTTAGTGCAACAGATAATAGAGGAATAGGATTCGAATAATGTATTTAAAAATAAAACCAGAGTTAAAAGATAATAAGATAGTTCATGTGTTCTTCAATGAAGTATTGCATCCTGCTTTAAAAGAAGAAGATGCTTATGCAGGCAAACTAAAAAAACTTATGCAAATCAATATTAACAACAGCACAGAATATTCTTTCTTGCATTGTGATAGATATCGTGAAGGATTTTTTGGAGATGCTATTAGACATCTATGTATTCTTGGATATCAAAATGCTGTGATTTGGTTTGATGGGAATTGGCCAGGCGAAACAGAGTTTGACGAGGAAGTAATAAATGCAATAGATAACAAGTGGAACAAAACTGATTGGTTAGCAGCTGGTCATATTATAGACTATGTAGGACAGGCTCCTAAGTGGCATGAGCAATGCATTGTTCTTAACCTTAAAGCATTTGAACCTTTATTATCACAGTTTGAAAGTTTAGAGAATATTGGTGATCAGTTACAACAACATCCAAGCTATAGATCATCAACTGAACATATGCATGATAACTACACCCCTACATGGGTATCTGCCAAAGATGCAGTGTTTGACGGTGACAGCGAAATAATTGATAAGCCAGAAGATTTTAATGATGACTTTTTTAATACGTTATTTCCGTTAGCATTTTTAAATGGTTTAACAATACATAACTTAGATTACGATATACGTAATCATAAGATATGTTGCTATGTAGAAGATGATTTAGAATTTACAAAAGAATGGTTTTTTGATTATGACTTTAACACAAGACTTAGCCTTGACGAAAGTCGTAGTTACGGATATAATTTAGTAAATGATGACAAGCGTGAACTATTTCAATATAAAGTAATGGACACACATATTATGTATGTTACTAATACAGAACATGTTCCAGGTGGTGACCCACTGGGCATTGATACACTTGTAGTTCCGTGTAGTGGGTTACATCAGTTTAAGCACATCAGTCATCAACGTGATACACTCAAGCGTATATTATGGACAGACTTTAGTCCGTTTGGTATTGGCTGGACAGAACATCTATTAAAACATTGGGATGGATTAGACTTTGATAAGTTCTATAAAGATAACTTCCATGTGATTACTGACTTGGGATTACCAAGTGATGAGTTTATCTGGTATGACAAAGAAAATGCATTAGCCTTTATTGAAAGTTATGACAGCGAAGAAGATTGGTTAGAGCATTGGGATTTTATTAGAACACTGGATCATCAATTTATTAAAATTGACATAGTAAAAGAATGGAAACGTTTATCAAGTCTAATTGGAAAAGATCGTATAGCATTGTTACAACTAAGTAATATCTGGCAATATGAAATCAATTATATTAACTCACCAAACTTTAATGCACAAGCGGCATTCGTTGATCTATTCAACGAGTTATTGCAAAATAACAAAACTATATATTTCTCAGGTGATACACCAGGTGGTGAATACTACGAGTATCAAAACATGAGATTGTTACCAGGAATAATATAATGAAAGATTATAAACGTTTAGCATATTGGGAAGAAATTGACGAAGAGTCAAAGGAGTGGTTCTACGCTAACGAACGTAAACATTCACAACGCTCGCCCGGTAGTGCTGACAAAGAACAAATTATACCAGAAGATTTAAATGACGTTGGTGATAACACAAGAGTCCCATGGGTAGCATTACCAGATATTAATGTGCCATGGAAAGAAATACATGCAGAAGCAATACACTTGCTAGAAACTGAATGCTTTAGTTTACACAGAGCAAACAGCGGCGGTGGCTGGTTAAGTTTATGTGTGCATGGTATGAGTAGTGTGCATACTAATTGTCCAGAAGATTACGGAATGCCAGACGAAGCAGAACATGAATTAAGTGACTGGACAGACATTAGTAAATTTACACCAATTACTAAAGAATGGATGCAAGATGAAATGCTATACGAAAACTTTAGTCGTGTTAGATTTATGGCACTACTACCAGGCGGTTGGATTAGACCACATCAAGACAGAGAACGAATGACAGGACTAGGTGCAACTAATGTAGCCATTAATAATCCAGATGGGTGCAAACTAGTTATACAAGATTACGGCACTATGCCATTTGAGCCTGGACTGGCAATGAAGATTAACACTGGCCATTATCATGCAGTATGGAATCGTAGCGAAGAGCCACGTATACATATGATATTCGATGGTGGACCAACTGACGATTTTAAGAGAATAGTAAACAAAAATTATGCCAAGATGTTCGATATTTAAAAACGGTGTAACAATAGGACCTACTGGAGCAGTAAGGCCATGTTGTGCATTTGAAGTAAAACAAGGAACACAAAACCTGTTCTGGACCGACGACTGGCAAACACGTCATGCTGAATGGGGAAAGCGTAGTGAAACTGAATGGCTAGATGAATGTGCTGAATGTAAACTAAGTGAAGAACTCACAGGAGATAGTTTACGCACAACATATAACAAGCAATTTGAAAACGAAGTAGGAATTAAGCATTGGGATTTAAAGATAAACAACACTTGTAATTTTGCTTGTAGAATGTGTAATATGACAAGCAGTAGCACATGGGCAAATATAGTTAGAGATAACCAAGATAAAAATTGGTCTAAGCAATATGATAATAAACCTAATACACGTTGGGCAAAGCAGGCAGTAGAGTTCAGTCATCTTATGTTAGATGCAAAGATTGTAAAATTTACAGGTGGTGAACCATTTATGATACCACAAGTAAAGAAAATAATACAACGTCTAATTGACGAAGATGTTGCATCTGCAATTGAATTACACTTAATAACAAATGGAAGCTATGACATGACAGCATGGAATCATTTGTTTGAGAAGTTTAGAAGAGTAGAAATAAACATAAGCATAGAAGCAGTAGGTGAACGTTATGAATACATACGCCCTGGTTCTAGCTGGTTGACAACTAGTGAAAATGCTGTTATATTTAATAAGCAAAAACCTAAGAACACACATATGACTGTGACTATACTTCCTATGGTGTTTAATAGAAACAACTTAGATGAAATAATAGATTGGTGTGACAGTAATAAAATAAACTACTTTCAATCAACTCCTGTAATAAAACCAGCATTTATGTCGCCTGACGCAATGCAAGATGGAATACTAAGAAAGATATTAATAGAACAAAGCGAAATTATGGATGAGATACATGGTACTAACTACCAAGACTTTATTTAAAATAAATAGTAACGTTATGAGAAACATATGAAAAAACTGGAAGCCTTAATCACAAAGTGGTGGACAAAACTGTTTGGAGAGCCAGATGAGGTCCGTTACCTGTCAGGTAAAAACAAACAATCCAAACTATCAAAACGAGAATAATAATGAAAACAGATAAACCATTACCAAGTAAGACATTTTGTGTGCTACCGTTTATGCATGTGGCAACAAATGCTGCGGGTAGCTTTAGGGTGTGTTGTAACAGTAATCCTAATACAAATCAAATTGTAAACCCTGAAACAGACAAGCCGTTTAAAATTTATAAACATGACTTAGAAGAAGTATGGAACAGTCCTACATACACAAAAATCAGAGAAGAGTTTCTCAATGGTGAAAAGCCAGAGATGTGTGTTCGTTGTTTCCGTGAAGAAGACGCAGGCATTCGTAGCCCACGTGCAGGCTTTAATGAAAAGTGGTGGACAGATGATGTTAAAGTAGATACTAAGATTCCAGTGGATGTGCGTTATGTTGATTTACGTTTAGGCAACCTATGTAATTTAAAATGCAGAATGTGTAATCCTTGGGCAAGTAGCATGTGGGTTAAAGATTGGAATGCAGTAGTTCCAACAGCGAAATTAGATCCACCAGTAGAACTTACAGGTGAGACTTTAAAGTTTATGAACGTAATGACTGAATGGCCAGACTTTAAAAAGACAGGGCTAAACTTCCAAGACATTGCACATACAGTTCAAGAGATATACTTAACAGGTGGTGAGCCTACACTAGCTACATCACAATATAAATTACTTGACTATTGTATTGAAAATGATTTAGCAGGTGGAATTAAACTAAAATATAATACTAACCTAACTAATATTCCACCTAAGATGATTGAATACTGGAGTAAGTTTAAACGTGTGCAACTTAACTGTAGTATTGATGCAGTTGGACATCGTGATAGATATATTCGTTATCCAAGTAGTTGGGAAAAAGTAGAGAAAAACTTTGATGAATTAAGCACGTTTGATAATGTAGATATTCAAATACATTGCACAGTTCAAGCACTTAACATATGTGCATTACATGAACTATTGGACTTTGCAGAGTCACGTGGATTGGAAGGTGATCAAGTGTATCTTAATATTCTTAATCATCCAGATTGTATGAACATACGTGTATTACCTGTGGCATTAAAAGAAAAAGCAGCATTAAATTTACTACCATACCAAAAGTGGCCTAAAGTAATGGACACACTAAAGTATATGACAGCTGAAGATTGGCACGAAGATTTATGGCAACAGTTTGTTGATTACAATCTCAAAATGGATGAACTGCAACGTGGTAAACTACTTGAAGCATGTCCTGAGTTTGAAGGATACATTGATGTCTAAAACAATACTATGCACAGGTAATCCAGAAAAAGGTTTAGCAAGTGCTATTGCCAAAAGATGGCCTGATACAGTATTTGTTGGTAGAACTACATGGGGCTACGATTTAACTGAAAATGGCTATAGAGAGAAGCTTGCAGAAAAGGCTCTTAACTTTGACGTTTTTATTAACTCTAGTGCATTATGGCGCTTCAATCAAACACTGGTGCTAGATGTAGTCTATAAAGACGCTTTAAGACACCTTAAACGACTACATATAGTTAATTTAGGCTCCACAACTGACAGAGCTACAAAGGGTAGCGATTGGCTTTATCAACAAGAAAAGAAGGCCCTACGTAGCACAAGCAATGCAATGGGTCTAAAAAGCATTTGGTCAGGTGGTCCTAAGGTAAGTTATGTTACATTTGGCACATTAGAGAACAATGCACACAAGCACCCAGGACGTAAAACAATGACACTAGACGAAGCCGTAGACTTAATTGAATACGTAATTAATATGCCAGAGCATTTATCAGTTAATGAACTAAGCGTGGATCCATTACAAATAGGAAACAAAGATGAGCAATGATACAGACGACTTAAAGTGGTCAAATTATGATTTTACAAAAATACCATTTGATGATTTAGTTCAAGTTGGTCAACGGACTTTATTGTATCGTGATTTATTTACAGTTAGTTGGTTACTAGGAAGATTCTGTAACTACAGATGTTCTTATTGCTGGCCTTATGCTCGTAGTGATCGCAAGGACCATCGTCCTACTGAACTTAACTTAAAAACAATAGACGAGATAAAACGCCAAGCAAGACAAAACGGATTCAATAGTTTCCATTTTAGTTTAAGTGGAGGCGAGCCTACATTCCATCCTGGTTACTTAGATATGTTAAAACATCTAGCAGATGATGTGCATAACACAAACTATACAAGTGTGCATATGACAAGCAATTGTAGTAGGCCAATGAAATGGTTTGAAACGTATGTTGATTACGTAAAGCATTTTCATAGAGCTAGTATTACATGTAGTTTACATATCGAGCATGTTGACACACCAGAGAAGATGCAAGACCTTGCAGATAAACTAATACTTTGTCAAGAACATGATGTGCAAATAACTATTAACATGGTTATGGTGCCTGAGCTGTTTGATACATATTATGATAATGCATTGTTCTTTCATAAACAAGGTATTAACGTTACACTAAAACCTCAGTCAGATCCAACTGCAAGTAGAGTAGTAGATGGTTATACACCTGAGATGAAAAAGAAATTACACAATGGAATGCCACAGCGTAGTTATACAGAACAAAAAGCTGCAGAAGCAAGAGTAGTTGAACGTCCTAAGCCAAGTTTTGAAATGCCAGAGTATACTATTGGTAGAAACGATGCTAGTGTTCCGTGGAACATGCAAGTAGAGTTTACAGACTCTAAAGGCAAAAAATGGTATATGGACCAAGCGGAACGTTTTAATGCATTTGAGTTTAATAACTTCAAAGGCTGGATGTGTAACAGTGGATACCAAGGTATTATCATACGTGAGCCAGACGGAAGTATAAAACGTAGTTATAGTTGTGGTGATCAACCGTTAGGTAATATTGAAACAGGGTTTAAATTGTTTGATAAACCTACAATATGCACAACAAAAGCATGTGTTTCAAGTGCAGATAGTAAGATACCTAAACGTAAGGTATAAATACAACTATGTTTAGCACAAAACTAAAAACTAAAATAGAATTACTATCAGGTAATGAACGAGCCTTATTATTTGCAGAACTGGCCCAAATTGCTTATTATGAAGCAAGTGAGGTTAAAAAACTAGCAAGGAAATTAGGATTCACTACTGTTGAGTTTTATAACATAGATGGTGCAGAAGCATATCGCTTTATGAATAAACATGATTTAGTGATTGCATGCAGAGGCACACAGCCAACACAATACAATGATATTAAAGCAGACGCCAGAGCATTTCCAGTTGTTGCAGAAACAGTGGGCAGAGTGCATGGTGGGTTTAAAGGTGAAGTAGACAAACTATGGGATTTAATCAAAGAAGACCTAGTTAGAGAACAAGCAAAACGTCACATTTGGTTATGTGGACATTCACTTGGTGCAGCTATGTCAACTATAGTAGCAAGTCGTTGCAGAGGCGACAGTGCATTATATAATCCTAAAGAATTACATACATTTGGATCACCAAGAGTAGGTTGGAGAACTTACCTTGACAATTTTCCTTTTACACATTATCGTTGGCTTAACAACGCAGACATAGTAGCTAGAGTTCCATTTATAATATTTGGTTATGTTCATCATGGACAATGCCAATACTTTAATCACTATGGTAACCTTAGAAACTTAACAGGATGGCAACGAGTCAAAGATGTGTGGCGTGGTATTATTAGAGGATTGTTTAAAGGTAAATTAGATTCATTTTCCGATCATAACATGGTCCAATATGTAAAACATCTAAACAACCGTGTAAATGGCGGAGAGAATCCGCAGACATCGTTCAAACAGAACTATGTCAACACACACGACGAGTAGGAAATCAAATTGAATGATATTTCAAAAATTACGCAGTTCGGTGACTTTTATCAGATTGGCGCCGAATTTGATATAGACAAATTGCTTGGCGAAGTCTCAGTGCATGATGACAAGTGGGCAAAGTATAATCCACGCAAAGATTGGATTAAACGTCACGGCTTGTGTATTATTAATGAAAGTGGTAAGTGTGGCCCAGGACCAGCACTAGATAGTTTAGGTGAATGGAATAGAGAGTATGGAACAAACTTCCAAGAAGAAGATTTTAATGTTCCTACAGAATTATATCATACCAGCTCTGAGTTACAACGAGTAGTAGGACCTATGTTAGACTGGAGTGTTAGATCACACTTCCTAAGACTACCACCAGGTGGATACTTTCCACCACATAGAGATCATGTATGGGGTGAGCAAACTAGTTTTAGACTTATATGGGCATTAGAAAATTGTAACGCACCTCATTGTAGATTCATGTTAGAAAATAACACACTTCACTTTGATTATGGCGAGTGTTATGTAGTCAATACAACAAAGCAACACACATTATTTAATTGCAGCACATCACACGATAGCATTTGGTTAGTAGTTAATGCACAAGTAACAGACGATAGCATTAGATTTATACAAGAGCGGTTACGAGAGAGATGAAACATTCTTTTGACTTTGCACTTACAACTTATTGTCAAGCCAAATGTCGTAGTTGTGCTAGAACCAATGAAGAAACTGGCGAAAAGAATGAATGGGTCAAATTAAAGCACATGGACCTAGAAGTATTTAAACGCAGACTATCAAATCTTAAAACTGTAGAACTTGACGACATTGAATTTTGTGGAGAGTTTGGCGATCCTATGATGCATCCACAAGTTGATACCTTTATACAAACTGCATTGGATTATGCTCCAATGGTTAGTATATCAACAAACGGTGGACTACGCACACCAGATTGGTATGAAACAATTGCACAAAAGTATAAGCAAAGATTAAAGATAGACTTTGCAATAGATGGCGCCACACATGATGTTAACTGGTTGTATAGAGAAGGCGTTGACTTTGACCGAGCAATTGATAATATGAAAGCATTTTCTAGTAACGGTGGCAATACTAATTGGTTATATCTAATATTTGATTGGAATTGGCAACAGGTTACATTAGCTAAACAACTAGCAGATGACATGAATGTTAATATTATATTCCGTTACAATGATCGTTCTTATGGATTAATTACAGATACAAATATGCAAGCATGTGATAAACTATGTGCCGACAATGAGATTAATATAGGTTACAATTATGCCTAAGTGTGATATTAAATGTAAAGCAATTGATTATCACAATGATGTAAGACGTTGGGAAGTAACACCCGAAGGCATAGTGTGGCCTTGTTGCTTCTTTAGTAATGCATGGGATATGCGAAATGTATACAAAAAAGATGGTAGTGGTCAACTTGTAGAAAAAGATACCAAAGACTTAAAAGAAGATACACGCATAATGACACTAATGGAAAATGATCCAAATTGGAATAATTTAGAACATCATAGCCTTGAAGAAATCATTGCACATGAAATATTTCAAACTCATGTTTACTACGAAGGTTGGAAAAGTGACATGCCGCCTAAGGTATGTGTTAACAACTGTAGCAATAATTAGTCACAAAAAAACGCCAGTTAAGGCGTTTCTCTGCCTACCATTAACTAGCGTTATTCACACCAGCTCTCCTTTTTATCACCGTAATATTCACGTGCATAACCTTTTTCGATAAGAGCATATCTCAAACTCTTCCCATCAATAATTATATCACCCAATACACGCCCGCCAAACTTATCCCATTTGTAAATTGCAACCTGAACGTCAACTGCTTCATCGATTAGTTTTTTAGTGAACTTACTAGCTTTTTCTCCTAGTTCTTTTTCACTGTCGCATTCACCTCTCCAACTTTTTTCTGGAGTATCAACACCGTATACACGAATGCTTAATTCTTTTTTAAGTGGATCTGGTAAAAATTCTGCTTCAAAGGCAACTGTGTCGCCGTCGATAATTCGTGTAATAGGAAAGTCATAGACTTCCATATCTACGTCTTTAGCAAATATTGGATTTGCAATTATAAAGCCAACAAGTAAAATTGCTATAACAATTAATCCTCTGCCAACGTTTTCATTATTTCTCATGTAGTCTAACCTCCCGTTAGAGTATTTATAACTTTGGTGCCATGTCATCTTCAAACGCAGCAACCATGTCTTTCTTTTCTAGTAAGAGCTTTTCCAAGCTCCATAGTGCAGCGTATACTTCATCGCTTGCACCTTCTTGGATATTAATAAGTGCAGATTCTAGCACTTCGATATCTTTTAAAACATCTACCATTAGTCTAACCTACTTCCTGCATATGCTTTGAAACCAAACGATTCAAAAACATTAGCTGCCGCCATTGCGCCAACTTCTTTAACATCAACGTTTTGCACGTTAACACCTGAAGGGTTGTAAATTTGAAATGCTTTAGTATAGTCTTGTTCAATACCAGCTTGTTTCATAGCACGACCTAATTTAGTATTACCTTTAATACCATGAATCTTAACCCATGCAAATCCACAAGGATAATTGTCTTTACCATCTAGTTTTTCCATAAAGTAATCACTAGCGGCCTCATATGCTGCCTTCTTAGCTTGAGCAACAATTGTTTTAAGTTCATTTACATCATATTCTAAATTCATATTATTCTCCAGTAGTTAATTTTTTAGTGTTTATACTTATATTATACGGCAAGATGTCTTACTTGTCAACCTTTTTAATTAAAAAAGTTACCTAAAACCCAAACAAATTTTGTATCGCTTACTTGTTGCCACATTCCGTCTTTCCAAGTAGGCCACAATATAGCCTTGTTTGCATCTTCCATTACGTCTAAACCTTTTTCTGCTTTTGCAGTAAACGTTTCACCTAAATGATTTTCAAATGTAAATGTTTTCATAATGTAGTCCTTTTTAAAATAAACTTTCGTATGCATTCTCATTAATATAAGATGCTGTTTCGTCTAGTTCGCTAAACGCTTCTAGTTCAACATCAGTTAGTGGTGTTCCATCTAACTTTTCTGCACTTTCTACATATGCATCACAAAAATCTGGATAGTCGTTCATATCAACGCCACCTAGTTCTATGTTTGTTACATCATTAAATTTTATATTCATGTATTACTCCTACTTTTTATTAACTTATACATACAGTATACAGTAAGATGTCTTGGTTGTCAACCGAATAATGCATCTTTTTTAAAATATTTCTACTCCACTTGCAGCGGCATTTACCATACCATCAAAGTGAACATTACCATTGTGCCAACCTGGCGGAATTGTAGGCACACCATCGTTTTCAATAAAACTTGCTACTACTCTGCGAGCAGCAACCATTTCTGCCATACTGTCAAGCACTGTATTAGTTGGGGGAAGGGTTGAAAACATCTCAATGTTCTTTGTGTAATGCTCGATCATACGCTCTAATACTGCAATTTTATATTTAATCATAATCTTTCTCTTCGTTTTAATGTATGTAGCTATTATAACATTTATTACATACTAAGGTCTACCTTTATTTACATTAGTCATAAAAAAACCCATGTAAAAAATACATGGGTTTTAAGTAAATATATTACTAGTAATATATCTTAGTCACGATCAAATAGTTTCCACAAAACTGCTGCGGCAATAAGACCAGTTAGTCCAGCTGAACCAAGTTGTCCAACTATTCCAATAACAGTTCCGATAACATCTCCACCTAAGAAAGGCACAGATCCACCAAATACTATTTGTAGCACGATAGCAAGTCCAATTAGCATTACACCAATATCAACACCGCCAGCTACTACACCTTTGATTTTATCTAACATAGTTATTTCTCCTACGTTTTCGTGACCGATTTTGTTATGTTAGTGTGAGCTTCAGCGGTCACAACTGATCCCATCCCTTTCACTAACCTTAATTTTTTTATTACTACACTATTATAAGATATTTAGTTGATATTGTCAACCTTTTAACAATATATAGTGCCAATCACCAATTAGTTAGCGTTTAATGGCACTATATAGTGTATGTTAACTACCTAGATTCGTTAATTTCATACATATATTGAGCAGGTATTAGTGCATGTTTCCAAAATTCACCTGCTGCATCCCATCTATCTTGTGGTCCTGTATTTAGATCTTTCTTAATCCATTCTTGCCAATCTATAAGTTTACCTCGCATCATAGTGGGTTGTTTTCTGTAGTTTATTACATAACGTCTATTAGCGTTTGCAATATGCCACCAACCAAATCCACTGATTTTACGGTTTGCCGCTTCAGTTGATAAGTTTGAAATTGACGACCATTTATCCCATACTCCATTATTATATTTTGCATACTTTCCAACTAGTTTATGATTGTTTAGAATTTCGAAATGTGTATCTAATACTTCATGAACTTTAATTCCACTACGTGGCATTGTGTGTTCTAAGAAATCATAATCTATTGTTTGCATAACTTCAGTTATAGACCCTAAACGAATACTAATATCTTTATGATATCCTAATGCCGCTCCACGTGATGCTTGTAATACATGTATTCCGTCATTGTCAAATGTGCCTAACCAATATGTTAAGTTTGCTTTTGCACGTTCAAATAGTTTATTGTTATTTGTAGACAATGCATACGCTAATGAGGCCTGAAGCATGGCTGTTCCATTGGTGCCGCAACCGTGTTGTCCATGTTCACCAGTTGATGCAATTAGGCTTGGATAGTTTACATTACACTGTTGTCTGCGTTGTTGTGGATGGAATATATTACCCATGAATATTTCATCAAAGTATGCAGTAATAGTCGCATGTTCTGGTGGGGTTAAAGGCATCAAATCCTTGAAATAAGCGTAGAACTCAGCGTCCTGTGCCATTACCATATACTTTGCATATTGCACTTGACTAGGCATATGTGTTACGCCATCTTCAATAACATTACGTTCTGTTGCATGATATAAGATAATCTCTGCCATTTGTTCGGTTATCCATGGATAATCTAAATGAATCAATCCACCCACGTCTTCAGCACATATTATTATCTTTCGAAATCCGGCTTTGGCAGCATCTGCATAATCTTCTTTTCTAGTCTCAACCATTTTAGTCTGAGATGTAATACCAAAATCTTTTAATCTAGCCTTACAGTTGTAACTAGTTTTAAACTTTCTTACTTGGTGACTGAATAATGCATAATCTCGCCATTTACCAGTTGATAGTAAATATTTAAGTTTTACTGTGTTAACAAATTGAAAGTCTTCAGGAATTGTTAAATTTACAAAATCTGATTTTGCGTAATAAGAATGGTCAATTGCACCTGATGATTGCATCAGCGGCAGTGTATTTTGTGTAGTTTGAAAAGAAGCTGGTCGTAACTGAGGGGTTGTTTCAGCTACAACGCATGCTGATGTCATGAACACTAGCAATAGCGATAGGTATTTCATCTTGTTCTCCATAGTTATATTGTATATAAACTATATTATAACAAGAACTCTTGGTTATGTCAACCTATTATTTGCCGCCTCTTTGCAACTTATTACGGTCTTCGATAGATTTTTTTAGTTTTTGAAAGTCTATTTCTTGGTAAACTAAAGTAAACTCTAATTCTTCTTCGCCACGTAATACTTTAATCGTTGCTGTGTCGCCTGGTATTGCATACATAGTTTCGATGAATATTTTAAATGCTGTATAAACACTTTTACCGTTTAACTCTAGTATGATATCACCTTCTTGCATTCCGGCAATCTGTCCTGCATTTAGTTTTACTGGTTCAACTTCCATAGTTGGTGCTTTTACATCTAGATCAGGTTCTAGTATATTAAAGTATGACATGTGTCTATCTTCGCGTTTAGTGTCGATAACACTTTTTATTTCAAAGTTTTTTGTATTAAACAATAAGTCTGAATATGGAACATAACCTTTTTCTGCGTATGCATCAGATAGAATATAATCCATGCTACGTTTTGCTTGTCTGGAGCCAACTGCTAATCCTACACCATCCCAACCTGGTATTGCTCTACCTGGGCTTAGTATTGATTGTGCAACTCCATATACTTTACGGTCAGTGCCTATAACAGGTCCGCCACTGTTACCTTGGTTAATAACTGCATCAACTTGTAGCATTAATGAATAAGGACGTTGTCCAAATCTGCCGTCATATGTAACAATACCCTGTGTGCTGTTCCAAGGTAAGCTCATACCATGACCAATAACTACAACAGGATCGCCTTCGCTGATTTCTTCTGGATCTGCAAACTCTAGTGCTTCCCATTTTTCGTTATCTTTTTTAAGTATTTTAATAAGGGCAATGTCTGCCACTATGTCATACCCAATGATTGTGGCTTCGTATACCCACATATCTATTGCAGTATTGATTTTAAGATCTAGTAAATTTTCAGAACCTATGTAACCTTCTATAACATGATAGTTAGTCATTATAGTTGCTGATTCATCATCTACAGACACGAAAAATCCAGTGCCTCGTCCAGCCTTGCGTTGAACTAATGGGTTATTTTGGGATTGTTCGTTAGGAAAAACATTTATCATTACAACGCTAGGAAATGAACTATAGATGTAATCTTTTATTCTACGTTCATGATCAAAAGCATCGCCGTTAAATAGAAATGCATTTGTATCATATAGGGCTTCTCCAACTGTTTCGTTTTGTTTCCAAACCCAACTTATTCCTTCGTGTAATGTTTCTTGTATGCTTCTATAGTGTGAGTTGATAACGACACTAAGAATTACCGTTGCAAGCATAAGCAACGTGATTTTTTTCAAACTTTTCACTAGTATTCCATCCTATTTTAGTTATAAGTATTTATCTATAACTGTTTAGGATTAGTCGTTAAAGCACCACATGTTACAAATGCTCAACTTTTTATTAGTTATTGCATCTGGTAATTGGTCCTTAAAGAAAGTATTAGAAAGTATATCTGGTAATGCGTGTTTATGTAAACTTATTGTTTCGCCGGGGTGTTGCATTTCTATGCGAAAAGGACTGGCAAACTCTTGTGTTCTAACTTCTGTAGAATATATGTAACTGCATGGCCATAATATACCTCTGAAGTCAATAGTAATCTGTCCTTGTGTATATGCTGGACACATATGTTCACCTTCTTCAAACTCTGGTTGCATATGTTTTAGAGGTCTTATATGATCCATGTATTCTTCCATTTCATATATGTTCTCAGTGCCAATTTCGTATTCTTCTGTGTCAGTTTTCACATACAAATCTTCGCCTGGTATACAACTCCATCTAGTTTGAAACCAGTAGCAACCATAATCAATTGCACGTTTTCTTGCTTCGTCTACTTGATGTAAGTTATGGTCAAAGTATGTAAATATCCAGTTAGCATTTCCACCCTTTGAAACAAATGCTTTCATATTACGCACAACTATCTCATATGTTGTTGAACGTCTGTGTATATGATGTGTATCTTCTAATCCATCAATTGCAAAGTTTACTCTATGTGGAATTTCAGCAATAACCTCGCCAAACTCTGCCCACCATTCTTCTGTTCTAGCACCACCATTGGTATTAATTTGTATAAACATATCAGGGTGTGCTTCATGGGCCGTTTTAATAAAGTCAATAGCTTTAGGATTCATACAGAAATCACCTACATTGCCGTCAAACAATACTTCTACTATTTCCATGCCTTTGGTATCTTCGTGCATAACTCTATGCCATAGTTCATATGGCATATGATCTAATTTTAAATCTGAAACATTTTTACCGCCAGTTATGTTGCGAGTGCAACCTGGACACTTTGCATTACAATGCGAAGTAATTTCAACCTTAATACTATTAAATTTATCTAACCAATTCATACAGTTGATTTCTTCCATTCAGCATAAATTCGATCGCTTTCCGCATCCCATTTACATTCAACTACTACACATTTAAATTTGTCTGCCCATTCATAGTTAAGTTGCATGCTCCATGGGAAGAAAACAATTTCTTCCATTCCTTTCCATGGATGGTCACCTAGTCCTGGATTTTGCCTCCAGTAAATACGTCCACCTGGTTTTAGTAAACTAATTGCTTTTTCTACTTGTGGCTCCACCTCTTCTGCTGTTCCAAAGTTTAAACTACCTAAAGCAAATGCAACGTCCCATTGCTTATCTGTTTCAAACTCCATAATACCAACAAGTTCATCGGCCTTTGTATTTGCAGGATCTATGCCATGTAGTCTGTCGCCAAACGCATCTTTAAATAGATTAAAGCCGCAACCAATATCCAATACTTCTTCTTCGGGTTCAACTTTATCAAGTAACGCCCATCCACTGTATTTGTAATGATCATAATTGGGATTCCAATTATTACCAAAGTATTTGTCTCTAATCTCTTTATCCATATTATACTGCCATTTCTGCCTTAATTGTAGGTAGAGGTGCATAGTTTTCTAATACATAATCCTCTATACTACTATTTAACACTTCTTCAAGTGAAGCAAATTCTGGCATAACTAATACAGGTGATTTAGCAGGTTTACGTGAAAGCTGTTGCAATACCTGTGGCATATGGTTTTGATATATGTGACAGTCGCCACCTGTCCATACAAACTCGCCTACTTTTAAATTACAAATTTGTGCAAGCATATGAGTAAGTAGACTATAGCTAGCAATATTAAATGGAACACCCAAGAACATATCTGCACTACGTTGATACAGTTGACAACTTAGTTTGCCTTCTACTACATAAAATTGTGCAAGTGCATGACATGGTGGTAATGCCATTTTATCTATTTCGCCGACGTTCCATGCATTTAATATAATGCGTCTACTGTCTGGGTCTGTTTTAATTTGTTCAATGATTTGTGCTATTTGATCCACGCCTTGGTGTGTTGATATGTGGAATCGAGTATCGCGTCCACGCCATTGTTTACCATATACTGGTCCTAGTTCTTTGACGGTATCTGTATTTTCATAACCAAGTGCTACACCCTGTGCATCTGCATTAGCAGTCCAAATAGTAGTCTTGTCTACTAACTCCTCACGTGGTAAGCCGTAGCGTAATTCTGCAAGCCTACGTTCATCTGTGCTACCTTCTAATAACCATAACAGTTCACTTACAACACTTTTCCATGCAAGTGTTTTGGTTGTTACGGCAGGAAATCCTTTTTCTAAATCAAAGTGCATTTGATAACCAAACACGCCTTTGGTGCCAGTTCCTGTTCTGTCACCTTTTTCTTTGCCATTTGCTAGGATATGCCCTAGTGCATTTAAATATGTTTTCATAATTTACTCCATGTTTCAATACTTAACGTATCGATACTAGTATCAACATCAACTAGTTTGTAGTTTTTTAATATATTATCTTCTGGTAAGTGTGTATCACAATCGTATACGCCTGTTATTCTACTTAACCACAATTGATCAATTATTGGCATCAATGCTTTTACAAGTTTAGCCCCGCCAATAATCCAAACATCTTCCTGTTCTAAATCTTCTACTAATAGTTTTTCAACTTCACTCATAGGAACTACACAATGCGCCTCATCGGCTACACCACGTGATACCACAACATTATATCGTCCTGGCAGTGGCTTTGGCATATCTGGATCTTTCCATGTTGTGCTACCCATTACAACAACACCACCCTTTGTTGTTTGTGCAAACCATTTCTGATCTGCAGCATTGTGCGGCCAAGGTAGCGTTCCGTCTTTACCTATGCCCCACGCATCATCACATGCCAGTATTGCTTTAATCATAGCACAAACAACTGCAAGAATGCCCAACTGTTCATAACAGTAAACCAAGCACATAGCACAATAGCACTACTGCCTCGCCTGTATGTGCTAAAGACAGCAAGTATACTGCCTATTAGATACAGTGGAACAAATATCTTTGTTGCAGGATCAAGTATTGTAAAACTCAATACTGCACTTGCAACTATTAGCAATGTTGTTTCTACTATTTCTGCATAAAAAGCCGTGCGGTCAGTTGCATAGCTTTTCTTAAAAAATTTAATTACGTTTTTCATATAGTGTCCAATACTATGTTAATCATGTCACTAAAACCAGTTTCTCGTTCAACCGGTGACATACTTTCTTTTCTATTTAATAAGTCACTAACTGTGCAAACAGCAAGTGCTTTTTTGTTAAATCTTATAGCTAACTTATATAACAAGTGAGCTTCCATTTCAACTGCAAGAATACCATTAGCAGCTAAAGGTTTCCACCAGTCTTTGTTTACATTATAGAATTGATCTGTGCTTACGATTGGTCCCACATGGTGAACTTTTTCTTCTGGTATGTTGTCAACAAGTTTATTTAACAATTCAATATTAGCACAAGGCCAGGCTGAAGGCTTTACAATGCTTTCATTGTGAGCCGTCATTGCAACAACTATATCACCCACATTAATATGTTCTGCCATTCCACCGCAACTACCTACTCTTATAATAGTTTCTACATCATAAAAATTATATAGCTCATGTGTATAAATTCCTAAACTTGCTTGTCCCATACCACTTGCTTGAACACTTACTCTAGTTCCATTATAGTAACCAGTATAGCCTAAGCAATTTCTTATACCATTAACTTGTTTACAATCTTCTAAAAATGTTTCAGCAATCCATTTAGCTCGCAAAGGGTCGCCAGGCATTAATACAGTAGGAGCATAATCTCCTTTTTTAGCTTCTATATGTGGGGTCACAATTTATCCTCTAGTGTTACTTCTTTATTGTAACACACATATTAGTGTTGTCAATGACTTTTTGGGGTAATACTATGGACCGCATCCAAAGTGTGTATCGCATGCGTGTAGATCTTCTTCAAGTATAAGTCCTTTATAGCTATCAAAGATAGGATTAGCAAATCCAGTGCCTATTCCGTTACGGTCAGCATCAGCACTATCTTCTGCATCACTGCCAGGACCATTTGGTCGTCTTGGTTCACTGTAGAAACCTGGTGTTTTATCTTGTTGTTTTTTTACAGGTCCTAATGATTTAGGTTTTTGCACAAAGAAGAATTCACCACCAGTTTCTTCACCACCATTGTTTGGTTTAAATTCGCCATCTACACCTTCTTTGCCTTGAGCGGCTGCTTGTGCAATTGCTTTGTTTAATTCTTCCATATTCTTTTCTGTATAATCTATACTATAATATGTAGGAGCTTCATCTCCTTCTATTCTTAGTAATAAACGTATAACTGGCTTAGCAGGTTCCATCCATACAATTTCAACTTGTGTATTAGTTGGTAAACCTGTTGAAATAGGTGTTCCTTGTAATGCATATATTGAGTAGCCTGTATATATACCAGATGTTAATAGTGCAGGAATTAGCACCATTAATATGAGTGGGTTTTTTCTATTTAAAATAAGAGCGTAAAGTGTAATTACACTTGTTATAAAAATTAATGCTGTAGCTAAGTAAACCATAATTTATCCTTTGTGCATTGACTTTGTTAGTCCTGTCAAATGCCTATTGTTTTCTTTATATGCTTCGAGATATTTAATATCGTCGTGTTCGTATGTATCAGACCATCTAACCCATGCTGTAAATGTATCACATTCATCTATATCTTCGTCCATGTGATAGAACTGTTGTATGTCTGCTAAATCATCATCTATTTCGATGAAATCATTTTTATCAACACATTCACCAAAGTAACGTTCTGTATTTGGAAAATATGCTGGAAGAGTTGTTTCGAATTCTATAACTTTATTTATATCTATTACTGCATACTGTCTTAGTAAATGCGTAGGACTATCTGAGTTAGATCTGCCACATACAGTAACAGTTAAGTCTAATTCTTGTGCATATGTGCCTGCTTGTTTTGTATTCCAATGCACCCCACCTAGCACTATAAACGCCTTTTTAAAGCCAAGTTCTTTTAGTTTGTGTAACAATGCACACTTGTTTTTCCACGGATCTTGTGAAACTACAACGTTTTCAATACCAAGCTCTTGTGCATTTAGCATAGATACTTGTAGCAAATAGTCTGTGTAATGACGTGGAACTTCCATATACTTGTCCCATATAAGATAGCATGTATCTATATTAGAATCATAATTGAATACACTAGAAGTAAATTCATAGTGTGGTTTAATGTCCATTCTTATAAAGAAGCTATTACGCTTTATACCTGGCTTTCCGGCATGCCAACTGTTGTTGTGTGATAAGAAACAATAACCTGTATTTTTTCTAAACTCTACTGTATGTAATTCATTGCCTTTGTTGTCAAAAAATATAGTTCCGTATTCAGCATTTTCATCTGTTTCGGGCAGGTATATTTGTAAGGTTAATGAGAATAAGTTATTCTTTTGATCGGAGTGTGCATCATCAAATTGATGTCCTTGATCTGTGTGTATGCTTATATCAATGTCTAAATATTGCATTAAATAATCTACATTATTCAGTCCAAATCTATTTAATAATTCTGTTTTAAATTCTGTTGTTTTGAACTCTGCATTAATATCTCTAAAAAAATGGTCTTTGGTTAATGCACTAATGCAAAACGCACTTGGCTTTAATCCACTAACAGGCTCAGAACTGTCTATTAAGTGAACCTGCTGTGTAGCCCACATCATTTTTTCTAAATGTTCTGGAGGGAAGAAGTTTTCAAACTCTAGGATTTTTATATCATTTATTATTCTGGAATTTGCATTTTTTATGTTATTAACAATGTATTGCATATTACTCATTACTTTGAAAGTTGGTGCCTTGTGTATCGCCGACTCTACCTCGGTTTGGAACTACGGTTTTTGTGTGATTAAACACATTGCCTATACGACCTTCAGCATCTATTACAAATCCAGGTAGTCTTACAACATCACCTCTTTTACTTACTATTACTTTTATAGAATATATTTCTCTATATACTGGATTAATGTCTACTACTGTTATTGTAATTTCTAAAGGTTCTGTATCACTCCAATTATAAGTATGCACATTTGGATAATAATTACCAGGAACAATACCTCTAACATTAACAACTTCTCTGTTTGTTTTAACAATTGACACTTGCCCATCTACATAAAATCTATCATTTGTAGAGCCTAGGTCATCACGTTCTAAGTTCATGCCTTGTCCTGATTTATTGTTGAATCCCACAGGGCTATTGTCGTCACGTTGAATCCATAAATCCATATCGGTGTAGCTGTTATCAGCCCATTCCATTATGATCATAGCTTCTGCCTTTGACGGCACATCTTGTTTTTTAGTTATAGGGTTGATCAACAAAAATGCAATAACAAATAGGACAACAAATCCTAGTAATATATTAAATAGCATATCGTTGAATGCGAGCTGATTCCCGCTGCGTCTACGTGCCATGTGTTACTCTACCATTTTATGTTCTTGAATTGTAATTTGTATCTTCAGGAATAAGCTGAATACTAATCCTGATAATGTTGTAACAAGTGCGGTACTCATACCACTTGCCATGTCACTAATTACTTGCTTCATTGATTGCATATTGCTTGGGTCTACATCGCCTAAGCTGGAACCCAACATTAGCATAAAGCCAATTAGTGTTCCAATCATACCTACGCTTATGCAGCTTTCCGCAATAAACCAAGGTGTGTCATAATCTGTTTCTTTTTTCCATGCAAGATAGCCAATTGTTATTGAGCCAATAATCCATAGTCCAGTTGTTACGAAGCTTAAATATGTTTGATCTGCTTCTAGTAAAAAAGAAATTGCTCCAAAGTTAATAGCAAGACCTACACCAATAATCTGTATAACGGTGGCCAGCCACCATATCATAAACCGAGTATTCATCGTAATCCATCCTTATATTATATCTTAGGAAAAGTCTCGACCATGTTGTAGTTTGCTGTTGTCTACTTCAATGCGGTATATTATACTCTATTGCAGTGTGTAATATTCATTCTTTACTTTTCATTGCTATACTTATTTATGCCGTTTTGTGCTCTACTATTATGTATACTTAATCCTAAACAGCATGGCTTCTTTTTCATCTAGAAAAATGTAAGCGGAAACTAATTGGGTTGTTTTTTCTAATAGATATTGTTCGCTTGTTGTAGTAATATTACCACGTGGAACGATTACTGCGGTGTCTAAATCTAAGTCTATAAAGGCTTTGCCTAGCATTGTTACTAGGAATACTTCTCTACCTTCGACTGTCGATCCATGTCTTAAAAATGCTATTGCTGGCTTCATCTGTATATTGCTTACATCCTACTTCAAATACTGCTTGTTGGAAATAGTTCCAGTTAGCAAGAGTGAAATCATATCCTGTGGATATCCTAACAATAGTATTTACTAGATTATCTTCATGGGTGTTACAGCCCTTAAAATTATAGTAATGCCATTCTTCAAACAGATTATAATTAGGTTGTATATCAACTCGTTCACACGTTACTTCATATGAAATTGATGACTTTTCAATATAGTTATGGTCAAACAATCTTGTTGAATAAACAAACGGAACTTCTTCACGCTTTGGTCGTGTAATTTGGTAACCAGCAATTAATTGATCTCTGTATACTTCATAACCGTTTTCCATAATATGGTTTAGGCCATTGTCAACAGCTAATAATAACATTCTAAAAGGCTTGTTTAAGAAGTAATCACATGCATCACCCACGTTAACTTCTTCATTTCTACGTAATGCTATTTCATCTATAATAGCCAACAGATAATTGTCAGCACCTGCTAGATTAATGTGTTCATTAAGATATGAATTCAACATTAAGTCAATGTCTGCTAAGTTACTTTTATATGTAAAGTTTACGACATCAGGATCAAATCGTTCGTTGGTCTTATACTCAAGTAATCCCATCCATAAACTATCTGCGTAGTGTGTATGGAATTTTTTACATGTAATATCTTTTGCTTGGGCATATTGAAATGCATACGGCAATGTAAATTTAAAGTTTGAATCTAGTATAGGCTCATTCTCAATATCTTTTACATCTTGCAGCATATCTATTATGTCTTGTTCTAGTGTTTCACTGCCGTCTATTGCTTTACACTGATCAAGCAAATTAACTACGTTGCCGTTGTCATCAAAAAAGTAATCAGGTGAAGTTGAAACATATGCTAATGGCTTGGGCATTGCACCCATACTAAAACTAAGACTCATTAGTGTATTAACCCTTGGACTATACGAGTAAGTATTCCAATTGTTAAATGTAACTGGAAGTAATAGGTTTTCTAACCTACTCATTTAGAGTTCTTGCCAACTCAATCATTGTAGCACTAAGATTAATCTCAGGATCTGCTACTTGAGTGTGCTTAATCATGCCTTCTCTAATTGCTAATACGCAACTATCATATTGAAAGTCATTCTTTGTATAAAGATCTAAGTTCTTGTAAAGCCAAGTAAATATATCATTATACTCATCAGCACGTGCAGATTTGATTATGAGTTTACGTGCATCCTGTATCTTACCACTGCGAAATAGCTCTACCATTGCTAATCGCCACTCGCTTGTGCTGCCACCGTCATCGGGCATAGCAAGTATATTATCCACAATGGTCATTTGCACTGTGTTAATAGTTTTACGTAAGTCAGGATAATTTGCACGGACCATTGCGTCTAAGGTCTCAATATCAAATTGAACTGCGTTTTGTGCCAGGATCTCTCCTACACGCACTGTGAAATCGGTATGGTCAAGTTCTTCAATGTGGAAGCCTTGACATCTGCTGTGTAGTGCAGGAATAATCATGTTAGGATAGTTACACGTTAAAATAAAACGCACACTTGCATGATACTGTTCCATAACCCCACGTAATGCTGCTTGTCCTTCAGGACTAATATGGTCTGCTTCGTCTAGCAAGATAACTTTAAAATCACCCCAAGGCATAGTTTCACTAAATGCACTAATACGCTTACGAATCATTTCAACGCCATTATCTCTACTAGCATTAATATAAAGCACGTCTGCTTTTTCTACACTTAGTTCTGCAATCAAAACTTTTGCTAGTGTAGTTTTGCCAGTGCCTGGGCTACCGCTGAATAACAAGTGTGGAATACCTTTGTCGTCAATCCAGTTTTGCACTTGCTTACGCTGTGAATCATCTTTAAATACATATTCGCCAACATTAGTTGGACGATACTTTTCTACCCATAAGTCTTTCAAGTTATTCTCCGTGTTTCTTTCTTTATTCTACTATTATATACGATATTACTCATTTGTCAAGTATTAATCTTGTATTCAAAGTTTTGTGTTTCAGCACTAATTTTCTTTAGTTTAGCACCGTTCTTAATATGAAAGTGTGTTGCCATTGGTGTTAATGGCGATAGAGTAACTACTGTCTTAATCTCTTCGTTTGTTTTAACATGGGTTAATAGTTTATGTATTATCTCTTTACCTGCGCCACGCTTACGTGACCATACAGTATATGCAACTGCGGTATTGAAATCATTTTTTAAACTAGCATTCTCACTCATAAGTTCTAGTTCTTTAACAGTAGTAGGTATGTCATTGGTAAATGCTACGCACACGATACCTTCTATTGTGTCTTGATATTTTAGTCCGTAAATCTTACGACCATTAGCCTTACGCCATTCTAAACTTAGTTCTGGTCTTACTGGATCTTCTTCTACATTAATATTTTCTAGTTCTACAAGCTCTGTGCCCTTAACCCATTTGAAAAAATCTGCATAGGTATCTTTGATTGATTTCAATTGTAACTCCGTTATTCTAAATATTTTATTAATTCTGGAAAATAATCTTTGTAGCTTTTACCACTTGTTTTGTCACAGAACTCAATATACTTTATAGTTTGTTCAGGGAACTTATCACTTTCGTGATTTTGTTCTGCTGTGTATTTGATACACTGTTCTGTGTGATGTCTGTATATATCTATATAATCTTCGTCGTCTGTGAATTGCTCTATATTGTCATAACACCACTGCATCTCCGCAACTGCTTTTTCACGCAATTCTTTTGGCATGTATATAACACTTATAGGATGGTCAATAATTAGACTTACGTGAAATGCTACGCCATGTGTAGTCCAATCTCTTGTGAGATCTTTCCAACGTAACGCACTAAACAAATTGTGTGTTACAGTAGCATTGATTTTCATACGTCTTTTGCCACCCATTTTTTCTAAACGGAATTTTTGTATTTTTTGTAGACAATCTTTAAGTAGATCAATTTTACCGTATGTTCTAAAGTATTCGTAAGTGTCAAAACTAGCATCAATACTTGCTCTAATATGTAAGTGCTTAAAATTCTCCCATAATGGAAAGAACTTTTCAATGTTTTTGATATTTAGATTTGTATTGTATTCCAAATACATATTTTTAGCATTTCCACTGTCGATAAAATGTTGTAAGTAACGTGGGTGTTCTGGTGTAAGCAACGGCTCGCCACCTGTAAAACTTATATGCTCAAGTGAATCTAAAACTTCTAATAGATCTTCTTCGTAATCTGTGTCACTTGTTAATGTATTTTTATAGTATGTTGTTAGGCCTGTGTCAATAATGTTATGATTAATAATACCATTGCCGTTTTCCATTAAGCCTTCGTTTTCCATATAAACTTTTGCATTGTCACCTTTGGTTAGTGTTTCTACCCACTTAGTGCTACTATGTGGACCACAATGCATACAACGTAGATTACATAAACTACTTGGTCTTAGTTCGCCACGCTTTATGTCTGCTATCTTGCCTTTTATATAGTCTGCTTTAATTTTATCTAAATATTCTTGGGCGCCTTCTGGATTATCTTCATAATATTGATCCATAAAATCATAATAAAAATGCACTCTAGGACTGTTACTACCTTTTTTCTCTGCGGCCCAACAACTACGACAGTTTTTGTTTTGTCTACCTTCGTAAAGATCTTTACGAATCTTTTGCATCTGTGGTCCATTAAAACTATCTTTCAGGCTTTCTTTTTTCCAGTCACCTACATTAGTTTTACCACGATAACAGGTATATATTGCTCCGTCTTGATCTAAGTCAATGTTAAGATATGGAGCCGTGCAAAATGTCTCTGAGTTAAATCCCATTTCATCAAGTTCTCGCTTCATAGTTTCGAGATTAGGATTTCTCAGTTGACCCATTTTAGTAAGACTCTATAACTAAATCTGCAATGCCATGTTTAACTGCTTCTTCGGGTGTTAACCAATGATCAGTTTTAGGTGCAAGCAAATGCTTACGAATGTAAGGTTCTTTTTTGCCTGTGCATTTAACGTAGTGTTCCATTAATTTTTGATTTGTCCAGTCCATGTGCTTACGGCTTTCTACCATATCATGATATTGGCCTTTTGTTCCGCCACTAAATTCGTGACTCATAACTGCCGTATTTTGTGTGAGGTATCTATGTCCTTTAACGCCTGCCATCATAAGCATAACGCCACACGATGCAATTGAGCCCATTCCGTATGTATAAACTGGAATGCGTGACTGTTTAATAATATCAATTAAGTGCATACAACTGTCAACATACCCACCTGGTGAATTAATATATAGGTGAATAACTTCAGGTGCTTTAAGGTCAGGCATAAGATTATATTCCATAATCATCTTAACCAACGGCATACAATTCTCTTGATTAAACTCTTTGTCCATATGCAAGATACCATTCTCACGCAAATAGTCGCCTGGTTGTTTAGGCGGAATTGGTGGAGTAGGCATTGGTGGAGCAGGAGGTGGTGTAGGCACTTCTTTAGGTTCAGGAATAACGCCTGTTAATTTTTTCATTATTATTAATTTCCTTTTAGATTTAATTTGGGACGTAGCCTGTTGTTACACCATGTCTACTTGCATCATCGGATGGACGCCTGGCGACTGGTTTACTACCAATCATGATATTAGCATTTAACATTGGATTGTCATCTGATACCATTAAACAATCTTTATTATCTAATAGATAGATTTTCAAGTCGTTGTCTACTTTCATGCCATTGCTCCAACGTCCATGATCAACTAGCACATATGCGCCTTCTGTTAACCAATCAATGTCATCGCCTACACTGTATACTTGAAACCAACGTGGTCTAACTGCGGATTCAGTTCCATCTTTTGATATAAGAATAATACCACCGGCTGTTGTTATTTCATCACCTGGATCATCAATCATTTCTGCTAAGATCTTATTACGCATTGCTTTTACTTTAAGGCTCATTTTATATCCTATTTCTTGTTTTTGTTTTGGGGAATATCAACTTCTTCCATGCTGCCATCCATATACTCTATTTCAAAGTATTTACTACCGTCTTTACGCTCACGTTCTTTACGTGAGATTTCAACTGGACCATCATCGACTATTGCTTCTTTTTGCACTGGTTCTTGTTTTGGTTCTGGCTGTTCAACAGGTGTTAGTATAGTTTCTTCTTTGATACCTTGCTCTACGACATTTCCTGGAACAGTTTCTTTATAAAATTCTTTAGAAATATCTTCACGTGAAATTTTAACGTTTCCACGGTTATCAATGATATCGCCTCTTGCGTTTATAGGCACATTACTGATAGCACGAGTTTCCTCGTTTTGGGCTGCTAACGCACCCATGTCTAGCATTCTACCTTTTGCTGTTTTAACTGTTTTCATTTCAAAAACTCCTTTATGTCTAAATCATATTTAATGCTGTTTACTTTGTGAACTCCTAACAAATATAATACATAACTTGCTACACTTGATCCACGTCCAACACCTAATACAATGTTATTTTGTTTGCATAAATCCACTAAGTAAACTAAAAATCTTAGCACTGGAATTAAGCCACGTTCACGATACATTTCAATTTCTAAATGCACTCTATCACGCTCTTGATATGTTAGCTCTCTATTATTAATAAATCTAACCACATCAAGTTCTTTATATTCTTCAGGCATTGCCCAATTACTCATACATTTTTCAATGTAATCATCTTTCTTATATTCTGGCTGTGCAGTAATAACGTCTTTGTTGTCATACATATTACACCAGTTGTTGTATATATTTATCGGCTCTACATCATCCATAATTACATCACTAACATGCTTACCAGATAGCCAACTGTCGATTAAATCTACTTCGTTTACTATTGTCTGTCCATGTTGATTTTGCTTCATATCATACTTACTTGTAATTATCATATATTTCTCGTCTGCAGTCATTTACAAGTTCTTTCCAATTGTTTAATTCAGGAACTTTAAGTGTTTGTATTAACGTTTGATACTCTGAATCATTTCCACTTAGTATCTTTCCTATGTCTAAATATAACAACGGCACTTTTAGTTCCTGTTGTATATACTCATACAATATACTATTATACCACTTTTTTGGGTCTTTGTCAACGGTATAATAGTGTCTAATTGCAATTAATCTGTTATATATTGGTTTATATAACACTTCGTTGCATACTGGCACTATTACTTGTTTACAATTACTTTTATCTAATACAAACTTACAGGCTTCTTTAGACTGATCAGAGTTCATATCTGGTCCAAAGAATTCATGATATGGCTGCACCTTAAATGCTAAGTTACTAAACCCCCATCTTATATCTGGTTCATTTTCACGTTCGTTTGGATGATCTTGTCTTTCACAATATACCATAAAATCTTCCCAACTCTGTTCAGCATGCCACCAGTTTGGTTGTGTGCTGTAATCAGTTATACGATCCGGATGTTCAGGATCACTATGTGCAGGATCAAGTTCTAGTCTATCTGGAAAGTCTTTGTGTTGGTTAATAAACCATGTTAGCCATGTTCCACTTAATCCATTACTGAATAACACACAATAAGTATTCATTAATATGGGTTTTCTTTGATAGCATTAAGTGTTTCTGGTCTGATATTTAATTCTTCAGACTTAATATGTTCCCACGGAGCAAATATCTTTTCGTAATAGTTATTTGTATGTGATGTCCAATTATCTAATGCAGGAACTTTTAATATATCTAACAGTTTCTGATACTCGCTGACATCATTTTGTAGAATTAATTTATCTATTGCTATTGTGTGAATTTTTATACCTGGAATAGCTTCACGCATCTGTGTTAACGTGTTGTTGTAGCCTTTTTCCATTCGCTGTCTGTAATATTTTTCAGTTTCTTCTACTGTAAATCTAGGCCTAATAAATGCAAGCCTTTTTGCAAACAATTTATAGCTTACTTCTACTTGTGGAATGATAATTGCATCAGTATTAGTTTCTTCTAACAGTTGTTTACACACTTGAGTTGGTGACATTCCGTCAGGCATTTCTTCTGAATTGGTCTGAAACGGATTATGCCAAGGAATTATTTTGTAGGCTAGATCGCCACCACCTGCTAATTTATGAAATTCATCAAATGATTTGATAAATTTATGTGAGCGAGGCGGTATGGCATGTAATCCGGCTGGGATATACCATGAAATTTTATTGCAGCAATAATCGGTGGCAATATGATTAAACTTATCGCCCTCGGCATCATATCTAATTTCAATGTCTGGTTTTGAATAACCATGATGTTGATTAATAAACCATGCAAACCAAGTTCCGATATCACCTGGCTCATACCATATTCCAAATATGTTATTTTTCATTTTTGTATGTCTCTGCTAATTTAACTGCTTCTGGATCAATTGATGGCTTATACATGTCTGCTATTTTTAACTTATCTGATCTAGTTAATTCGACTTGTGTTTTCTTCATTTTTGGATATTCTGGCTCAGGTTCTATAATCTCTAATTCAGGTGGAGAAGTATCTAATACAATACCGTCTTCTTTGTCGTCACCTTTTTGCTTCATCTCTTTCCTAATTGCCTCTGCCTTTTGGTCTCGTAGCAAATCAATAAAAACGTTTAGTTGGTGGATTAATTCATCACCCATACCAGCCCTGCCGGCAGCAATAACTTTTTTCAATAGTTCTTTTTCAAACTCAATGCATTCATTGAAGTTTAATTCAGTGTAGGCTTTGCCTTTATATTCGATCATATTAGTATTTAGGTAAGTTAGCTGTTGCCATAAGATTGTTGTTTTGATTTTCTGCTTGTTGCAGTTTCATCTTTAACTCAGAAATCTCTTTTTTAAGTTCTTTGATTTCTGCATCTTTGGCTAAAACTTCTTCTAATCCTCTATACCCATATTCTGAGTATTCTTTGTCTGTCATAGATCTCCGTCTTTCCTGTTTTCACTATAGTGAACATCAAAGTCTCCACCAGGATAGCGTGACTTCAGTTTATTCACATTCTCTTCGATTACTTCATTAGGGTCTAAATTGAGCGCCCGACAAGCAGTAATCCAATACCAAATAATATCGCCAAGTTCTCGTTTGGCATGAAAGATTGTTGCATCATCCATTGGTTTACCTTGAAATACACATTTTTTAACAATTTCACTGAACTCTCCTCCTTCGCTCGCCATTCCAATCGAGCCTGTTAGTAGTGAAGCCATATTGACTCCGCTTGTTTTTTCGATGTCAATAATACGTTCATACATTGCTACTGAATCCATTGATTCATTACTAGTTACTTCTTTTACAAAGTCGTTATATGCGTTTAAGTCTACTTTATTAGTCAATTTATTTTCCTTTATGCTTTTTGTTCTGTAGGTATTTTTAATTCTTTAATTAAGTCCATATTGCCTTCAACTTTTGTCATATCAAAGTTGATGCTTTCTCCACATCCACATGAGCTTGCTGTTGATGGCGCTGATATCTCTAATGTAGTGCCAAACAAATCTTGCTTTAGATTAATTTGACTACCATATAGATACATTAAACTTGTTCCATCAATTGCAAGTTTAGTGCCGTTTTCCAGATCAATAATCTCATCTGAATATTCATCAAGTTCTTCTTCTGTTTTTAACGACCAATCGTAACTGAACCCTGAACAACCACCACCTTTAATTCCAAGGAATACTACTTTGCCTGGTGTGGCGTCTGCGTCTGCAATACCCTTCATATATTCTTTTGCTTTTTGGCTAACTTCTATCATTGTTCTATCTCCACTGAGGACAAGAGTTCCATCTCTTCTCCGTTTAGGTATTTTAAGTTAACTATCGTAACTCCACCTAATACTATTGCACCAGTTTGCTCACATAAGAGTTTACTAGCGTTCATACTTCCCCCTGTAGCAACTAAGTCGTCTGCTATAAGAACTCTGCTTGTATGACCTAATATACCCTCTTGTAGTGTAAGTGTATCGGTCCCATACTCAAGTTCGTAGCTTTCTTCGAGCAGCTTACCTGGGTATTTAGCACCTTTCTTCCTTATCATAACAAAGGGTATATCTAATTCTTGTGATAATGCTGCACCTAATACAAAACCTCGGCTTTCAATACCAACAATATGTGTTGGCAGAAACTCAATACTGTCTTGTATTCTTTTTGCAATATCTTCTACTTCGCTTGTCCATAAGTTACTAGCAAACAAGCTGTTAACATCATAAAAGTTCACACCCTCGATAGGATAATCTGGAACTGTTCTTATGTAATCTTTGATGTTCACTTAATCATTGTCCATTGGCGGGAAGTCGTCCATCATTCCATGATCGGCTACATAGTATGGGTCATTAAACATTGGATCATCCTCACTTGTAACGCCATTGATTTCTGGAATAAAATGCATTAGTGTATTTTCTACACCCATTTTAAGTGTTTCTGTGCTACTAGCACATCCACTACAACTTCCACTCATTTGTGTGTGTAAAAATCCAGTCGTTTCATCAAATTTGATTATGTTAATTTTACCACCATGCATTGCTACATTTGGATTCACATATTTTTCCATTACTTCTTCAACTTGCTTTAGTATTTCTTGCATTGTTTTATCTGGCATTTTTTGCTCCTTTATTTCATTGAGCCGTTAGTAACTCTTTTACTATTTGGTTTACGTTTAACTTTAAACGTTCCATGACTCATGTTTTTCTTTGCTTGTGGTTGTCCACGTTTGCTTGCTATAAACGGTATATTCCTTTTACCCATCTTTGCCTCCTGGCTTATATTCTAATTTCCCTCTCCGGGCTTTTCACTTAACTCACTAAACTTGTTAGGACCATCATATCCCTCTTTGGGATTGAACTTATCTGCATCAGGCATAGGGTCAATTTGTTCGGTAATCACTGGCCACATATCTGCATACTTTTGATTTACTGCAACCCAATCTATTGGATCGTTCTTATCTAATGCTGTATCAGGCACAATAGCACCTGCTGGACATTCTGGTTCGCATACACCACAGTCAATGCACTCTTCTGGATTAATAACTAGAAAGTTTTCGCCTTCATAGAAACAATCCACTGGGCATACTGCGACACAATCAGTGTATTTGCATTTGATACAATCGTCTTTTACTACATATGTCACTTTTCTCTCCTAGAAATTTTATTTAATGTCTTACTTACTGCTGGTCCAATAATATTGTTTGCAATGTATTGGTTACCTGTTTCTGAATAATGTCCACAATCACATAATAAATGGTTATAAGCTTCATTGAAGCTTAAAGCTTCATGAAACTGTGTCGGTTTTTTATGGGGTAACAAGTCAAGCATTAATCGTTGAATTGATTTGCTTAATAATCTGTCTTTAAATATGTCAGACGTCTTGCTATTTAAAAACTGTAACATACTTATTTCTTTATCTCTGTCGTCCATTACAAACCACCTAAATCCAATACCTTTGTTTTTTACTATAGCTGCCATAGATTCTATTAAAGTTAAATCATTTAACAGGTTTAACATACCCTCTGCTGTAGTAGTTATCTCATGTGTTGCACTAGTTAACCACTCATTAACTGAATTATCTCCACCAAATGCATCATTCTTTTCCCATATATCTTTTACCAGTTGTTTTTTATCTGCATCTGTGTGTGCAGATAGCCCAAGTCTACCATCTAATCTTTCTTTAGCATTATGTAAGTTTCCAGGCCCTGATTTTATTCCTATAGACTCTCTAGTAGTAACCGGCCATTTAATTGGTTTACCATAGCTATCATCATCAAATCCAAGTGAAGTTCTACAAAGATTTATTGTTCGATTATTCTCTGCAACTAGTAGCTTACGCATCTGTTTTTCACCAATAATGGTATCAATTGATGTAGATATTACTGGATCTTTTACACGTGGCTCTACTAACACAAGTTTACAACGCTCATTAAGGAAACCTAGATCGTTTAATTCGGTTAGCGTTGCAATTAAATCTATATTCCTTGCTCCTGAGTTTCCAACTTCGACTATGTCCATGTCAATGTGCGACTGTAATGTTTTTACATAAGAAGGAATTCTAATACTATTACATTCACCAAATGTATGACTAGTTCCTAGAACTATTATGAAGTCATTTTTTGGAATTTTTTTTTGAAGAGATGATTCTATATTATTTTTAGGTTTCTGTGTAGCAGCTAATAGATGATTTTCATGTATTATTGCATCTAACAATGTTGACTGTGTTATACCTTCTAATGCTTTCATATCTTTTGGAAAACAAAATCCTTCATATCCAAGTCCACCAATTGCATTAGGAACCTTCATATGACTAGGTCCTATGTTAGGAAACTTAGCTAGTATATTAGTCATTTCTTCGTAGTTGGATACTCCTGGCATGAGTTGGCTTAACGAATGAAAAAATGTAATCTTTGTAGCCAACCAAGCATTGTGTGTATACTTGACCATTATTGCTGTTTCTCTATCTGTGTAAATGAACTCAGTGTTTGGTAAACTAGGTGCAAATATATTTGTCCAAAACCTTGCATCTTTGTTTTCTTCTGCTGGTGAATCATGTGTTATAACAGATGGATCAATTCCTAAAACAAACAACTGTTGATTTGCAAAATCTTCTTCGGCATTTGCAGCAGTTAAAAACTCAGGATTGTAAACTACGTGATTCGCCCACTCATTACCTATATTTTTAAAATCAGTAAACATAGGCATAGTGCTTTTAATCATAACAGGTATGTTGCCAAACTGTGCTTGAATAGTATCAACATATAACCTAGTTAAACCAACCTCAACTATTGAGTTAAACTCATTGGTGGGTGCATTTAAACATAAGATAGCTGCATCTAAATCGTTTACTTCCTCAATGGTTGGTGCACCTTCAATTTTAGGATCAATTCTAACAATTTCTATGCCATCATTGCTGCCATTCTTCTCCAAGAAGTTAGCTACTGTGCTGCCGACAAAGCCGCAACCAATTACTGCTATTCTCATATTAATTTATTATCCTCTGTAGATTGCTGAGTTGGCACCGTGTTCGGCAACTTCAGCCTCTACACACCAACAACGCCCATTACTCTTTTCTTTAATTAAGTTATTTGCAAAGTTAAATGCATGTTCGGCAAACTTTTCTGCGCCTACTCCATCCATTACTACAATTTCTGCTAATCCCATGTTCTCAAGTTCTGCGAACTTATATAAGAATGGATCTTCTCTGTCAATAACTGTCTTATGATCAAAGTTATCTTCCAACCATTTCTTTAGTGGCTTTAGTCCACCAAAGTCAACTGCCCAGTTTTTGTTATCAAGTTCATCACAAGCAAATGTAAATTTAAATGCTAAACTGTAACCATGCAACAAATGGCAATGCGAATGCTCTGCATTTGGTTGACGGAACACTGCGGATAATCCGATGTTGTGTCCGTATCTTTTTGTGCTAAAATAATTTGGCATATTCTTCTCCTTTAATGTTTGCTAGGAGCGGAGTATTTAGAGAGGGTCGATCCATTTTAAGTCCTCGTATGTATTTATGTAATTAAATTTATTATACATTAAAACAGTAATTTAGTCAACGATATTATATGTTTCATCGCCTCTAATTACTCGCACTACTTTATCTTTTTTAAACTCAAAAATAGTCCTACCTATTTGAGTAATACTGTGTTGTAAGTCAGTATACATGTCATAACTGTGTGAACGCCATTCTCGTTTAAAGTGTAAGAATTCCTTACCTTCGCTATATATCAAGAACTCCCAAGGTTTACTGCTAGTAAAATTCGGAGCCCATTCAATGTCTTTTTGTCTGGTATGTTTTATATCTTTGTGTAATTTTGGAAAGGCTCTAAACGTCTCTACATCATATGCACTGCGAAAACTGTTTGCGGGTCCTGTGCAAATAATCTCCTTGGCTAAACTTTCCCAACTGTCTAATTTTATAGTGTGACCTGGTGGAGCAAACCCTGCCTCATCAAAGTGTGTGTATATTGTTTTAAACTGTTTATATCCACATAACCATAATGCTATTGCTCTGCCACTGCCCGGATGAACTCTATATCTATCAAACCATGGTTCGTGTATAATCTGTGGATGAAATAATAGTGAATCTGCCATTATTTCTTCGGTAAGATATTTAATTTTACTGATATCTTCCATTATCCATCTATCAGGCATAGTATTATCCATCACCTCAGATTGTGCAAAATCTTCTATATCAAGATATTCAATTTTTTTATATGCTTCTAATAACTTTATAAATTCATACAAAGGACTGGTTACTATATTCCAGTCAACATAACAACTAGCGACATAGCCGCCAAGTTCGTTGTGTTTGTCAAACCAATCTTTAAGTTGAGAGTGATGAGCTAACATTTAAATGCCAATCTGGTCCTGGATGCATATTATCTCTAGCTAAAGGATACTCATCTTTGTTAAAATAGTTAACAGTTAATTGATGTAAATTAATGTCATTTGCTTCACAGAAGCTTTCTAGTAGTAACTGATTCTTTTGTGTATTATATAAATCAGATCCGTCATTTGATAGTATAGTATATGCATCAAAAATTTTATTGCCAGGTTTTAATTTGAAACGCTCTACACCTGTTCCATTTGCATGTTCTCGCCTGCCTGCAAACGTCCACATTACATATATATTTTTAGGATTAAATGTTTTACAATATGTGATTGCCAGTCTAGCAATTGCATCATTACTTACACCGCTTTGTCCACAATTTACAACACCCATTAGTGCTGGCCAACTAACATTAACTCCGTATCCAAATGTATAACTGCAACCAAATGCTGCATCTGCACCTTCTTCTGGAAGTAGTTGTCCTCTATAACGCCAACTGTTGATAAAATATTCTACACAAGTTTCAGTATATCCTAATGCACATCCCAATTCTTTCTCGCCTTTTTCTATCCAATTATAGCGACCAGGTTCATCTACTCCTAGTGTAAACTCTTTGAAGAATTTACTCTTTAGATATTGTGGTTCTTTAAAGTCTTTGTGATTCATTAATTCCACCTGTAGAAGATATGCTTGCCTATTGTTCCTACCATTTGCAATGATCCTGCCCAATTAGGATCTACATATGTTGCATGATAATGTGTTGCGCCTTCGCTTATACCACGGAACTCACCAAACTGCATAATTCGCCATGCTACTGTTTGTGCATTAACCCATGCATCACCTTGGTGTGGATTGTCAGCCTTACCATCACAATACCAGCTGAACTGACACATGTTACGAACCATAATCATTACGCTAGAATCTTTCCAACTAGGCGTTTTCTTCCCTTGCTGAACAACGCCACATACTGAGTCTGGATAACGTCTGTCGTTTACACGATTTAATACAACGTCTGCTACACCAACTTGATCTGCAAAGTTACTACCACGTGCTTCGTAATAGATATTAAGTGCCAAACAATGCACTTCTGGGAAGTCTTTTTGATCAAATGCAAATGTTTGACTATCTGCTCTAGTTGTAGTTGACAATCCAATTATTAGGACTAAAGAAGTAATAAGTTTTATCATAGTATTTCCTGCTCTTGTTAAATTTAGTCTTCTTGTGTCCATGCTTTGTTGGCATGGCCAAACTGTTCTGCCCATCTTACGAATAGACCAATTTCTCTACCGTGAGCCTCAATCTCCCAAGGTAAATCATAATAATGTTTTTCACCACGTTGCCATTTACCCTGCCAACGATGCTTTGCTGTCATTGAACTCTGGTATAATTCACCACGTGCAAACTGTTTTACATGCACCATTTCGTGTGCTACTGTTTCAAGTAGTCTACGTAACCTAGTGTGTTTATTTATATCAACATCAAACTCTCTAGGACGAACATCACATGCCTCATTTGTTGCAATAGCGTATCCATAAGAATCATCTTCTTTGAAGTCTTTAATATGAACATTAATTTCTAGTGTTTTCATACGTGGCATAAGCATATTAACACAAAACTCTACCATTGTTCTAGTATGTTTCTTTTGTGTTTTGCTTCCGCCTTTGATGTTAACTACAACTGTCATTTAACCCTCTTTTCTTAACTTATACATATATTATACGATAAGATGTCTTGGTTGTCAACCTTTATAGGCATAAAAAAACCCTTGAAATGCAAGGGTTTATAAGTTTTTTTGATTATTTTTATGTAATTTTACTACTTTTTAGTGAGTTTATCCACTAATTCGTAGGCAATTGCCACTAAAAGAAGACTCCAACCAATGGGTCCCATTACAATAAGACAGCACATGATCTTAGAAAAAGGTGCATCTTTTTTGATATTCATTTTCTTACATACTAATAGCACTATAAAGAACCATAATATAGATAGGAAAACTACTGTTGTTATTATTCCAATATATTCCATACTAGTATTTATTAAAAATCAAACAAATCAGCAAACGTATTACGTGCCGCACCAGCATCCAAATCCCACTTTAAAACACCTAATAAGTTTTCTAACTTTTTAGTAATAATAGTATGTTCCATTAAGTCATCATCGAATGGTAGTTCAGTAAACCATTGAGGTAAACGTGTTTCATCTGTAGGATACCCAACACTTGTGTAGCCTAGTGGATTATCTTTTAATTTACAAACAATAGTTTTCATACCATCATTAATTTCAATACTATACTTGTCATTATTGATGTCACGCAAGGTATTCCAATTTAATGCGGCTCTAACGTGTCCTGGTAATGCAGGTTTCTTAACATCGTTAGCACTACGTCCATCTCTAATAGCTTTATTCTTTGTCTTATCATAGTTATTAACAATACCACGGAACTTTGTTAGATTATTAACACGTTTTGGGGTGCCTTTTTTCCAACTATCCATACTACGAAACTCTTTGCGGAATTCAATAATACGTTTGATAACATCTTCTTCAGTGCCGTCTGTTAGTGTAGTCATTAACAATTCTTTAAGGAACTCTTGCATAAATGCCGGCGTATCACTACGCTTCAAGTCCAAGCCCATTGCTTTTACCTTGCCTGGCTTACCATCTTTATCTTCACGCTTGCCTTCGTTGTCATATACTAATGCTGCATAACGCTTCTTAGTAATAAACAATCCTGACTGTGCTGATATTTCTCTACCAGCGGCAATAATTGCACCCAACTCTACTGTAGTATGGAACGCTTTATTCATATAGTTAGGAAATGTTTTGTTGACTTCTTCACACACTGCTTCATAGTAACTTGTAATAGTATCTTTATCCCATTGTATTTCACCTTTGTCTATCTCAGGCTTGAGAATAGGATATGCACTAAAGTATGTAGAGTCAGTATCACCATAAACAATGCTTTTGCCTACATGATCATATTCGCCTGCCATAATCTCATTACACTTTGCAGCCATATGTCGTGCAATACTACGCCCTGTAAGTGTAGTTGATTGTCCTAGTCTACTGTCAAAGAATCTACTGCCAGGATTAAGTAACGCACCATACAAACTGTTCAAGTTAATCTTTTTAACCAACTGTCGCTTATCCCAAAACGCAAACTTATCGCCACCTTCTTCACGTGCCGCTACTGCCTTTGCTTGCAGTTCTTTACGTTCAGCATACCAACGCTCTAGCAAGCCAGGAATAATACCTTTTTTCTCGTATGTAAAGATAGTTCCGTTAGCACTAATAATCCAAGGTTGTCCACTGTTAAACACAATTTCATATATCTCTGCGCCAGTGGCTTCAAACGCATCGCCGTTTTCAAAGTCAATATGCATGAGCTCTGTTGTATCTTTGTCCATAACAAGTTCATACTCTGGTGTTGCAAAACGACCCTCCCATGCTTCTGGAATTGTTTTTGCCTTGTCTAGCAAGTCACGTGTAAATGTATGACGCACTTGACCAATAATAGTCTCGGTGCTCATATTACAACTACGAATAATACTAGGATACAGTGAGTTTAAATCCATACTACCAATCCACTTGTGCATTCCACGTTTAGGATCTGCAACATAGGCGCCTGCAGCTTGTGTAGTGTCTTTATCAAACTTCTTATCGGGAACAATAAAGCCTTGCTGATGTGCTTCGTTAACAATAGCTTGGTCTGTTTGTGCAACCGCACCCATTGTTGTTTGCAGAAGCACTGTGTTAGAGTGTGCTAACACATTAGCTAAGTCAATAAACTGTAATTTAGCGTCCAGTCTTACCAACAAGTCAACGTCTTGCCTAGAATATGCAATAAAAGTTTCAAAGTCATTGTTATATAACTGATCTAGTGTTCCTTCATAATCAACTTTACGTTCATTAAGTTCATATTCGCCAATTGCATCCAAACTATAGGAATGCATTTCGTGATATGTATACTTACGATACAATTGCATGTAGTCTAAATGAACTCTGCCTAGTAAATCAAATGTTTCGTTTTCTGCACCAAAGCGTTCAAATGTTCTACGTTTAGGATACTGCCCCCATAAACAAAACTGCCTAGTATGGCTTTTGCTTAATACTCTTGCTACACGATTAACAGTATATGGAATATCAAAGCCTTCGCTGTTCCAACCAGTTAAAATATCTGCATCATCTATTAAGTCTAAAAATGCTTCAAGCATACCTGCTTCGGTATCAAACAATACTGTATCTTCAAACTTATCACATGTTGCCTGTGCTTGTTCTTTAGTTAATGTTTTAGGTTTAATTGTAAGACAGATAGTTCTTGTCAACCAACTTAAATGTAAACTGATTGCTGTTATGCTATTAAACGGATCTTCAGGTGGCGCAAAGCCCTTTTCCATATCAAAATCTGTCTCAATATCGAAAAATGCTGTGTGCAGTTCTGGTGTTTCCGTAGGATCATAGTTCTCGGAAAAGCATCTAAAAAGTGGATTAAGATCACTTTCAAATAACTTTTTATGTCCGTGAATCTTTTTCTCTGTATTAAACTTTTTACTTGTGTTGCATACAACACGATCAAGTTTATCGCCAAATATACTTGTATATTTGCCACGTGGGTCTTTATAGTAAAACTGATAACGTGCAGGAAAGTCTTTAAACTTTCGTTCACCATTAACTCGTTCTACTACGTGTAGACAATCTTTATCTCTATTAAAATAACCGTCTACATAACTCATTAAGTATCACGGCCCACTGTTGTTAGGATTGTTTCAAGTTCATCGAACTCATCACGTGCTTTGGCAAATTCTGCCTTATATGCAACCTTTACTGCTTTATTAAGAATTGATGGCTTAATATCCATCTCTTCTGCGATTGCTTTTACTGTATCGCGAAGTCCTTCTCGCAAGGTTTCTACTTCTTGTGTTACTTGAATGCCTTCTTTAATAAGATGCTTCAATTTGTTTACGTCTGCTTCAGAAAATGATGTCATTTTACTACCTCTGTGTTTGTGTGTAATTGTATATATTATAACAGGTTTAAACTGTTATGTCAAGTCAATGCCTAATGTTTTCTGGGCATCTTTGATAAATTGTTGTGGGGTATTTGTGTAGTGGTCGTTATACATGGTGTATAATAAAATAGCAAACTTAATCTTTTCTGAACTGTTATTTAGATTTGTTGCATTGTTAAATGCCCAGGTGAGGAATTCCATACGTGTTACTACGTTATCATTAAACATAGTATCTTTTGGTTCTACAAGATAGTCACTATCATTCCATTTTAAGTATTGATCAGTCCATATGCTAATATCAGCACATGTTTCTACACCTAATGTAGTATACAAGTCTGTTGGATTATGTAACCAGTCTGACATTTGGAAACAATAGTCATATGATTCTTGCCATACGTCATCTTGATGTGATAGTTGATAGTATATGTATTTCCATATTTCAAATATATCATCAAATGAGTTCATTTCATCATTATATTCTCTGCGTAAAAATGCACTGATAAAATGATGTGAATTGTTGCCCATAATTGTTGTAACTACTTTAACAGGTAAATTGTTCTTCTGTGCATAGTGCATAATATCTGCTGTGTTACGGGCATGTGTAAACAGACATAAATGTTTATTGCTTGGAAAATCATTCCATGCATCAACAACTGCAATTAGTTTTTCTTCTGATAACTCTATGTTGTTTCTAAAATCTGGATCATACGCTTTTGAAATACTATCATGCACATTCCACCAATCATTAATGATGTGTGCTTTACCAAACCATTCACTATTTTCTTCTAGCCACAGATTATTGTGTGACATGTTATAAAAGTCTGGGCTTGAGTTAATTATATATGTTAATGCACTGGCGGTAACCGCACTACGGGTGCATACTAGGTATAGTTGTTTCACAAAAAATCCTTTAATTTATTGGCTACTGCTTTGCCCATTAGTTTTGTTCCTTGTTTTGTTAGATGTCCACCTAACGTGCCAAGTGGTTCTGGCAATCCTGATCCAGTTCTATGTATATCAAAAATTGTAAACATTTCTTTGTGTATATCTAGTTCAGTTATGTGTCTTATATGTGATAGTTCTAAATGATTTTGCTTTTCACTAACATTAAATCTATAAGCAGGAATATTTGCATTTTGTAATATGCGATCAATTGCTAATGCACTGCTTTCTATTGCTGTATCTAAGTATACAGAGTTTCCAATATCTGTCAAGTAGTTTTTTTGAGCATCGCTAAACCTAGTAAACCATCTTTTTGATATATCATCTACTAATCCACTTTTACCTGGTAATATCATATTCTTTACAAATGATTTTAAACCACGTTGTTGATATAAATGTATATTGTCTCTGGATAAAACAGGCATATAATCATCATGCACAAATAAACAAACACGTGGTTCCCATGTTTCTTGTATTATACATTTAGAATATTGACTTAGCTCTCCAGAATCTGATAGTTTATTAATTAGATGAGCATAATTTAAATATCCACCAGCTGGATGTGAATAGATTGTGTATTCATCCTCGCTAGGAAGCTCATCATACCATCCATAATCGTCATGTAAATCTTCGCATGCACTTGTATTCTTTTTACCTTGATTCTCTGCGAGTGTCCACCAGCCTGCTGAAAAGCTACAACCTATTATTAATACTTTATCTTTCAATGTATATCACTATCTCTTTACAAAAAGTCTGTTAATTTAGTTGCTACTAGTTTTCCAAGTAACATTGTTCCATGCTTCGTTAAATGGCCTGATCTTTCATCTGGGAAATGAGTTCCTTTTGGCCAGCATAAATGATGTTTGTATATTTCACTCATTTCATTCAACATATCCATCTGTTTCATATGTTTTATATGTGGCCATTTATTGTTACTAATGCTATCGTCGAATCTATCAACACTGGATAGGTTGACACAAAACCTATAAGTAGGAATATTTGCATCTTGTAAAAGACGATCAATTGCTAATGCACTACTATCTACTGCTGCCTCTAAGTATATAGAATTTCCAATATCTGTCAAGTAATTTTTCCACGGCACGGTTAGCTCTACGTCAAATGTTGTTTGTAATGTGTTAATTATGTTACCTTGTTCCATAAGAGCCATACTTTTTATAAACTCTAACTTGCAGTGTTTAAGATAAAAATGTATTTTTTCTTCTTTTCTGTCGAGCGAATAATTGTCGGTCTGATACAAAGAAATACGAGGTTCCCACGTTTCTTGTATTATACATTTAGAATATTTCTGGAGTTCTCCAGAGTTATAAAGTTGATATAATAGGTAAGCATAGTTTAAATATCCACCACCTGGGTGTGCATACACTGTATATTGATTATGGTCAGGCAATTCGTCATACCATCCATAGTCATGAAATACTTTTTCTTCCGTAACCTTTGAAATGTGAGGATATTTAATCTGAAGTTCATACCAGCCTGCTGAAAAGCTACAACCTATTATTAATACTTTATCCATATTATACTTACTTTTCTAGTTTTTTAATACGAGCTTCTAGTTCTTCTATCTTTTTTGTAAGTTTTGGGTTAGCGGCCTTCCATGCGTCTGGGTTATGTTTAAACCAGCTCCAGCCCCAACGATTGACTAGGAAGTCTAGTATTGCTTCCCACTTATTTATTGCCCAAAAGGCAATGTATGTGTCTCTTATCCAGTAAATGAATAATGCACCAAATATACTTCCTGCTAATGCTGTGTAAATCCACAACCTTTCTGTTGCCAGTTGTGTAATAGTATCCCACATATTATCTTGATTTCTTTAAGATACCAATTTGTGCTTTACCTTGGCTTCTTGCATCACTATCAATTAATGGTAATGAGAAGGATAGTCTATTAAGCACTGGATCTAAGTTGTCTACATCAAAATATAAACTTGCTCTAATGTCTTTTTGTAGGATTAGGAAATGATCGTCACCTTGTGATGCACCATAGTTCTTTACTGACAACTTAATTAAGTCTGCTGCTGTTACATTTGTTCCAGATCTACCAATTGACTGTGCCATCGGTGCTGCATCTGGGTGTTTAAAGATTGCTTTTAATATTTGTGTTGATTGTTCAGGACCTAAGTTGTATTGATCTAAGAATTGTGCATAGTTGTTTGCATTAACTTTATTAACACCTGCTAACTGTCCTGCTTTTGCTTCATCTTCACCTGCAATAGCTGCCCAAAATTCTTTGTTCTTGTATAACTGTCCAAGTGTTCCATCAGTTGGTGTTAATCTACCACCAGAACTTGTTTTTCCTGACTTTACTTCAATTGGTTTACCCTTGACTTGAATATCGCCCTTAGCACCAGTAAGTGAAATATCAGGACTTAGTATTGCAAGTGCAAATTCACCTGGTCCTTTGTTTGCTTGTAAGAACGCTGGGTCAAGAAATAATGTTTCAAATAGTCTTTTACTGAAATCAGTACCAGTTAACCAGTCACCCCAACCAGCTAATGGTTGTAGTAATGCAGTTGAATCGATATGACTTACTTTTCCTAGCCCTTTAGCAAACGCAATGCGTTCTTCAGTGGTGCCTTCTGTTTTATCAATAGCATTAACTAAGCCTTCGATAAAACCTTCTGCATATGTTTGGTCTTGTTCATTGCCTGTATTTTTTGGATCTACTGCTACAAGTATTCTATTTTTAAGTTCACCACCCTCTGCGGCAGTCATTGTTGATACTGTCTTCCATAGCTCGTCAATAACTGCTGGATTTTCTTGCATCTTGGCATAGATACGTTGCATCTTTTTAGCCTGCTTAGGATCAATTGACTTTTCAAATAAATGGTGTAATCTCATTTTATTATTCCTTATCTAAACTTAACTAAGTCTTGAATCCTTTGTAGTTCGGCATCCGCTTCGATTACAGGTGATTCTTCTTGAGCTATTTGTTCTCTGGCTTGCATAACTTTTGATTCGTAGTATTCTTCATCAGTTTCACCGGCTGCCATTTCTTTACAATCACTACATCTACCATGTCCATCATTGTAGTCCATTAATGGAGCACCACAGCAATTACTTACTACGCCATCTTCCATTTCATCACCTGGTGAATATGATTCTTCTACTTCTAATTCGTTGCCACCTACTAACTGATTAAGTTCTTGTAGTTTATTGTTTAACATATCTTTGGCTTCATCATAATCATAGTGATGACACAAATGTTCTACAGATTCTGCACTGGCTATAATATCTTCGTCACCTGTGCTTTTTGCTGCCATCATTAGCTTGGCTGCATCGGCCTGCATTTCGCTTTTTCTCTCATCTCTATCATAATGATTGTTAGAATAATGTATATCACCTACTAGTTCAGCTACATCACCTGGTGAATATGATTCAACAAATACTTCCCAATCGCCGCCGTTTGAAGCCGCTTTCATTATTGCCGCATCTTGGGCTGCTTTACGTGTTTTATATGTCGCATCTGCTACGCCATATCCACGTGATTTGTCACGGATCTTATAACCTTCAACAAATACTTCTACCATGTCATCGCCATTACGCAATGCACCTTTTTTAACTTTTACGTTTGGTTTGCCGTATTTTGCTATTGCTTCTTGTGGAGACATACTAGTTTGTTTCCAACGCTTTTCTGCTTCATTAGTTTTTTCACGTTTTTCTGCAGCACAATCATCACATGTAGTGATGTCGCCGTCTGTTTCGTCTTTAATCCATTCGCAATCAGCACAACCTTGTGTGCCTTCGTTTATTGCATTTTTTGAATGACAATCACAGTGTTCGCAATCTGGTCCACATTTGCATTCTGTTATAGGCTTTCCACAACATGCTTCTGGGCACATCTCTACCTTATCTTCATTTACTATATCGCTTAATATACCCATTATTTTTTCTCCGCTTTTGAGGCATGAACCGCTTTGCGTTGTGCATCGCTAACGTATTTGCCTTCTCTCATAACTTTTTTGCCTAGATCAGTTAGTGTGCCATCTTTGTTATACATTTTAGCAACTAGTTTTTTCTCTTCTGGACTTAGTGTCTCACTTACTGATTCATCAAACTCTGCACGTTGTAAAAAGTCTTGAATTACATCTGCATCTAAACTTGTTAATAGTTCGTGCATTACTTTTTCATAACCATGCTGTTCAATCATATCATATACTGGTTGTGTATAATATCCGCCTGCTTCGCCTAAATTATCTGGGCGTAACTTTGGCTTAGTTTTTGGAAATTTCTTACCAAGTTGTGCTGGACGTAACTTTGGCTTAGTTTTAATTCCTGGGCCTGTGCCCATTTGATTTTCTGGATGTGCCATTTGGTCTCTGTGTCCTGCATTTGGGTTAACTTCAAACGATTCATCTTCTATGTCTTTGCCTGCATTTACAATAGAACTTAAATGACCTCTTGGGCCTTTTACAGTTTCTTTTGGTTCAATATCTTTAACAAAATCATCTGCTTCTTCATCACCTATGCCACTGTAATCGTTATCATACTGTTGGAATTCATCGTATGAAAGATAAATGTCTGTGTCTGGATCGTAATACTTTCCTTCTTTAGGATCGTAATAAACAACCTTACCGCTTAATGTAGTAAAAGGACCTTCAAGTCCTTTACGTGCTACATACTTGCTATCCATTGGAGGCATAACTTTGTAGCCTTCCATTTTAGATCTAACAGTTGGATTTGTTTCATTCTCTAACATGTTATAATACTTCTTCATTAATGCACTACGTTCTTCAATTTCGTGTGGTAGAATGTGTCCTCTACGCATATGCTGATCAGCTATTCTTTCCATAGCTTCTACTTCGTCTCGAGTTCCAAATGCATGAGCAAGCTCTACTGCATTTTCAGTATGTAGGTTATGCGATTCATTTTCATCCCAATCTGCTTTGTCGAATTTCTCGTTTAATTGATCAGCTTTCATAATTATTTCCTCGCTTTTTTCTTAGCGTTTGCTAATGCATTCTTAAACATGTCCTGTGCAACTGTTTTTAATTCACTGTGCTCTGGCTTATCATCAAACTTAGTTTCTTCTGCAACTGCTTCTTTGTATTTCTTTTTCTTTTTCTGTTCGCCAACTTTCATTGGTGTTTCGTCATTAGTTTTATTACGAACGCCTTGTCCAATTTGGTTTAGTTTAGAAGCTGCACTTCTTACTGGACGAATAGCTTCATCTAGGTCAGTGTCGCCTTCTAAATGTGCTACACCTTGTGCTTGCATACCTTGTTCACTCCAGTCAACATCAATACCTAGTATTCTGCTGATACCTTTTGCAAAACCTGAGTCTGTATAAATTTCCCAAGGAGCATTATGTTCTACCCATACTTCAATCATACCGTCAGTTTCTTCAACTTTGTAATCTGTAATTGTTACAACGTCATCTGCATACTGCATTCCGTCTCTGTTTAACCAAATGCTATCACCTGCTAGTGCAATGCCCTGTGGCATACTTGCTTTACCTGGACCATCTGCTCCGGCAAACTCTTTTACTGGTGCTTTGTATTCATATCTAGGATCACCTGCTTTATAACGTTGCCATGCTGGAGTGTTTCCCTCTTTATCAGCATTTGTTACTTGCATTTTACGATCTACTGGATCTTCTTCTAATGATTCTACTTCTGGCGCTGGTTGCATTTCTGGCTGCATCTCTGGTTCTACTTGAGCTTTCATGGCATTGTATTCAGTGTAACGACGAACTGAATCCATGTCTTTACTAGCTTGAGCAATTTTACTTTGAACCCATGGCTCCAAGTCATCTCTATCATCTATAACGCTGTGCAACTTAATTGCATCTCTGGCTAAGAAGTATAGTTGACTGCGGGCCATAAACCCATCATCGTCATCATCATCTAATACACCTTCTGTAATAGTTTGTGGTGTTAATGATTTAATTGCTTGTGCTATGTGAGATCTAACTTCAGCTATAACTGAAACATCTCCGTTTGATTCCATAACTGCTTTTTCTAATTTGCTATTCTCAGCAAATGCTTTTTCTAATTTAGCTAATTCGATTGCTGCTTTGCTAAATGTGTTGTCAATTTTATTGCTCATAGTCGTTACCTCTGATTGATGCCACGACTGTTCTTACCGCCGCGTCTTCGTTTTTGTTCTAACTCATCATATGCTACATTGATGGTTTTAATAAATTCCTGCACTAGGCCTTTGTTTAGGTTGTGTTGCACACCTTCCCAATCGCCTTGTTTGGCTCTAACCGCAAGCTCTTCGAACATTCTGCTTACTTTATCTTCTAATTGCTTTAAATTTAATCTACCATAACCTTGTATTAAGACTTCAGGATTCATTGGTTCTTCAGGATTCATCTGGTATATTGATTCGTTGATCTCGTTAATCTTCATTTTAACTTAACCTCCGTATTGTATCCAGTAGATTGTTTTTTAATCTTACCGTCACCTAAATATCCTTTTGGATCAACAGCACGCCTGATCATCTTCTTTTTTCCAAATAATGGAAAAGAAACACTGGCAATATTACCTGCCATTGTAGAACCTGCTTCAGCATCTTCTGTTATGATGTCATATATTTTCATACTAGTATTTATCTATTTGATTTCTTTTGCTTATCTTTTTGCAATTCATCTATATTTTTCAGCAAACTGTTATTAATTCTTCGGTTTGCTTTCTTACTACTTTTCTTTATTTGTTGTTTTTTAGCTACAACAATACGTTTTCGTTTAACATCAAGCGGTTTATCTGGGTTAGCATTAGCATAAACCATTGCATCTTCACTAGCTACATTGTTCATTGGACCCTCTGTAGCTGTTTGATCTTCTTTGGTAATCTTCTTATTAGCCATATCATTCTCTATTTTACAACAGTAATTACGTCTTTACTATCATTGTCAATAAATTTTACTCGTAAACCGCCTTTTTGTGCTACTTTTAAACTTGCTTTATTGTCTGGATTAATAACACACCATAATTGTTGGTCGCCAAATTCTTTAACACATAGTTCGATGGCACGTGTGCCTACGCCTGTGTTTCGCCAGCCCTTTTTAATAAAATATGCTGTTTCTAAATCGTTTTTCACTTCAACAGCTCCTACTAATGTGTCTTGGTTAACCCAAACTCCCCATGTATTATAATCATTAATAAATTGCATTGCTGCACTTCTATTAAATGGCCAATCAATATTTGCCAATATAGCAGTATCATAATCTAATATAGATGTTAATTTATATAAGTCTTTTGTAGTTAATCTTTTTAATACTATTCGCATTTAGTTTGCATCACCTCATAATATGGAATATAATCACGAACATCTAGGTTTCTTTTAGCTTTCCAAAATATTGTTTTAGCTTCTAGTTGATCAAGTAATTCTTGTTTGTGTTCCTTATTACTATTTATTTTATCATAATTATAACGCAAAACCTTAATAAAGTCAAACAATTCTTTTCGTCCTCTGTATCCTGTTGGAGCTACCTTACTCCATTCGTGGTATTCATTTTCTAAATCATCTATTACTTGTTTAGGAACTAACCCTGGTTGCATATAGTCTGGATCGTATACCATGTCTACTGCATAATTATCTTCAACAATTTGATCTAATCCAGCTAAGTATTTGGCAATCTTTACTACTTGATTTACATTTAATACATGTATAGTTGCACCAAACTCAAGTCTTATGTTTTTATATGGTTTAGCATTTTCTATGACACATTTATGTATACGCTCTATGCGTGACATTTTTCCAGGCCATCTAACATAATTATATGACTCGTCTGCAGCATCTATACTATGACTAATTTTAAAATGTTTAAACTGATTCATTAACGGCATTAAGTTGCTGTAATCAACTGTGCCGTTTGTAATAGTTGTAAACTCTATATTCTTTGCAAGGTCTTTCTCTACAAAAAACTCAAGTGTTTTCTTATATGCTGGCAACAACATAGGTTCGCCACCTGTTGTTTTGAATAACACAATACCTTTTGAATGTTTTTTAATAGCATCTAATGAAAAATCATTTAAGTCTACTACTTGATATTCATCATCAGCTTCTTCTTTTGCAATTAAACTACTGCTACCAGGACTACACATTACACATGCTAGGTTACATTTAGTCCCAAAACGTATGTCTAAAGATCTTAATTCTACTTTACCAGTTTTAAATATTTCATCAACTTCAGCTTGATCGAAGTCTTGCATTATAAATGTTCTATGTGATGTTCCTCTCATAGCTTCAGATTCTGCACACATCCAACATTCGTCAACAGTTTCACCTGCTAACATTTTTCTTCTTATCTCATTCATCTTTGAGTGGTTAAAAAAGTCTTCGGTTATAGAAGAACTACTAACATCACTTGTTTTAATTATTGTTTCGCTTCTACAACAAAGTTGTCTATGTCCAACCGCAGAATTAGATATTTCTGTGAATGGTTTAACACAGAATGATTTGTTGTATTTTTTAATTAGATTTTCGCTTGGTGTAGACACTACGTCTATATCCTTTGTGGTTACTTAGAAGCTTTTTCGGCTAAGCCTAGATTATACAGTGTATTCATTGTTTGTGACTTGCCTCGTTTAGGCATTAGTGGCTTAATTTTACCATTACCAAACTTTGCAGCTTGGCGTTCAGTTTCGCCTGGTTTAACATCTACTGTAGTGTTAACACCTGGAACTATAACACCGTCTTCGTTTTGTATTTCTCTTGCAAATTTCTTCTGACTGTTATCAGTAGGAGCAGGAGTAGTTGTTGCTTTATTAAGTTTTCTTTTTATTTCTATATTTTTAATATTAGCTTTTCCAGTGGCAATTCTTGCATCTATTTCTTTATTTGCTTGTGATGTGGCAAGATTGTAAATGTCTTGTCGTGGTTCAAAGTTTATGTTATTATCTTTTGCTACTTTTGATCGAGTATAATTTTTATCTTGTATTTGTCTTGTTTGTTGGTTATCATCATATCCATCTTGGTTATATTGATACACTGTCATAAATGCTGGATGCTTGAATTCTTGTTTAGGTTTTGAGGGATTCATCCAACTATAATCTGGATCTGCATCTGTTCCATCTAATTTTTTTCCAAGTTGTGGGACTAACCCTTGTGGATATATTTTCTTAAAATCATCTTGATAATCTGGATCATCAAGTAAATCAGGGTATGCTTCTATATCGTTTGCTAGATGTCTAGAAGTTCTAATAACATTTTTACGATCTAGATCATCAAGTTCATGATGATCTTTTCCAAATTTGTCTTGTGCAATTGCATCAGCGATCATGTCTTCAACTGCATCTTTTTCTCTGCGCCTATTACGTAATAATTGATCAACTTCTGCGCCTTTAATTTTATTCTTTTGTCTAATAACTGTATCTTGTTTATTACGTTTTTGAATTTTGTCAGCTCTGCGTGATTCAATATCATCTAATTTATTTCGTCTAGATTTGTTATCATCAGTACCTAATGGATTCATTTTGTATAAATTTTTAATTCTTTGCCACAATGATGGATCTGTATCATCGCCTGGTCTTGTTATGGCTTCTTTAACGCAATTGTTTACACGCTTGCCTTTGTTTTTACCAGTGCCTTTTTTAGTGCCTTGTTTTTTGTAACCGTCCCAACAGCTAATTTCATTTATTTTCATCTTACTTGTCCATTAATTTAACTATTCTTGGTTTGAATAGTTTTTGATCGCCTTTAGTTGTTTTTAAAACAGGCTGGTTATTCTCGTCTGTTGCAAAGCCAGTTACTGTAGCTTTACGATTTTTAAATTTGCCAACTAGTATCTCGTCTCCAATTTCAATACTAGGTAACTTTAGTATGTCTTTTATCTTCATCTGTCAGTGGGCTCCCATGTTCCATATTTCTTTTGCCAACGTTGTAATGGATCATCATATTCACTACTGCCTCCAGAACCCCAATCTTTTTTCTGTTTGCGTTTCTTTTGTTTGTTATTGTTCTTATTGGCTGGTGGATTCTTCCCGTTTCCGCCTGCAGCTGGTGGAGGAACAACTACTACTGCTGGATCATTCTTAAATGCTATTTCTGGATCAGTTACATTTGTATTTGGAATGAATGGTATATCCTTATGAGGTGCGTTAAGCGGCTGTGGAATTTTATCTGGCTGATCAGATGGAGTGCTGTTCGGCACCTCTGGATTATCCGGTTCGTAGTTTGGATTCTTTGGTTGTTTTGGGGTGTAGTTTGGATCTATCTTAGGCCCTGTTGGAGCCTCTGGTTGTTTAAATGGTTTATCTTTGCTTGGTGCATTAGGGAACTTTGGAATTTCAATATCTATTTCTCGGTCTTTTGCAGGCCTAGGTATTTCAATTTCGCCTGGTTTGAATTCTGGTACTTCCAACGGTGGAATTTCTGTAAAGTTAATAACAGGAGCCTTTTCTAATTCTTTTTCTGGTTCTTTTTTAATAAGCTCGTTATCACTTGCTTTATTTTTTGCATCAACATTTGCTTGTGCAATTTTCATTATTGCATCTTGATAACCTGCAGATGGATTAAGTTTGCCATTACGTAAATGTGTATTACCAAATTCTTTCATCCATTCTGATTGTTTTCTTTTTAATACTGTGCCTGTTCTATCCATTGGCCACGTTGTAGGATATGTTGGAATTTCTAAAGCAAAATCATTGCCAAACTCTCTATTTGCATTACCTTGTCCAATGTCTTTACTATTGCTTGATCTTGCCCACTTCCATACTTCTATGCCTGCGTCAACTAAATCCCACCCTAGCAATGTAACGTTTAATACTGTTGCTACAACTGGTGCTGCAGGTCCTGTTACCGCACTTGATACTGTTGCTATTCCATGTCTTGCTGCTGATCTGGCTCCAACTGCTGATAGTCTTTGTAGTAGAGTTTTGTTCTTTTTAATAAATTCATTTGCGGCTTTTTTCTCTGCATCAGACATTTTGCCGAGTGCTTCTTTGGCTGCTGCTCTACGAGCATTTAGATCAATAACTTCGCCTTTGATTGGTTTAGAATTATCGTTAGCAGGTATTTTTATTCTTAATTGATCGTAATCAAGTTTAAATGCGGCTTCTTCTGTAATATAAGGTAAATCACTTTCACTTAATACTGTATCAAAATTCTTTTGATAGAATGATATTAGTTCTCTGGTATCAATGTTTTTAAACCCACCAGCAATCTTTGATGCATACCAACCTAACGCATGTCTAAATACACCGCCGTTTTCTTTTTCTTTACGTTGTAATACGCTGTGTAATCTTTCTGCAGCTAACTCATATGCACTTGGTCTAAACATAGACTTGTATCCATCTTCTACTGCAAACTCTTGATTGGATGTTGTGAAGTTTGCTTTACGCATTACTGTTTTAGCAATAAGATCTAATTCATTATTCTTATGATCCCAACGTAGTGCAAATGGCAAGTTAATATTTGTTGCCATATCTTTCATTACTGCTTCAGCATCTGGGCCTAGTTGTGCAATTGGCTTGCCCCAACGTTTGTATTCTTGTTTAAATAGTCGTGTAAGTTCTGACATTGTAATTTGTTTTATATTACGTTCGTCATTAACTCTGTCTAAAAAGTGTCGAGTAAATTCTACATCAATGCCTACTTTAGCAAACAAACGGTCAGCGAACACTTCTAACTGATCGATATCAGCCTGTGTTACTGGGTTGTCTACTTCTGTAATTCTCATTGTGTTACTCCTTGCTAGTATTTAGCAAATCTTCCTTACTGGCTTTAAAATTACCAGCTTTCCATTGTTGCTTTAGTTGTGCAAGTTTCTTACCTAAGTCTGGTCCTGGCTTCATGCCTGTTGCAATTAAGTCTGCGCCACTAACTGGAAAGTCTGGAACTTTTGCATCTATGTTTACGTTTTTGTTTTGCATTGATGCTAGTGCTGTAATAAGCTCACGCTTAACACCATCAGCAATCATATCTTCCACTTTCTTTTGATCAAGTGGATCGTTTTTGTGCTTAACTAAAAAGCCCAATAACTCTGCTTCTGTGTTTTTCATTTTCCAACGCTTTGCAATATCTATACTGTTGTCTAATTGTGCCAATGCTATAATTGGATTGCCACCATCTTTTATTACACTTAAATTGCTTACGTTTAATCCTATTACTTGTGCTACACCTGTTTTGTGCATTGTAGATACTAAACTTGCAACATTTTGTCCTGAAAGTGCTTTGCCCATTTCTGCCCATATTCTCTCGGCGCTTACGCCAGATAGTCCTTTAGCATGTTTTTTAATTGCTTGTAATGTATCTTTATCCCAAGTAGGCTCTGCTAACCTGCCTTGGAAACGGAAGTAACGTAGTATACGTAAATAATCTTCTGTAATTCTTTGTTCTGGATCACCTACAAATTTACTTACTTTGTTTTGTAGATCGTCCATGCCATCGTGGTAATCGTATAGCTCGCCATCGATATCCATGCTCATAGCATTGTATGTTAAGTCTCTGCGTTTAGCATCCTCTTCCCAACTCTTAACAAACTCAACTTCGGCATGTCTACCATCTGTTTCTTTGTCTGCTCTTAGTGTTGTGATTTCAAAATCTTCTCCGTTTACAACTGCGGTAATTGTTCCGTGCTGTAAACCTGTAGGAATGTATTTGATTGCTTCTTTATCAAACATAGCAATCATTTCATCTGGTGTTGCATCTGAGGCGAAGTCAATATCTTTGGGTGATTTGTTTAGTGCAATGTCACGCACTGCTCCGCCAACTATGCGGATTTCAAAGTTATTATCTTTAAATACTTTATCCAAGTATTTGATTGCAGGTGTTACAATAGAGTTAATATCTAATGCTTCTTCCTTTAGAGTTATAACTTCGTTGATTAACATGTCATCCGCCTTGCTTTGGTGTAGGGTCTTCGCCAGTTAACTTTGGTCTACTGAACCATAATTTAAACCATTCATCAGTGCCTGGCTTAACATTATGCTTACGCATGTATTCACCTTTGGCACTTCCAACAATACTTATATTAGATTCATCAGTTGGTTTTATAGTATCACCTTGCTTGTCTATGATACCTGCAAGATATTGTAATCTATAAATATCGTCTTGTGTCATGTGTATTTCTCCATATCAAAACTTGTTTCGGAATCTAAGTAACGCTTGTTACATTCACACTTGCATCCAGGCGCACAATCACAATTTACAATTTTGTGCCCGCATGAACACATGTCATTTTTATTTTGTTTACCACAATGAGTGCAATATAAATTTGTAGGCTTCCAGTTATCCATGGTTGCTACACTCCAAAAACCCATGCAGTGATCACAAGTGAAATGCCAAATGTTTTCTTTACTTACGTTCATGCTACCTCCATATCTTTTATTTGTTCAAATAGTTGAGAAGAATGTAATCGATGTGCGTTTTTACATGGATGGCCTTTTTTAAACATTATACCTGCATCATTGGCAGATGTTTTTAAAGATTGTTGTATGTCTTCAACGTTAGATTGTAAATGTAATATAGAAGATTCTGCAATTGTTCTATTTACTCTGTCTTTTAACGTCATTATATCTGTAAGTTCACTTCTGCTGCGTATATGATATATAGTAACACCTAAATTTTTAAAATATAAATCTGCCCACGAGCGTCTCATTTCTATATCAAATAATGAATCACTGGTTGTATGCAAATTACTGTAGTATAATTTTGTTACACCTGTGTCTTTAGGAACAATTTGCCTAACAGATAAATCGTCTTGTATTACGCACCATCTATTTATATTTGTCCATTGCACAATCACTACATCATTTGACGTAATGTTAGGTGTATTAATTATTGTATGGCTTATTTCTTTATTACTAGAACCACTTACTGCTAAGTTAACACATTCTAAATTCATTTGATCTGCTAACAGTTGCGGCCATGCAAACTTACTTGGCTTATTAATCGGGACATTATTTTCAAAATCCCATACGTCATCTAACGCAGCGCCTGACGTCATACTACATCCAAATGCAAATAGCTTATTCATTAAACTGTTTACCGTATTTGATATCTTGTTCACGTTCTTGTTTCCAAAGTATTTCTACTTTTTCATATGGAACATATTTTACTGATACAGTATCTTTACCAGCCTGCATAGCATCTACCAATCTATGATACCCATTTACAAGATATACATGACCTGATGGAAGTTTTGTAACTGCCAACGGAGCATCTGTTCTACTTCCGCCACCTACTGATTGTGCGATTGCCATACCAGCATCACTGATAGTCAAATCGCTAATTTTCATTTCTATTGCTTTGTTTTCGGTAATCTCCCTAATGAACATAGGATTACCACGCTTTACATGACCAATAACGTGCTTTATGCTTTGGTCCTGGATTACTACAGTTATGTCTAGCACGAAATGATTTTCTACGTGCTGGGTTATTCTTTTTAATACTCATAGTTTTACCTTTAGCACTGCTTCCGCCGTGACCAAAGTTTACTTTAACTACGTTGCCTTTTGGGTTCTTTACATATACTTTTGACTTTTTAACATCACCTTGCATAGGTTTGTTTAGTTTAACTTTACGTCCTTGGTATTCTGCTTCGTTTACATCTTCAAATGAGAAGTTCTTTACCGCTCTTTGTAATGGGTTATCATATGATGATCTACTACCATAACTATTTGGAACAAGGTTATCTAATTTTCTTGCAATTTTACCTTTGCCTTTACCTTTTGGTTTTGTAGTTTTAGCAACTGGTGGCGGAGTAGTTTTTGCAACTGGAGTAGTTGGTGTATCAATTTTAGCTGCCGCTCTGTTTGTCTTAAATGATTTAATACCGGCTTTAGCACCTTTGTATGCCTTGCTTGCAAGTTTACCAATACCGCCTGTTGTAATTCCAATAGCAGCATCCATGCCTACACGCTTTGCTAGATCACCCTTTGTAATTTCGCCTGCTTTATATTGCTTGTAATTTCTATAAGCATCATAGGCTGTCATGCCTAATGCAGCGGCACCAATTGCTAATGGTATAAATTCATTAAGGGTTTCTTCGTCTAAATCGACTAATTCTTGTGCTTGTTCATCAAGCTCAATAATTGCTCCACCATCTTCTGTGAATTCCAATACTCTGCTTTCAATAGCAAAGTCTTCAGTAATCTCAATATCAAGATAATCTTCAGTTAATGATTCTGGTGTGTCTGATTCAAATAAATTGTGTAATCGCATTGTATAACTCCATATTTCTTATTAGTAGTATTTATGCCTACCGAACAAAAGAGTTATATTTCAAAGTGATCACATAGTTCTTGGAATGTATTAATATCTTTTTTATATGGAACAAGCTCGTTTAATTGTTCGTTTAATAAGTCTAAATTACGTTGATGATATGCTTTTAAACATTCTACTACTGCGGGTGAAAATGCATCAGATCTTCCAAACATATTAAGTATATTATATACAATATCATTAGTAGGCTTATCAAATAATGTTTTATAATCAATGTTAACCGCACTAGGTATATGTGTGCTTTGTCTAACTATAGCGTTATTTAAAACATTTTCTGGTGGCCTGGCTTTAATATTATATAAATGTGCTACTAAACATTCTTCATATATATCACTTGTAGTGAGATTAATTGACAATACGTCTTTGGGAATAATTAATGGATTCGTGTAATATTCATGATATTGAAACAATTCACCTGGAAGCATATCATTTAATGACTGTTGAATAAGATTAACATCTTCGCAATGAAACATACGCAATCTATCTTCAGCTGTATTAGTGCTAGCCCACATGTTGCGTTCATCTACTTTTACACCACTTGTATGTGGGAATGGATATAGCAAATGTAACATTGCTATTAGGAAATCGCCACCTGTTCCACTGGTCCAATTAAGAAAATATTTACTACTTTGTTTATTTTTCATATTGTTTTAGTTTAAGATTTAATACAAAATTTTCTACAATTGCTTTTGTTAATGCAGATAATAATATAATATCTCTATCGTTTCCTTGTGTTGAGTATAATGATAATGCATGATTGGCCATCATTTCGTATGCTACTTGCTTACTTACATTTAAAGTTCCCCAATCAAATGGATCACCTTCTTCTGCAGCCATTGAAATCTCTGCGAGTTCTTTTACTGTTGGAAGTTTCATGTAGTTCTCACTTCTTCAATGTGTATAGGTGTATAATTTATTTGTTCTACACTTACACATGTATAAGGTCCTTCTGGACTAGGATTACTATGCACATGTCCATGCACGTTTGTTGTTTCTGCCCAAAGGTCCATGTTCTTTTTATCTACTGCTCGTTCTCCATGTTCTGCTTTAGGTCGAACTAGTGCATCTCTATGCAATGGTGCATGTGATAATATAATACCAAATTCTATTAACACCTTCCAGTATTCAATTTTCTCAAAGAAGCCACCAACACTTAGAAATTCTATATCATCGTGATTGCCAACTACTAACCTTTTATTACCATTTAGTCTATGCCAGTTATGAACCATCCACTTTTCTGGATCTGGTCCTGCAACTAAATCACCTAAATGATATATTGTATCATGTGGCTTAACCACGCTATTCCAGTTGTCTATCATTAAGTCGTCCATGTGTTCTACATCACGGAATCCTGGTCTTGTTTGTTTACCTGACCAATCAGTAAACTCCAACATAGTTGCTTGATTGAAATGTGTATCGCTTATTAACCATATGTCATTTGTCATTATTTTTATTTTCAGTTAGTTTATATACAATAATAAAATAGGTTGCAGCAAATACTACCATACCTAATAATATTAATTTAGTCATTTGTAGTTTCTTCAAAAGGTATACTAGCCAAGTTCTTTGCTTTAGCTTCTACCATAATATCAAAGTCTTTGCGGAATCCACCTGCCCACTCGTTAACGGCAGTGTTCCACATAAAGTCGCTGTGTGCCCGCAATTTGGCTTTCTTAAACCCCTGATCAAGCAAAGATCCAAAGTCGGGTAGTTCTGTAGCACTATGGCCTACAAGTATATCTTCACGTGATACACTGTAATGCATAGCAGGTCTAACACCACGCCAGCTATCAATAACACGCTTAACTCTATCATCGTTAGGGCTAATGTATTCACCTGCACTGTGACACCAATGGTGATGTATGTCTAGCACCAGTGCAACATCTTTTTCTAGTTCTAAGCTAGAATCGATACCCCACTTGTTTTCGTCGTTTTCAATAGTAATACAGTTTCGTGCCTCTGGAGACAATCGTTGAAGTGCGGCTTTGATACCGGCTGGACCTTGTCTACCTGAGATGTGGACGTTACACTTGAAGTCTTGCCACTCTTTACCGTAGCCCATCCACCTGATGATATCCGCATGATACTCGAACTCCTCTATACTGCGTTCTACAATTTCTGGTGTGTCGCTTGCTAACACTACAAACTGTCCTGGATGCATACTAACACGCACACCTAGTTCACGTGCAAGCTCACCTGCTCTGCCATAATATTTAGCAGCATAGCTACGTATATCTGGCAGTTGCCAAAAGTAACGCCAGTCTGGATGTGTTGCGGCAGGAAGTTGATTGCTACCTAGTCTAACCATACGCTGATGTTCGGGTAAGTTGCCTACAAATTCAACAAGGTTGTAAACTGCTTGTGTATTGTGGACCATAATGTCATACAAACGTTGTTCAGCTACTTCACGTGTTTGATTGTTAAGCCAACGAATAGTTGTAGATTTTTCTGTAAGTGGACGCTGAATTTCTTCTAGCAATTTCTTTTTCTTAGTTTGGTCGTGATACAAATACTTACACGCAAAACCTACTTTACCAATGGTCATAGA
>Ga0209092_10000032_pt1 | contig 110761 bp, 109 predicted proteins | sample FraStrMetagenome_FD_187446 | JGI IMG/M metagenome (GOLD analysis project Ga0209092, IMG submission 187446) | Marine eukaryotic phytoplankton communities from Arctic Ocean - Fram Strait ARC3M Metagenome (SPAdes) (version 2) | ecosystem: Environmental > Aquatic > Marine > Oceanic | place: Fram... | reverse complement strand
CCCGCAAGTCCCGCAAACGGTCTTCGCGAAAGGCCATGTCGTTGATGAAGGACGGGTTGTTGATCATGACCTCGACCTCTTCGTAGAAGCCGTTGTACGCCATGAACTCATCGTAGTAGTAGAAGGGGATTCCGAAGCCATCCGGGATGGTGCCTTCCGGAAACCCAAACGTCCGCATGGTCGCCACGTTGGCACATTTGGCGCCAAAAGCCGTCGACATCTCAAATTGGATGTCGTCCAGTGGCATGATTTCGGTGATGCTCAGGTCGCGGACTGGAATCTGAGGCTCTGTGGGACGCAGCGCCTCGTACCAGGCATTGACCTCATCGAGGGTGGCCTCATGAATTTGGAAGGACTCCTGGCCCACCTTGTAGTAGATGTAACTCCCCAGTAAACTGCTGATGGAATCCACCGACAATGGGTCGGCGATGTAGGCGTTTGGAACGTTGTCCTGAATGGCCCTCAAGTTCACGTGGGACAGGGGGGTCTGGATCACCGAAGTCATGATCCCGCCCACACGGGGAAGCGAGTTTGGCAAGGCATCATACAACACAATGTCCCGGGAACCCGGAGTTTCGCCCAGCTCCATATGGCGGAAGAAGCCATAACCCTCAGCAAGGTGAAGGGGGATGTAGTCCACATTGGCAAACACCTCGGACTCGAGCACCACCTCAATGCCGGACCCCTCGAAGTCCTGTGCATAATTGTTGAGATGGTTGTCTTCATCGCCCTCGCCAATGAAGTGGGTCATGTTGTTCTGCAAAAAGGGCATGTTGGCCAGCAGCAGATGGTAAGTCCGCTGGGTGTCTTCAAAGTCATCGGCATCTCCAAACGAGAAATTGAACGAATACCCCCCAATGGTCCCGTTGGGGTTGATTTGCGTGGGGTAGAACACGATCTCACCGGACGAGTCATCCCCGATCACATCCGCATCGATGGCGCCCCAGAACCCATAGTGGACCGTGTGCGTGTTGCTGTTGATGAAGTAGACCTTGGGCTCTGGCGTGTCCCTGTCCATGATGCCAAACTTCACGTACAGCTGATCGTCCAAGAAAGGCGCCCAGCCTACGTTGTTCACTGTGGCCAGTGCCATAAAGGTCTCTGCATCGGGCACACAGGTTGCCCCATCTTCGAAATCAATGGCCGGTGCATGGTTGAGCGGTGCATTGGTGGGCATGCTCTCGAACTCAGCGACATCGTCGATCAGGTCCCCATCGATGTCGCCAGGGTTGGACACATCGTAAGCCCGGACCGTATACTGATCTTCAGGATAGGCGGCGCCGGGCTCCGAAATCACCATCGTGCCCTCCACACCCATGGCCATGGAAGAAGCCCATTCGAACGCAGGGCTGTGCTGTGCTTCTAAAATGTAGTACTTGTCCGCATCACCCTGAATGGAGAGCTGAACCTGGCCGAGCGCGTTGACCGAATGGTTCTCGATGGGCACAATGTCTTGACCAAAACCTGCATGAAAAAGGCCAACAAAGAACAACAACAGGGTAGACTTCTGGGACATGATGGCTTGGCTTGGGTGATCGTTTAAGGAACGAACAATTCTTCACAATGGTTGCTTAAAATCGCGGATTCCTCCAGGCCCTTTCAGGTCAAAAAATCATTCGCGTGAGTCCTCAATGGTCCCCGCAACGGAAAGCCGTATGCAACACATGCAGCCTCCGTTCGCTTTTGGTCACCACCACTTGGTACACGCGGTTGTAAATCGACTCATCGAAAGCCCCAATGTTCTCGCCCACAAACAGTCCAGCCAGAACGCCTGTGGTGTTGCTGTGGCCGACCACCAAGGCGTCCTGTCGCCTCTCGATTAACGCTGCCATGACCTCTTCCAATGTCCGCGGATCGTACTCCTGAATCTCCAGCCCTTTTGAGCGTGCTGTGGGCTGCGCTGTTCCCCATGTTCGACGATAGTCCGTGCTGTACACCGCTGCCAGCGGCACGGCATCAAAAAAGGCGTTCAAGCTCTCCGACCGCTCCACCCCGCACACTGTCAACTCCGGGTCCATGGATTCGCTCGTCTTTTCAGAATGTCGCACGAAATAAAGTGTGAAAACACCATCCTCAACCTGCGCGGCAGCGGGCATTTGAAGGCAAAACAAACAGGCCCACATTGAAAGTTGGGTGGCGTGAATTCGAAGGTGCATTTTGTGCATTGTTGAAGATGGTCTCCTGCCGCTTTGGCGTCCAATATGTCGGACACAAATGTGGCGAACACCGTCGCTGCAACATGCGTCTTTATCCACAGCCTGAAAAAAAACACTTTCCCAAACCCCTGATTTACCTGTTGGATAACTCGGAATTGCGCCCTGTATTGGAAATACAATCAAACCCACCCACACCCTCATGGATAATTCCCCCGAAGTCATCCTCGGACTCATGGCCGCCTATTTCGCCATTGTCATCCCCCTCGCCCTCATCTTTCTTGCAGCGGGCTGGCGGATTTTCACCAAAGCAGGACATCCCGGATGGGCCGTGCTCATCCCGGTTTACAACCTCTATGTATACACACAAGTTGCAAAGAGGCCAGGTTGGTGGCTGTTGTTGTATTTCGCAGGCTTGATTCCAGTTGTTGGCTCCATCGGCGTTATTGTGGTGGGCCTTTTGGACAGCCTGCGCATTGCGAAGCTCTTTGGTAAGGGCTCAGGTTTCGGAATCGGAATATTCCTTTTCAGCCCCATTTTCTCATTGATTCTTGGGTTCGGAAGTGCCGATTACGATGGCACAAGAGTCGACTAAGGTCATCGGCAGACATGCCACCGTTTGCTTTCTAAAACCGCAGGCCAAAAGCCTGCGGTTTTCTTTTCCAATCAAAACGCAGAACGCCCCTTTGACCCAGAACGGCAACATCCCCTTTTCCTTGGTCTTTCTTGCGCTCATGACCGGCAATTCGGCGCTTGACCAATCTGGCGACCCGCGTGTCCTGACCATCGGCACCGAAGGGCCGAGACCCAACTGCTCGGAAACCGCCCCCCCTCTCTCCAACCAGGTGACCTGAACATCCAACCCGACCAAAATGGCCAAAACGGCCAAAAAAAAGGCGATCGACTTAGACTAAGCCGCTGCGCTGGGCCCTTCGACGGCCATTTTCGGCCACTTCCCTAAACTGAATGACCGCGAAGAGACAAGGGCGAAAGGGATCGTACAGCCCGGAGCCCAACTCCGAAAATGGGGACGACGCGAATAGAATTTACTGACAACCCACAGGGGCTTAAAATTTAGGAACGCGCTTGTCTTGACTCTGACAAACCTTGAATTTTATCGCCAACATGAAACACATACTTCCAATCTTCTTCTTGCTTGTCGTCTCTGCTTTGGGCACCGGATGTTCCTCTAGCAGCCACGGCATGGCCTCTTCTAATGTGGTCAATCGAAACATTGACCTTGACCCCATCAAAGCCGACATTGTTGTGGACGCAGAGAATCGCCTGACGGGCAAATCCCAGTCAGTCTACTTTCTCTTCTTCCGATTGAAAGGCGACAACAAATACGCCGACGGCATCACCTACTCATCCAATGCCTTTACCAAAGAAGGTTTGTTCTCCTTTCTAAATCCATTTCGCCTCTTCGAAATGATCGCAACAGGCGATGCAGAAGGCAAGGTGAAAAGTGCGGCAGCATACAATGCTGTGGAGGGTGAGAACGTAGATGTCTTGGTCCACCCCACCTACAGTGTGACCAAAAAGAACTACCTCATCTTGAACATTTATGAAGCCGAGGTTCAAGGGTATGGTGCCAACTACACCAACTTCAGAACAGAGCCCATTCTGGATCAGGAGATCAACCGCATCATTGCTGAAAAGACGCAATTTCAAGTCGAATCGAACGACTAATTTGTCATTCTCACAACAACGAAAAAGGGCCCTCAAGAAGAGGGCCCTTTTTCGTTGGTTGGAATTCGAATTTGGGTCCAGAAGAAAACGAACGAGGGGGAAGCTTCGAATCTGTCGCTCCCTTGGGTCTTTCGACGACCGTTTTCATACTTTGACGGCCTGAACGCCTTTTGCCCATGAACCTCGCTTTCCCCCTTGCTCTGGCACCCCTTCTCCTGACCATCTGCACTTCGGCACTTGGCCAAACCGAGGACGCGCGCGTGCTGATCATCGGCATCGATGGGACGCGCCCCGACTGTTTGGAAGCAGCCGAAACACCATCGCTGGACGCCTTGATTGCCGATGGCATTTACAGTCCCGACGCCCTCAACAACGACATCACATACAGTGGCCCCGGCTGGTCCGCTATGCTTTGCGGTGTATGGTCGGACGCACACGGCGTGACCAGCAACAACTTTGTCGGCAGCAACTTCGAAGGCTTCCCATCCTTCATGCGTCGCTTAGAGTCTGAAAACCCAGACCTGAACACCCATTCTTTCTGCCATTGGTCTCCCATCAACGACTACATCCTCGGAGAGGACGTCGATGACGCCTTGAATGCCCCCACCGATGCTGCCGTTCGCGACGCAGCGGTGTCAATCTTGGAAGGTGCCGACCCCCACGCCATCTTTCTTCACTTTGACGACGTGGACATCAACGGGCATGGATATGGCTTCGATGCCAATGTCCCCGAGTACATCAACGCCATAGAAACCACAGACGGATTTGTTGCAGAGGTCTTGTCCGCCCTTACAAACCGGCCCAATTATGCTGCAGAAAACTGGCTGATTTTGGTGTCCACCGACCACGGGGGCATCGGGTTCAACCACGGCGGCACCTCCATCGAAGAGGAGACGATGTTCTTTATCGCAAGCGGCAACGCCGTGGAACCTGCTTTGCTGCTCAAAGACACGCTGGACATTCTGCCCGCACCCGAAAACTGCATTGCCCCTGGCGCCGCCGAGTTGCGCTTTGAAGGCGGGGGCGACGCGGTCGTCATTCCAAACAGCCCCGCCCTTGAGCTTGGGGCCGATCAAGACTTCACCCTGGAAATCCGGATTCGCACGGAAGCCACGCCCGATGTGGCCATCATTGGAAACAAAGACTGGGGCTCCGGCCTCAACCCGGGGTTTGTCTTTTCCTTCGAATACCCCGGTGGTCCCGCGTGGAAGGTCAACATCGGCGATGGCAATGAACGCGCCGACGCCAATGGGTCCGGCGGTGTGGCCGACGGCCAATGGCACACCCTCTCCTGCTCTTTTGACCGCGACGGCATGATGCGACTCTACACCGATGGCGTATTCTCTGCCGAGGAAGACATCTCGGCTGTGGGCAACATCGATGTGGGCAGCGGTTGGTTTTTCGGGTCGGATATTTTGGGCGCATACAGCTACTCAGGCGCCATCTCCGAGGTGCGCTTTTGGCACGACGTGCTGCCCGAGGAAACCATCTCCGCTTGGCATTGCAGCGCTTTGGAGAATACCCACCCGAACTGGCCGTCTCTGCAAGGGCATTGGGCCCTCACCGAAGGCGCCGGCACCGAGGTCATCAACAGCTTGGGCAGCGACCTCGTTGGAACGGTACAAGGTGCGGAGTGGAACCAACCCGAGGGCGTCCTCACGTTTGACTACAGCAATACCCCGCGCATCGTCGATGTGGCGGTCACCGCGCTGGATCACATGTGCATGACCATCGAACCCGATTGGAATTTAGACGGCATCTCATGGGTCGATGGATGCAACACCACCGACGTGGAGCGCCTGGACCGAAACACCATCAAGACCACCCTGTTTCCCAATCCAGGTACGGATGACTTCCAGATCTCAGGCCTCTCGCCCAATGCCTCCATCGAAGTGTTCGATCCCACCGGCCGGTCTATTCATTCGGCTCAACCCGGAGCGCCCACGCACACTGTGACCCACACCGCTGGAAGCGGCGTCTACCTTATCCGCATTGTCGATGGGGAGAAACGCCGCACCCTGCGTTGGGTCCGGCAGTGAGCCGTGCGAAACCGCAACGTCAGTCTGAAATGAGCTTCTTCTTTACAGACCCGTCGTCGTAGATGTAAAACAAGAGTTGGCCAGGGACAGGCTGAACTGCTCTTCCAAAGCCGTCCATGATGCGCAGCACTTTTTTGTCGGTAGAGGGCGCATCTTCAATGGCGCTCGTGCTCTGGTAAATCCGAATTTCGTTGATCCCACTTTCACATCCGGAAATGGCCAACTCGGTCAACGCTGCTTGTGAAGGATTGTCCATGATCAGGGTTTCAGCGCCCACTTCGCTGTTCCCCTTGACGCTCACGATTCCAGCCGTGTCCACTAAAAAAGCCTGTGTACAATAGAAGCCGCAGTAGTCTACAATGTCCACCTCCACCGTTTGAATGCCCGGTAAATCGGACAAATCAACGGTCAAGCGAGAAGGCCAAACCATCACGGACTCTGCGAAACCAAGGGCCGGACCACTTGCTGCGAAAGAACAGCCCTCTGACGCACAATCGTCCGTGGTCATGCTCACGAAACTGAGGCTGACGTTCTGCTCTGTCCAGACTTCATTGCATAGAACCGTCTCCGGGACATTGTCCAAGGTGAGTGTAACGGACTGCCCATTTGACTGGTCAGCCGCCATGAGAAGGAAAACCACAAGGGCAAGGCTTCTTGTAATCTGCATATGTTGACGACTTCCACGTTGACTCGAAGGTTGCGTGGCGTTGGCAAGGCAGCTGAGCCACAAAAGGAGTGAAATCGCAAAAGCGGAACGCCTCCCTTAAAACAGCCGAGACATTTGCCCTCGTGTGCATGCTCACAACCCTCTCCACACTTTGGTGCAACGCTTCGAACCAAGGGTACTTTCCCTTCATCAAAAAACTTGTCTTTATGAAACACTCTTACTTGCTCGCTGCGGTCCTGCTTTTGCTTTCGACCCCAGCACTTGCCCAACCCACAAACGACCTCTGTGTCGACGCCATCGACATCTCCGACTTGATGACGGGAGAAATCGGTGCTGGAGCCGAGCTCGGCACTTTTTCCAATGTCGATGCCACAGGAGAGCCCGAGCTCGCTGCGGACCTCGTGGACCTTTGGTTTGACATTGAAACTGGGGGCACAACCCCTGCGATTGACCAATCCGTTTGGTTCAAGTTCACGGGAGACGGCGGGGTTTACCAAATGATCACCGGCAATTGGTGCCCGGGCGCTGCGATGTACGCCAACGACACCCAAATGGCCCTCTACAGCGGTTCGTGCGACGAGCTGAGCCTGGTTCACGCCAACGACGACATGAACTACATGTGGGCGAGCGAATTTGGATGGTGGTACTCCTTCATCAACTTCAAGGCCGAAGAGGGCGTGGATTACTGGCTCATGGTGGACGGCTATAACCATTACAACGGCAGCCAATTTCAAGGCGTTTCTGCCGGCAGCTTTTGTCTCGGTGCCGTGAACCTAGAGCCGCTCACAAACCACACCGCTTGTGCAGACGCCCGCAACATCGACGCCCTGTTTGACGACACTTCCGCCAACTCACCGGGCTTCGCCGGTCCATTCGACGACAGCGAAACCGGGAGCGGAATTGGCATGAACCCCGATGCCGACATGACCGGCACTGAGTGTTGGGAAGACAACACAGACGACGGATCGGTGTGGTTCTCCTTCACCGGCGATGGCAATCCATACACGGTGGTGCATTCTCAGTGCGACCCTGCAGACGAAACCTTCGTCTATTACTTCGGCTGGGACAGCCAAATGGCACTCTACAAGGGAGAATGTGGCGAGCTTGTGCCCGTCGCGTGCTCCGAAGACATCGCCCCAGATGATGGCTATTTCTGGGCCCAAGTTGGATTTGATACGGAAGAAGGTGCGGAGTATTTCCTGCGCTACGATGGATTCCACTACGACAACGGCACCTATGACTGGTCATCCGATGGCGCATTCTGCCTGCGAGCAGACCAGGGAAATGTCAATGGCATTGCGGAGAATGCGGCCGCCTTTGTCACCGACGTGTATCCCAACCCTGCACGAGGCGCGGTCACGATTTCATGGTCTGGCATGCGCAACACCGCCGACGTGACCATTGTGGACATGACTGGAAAAACCGTGGCGTCCTTGTCCAATGTGGCGCGCAATGAACAGCACGATTTGAACCTTGCCGTGGGCCACTACATCGTGAACATCATCACCGATGAGACCTCGGCCACTTCCCGCTTGCAAATTGTGAAGTAAACCCGCCCCTTCACCTTCAAGAAAACCCTCGGCGCCATGCCGGGGGTTTTTTGTTTCACCCCGACCCGCTCAGGAGACACCATGATCCACGGGGCACTGTGCTCGCGCCGCACCGGGAAACCACCGCCTCATTTGGGTAACCACCCAAAAACAAGGTACATTGCGATATTGGGTGTTTACCCAGTTTATTCAATTGACTACAAATGAGGGACTTGAAGTACCTATTCGCCTACACAATGCCCCTGTCCGCGTTGGTCTCTTTTTCGTCAACCGGCATGTGGACCTACTCCACGGTATTCTATGCCTTTTTGGTCCTCCCCATTCTTGATGTGATCACAGGCCAAACCACAGAGAACCTGGAGGTGGAAGACATCACGTACAAGAAGACCCAGTGGATCTTCGATGCCATGCTCTATCTCAATGTGCCCATCGTCTTTGGGCTCTTGGCCTATGCACTGCACACAGTGCAAGCCGGCAACTTTGCGACCTATGAATGGGTGGGCTTGGTCCTGTCTGGCGGCATCCTCTTGGCGACCAATGGCATCAACGTGGCCCATGAGTTGGGACACAGGACGACCCTCAGCGAGCGCCTCATGAGCAAGGCATTGTACATGCCTTGTCTGTACATGCACTTCTTCATCGAGCACAACTACGGTCACCACCTGCACGTGGCCACACCGGAAGACCCTGCCACAGCGCGCTACAATCAGACCGTATACGGCTTCTGGTTCACGTCCGTCACCCGCCAATATGTGAGCGCATGGAAGCTCCAAATGAACCTACTGAAGCGCCAAGGCTTGACCTTTTTCTCGGTCAAGAATGACATGCTTTGGTACCACCTCATCCAGCCCGCCTATCTGCTTGGGGTCTACGCGCTGTTTGCCCTTGAAGGACTGCTCTTTGCGACTGTGGTCGGAGTGATCTCCTTCCTTTTCCTGGAGTGCATCAATTACATCGAGCATTACGGACTGCGCCGGTTCAAAACCGCATCCGGACGATACGAGGTTGTCCAGCCTCACCACTCTTGGAACTCCAATTTCAACATTGGACGCATCACCCTCTACGAACTCACGCGACACAGCGACCATCACTATCGTTCTACCAAGAAGTATCAAGTGCTCGACAGCCATGAAAAGAGCCCAACCCTTCCACTGGGTTATCCCGCCTCCATTTTGCTGAGCCTTGCTCCGCCACTTTGGTTCTGGCTCATGAACCCAAGGATTCCCCAAGACATGAAGCAGCGCCTCGCCCATGACTGACGCTTCTGCTGGCCTCCTCACGGCAGGCACCCTCGACCGATTCTCGGCCAAAACACGAGACAAACTGCTCGAGTCCAGCCTGATCCTGTTCAATGAGCGGGGATTTGGTTCGGTCACAACCGCCTCGATTGCGCAGCATTCCGGGGTTCTCGAAGGCTCGCTCTGGTATCATTTCCGAACGAAAAAAGACATTCTTGTAGCACACCTCGACTTGCTCCAACAGGTCTTCGAAAGTGCCAATACCAGCGCCGACTCCGTCCAAGAGGACGCCATCATCGCCGGCATCTTCGCATCCTACAATGTGATCTGGGACTTTCGCTACATCCTGCGCGATGACTTTGCCTCGTTGCTCGAGTCGGATGAGCCTGCGCTGCACACCGCCAAGATGGTCAATGACTTTCTGGACACTTGGACCGAGGGCCGAATCCAGCATGCCCACCAACATGGCCTTCTGGAATTGGACCCCAATGACATGGAGGACATCTCCGAAATCATTTTGGTCATTGGCCGTTACTGGTTGGACTTCTCCAAGAAGAAGTACCCCGAGGCCAACAACCACGCGCTGCGCATCCAGGGACTGCGCCATGTGTTTACCGTACTCGGCCCCTATCTGTCCTCTTCTGCCGCCGCCCTTATCGAGGCCCGACTGGCCCCGACTGGCCACTGAACATTCAGTTGAATTTCTCGAGCAAGGTTTTCACAGCGAGTTTACCGAGCTCGTTCGATGCCAATGGGCTGGCGCCCGTAATGACGCCTCGGTCGACGCATACGGTCTTGTCCATCTTGGAATTCATCAGGTTCACACCGAGGCTTTTTAAAGTCTCGCTCACTCCGATGGACATTTTGCCGGGCAAGTAACCGAACATGGGCGTCTGATTGTCTACCGAATCGGGGAAGACGGCCATGTTATAGCCCTTGTAAAGGAATTCTTGGTTGTCCAAGGTGGTGGACAAAAACGCACCAGGTCCATGACAGAGCGTGATGGTAAATACGTCTTTTTCATGTGCCCACCTCAGGATTTTTGCCACATTCTTGTCCTCAGGAATGCCGATCATGGCGCCGTGTCCACCGGGCACAAATACCGCAGCGTAATCGTCGGAATGGTCAAAAGAAGAGGCGATGAAGTCCGTGAGTCTTACCGGTTTTTCAAAGCTCTTCTTGTGTTCGTTGTAGATGGCTTTGACATGTTCATCTTGCTCAGGAAACGCCCACATTTCGAAGACGACAGGTTTTCCTGTTGGCGTCGCAATCTCAAATTCAAATCCGGCATTTCTTAAATGAAGCATGGGCAACAGGGCTTCCACAGGATGATTTCCCGTAGAAAAGAACTTCCCATTCTTCATTTTCAGGTTCTTCTCTTCTGTGAAAATCACAAGAACCTTGGAACGCTGACCTTTGATTTTTGGATGGGCAATGTTTTCGAAATCAGTCTTGTTCGACACGCCCATCTTCAAGGCCAATTTCGAGGGACTGTAGGATCCGTCGCGTTCCAATTTAGGCGTGAGCCCCAGTAATTTCTTCAACATGACTTTTGTGTTTACACGTTCGAAACCAAAAGTAAAATGGGGGGGGGTGGCGAAAAATTCGCCTAGGGTAAGAAATCAATTCTTGGCCATCTCGGCACGCACCCGACTCAAACTTTGTTGCGTTATGCCGAGGTAAGAAGCAATGTGGTAATTGGAAATGGATTGCTCAATTTCCGGGTATTGTTCAAGGAACAACCGGTATCGAGCCAAGGCGGTCAACTGCAATTGATTCAAGATCCGCTTGTTTAGGCTCACGATGTGCCCCTCTAAGTTTTTTCGTTGGTACGCCTCCAATTCAGGAAACTGAACATAGATCTGGTTCAATTGAGCTGCGTTGAACTCTACAATGGTGGAATCCGCGATGCATTCAACGGTAAGGGAAGCTGGCGAATGATTGTACATGGCCGTAAAATCACTGATCCACCAGTCTTTGATGGCAAACTGAAGGGTGTGCTCCTTGCCCTCTTGGTCGACGCAAAATGAACGAAGGCTCCCCTGCTTCACAAAAAAGGTCTTGTTCACGGTCTCACCTTCTTGGATTAAAACATCCCCCTTGGACACCTTTCTCTCTTTGGCAATCGAATAGATATAAGCCTCTGCCTCAGCAGAGAGCGCAATGGCCGCCTTTATTTTTCTAATCAAGTTCTCCAAAGCTGCGGGTCTATTGAATGGTCCTGCCCCGCCCTGACAGCGTCAACCCCATCACTTTGGTGGTGAAACACTTTCGATGCGTTCGAACAACCCGAAAGAACAAAACAGGTCCTGAATGTCGTCTATAAAGTGCTCCATGGAGATTGAAAGTACTACCCAAAAGTCCTCAACAACAACCCTCCACCTCTTTTCCCTGAACTGACTAACAATCAAGATTATGCCTCCGCATTGATGTTGTTATTGGTGTTCTAAACGTCCTTTTGAAAACCGTTAAGGACCTCGTCAATCCCAAGGTCCACCGCGGGTGACGTTCACAAGTGTATCTCCAAACAGCCGATACAATCCGCCGCCAAAACCGAACCATAGGCGGCCCTTTCGATCCTCGTAGATGGAATTGCACCCGAATCTGAAGTCGGGATTCTCAGGTTTGATTTGGTTGAAAGCCTTGAAGTTGACGCCGTCGTAGCGGTATACGCCATGGCCGGTGGCGCAAATCCAGATGTTGCCGTCCCGGTCTTCCAAGACGGAGTAGATCTCATTTTCGGTCAAGCCCGGGACGTCTGGAAAAGTGGTGATCGTTTCGCCGTCCCACATGCACAGGGCACCGCGTTGCTCACCTGTGGTCAAGTGCCAGTGGAAACAACTGAGCCAGAGGTTTCCCTGCCGATCCTCGAAGTGCAGGGAGACGTTATTGGTGGGCAGACCGTCGGCAGTGGTAAGCTGATGAAAATCTTCACCATCCCAACGGAAGGCGCCCTGATCGGAAGTGGCAAACCAATGGTCGCCGTTGCGCACCTGGCGCATGTTCTTCGGTTCGTAGCCTGTGGTATTGGTCCGGGGCAAGTTGGGCTCGGGAAGCGGGAAGGGTTCGAAAACCCCATTCACCTCTCGGTGAAAGCGGCCTTCCGATTGCACCCAGAGAACTCCAATATTGTCGAAGTAGGGCCGCACCGGATTGGTCGGAAAGCCAGCAGGGTGCTTTGCCCGCACCAGGGTTTCACCATCCCAGGTCATGAGGGCAGAACCTCCACCCATATTTTTCTCCGCCGAAACCATCCACAGTTGGCCTGCAGAATCCAGCGTCAAACCCGTTACCCGGTCGCCTACCAGACCATCCTCCGCATGGAAATAGTGCAATGCCTCTCCATCCCACATCATGGCACCGCTACCCACCGAACCCAACCACAGGTTGCCCTCGGCATCCTCGATCGGCCCCAGCGGGTACTCCGCGACCTGCAGGTGAATCGTGGAGTCCTGCAGCACTGGAACAATTGATCCTGACGTCGCCCCAGCAAGCTCCGTTGACAAATGGCATCCAAAGGCCATGATGACGGACAACAGGATTGACGGAAGAAGGGCGTGGGACATGCAGAAAGTTAAGGCATGAAAAAACCCACACCGTAGGGGATGTGGGTTTGTTCGTTTGGTAGCCCGTAGGGGGCTATCAACTATTGAGCAATGACAGGCGTTTCAGAGCCTTTCAAATTGTTGTTGTGCCCATTGTTGTGCCAAATGGAGGCGGTTTTTGGGAGGAAGGTTGTGGGTGTCTTTGAACGGTTGAAAACTCATTCTGACACCTTCGCCCCCTTGAGAGCAAGTCAAGTGCTTTGCAGTTCATCGTCCAACCAAAACGCCTTCAATGGTATTTGACTTCCAGTGTTTTGTATCAGGTCCAGCCTAGATAAGTAAATTTCGAAAACTCCAATGCCATGAAATTCTTCTTCTCTCGCATGGTTGTCGTCACCTTGGCGATGTCGTTGATACAACAATTTGCTAGCGTAGAAGTGCAAGCGCAGGAGGTGGTGTGCCCGCAAACCATTAATTTGGATTTTCCAATCAATGACTGTTACGGTCAAATGAGCGTGATGGGCAGTGCAGGTGCACCTGGTTCCACGGTGTGGTACATCAATGGCGAAGAGTATTCTACGGGAAGCCCCAGCATTGCATGGTATCAGTTTTTGCCCAACACGGAAATTGAGGTCACCGCATTGTACTCCAGTCCGATGATATGTCCTGAGGGCATTGCTATCGACACGACCTTTGTTAGCGAAGATTGCGCGCTAGGCCCCGATTGCTTGATCGACCTTGCGGTACAGCAAATCGCTTGCGACACATTCATCCTGCAGACGACAAACGTTCCGGACTCGTTGATGCCATTGACCTGGTGGTGGGACAGCGGTGGAGGACTGCTGACGGACGATACGCTCGGAATGATGACCATGGTTGTGCCGGAAGGGGAATGCGAGGAAGTGTATGTGATGTACGAACACCCGCTGTGTTTTATACCTAACCCTTGGGGGTTTGGTGGCTATGGTACTGAATCTGTGTGCGATACATGTGCCGTGCAGGATTGCCCGGATGCTTTGGTGGTGACGGATTTGGGCGACTGCTGGTACGAGTTGGAATTGGCGGGTGCGGACTCCTTGACAGGCCAAATCACTTGGTCCCTTGATGGCGCACCGCTCGATCTCACAGAATCAGCCTACCTCATAGAGTTGCCGACGGATTCAGTCTTTACGGTAAGCGCCTGGTATGAAAACGGCACGCTTTGCGAAGGCGTGATGCTCGAGGCGGAAGTGGTGACGGATGGATGTGCAGAAGAGGAGGAGTGCGACATGTGGATGGAATGGGTGGCTGTCGATACGTGTTCGGTCACGGCGGAAATCACAGGGCCGGACTGGGATTCCACCTTCGTTGTGTCCTGGTTCGTCGGGGAGGACGTCTTGCAAATCGGCGCGACGGTGACCTTCGATTTTCTCGAGTGGGCAACGGAAGACACGTGCCTCGTGTTGTGGGCAGAGGCAAGTGGCCCCAGTTGCATCAACGCCTTGGTGATGGAGGAGCTCGTGTGCTTGGGAGGTTGTATAGACGGGGTAGACGGGGTAGAGGAACGCCTGGACCACCGAGACATCAGGGCCTTCCCAGTTCCGGCTAGGGACCGTCTTGTGGTTAAGGGGCTTACTGGGCTAGTGGGGAGGTGGCTGCTTACCGACCTTGGGGGCAGAGTGCAAGTCGAGGGGACATTCTGGGATCGGTTAGCCGTCGACGTTTCGGGTTTGCCTGCCGGGGTGTACGGCTTGCAGTTGTTGGCGGACGGTGAAAGGCCGTTGAGTCTCCCAATCGTCGTGAAGCGATAAGGGGCGACCGGGATTAGCAACGTGTCCTTGGCGGCCATTCGATCACATTTCCTGTCCTGCTGAAGGAGTGGTCATCCAGCCATCTTTAGTGGCTTTTGAGGGGATAGGATGCATCTCGCATCGTGGATACATCATCACTAAATCCAGACGTTCTTCAATGGTATTAGCAAGGCCATCCTTTTATCCACTGTGAACAAGTCAATCACGCGCCCAGCAAGGGTTACAAATCAAAAATCCCCACACCTGTTGAAGATGCGAGGATTTTGAAAGTAGCCCGTAGGGGGCTGTCAACTATCGAGCAATGACGGGCGTTTCAGCGCCTTTCAAATTGTCGTTGTGCCCGTTGTTGTGCCAAATGGAGGCGGTTTTGAGTGGGTGAATCAGCGCACCACAACTCTATACGTACGACGTTGCAATCCCTGCTCCATGGTCAACACGTACATGCCTGATGAGAATCCATCAACATCCATCCTGAACTGTTCCTGAGGTGCAGGAAACCATGTTTGAATACCGACGAGGTTTCCGTGGACGCTGGTTAACGTTCCAGTTACCCTACCCGGCATGGGGCTCGACCAATTCATCCAAATTTCATGATTCGTCACTGGATTTGGAAAAACATCACAGGTGAATGAAGGAGTCGGTAGATGGTCAATGCTTTGCAACTCATCACCATTGATGACGTTGATGGTGAATCCATCTTGAAAGCCCCCGACCCAACCCAATGAATCCACACTCACAGAAGCGCAATACGTACCAGAGCAGTTTTCGAGTTCGTTGGAAACCGTCAAACAAAGCTCATACGGGCCATTGGTATCGTAAGTCCAAACAGGGAAGGGTTCTGAACTTGTTCCCTCATCTCCGAAACTCCAAAAATATTCACTTGATGCATCGTAATTCTCCAGGTTTATCGAAAGAACGAAAGGCAGGAGCTCTCCAGTTTCGTCCGAATATGCTTGAACAACCGCAAACGATGCGTCACATTCTCCATTTCCAGGATCCCAAGTGCCATCCCAATTGTTGGCTTCAACCCAGGCCCAAACATCGGCACAGGCCTCTTCATCTCCAGCGGCGCCGGCCGTGATGGATTCCATCAGACCACAATACCACCACGCATCCGGGTTGTCTTGGTTTCCGCATTCCAATGTAGCATACGTCATGAGCAGTTCGGTGTCGAGGTCCTCCAAGCAATTTTCGGGCTCATCATCTTCGCAAGCTTCCAAATCAAAATACACATTGTACCAAAAGCTGTTTGCTTGGTTGATCGATGTGTCGGGGATTGCGCTCGCTGTGAACGTTTCCGCCTCCGAATTGCACCCCAAAATGGTCACATCCACATCGAAAGACAAGAAACCAGAGCTGTCTTGTGGCATGTATCCCCACGGCCACGTGCTCCATCCCGAAGAACCGACAAAAGTGGTTTCATATCCACCCGCGGGGCTTCCCCAAGGACTTACTTGAACAAGAACATCAAGCGTGTCGTCTTCAGCGGCATCCAATACGCTCCAGTGAAGTAAGAAAATATGTTCTGTGATCTGCGCTGAGGCCAGTCCAGAAACAAGAACGAAGAAGAGTGCCGTGGATAGTTTTTTCATGATTGTTGTTGTTTTTATAAAAGTCAACTAATGCCAGTGAGAATCGTTCACGCTTGGGGGTGAACATTTACCACTAATCCCGCACGACCGTTTGCTCGACGGTGCCATCGTCGTAGATGTAAAGTTGAATTTGGTTCGGTGTACGACAAACGAACACCCCCACGATCATGAGTCCACGTCCTTTGTCCCCCGCCCGGGCATACGTCCACGACCTGTTGGAACAATTCCCCAACAAAACCATCCAACAACTCACCCTCGACGGAACGCGACTTCGCGCGGCCGTTTCAAGCAACATGCACAACATCGGATTGGCAAGCATCTCCAATGTGCGCATTGGTAAGCACATCACGTTGGAAGTCGAAGCCGCTGATCAAGCGAGCGCTGAAGCTCAAGTGAAAGAGGCTTGTGAGAAGCTTTTGGCCAACCAAATCATGGAGGCGTTCACCTTCACGATGGAAGCCGTCGAGACGGTCGCCTAATCTGACTGATTTGCTTAATGGGCCGAACCCTCTAGAGCTTGGTCCAAGTCTTGGATGAGGTCCTTCGGGTTTTCCAAGCCGATGCTCAGTCGAATCAATCCTTCTGAGATTCCGAATTTCTGCTTCACCTCATCGGGCACCGCCACGTGCGTCATGGAAGCCGGGTGCTGGGCCAACGATTCTGAGGACCCCAAACTCACCGCAAGCTGGAAGGTTTTGAGACGATTCAACACGCGAAACGCTCCTTCTCTTCCACCACGAACGGTAATGGCCAACATGGCTCCTCCACCCGTCATTTGTTCCGCTGCAATGGCTTGATCGGCTGCAGGCAGATCTTCGTTCCAGGCGGATTGCAACAATTCAATGGCCGGATGCACACGCAGGAAATCCGCGACGTGCTTGCAATTTTCCTGCTGCCGCTCCACACGCACATGCAAGGTTTCCATGCTTCGGCTCAACATCCACGCTGTCCACGAGTCAATCATGCCGCCCAAAAACGTGCGGTAGGCTTTCACTCCACCCATCAATTCCTTGTTCCCGCTGGCCGCTCCCGCGACGAGATCACTGTGGCCTCCCAAGTACTTGGTCGCCGAATACAAAAGCAGGTCCACCCCCAATTCCAGCGGACGCTGGAGAATGGGGCCGAGGTACGTGTTGTCGACATAGGTCCACACTGGATGTTCCTCGGTGCGATGCCGATGGGCAAATTCCACCGCCGTCCGCATCCGATGCAGTTGCATCGTTGGATTAGCGGGGGTCTCCATGTAGATCACGCCTGGGGTTTCATTCCATTCCGCCGCCTTGGCTTCGAGCTCATCCAAGCTTTCGAGTTCACGCACAGTGACTCCCATAGTGGGGAGAATTTCCCGAACGAAATGCTCTGTTCCTCCATAAAGTGGCGAACAAAACCAAAGGGGTCGATTTGGACCCGTTCCCGCTAAAATTGCTGTTGTAATCGCCGCCATCCCCGTGGAGAAGAAGGCCGCATCCTCCGCTTCATCCCAAGCGGCTAAGCGCGCCTCAGCAACGTCAACGGTGGGGTTCGTGAGCCGACTGTAAATATGGCCTTGAGGGGGGTCGTTGGGTTCCAATCCCGTCGGTAAGCCATAAGCCGCGGCCATCATGGCAGCGCCCGCTTCAGCGGTTGGGAAGACAAACGTAGAGCTCGGCTGCATGGCCGGCTTGACGGCACCATCTCCTGAACCAGGGTGGTACCCCGCGAACATTGCGCGGGTTTCCAATTCATTCATGTCCGCAAGTTCGGGCGTAATCGACCGATTGATACCTCAAAGCAACCCTTGCGCAAGGAGCAACGCAAACAGTTGTTCTGCACTTGGGGCTCCTTGAAAAACACATACCCGATCAAACGTGCTGATACTGTCTTCTGTGTACAAGCCGATGACCTCAGGGTCGAAGGGCGCTGGCCGTAGAGTGTACACCAAATCCAGGGGGAACGTGCTGTCTCCGATGTAGACGTTGGGACCATCCAGGGTATACAAAATGGCGTCACTGAATTGGCTATCGCCTTGAATCAGTTGGTCGTTCTGGACCGTAAAGGCCATCGAAAAACTCATGAAAAAATGAAATTGAACGACTCCGAAAAAACCCACACCGTAGGGGATGTGGGTTTAGTCGTTTTGTAGCCCGTAGGGGATTCGAACCCCTGCTACCAGGATGAAAACCTGGCGTCCTAACCCCTAGACGAACGGGCCGTTGGGGGCGCAAAGATAGTGCGCGAAACGATTCCGGCAAGCACCCCGATAAATTCCTTAGTCGAGGTACGCCCGATACATCCACACCAGCTTCTCCTGCTCGCGGATGTAGTCGCTCATGAGGGCGTTGGTGCCCTCATCGCCGGCCTGACTAGAAAGTTGAAGAAGCGCCCGCTCACGCAGTAGAATGACGCTAAATGCCGCCACGCAATGCTTCAGGGCCTCCACTCCATCGGCAACGTCCTTGACCACAGGAACCTTGCTCACGGCCAAATACTCCTCATGGGAGTGCTTGGGGTGCCCCCCAAGGGTCAGCACCCGCTCGGCGACCTCATCGATTTTGAGCTGGAGATCGGTATACAGCTCTTCGAATTTCGCGTGAAGCTCAAAAAAGGCCTTGCCACGGATGTTCCAATGAAAGCCACGCGCATTCATGTAAAAAACCGTGAGATCGGCGAGCAAATCATTGAGCCCGGCCGAAAGCTGAACTGCGGCTTCGGTGTTCAACCCGATGGGCGTGTTTGTGTCCATACTGAATCAACGTTGGATAATGGAGAATGTTCTTTGTTGCTCAGTAAGCTCGGGCAAAAAGAACGCGGCGCGCACTGGGTGCCCCACTGCGAATGCACGTGCCTGGCGTCATGTCTCCTTCCAAAGGAATGCAACGGATGGTCGCTTTCGTCTCTTTCTTGATCTGCTCTTCGGTCTCGGCCGTGCCGTCCCAATGTGCGCTCAAGAAACCGCCTTCCTCGAGGCCTGCAGTGAATTCCTCCCAGGTGTTGACTTCGCGGGTGCCCTTTTCCATGCGGTCCCGGGCGCGCTCAAGGAGGCCGTCTTGAATCTCAACAAGCAGGTTCTGAACGTGAACCACGATTTGATCGGCGGGAACAAAAGCCTTCTCTCCGGTGTCGCGACGGGCCACCTCTACCGTGCCATTTTCCGCATCGCGCGGGCCAATGGCCAAGCGCACAGGCACGCCCTTGAGCTCATACTCGGCAAATTTCCAACCGCTGCGCTTGGTGTCGTCGTTGTCGAGCTTCACGCGGAGGCCCGTCGCTTTAAGGTCGTCATGGAGCTTCTCGCAAGCGGCGTTGACGACCGCATTGGCCTCCCCTCCTTTTTGAATGGGAACAATGACCGCCTCGATGGGGGCCAACTTCGGCGGCACCACCAATCCCTTGTCGTCGCTGTGGGTCATGATCAGCGCACCCATGAGACGGGTTGACACCCCCCAACTTGATGCCCAAACAAATTCCTTTCCACCCTCCTTGGTGGCGTATGTGACATCGAATGCCTTGGCGAAATTCTGCCCAAGGAAGTGGCTTGTTCCCGCCTGCAGTGCCTTTCCATCCTGCATCATCGCTTCGATACAGAACGTGTCATCGGCTCCGGCAAAACGCTCGCTTTCGGACTTCACACCGCGCACCACGGGCATGGCCATCCAGCCCTCGGCGAACTCGGCGTAAACGTGCAACATCTTCTCGGCCTCTTCCATGGCTTCTGCCTTGGTGGCATGCGCCGTGTGTCCCTCTTGCCACAAAAACTCTGTGGTGCGGAGGAACAAGCGCGTGCGCATCTCCCACCGGACCACATTCGCCCATTGGTTCACAAGAAGCGGCAAGTCTCGGTAACTCTGAATCCAAGTCTTGTAGGTTTTCCAGATGATGGTCTCCGACGTGGGACGCACAATCAGCTCCTCTTCAAGCTTGGCCTCGGGGTCTACAATGACCCCTTCTCCGTCTGGGTCGTTTTTGAGCCTGTAGTGGGTGACCACGGCGCACTCCTTGGCGAATCCTTCAACGTGGGCCGCCTCTTTACTCAAGTAGCTCTTCGGGATGAACAAAGGAAAATACGCATTCACGTGACCGGTGTCCTTGAACTTGCCATCGAGCACCTCTTTCATCCGCTCCCAAATGGCGAAACCATAGGGTTTGATGACCATGCACCCTTTCACATCGCTGTGCTGGGCGAGGTCGGCTTCGACAACAATTTCATTGTACCACTTGGAGTAGTCCTTGTCGCGGGGGGTCAGTTTGGCCATGATAAACTTGGTACGGCGTTTGCAATGTCAATGTCGATGAATGGCAAAAATACACCACCGCTTTTGGGCAAGCCACGACTTCAACCCGTTGCGAATCTGCACTTTCAGTGTACATTCCCAATGTTGATGAATCAAAAGCCCCTTCTCCTTCTGTTGGCTCTGCCTATGTTGCTCGCCTCGTGTACGACCGCTTTGGATGTGGTGGGGGGCCGTGCTGTAGAAACCGATGAATTCTACTTGGCCGGTGGAGAAATGCATTCTGGGGACGCCACTTTGGAGGCGGCGCGACAACAACAGCTGCTGGATCAATATGCAGAATACACCGACGAATACAACGATGGTTATTCAGAGTCAGCACCAAGCACCAACCGGTCTAATGGCCAATTGTGGAGTGGTTACACCAGTGGATATGGCAGTCCGTTCAACTCTGGATATGGCAACTACGGAGGGAACAGCGGATTTGGTGGATACAGCGCGTTTAACCCGTTGAATACGGGATTCGGAAGCACATATGGCTACAACAACATGGCGTTTATGGGGGGCTACGACGCTTGGGGAAATCCCATTGGCGGCGGATTTGGCCAAACCGGATACGGCATGGGGTACGGAAGCGGCTACGGCAACGGATGGGGTTACGACCCCTTTGGTGGCGGATACTGGGGAACCCCAGGAGCCGGCTATTTCGGTGGCAGCGGCTATGGTTACCACCCTCAATTTGGTTCGCTTGGCGCCTACGGAAACAACTGGAATGGCGGTTGCTGTGGAAACATCAGCGGCACCACTGGAGGCGGCATCAGCACCTTTACCCCGCCGCGTCCACGTCCGAACCTCGGGCAGTTTGATGGATTCACAGGGAGCACTGGAGGCTCTGGAAGTGGCGCCACAGATGACACCGGTGGCGCTTCAACCACGCCGAATGCAGGGGTCAAGCCCAAACCCAATCAACCCGGCACGCAAAGCCGGACCAAAAACCGCAATCGAACGCGCTCTAGGAATGCCATTTCACTTCCAGCGAGCGAGTCCAGTCGGGAACGGAATGACGGCAGACAATCCCCCGCGCAAGAGACAGCACCCCGGCAAACGACCCAACCCAATCGATCCAATCGTGGCTCGAATGGAAACTCTTCTCGATCGGGTGAGCTTGACCGACCGTCTCGCAACCAAACCTCCCCGAGCTCACCGCGTGGAGGAAGCCAGGCACGCCCATCTTCACCGCCGCCCTCGTCACCCAGACAAAGTGCACCACGGAAGTCTTCCGGCCGTTCGGGTCGGGGTGGCTGAATCACCCACTCAATTTTGAACCCCATGCGTTCCCTCCTCCTGAGGATGGCCTTCGCTTGCGCAGCTTGGACATTCGTGTCCTCGCCACTTCTGTCGCAAGGGCTTTCCGACGTCTTACTCTACAGCCGAATGGACCCTTTGGGGTCTGCACGTTCCATGGGCATGGGTGATGCCATGACCGCACTGGGTGCAGACTTGGGCTCCATTTCAAGCAACCCTGCTGGACTCGGCATGTACCGCACAAGTGACATCGGCATCACACTCGGAGTTGGCGCTGGCGGCGGAAACTTGGTGTTCGCTGGTGAGCGCAACATCACCGCTGCGCCGCATTTGATTGTGGGGCAAATCGGCGTGGCCTTGACCATGCCCATGAACCACCCGCAATTCCGTCGGGGGACCTTTGCATTCAGTTACGCCCCACTCAAGGACTTGCACCAGAGGGCAGAGTGGTCGGGCGAACAGGATGGCGAAAGCCTAACGCAACAATTGGCTTTGCAAGCCCAAGGCATCCCTTTTGACAGCCTGTGGTACAGCCAGCCGTTTGATGCGGATCTGGCTTGGTACACCTACCTCATCGACACACTGTCGGGCAGCGTGAGTCAATACGCACCAGCGTACGAGACAGATCAGGTTCGCCAAAGCTTGCGAAGAGACCGCAGCGGCCGCATTGGGGAGACCACATTCGCTTTCGGCACCACATACGCAGATGCACTCCATGTGGGACTTGCTGTGGGCCTATCCTCTGTGGAAATGGACCGCACGGATGTCTACAGCGAAGAAAAAGTCTCCGGCCCCTCTCCATTGGAAAGGTTCACATTCAACGACAACCTCGAAGTATCTGGGTCCGGGGCGTTTTGGGCGTTTGGGTTGATCCTTCAACCCAAATCCAGCCCCATCCGAATCGGGTGGAGTTACCGCAGCGGATCCATTTACAACATCGACGATTTCTATCGGGTCGACGCCTCCTCTGCATTCCAAGACGGCACCGGGTTCGAATGGGCCAGCCCCAGCAGTTTTGTAGAGTACCGGATTCGCACGCCCCGACAACACCGTTTGGGAATGAGTTGGGCAATGGGCAAGGTGGCTTTGCTCTCTTTGGATTGGGGATACCGAGACTTTGGCCAGGCCACGTTCGACTCCAAAGACTTTACCGAAACGGACGTCAGCAACATCCAAGGCCAAATCAATTCCACCTTGGGGGCAGAGGTCCAATACCGCGGTGGACTGGAGCTCAGGATTCAAGACGATTGGCGCCTTCGCATGGGCGGGGGTTGGAAATCCCCTGCGGCAAACCCCCTCACCAACAGCCTCAATCAAATCGATGGACGACTTGTAGAGGGCAGCGGCGAGACCCTCCACTTTGCGTTGGGTGGTGAGTACAGAACCAGCACTTGGTACACAGGCGCTACATACAGGCACACGTCCACTCCAGACGCTCGGCGTTTGTATGGAACAAGTCCTGAATTGGCCTTTGGACGAACAGGCCTAGGCCTGCTCATGCTCACAATCGGAGCACGCTACTGAATTAGGCCTTGGCGGCCGCCTTCAATTGCTTTGTCACAAGCTTCTGCACCTTCTCTTGCTCTTCAAGAGCGAGGTCTTGGTCCACCAAGATTCGGCCACTGTGCTCGTCGACAATGATGCGCTTGCGGGCACCTACGTCGAGAATACGCTGTGGTGGAATCTTAATGTAGCTGCCAGCACTGGCGTCGCGCTCGATCGGCACGACAGCCATGCCGTTCTTGGCACCTCCTCGAATGCGCAGGTATGCCCGAAGCAAACGGTCATCGATCTTGGCGGACATCGTTCCACTCATCGTACTGAGGATTTCCTCCTCGGCACGGGTTTCTGCGATGATCTCGTCGAGTTCTGACTGCTTCGCTGTCAAGTCCTCGGAACGGCTGTCATGCTTGGTCTGAACCTCGGCGAGGATCTCCGCCTTCTGATCCATTTGCGCCTCCGCCTCACGGATGCGTTTTTCAGACAACTGAATCTCGAGACTCTGATACTCGATTTCTTTGTTGAGGGACTCGAACTCGCGGTTGTTGCGAACGCTGTTCTGCTGCTCCTCGAAGCGCTTGATCATGGCGCCAGAGTCGATAATGGACTGGCCGCGGTCATGAATTTTCTGCTTGACGCCGTCTGACTCCTCTTTCAGGCGCTCAAGTCGAGACTTGAGTCCTTGTAATTCATCTTCGAGATCCTCCACTTCAAGAGGGAGTTCACCGCGTACGACGCGCAAGCGGTCGATGCGACTGTCAATGAGTTGGAGGTCATAAAGCGCCCGGAGTTTCTCCTCTGCGCTCGTGGCTTTGGTCTTCTTGGCCATCAGGATACTTGAATGGGATTGGTGCGAACTGCCGACAAAAGGACTGCGAAATTAGGGAATCCATCTTTGAGGACAGCCATTTGATTCACAAGCCACTCAGAGATGCCGCTTTCTGCCTCGGCATGGCCTATGTCTGCAATGGTCACGCGGCCTTCCGCATCGAAAAATTCATGGTACTTAAAGTCCGAAGAAAGGAAGACCTGAGCGCCTGCCCGGATGGCATCAGGGAGCAAGAAACTGCCCGTTCCGCCGCACAAGGCCACAGTTTTGATCTTTTCTTTTGGCGGTGCCGTGTGCCGAATGATTGGCGCATCAAATGCCAACTTCACCTTTTGAACGAAGTCGCCCCACGCCATCGGTTCATCAAAAACGCCGATGCCTCCGCTGCCCGCCGTGGGGTGAATGTTGTCCAACTGAATCACGTCGTGAGCGACCTCCTCATAAGGATGAGCCGCCCACATGGCAGCCAAAACACGGCCCACATTCCATCGCTCTACCACAACCTCCAAGCGGGTTTCTGGCTCTTCATGTCGTGTCCCGATGTCTCCCACATGGGGGTCAGCACCTTCTTGAGCCCGAAACGTCCCCGTCCCTTCAGATGAGAAACTGCATGCGTCGTACCCACCGACTTCTCCGGCTCCCGCCGCAAACATGGCGTTGCGCACCTCCTCCAGCTCGGCATGCGGCACGTAGGTCACCACCTTGGACAAGGTTTCCCCTTTGGGACGTAGCACCCGCATCTCACCCAACCCGAGCTTTCGGCACATCATGGCGTTGACCCCGTGCGCCACATTGTCCAAGTTGGTATGGATGGCGTAAAGTCCAACCCCTGAGCGCAGGGCCATCATGATGGTGCGCTCCACCTGGTTCTTGCCAGTCAACCGTTTCAGCGGACGAAACACAATGGGATGGTGCGACACAATCAAATTGCACCCCCTCTCCACAGCTTCTGCCACCACGTCCTCGGTCACATCCAAAGAGACCAAAACCCCTTTGACTTCCGTTGAAGGTTCCCCCACCAGGAGTCCGCTGTTGTCATACCCTTCCTGCAATGCAGGTGGCGCGATGGCTTCTAAAAGAGCCGTAATGTCTGAAATGCGTACCATAAAACAGTTTTTACAAGGATCTCCTGTGGTTTCCGGTGGGGATGTAGCAATTTCGCCGCCGATGGCCTTACGGACCAACTCCATGTCGCATTCCCTTGACAAAGGTGCACAACCACGCAACGTCCTCAAGGACCGTTGGTGGTGGTCCCCCATGGCTGTGCTGTTCAAAATTGGCATTCAATGCCGACACTTCGCATTTGACCGTGGCCTCTTGAAGACAAAGGCAGGCGCCCTTCCCACTGTCGTTTTGGGCAATGTTACCGTTGGCGGAACAGGCAAGACGCCTCACCTCAAGGAACTGCTTCAGCTGCTGATGGACCAAGGGAAAGAGACCCGCTGGGCTGTCCTGTCCCGGGGTTATGGCCGGAAAAGCAAAGGATTTTTGAGGGTTGACCGTGAAGGAGACCCCGCTGACTTTGGAGACGAGCCGTTGGAGGTCTCCCGTCGCTTTCCTGGCATTCCAGTTTTCGTTTGCGAGGACCGCCTTCACGGACTTGAAAAAATCTCAAAAACCGGATTGGCCGACGCCGTCATATTGGACGATGGCCTTCAGCACCGGAAATTGTCGCCGTCTGTGAGCATCATGCTCGTCGACACCACTCAACCTGTAGACCGCGACCACTTCCTGCCGCGTGGTCGTCTCCGGGATCTCCCGTCTCGCGTGGCCACTGCAGACGCCGTCATTCTGACCCGCTGCCCCGCAGCGCTCACCCGAGGCGACCTCCGACTTTGGCGCCACAGGCTCGCCTTGCGCCCGGATCAGCACCTTCTGCACACGGGATCGCGCCCCGAAGGTTTGCGCGCCATGGCCACCAAACGCTATGCCGCATGGCCCCTATCCTGTATCGCTGTGTCCGGCATTGCCAATCCGGGACAGTTCGAAGAACATTTGTCGAAGAACTGCAGGGTTGCACGCCACTTTTCCTATGCCGATCATTACGCGTTTGAGCCCACTGATCTTGCAGAGTGGAAGGCCGCATTGAATGGCATTCAGGCGAAAGGCCCTTTGCCCGAAGCCATCATCACCACAGAGAAGGACGCCGCGCGGATTCGCCCATTGGCAGAGGCCGCAGACCTTCCCATCCTGATTTTAGGGCTCCAGATTCGCTGGTGGGACGAAGATGCCCTCGCAGACTTGTTCAAGACCCTTAAATCCGGCGTTGCAGCGTCTGCTTCTGACCAAGATATTTGAACCATGAGAAGCCCCGCCTCCCTCTTGCTTTCCTCGATTTTGATGGTGAGCCTCCTCTCCGGATGCCATTCTGGTGAAGACAGCCCCCTCAGCGGTCAACTTCAAGGAGCCGAAGGGGCCACCATCACCGTCGCTTCACTCGGTCCGAGCGGATATACTCCTTTTGACACGGCCACAGCCGATCCAGGAGGACGCTTCGCCTTCGCCAGCGGCGCCTTTGCCAATTTGGCCTTGGACGTATACGAAGTCAAGGTGGGCACTCGGGTGTTCTACATCATCGCCGATTCGCTCTCCTCCATTGAGGTGTCCGGCGAACTTCCTGAATCAAAAGGGCTGGCAACAAAGGTTCAAATGACCGGCGATGTCTGGTCTGCCAACTTCGCTGACTTTATCCAAGAGACGGCCATCATCAACGACAGCCTTCAAGTTTGGAAGCTCCGAACGAAAGACAAGTCCATTTCTGAAGACGAAAGAAATGCCGCCCGAACAGAATTCAGCGCAGGACGTGAGCTCTTGATTGAAACTGCGCGGCGGACGGCATCTGCGCACAAAAGCGACCCCGTTGGCCTCATGGCCATGGAGTACTTGAATTTGTCGACGGACCGGGCATTGGCCAAGGAAATCATCGACAGTACCCGAACCTTGATGGGCCACAGTGCAGCCCACCGCAATCTGTCTCGACGGGTGAGCAAGCAACGAACACCAGCGAATCAACAGCAGCGCAGAAACGGTAAAATCACCGTTGGCATGGCCATGCCCGACATTGCTTTAAACGACCCCAACGGAACAGAACGCGCCCTTTCAGACTTGAAGGGGAAAGTCGTTCTCGTGGACTTTTGGGCAAGCTGGTGCGGACCCTGCCGGAGGGAAAACCCCAATGTGGTCCGGGCGTACAAGGAATACAACGACCGTGGATTTGAGGTCTTCAGCATCTCCCTCGACAAGACGTCCGGGAAATGGGAGCGGGCCATCGAACAAGACGGACTCATCTGGCCCCACCACATCAGCGACTTGAAAGGCTGGAACAGCATTGTAACCGACATCTATGGCATCAGCAGCATTCCCCATGCCATCCTGATCGACCAACAGGGCACTGTGGTGGCCACTCATTTGCGCGGTTCCCAGCTAGAAGCCGAGTTGGATAAACTGCTTTGATTCTCGTCCATTGGCCCTGCACTTCGCCTCCGACCTCCATTTAGGAGCCCCAGACGCATCGCGCTCACGCGATCGGGAACGCGTGTTTTTGGCATGGCTTGACCAAGTGGGCAGCCAAGGCGACGGCTTGCATTTGGTGGGCGACATGATCGACTTTTGGTTTGAGTGGAAACATGTGGTTCCCAAAGGTGCGGTGCGCTTGTTGGGTCGCATTGCGGACATGGTCGATGGCGGCCTCGACGTCCACTGGCACCTCGGAAACCACGACATGTGGACCAAGGGCTACCTCGCCGACGAATTGGGCGTTCACGTTCACACCGACCCCATTGTGGTGGAGCATGCCGGATTCCGATGTCTGGTGGGGCATGGAGATGGCCTTGGGCCCGGAGACCGCAAATACAAGGCCCTCAAACGCATTTTCCGCCACCCCGGTGCCCAATGGGCATATTCACGCTTGCACCCCAATTTCGCCTTCGCATTGGGGGCCATGCTCAGCAGAGACAGCAGAGCCGCCGGTGAAGAAGCCGAGGCGCAATACGACGGTCCTGAAGGAGAATGGCTCCACCACTACTGCAAAGACGTGCTGTCCCAGGAGACTTACGACGCTTTTATTTTCGGGCACAGACACTTGCCCCTTGACTTGGAGGTGGTGTCCCATGACGGACTTAGAAAAGCCCGCTACTTGAACTGCGGCGACTGGATTCAGCACCGCACATTCGTAACCCTCGACGAGAAGGGCACTCAGCTTCGCCACTGGACGTAAAGCAAAACCGCCACTCTCCTCATGGGAAAGCAGCGGTTTTCAATGTTCTCAATGCGTTTTATCGAACGATCACGCGGGCGGTTTCGCTCTGACCATTCTCTACGGCCATCACCAAGTAAACCCCAGGGGTCAAATCGGCAACAGACAAACGAACCTGTCCTCCAGAAGTGGCTTGTTTTGAAACCGTGCGCACAGGCCTTCCATTCAAGTCATACAAGGTCACACTGGGCTGGTTCCAACCCGCCCCAAATTTCACGGTGATGTCCGCACCATCGGCAGGGTTTGGATACACCAACAGGTTGCGCTGGTCAATGGCTTCGTCGAAGGTCAATTCATCTTGACCGAGGTAACTGTCGCTGCGGAAAATGCCCCGGCCGTGGGTGCCCGCATAAACGGCGCCACTGTTGGTCACGTTGGACCAATTCATGGGCGTATGCCATTGCTGCTCCATGGAGAAGACGGGCGAGGCCACATCATCAAAATTGGCCACCATACCGAGGTTCTCTACGCTCCAATTTTCGCCACCGTCTGTGGTCAACCATACCCCGTGCTCCGTTCCCACCATGATGGTGTTGCCAGATGCATCTGCTTGGTCAACAATGGCATCGTAAACCGGCATCTTGCTGAGTTCATTGCTGCTCGCGAACCAAATGTTGGACCAGTCAGGTGAAGCATCCAAAGCATTGAATGTTTCCTGCACCTTACCACCCGAAACGTTTCCGTAGCCGCCCACCGTGGCCACCACGTGATTGGGGTCATTCGGATCTACCGCAACCCCCGTCACCACAGCGCCAGTGGCCATGATTTGGGTGCGGGTCACGCCTTCTGGAATGTCACAAGATCCATCGTGATCCCAAACACTGTTCAGGCCACTAAAGCGGAAAATTTTCGCATCCCAACCCGACACAAAAATGTGGTTGCCCGCCTCTGGGTGATCCCCAACAGCAAACTCAATGGACTTTGCACCTGAACCCGCGGGCGCATTTCCAAGAAAAAACCAGCGTGGCTGAGTGTTGAAATTCAATCCATTTCTGGTCATCCACACCCCATTGGTGCCATTGAAACCAATGACCGTCATGGACGTGTATGGGTCCTTAACCTCGATGGTCTCGTGCACATCATAAAGCGTGTCAGCAGCATAAGACCAAGTGGTATCACACACGCTCACCAGCGAAGTGTCCCCTCCCTCGATGATTTCGACGTCGTTGCAATCGAACAACACGGTCAAGTCTTGATCCTCCAACCAAGGGTATTCGTTGTTGTCAACGGGGCCTTCTTCTGAGGTGATTTCTGGACGAATCAGAACCTCCCAATAGCGCAACGGCGCTTCCAATGTGTAGTTGAAGGGGCGGTTCAAATTGGCCGTCTCCATAAAGAAGGTGCTGTCTTCCACTGTTTCATCAAACGGATTCACCAGAGGTACAGTTTGGCCGCTATTCTGGTCATCGAAGTTCTCATACAAATTCATGCATGTGTAGAACCCACCAAGGTTGCTCTCGTCGTCAAGCAAATCCACCAAACAGTTGTCGTAAAACGAACCTGCTTGCGTGAATGGCGCGCCTTGAACGTAGAATCCACGTCCCAAAACGCCGTTTTGCGAGGTCGCGAAAAACGGAATGCCCTCCGCAAGATCTGTGGCCTGACTCATGGCGCAATCGAAACCGTCACCGCCAAAGACGTCTGCTGCGTCCATGTCGTTGAAGAAACTGCCATTGGCCGGGATCAAGGATGTCCCATTGTCTTGCGCTCCACCCATCACCTCCGAGGTCGGACCGTGTGCGATGCCATAGAACTGAGTCAACTGAAGACCGCGGTTGCAAGCTTGGTAAGTGCTCCCTCCATCTTCACTGCGGAAGATGCCCCCGTCTGTGGCGACGTACATCGTGCCACCGGGCGTGAACATCACTTCATGAACATCCGCGTGGATGTAGTACGGATTGCCTGCGCCCCCGCCCATGCTCGCCGCCTGCTCAGCTTGGTAAGATGGACCGCAACGCCAGAAGGCCTGCCCTCCAACGTAAGCAATGCCTGGATCGCCTTTTTTGACACCCAAAGCCAAGTCATATTGGGCTTGGTTGTTGGTTGGACAAATGTCATACCCCTCAACACCTGAAGGCCAAATCTCGTCCCATGTGACGCCACCGTCAGCAGAATGATAGACACCGCCGAATTGACTTCCACTGGTTGCCCGCAATGCGTATGCACTTTGGCTGTCGTCTGGGCTGATGGCCACCCGACAACGCCCAAAACCTTGGGGAATCACCGGGTCGTTTGGACTGCCTGACACTGTCTCGACGGAAGAGAAATCGTTGCTTCTGTAGACACGGCCATTTGACGCCGTGAGCAACATGTAGCTCCCATCAAAAGCGATTTCAATGTCTTGAATGGCCGCGGTTCCCGTGATGCCACTAAGGGCATTCTCGTTCACGACCCCGTTGTCGATGTACCCTACGCCCTGAATGCCACCATACCACATGCGTGCGGCGTTGCCTGGATCTGCTGCCAGAGCGTCTGTCGCACTCCAATCACCACCTTGGAACAATCCAGGATCGGTTCCTTCCACGCGAGACCACGTGGCGCCTATGTCGGTTGAACGGTAAACACCATCTCCTCGGAAACCTGAACCTCCAACACCACTGACTCCATCAAATTGAGTACCTGTGCCCACATAAATGTCGCCATTGCCCGCCATGGCAATGGAGGCCACCATCGCAGAAGGGAAACTGGAGATGCGTTCCCAGTTGTCGCCTTTGTTCCATGAACGCCAAAGTCCTCCACTGGCGCCTCCAGTGATCAACTGTAGCTCGTTTACAGCCAGAATGCAACGTGTACGTCCACCCACATTGTCCGGGCCCATGGGGTTCCAATAATGAGCACCTGAGGACCGGTTGGCCGATTGGACTGATGCCACTTGTCGTGTGCGCTCTCCAAGCTGGCGAAGGCCATCATGGTTCATCTCTCCCGTCTCCACATCGCTCCGCAATGCGAGCAAAACCTGCTCCATTCCGGTGGCGTCAGCAACCGGTTGTGCCGGTTGAGCTGTGCGAGGGAGATAGTGAGATGAAGGGTTTTCACCCAACTGAGAAACGGCCAAAACGCCGGCAAGACCAGCAAAGGCTAAAAGGAAGGCAGTCTTCTTCATTGTGATTCGATTCCCGTTCATAGGAAGGCGGAATTTAAGAAAGGAACCGCACCCAACCCACAACGGTTCTCTGAAGTGGCACACCACAAGTCTCAAGGGGCATGAACCACAGGCTTCAGCCCTTAGACAACGTGCTTTTCGGCGTGATAGCTCGATCGCACAAGCGGACCACTCTCCACAAACATGAAGCCCATGTCCAAACCTTCCTTGCGCAGCATCTCGAACGTATCAGGGTGCACAAACTCAGCAACAGGGAGGTGCTTTGGTGTGGGCTGCAAATATTGACCCAGGGTCAAAACCTGACAGTCCACGGACCTCAGGTCTTCCATCGTCTCTCTCACTTCTTGAACCGTCTCGCCCAGGCCGAGCATCACGCCACTTTTGGTCCGAATTCCGGCCCGGCGCAACCGCATCAACAACTCAAGACTGCGGTCGTACTTGGCCTGAATGCGCACTTCTTTGGTCAACCTGCGCACCGTCTCTAGGTTGTGGCTCACCACCTCGGGGGCAGCGTTGATCACCGTTTGGAGGTTTTCCCATTTCCCTGCAAAATCCGGAATCAAGGTTTCCATGGTCGTGCCGGGACTCTGTTGGCGAATGGCCCGGATCGTTTGCGCCCAGATTTCGGCCCCGCCGTCTGGCAAATCATCCCGGTCCACTGAAGTGATGACCGCATGTTTGACCTCCATCAACTTGACGCTGTTGGCCACCCGGCCTGGCTCAAATGGATCCACTTCATCCGGACGACCAGTGGACACATTGCAAAAACCGCATGAACGGGTGCACACATTGCCCAATATCATAAACGTGGCCGTGCCTTCTCCCCAACACTCTCCCATGTTGGGGCAATTTCCACTCTCACATATGGTGTGGAGCTTGTGCTCACTCACCAAGCCACGAACCTTTCGATACGCTTCACCCGTGGGCAACTTCACCTTTAGCCAAGGCGGTTTTGTGCGGCGGGGACGGGCTTGACCATCCGCGTCTGGGGTAGGGGGTGCCTGTGTCATGTTTTAAATTGTTGACGACCAAAACTCCAATGAACGAACAAGGTCAAAAAGAAGGCGTCATTCTGGTCAAACTGCGGCGCCATAATCACAACCGGGGTCGCAAAGACATCGAGATTGAGGCCAACCGACATGGTTCGCAAAGAAGAGCGTGATCCGCTGTATTCGAAATCTGCCGCCACCCTGGTGAAAACGCCCGGCGTTGGCGCAACTTCCAGAATGCCATTGAGGGCACCGGCCCGTCCGTAAATGTCGCCCGTGCCATGGATGTCGGGATCATAGCGTTCGGTCAGCAAGTAGCGATAGGGAATGTCTGGATATCCAATCACCAGGTAGACAGGCTTGGCCAAAGCCAAGGCCGGACCAAAGGCAAACTTCCACCCAATGGCCACCGCTCCGCTCCTGACTTTCGGCGTAGCTACGGTCCTCTTACCCCAACCAAGTCGGACCATGTAAGCTGAGTTCACCTTGCCAAAAACATAACTTTTTCCTTGATCGTAAACGGGATTAAAACTGCGCACCTCTTTGGGGTGCTTCATGCTCACAACCTCGATAGACCAAGTGTTGACTTTGCCGATTCCGCGATAAGTCCCCCGCTCCAAGTGCACACCCATTCCGCGTGTGTGCAAACTCAGGCCGGTCTCGAACCTGTGTGTAAAGACCGTTTCTGGCGCGTCACTCTCCCCAGACTCACCCGCCATATCTGCCTGACTGCGCCCTTCCACAGAAGCACAGAAGCACAGAATCGCGCAGAAAACGAGCCGAGAAATTGGACCCTTCAGAAAAGAAGACATCAAGACCATGAAGACGCACGAAATTAGCGCACGATGAAGTATGCACTCTCCTACCCTGAACCCTTGAGAACGAAAGCGGTTCACGCGGGCAATCAACAAACTTTGATCACCGACGCCCCAGCAGACAACGGCGGCCTCGGAGAAGCTTACTCTCCCACGGATTTGGTGGCCGTTGGACTGGCCAGCTGCATCATGACCATTTTGGGTCTTCGGGCAGCCAGCCGTGGCTTAACCATTTCCTCCATGGAGGCAGACGCAGAAAAAAAAATGAGCCCGAATCCAAGGCGCATTGGGCGCATTGAAATCGGGCTCACCGTAAAATTGTTGGGCGGAACGGTTTCGGATCAGGACTGGCTTCGGGCAGAGGCACTCGCTTGCCCTGTCGCGCAGTCTTTACATCCGGACCTCCAACAGGAGGTTCACATCCGTTTTGAGTGAATCCTCACTTGGGACCTACATCTTCTTGCGAAGGGTCCGCAGCCGGATCAGCCTGTTCAAAATCAACGCCGTTGTAGGCGTCACAATACGGACCGCTCAGCGCACAGCTGCTCAGACCAACACAAATAAGAAGGGACAAGCCCAGGATGTTGAAGTGCTTCATGATGGATTGATGTGGATTCTTGAAAGACACACATCTCTCTACGCTGCGCTTCTCAAATAGGTTACGTTTGGACTTGCCAACTTGCACCACAATGGACACAACTACTTTTCTCATCTTGGCTTTTGGTGCCGCCATCATCGCGCTCCTCCTCTTGCTCCTTCGCAGACCCAATGGGTCCACGGGCGAGGGTTCAGAGGAACTCGACGCCCTCAAATCCAATGCTTCCAGCTGGGAAACACGATGGAAGGAGGACCGCCTTGAATTTGAGAAAAAGGAAGCCGCCTTGCGCTCAGCGTTGGATGAACAAAAGGAGACCTCATCCACCTTGCGCTCAGAAAGCGTTCGATTGGAAACCGAACTCCAAGCCGCGAAAGACCGGCTGCTCAAAGAGGAGCAAGACAAGGAAGAACAGGAGGCCATTCTCATCAACCGATTCAAAGTGCTCTCAAGCGACATGCTTCAAGCTGGCACAGAAAGACTAAAAAAGACAAGCAAGGAAGAAATTGACGCCTTACTCAAGCCTTTCGGAGAGCGATTGGACCAATTTGGCAAGCAAGTCCGAGACGCTTACGGAGACGAACGCAAGCAACAAGGAGAGCTCTCAGAAAAACTGAAGCAGCTTTTTGAGTTGAACCAAAAAATGACGGAGGAGGCGCACAACCTGACCCAGGCGCTCACAGGAAACACCAAAGTCCAAGGCGACTGGGGCGAACTCCAACTGGAAACCCTGCTCCAGAATGCAGGTCTTGAGAAAGACGTGCACTACGAGATGCAGGACACCGCGCGCAATGACGAGGGCAAATTGCTCCGCCCTGACTTCATTGTTCGGCTCCCCGACAACCGCATGGTGGTGATCGACTCCAAGGTTTCCCTCACAGCTTACGCCAATTGGACCGCCGCTGAGGATAAGGAAACTCAGAAAGCGGCGATGAAGTCACACTATGGCAGCATGGAACGCCACGTCCGTGATTTGGGCGAAAAGCGCTACCAAGACCTTTATGGCACCACACCCGACTTTGTCCTCATGTACATCCCTGTGGAACCTGCCTTAAGCGTGGACTTCGATCGACAAGATGGCCTGTATCAAATGGCCGCGGGGAAAAAGGTCGTTCCCGTCACCACTTCCACACTCCTGGCCACTCTGAGGCTCATCAGCTTCCTTTGGAAGCAAGAGTCACAGAAGAAAAATGCAGAAGCCATTGCAGCCCGCGGACAACAGCTGCTCAAAAAATTCAATGGTTTTTTGAGCGACCTCAAACAAGTGGGAACAAGACTAGAACAAGCGCAATCCGCACACAATGGCGCTTTCCAGAAACTCTCAAAAGGATCCGGAAACTTGATCAGCCAGGCAGAGAAATTGAGACAGCTCAGCAGCGTCGAAACACCCTTATCTGTCGACCCTGTGGATGTAGAAGCTGCCGTGGAGTCTCACGAAAACGACGAATCCCCATTGCAGATTTCAAATTCCCAGACAACGGAAGCTGAAGACGGAGATTCCTCAACGAACTTGCCCCCCCAGTGAGGACCCTCGGCTCGACTAGAATTCAGGGCACCGTATGGTGCATCGCGATGGCCACCATGTTGCTGTCATGGGGATGCTCCTCCACAGCCCGCTTGGGCAGCAATGCCAGTAAACCCTACCTGTGGGAGCAACTCCCACACCACCCTCAACTCGCTTGGCACCGCTTCAGTGCCGACTCCGCTGCTGTCTATGTGCGCATGCCTGCGCACGAACCTCTTCACCTCCGGGAAGAGATGGACTCCCCATTTCGATTCTCCATTGAGCTGGAACTCCTGATTGCGCCCACGGGCTGGCCTTCGGGAGAACCGGAAAACCGCCCCAGTTCCATGCTGTATCGGTTTCGATGGGAAGAACCTGCTCAAAAAGGCAGAAGCGAGTTGGTCGGCCGGTTCACGTTCCCCTTGCCCAAGGGTAAATACCGCATTGTGCACACAGTTCGAGACCTTCATCGCGGTTCTGACGTGACCGGCGTTAGGGCCTTTGACGGTTGGTCGGCAGACGCACCTGAACGCTGCCTGGCCTTTGACAGAAAAACGGGACACCCCGCATGGAACAACAACCTGCCCTTAGACGGAACCTGTGCGTTGCTCGTCCCGCCAGACTTGTCCAATGCAACATGGACATACGCGCAGCTGCCTCCTGTCGACTCCTTCCCCTCTGCCCCATTTCTTGACCGCACCCCCCCTGTAATTCGATTCCCTGCCGGCGTGCGGGCTGTCGCCAAGTCATCTTCCGCCCTCCCAGAGGACACGCCCATTCCAGAAGGCCAATGGGCGCAGTGGGCTGTTTTAGAATGGGAAAACAAGGCTGGCGCCCATCAGTGGTCTGCCAGCTTGAATTCTCCCGCAATCCAACTCTCGGCACGAAGGGCCTCTTTCCCCATCATGCGGGACCTGGACAACATGATTCGCGCCACGCGCTTCATTGCCAGCCGACAGGAATACAAGATGATGCGCAATGCCCGAGACCCTAAAAAAGCGCTGGATGATTTCTGGCTCGGGTTCGCTCCAAGCGCGGAGTCTGCACGGAGCCTGATCGCCACCTACTACGGCCGTGTGCGAGAGGCCAATGTGCACTTTTCCGGACTCAAAGAAGGCTGGTGCACTGACCGTGGAATGGTTCACATCATTTTTGGCCATTCTGACCGGGTGAGAAGAGACAACCAAGGAGAGACTTGGATTTACGGCGAAGAGGGAGATGTAAACGCTCTGATTTTTCGCTTCTCGCGCAAAAACCGCGGGGACGACTTCAATCAATTTGAACTTGAACGCTACCCTGGATTTCGGAGCCCTTGGGAAGCCATGGTATCCAGTTGGCGCCGAGGCAAAGTGAGAAACAGATGAGACCGAGACCAAAAAAGCAAGATGACCGCATCATTGGATGGCACCCCGTCCAAGAAGCCCTAGACGAAGGCCATGAATTGGCTCGTGTCTTGATCCAAAGAGACAGCAAGGACGACCGAACACGGCAATTGATGTCCATGCTCAGGGCACGGAACATTCCGATTCAACGTGTTCCAAGGGAACGGCTCGATCGGATCACGAAAAAGAACCATCAGGGCATCGTTGCCTTTTCATCCCCCATTGCTTTTGCCCCCCTCGAGGAAATGGTACAGTCGGGATTCGAAACCGGAAAACGCCTCTTTTTGGTGGTTCTAGATGGCGTAACGGACGTGGGAAACTTGGGCGCCATTGCTCGCTCTGCCGAGTGTTTTGGAGCCACGGGCATTGTACTTCAGGATCACCATGCTGCTCCAGTGAATGAAGACGCGATCAAGACCAGCTCGGGTTCTTTATTGCGGATCCCAGTGGCCAGGGTTCCAGACATCACCAAAGCGCTAGACTATTTGGGCAAATGCGGCATTGAACGCATTGGCTTGAGCGAAAAAGCAGAGCTCAAACTCGAAGAATGTCACCCTTCCTATGCCGCATGCTTGGTTTTGGGAGACGAAGAACACGGCATTTCCATGAAAAGCTGGGCCAAATGTGACGTCCATGCTCGAATCGAGATGCGCGGCAAGACGGGCTCGCTCAACGTGAGTGTTGCCGGCGGAATCGCCCTGCATTACTTGATGAGCAAGTGAGAAGGCCACCACGCATGTATCGGGATGAACGGGGCAATATTTCCGGTTGAATGACATTTCTCATCGATGAATGAAAATATTTTTGTCGATTTATTCTATTCTTTCGTATATTTGATTTTCACCTTGGTCGTCTGTTTTCAGTGATTTAGCCAAAATCGAACTGAAAACGTTATATGCTCCAATTTAGCTACGTTCGCAACTCGTTACAGCAAGCCCCCTTCGGGTTTGCCACGCGCTTTATTTCGTCACGTGTCATGCCTGCACGACTACTTCTCACTGCAACGCTCCTCACTTGGAGTCTCATTTCTTGGTCCCAATCCTTTCTGCATGAAGGGTGTGACAGTACCTGCTTGCCCATCCTTACGGATGTCTCGGCGGATGCTGTTCTCGACTGTAACACTGCATTCCCACCCTTCGATTTGCCATCCAGCGTCAGCTGTGAAGATGTGCCGGTGACCAACATGGTCAGTGTCGAACTCGACCAAACCTTGGTGACGAGTTATGACCTGACAACGGCACTCGGCGTTGGCGCCGATTGGGCCCTTTGGCTGGGCGGATTCGACGACATGGGTCTCGGAGCCAGTCCCTACTTCAACCCCACCGCAGAGGGCGTTGTCTTGAACCTGTATGCCAATGGAACAGCCCGGATCCTGGGTGATTTGGTGAATGACGAAGATGACACTCAGCAATTCCACCTCGACCTGTTCTTGCAATATGGCCAAGATTACACAAGCTGGGAGGCGCAAGGACGTCTAGCGAAGGACGACCTCGGCTTGGGTGCATATGTTGACTGGAACTACTTCGAAGTGGTGGACACGTTGAGCCGTTTAGAAGGCATGGGCGCCTACGAAGGCGACATGCTCTACATGGATCACATGCCTTTTTCGCGGCTATTCGGCTTTCAATTGGGCGCTGATGGCGCGAACAACAAGAACACCAATTTCGGCATGAGCGGTTGGTTTTGGTACCGTGGCATGATGGCCGGACAGCCCGTAAATGGAACCGGCGACGTCAATGCAGACTTGGTCAATCCAACGGATATCCCGGTGTCCTGTCCGGTTGTGGAGTCCCGCGAACGCTTGGTTTTGGCTTGGTCTGAATGTGGCCACGATGTCCACAGCCACACGATACAGCGTCATGATTTGGAGGCGCCTTATTTCGTTTCTCTTCCCCCTTTGGAAGCTGTCGAATGCACAGAGCTCCCCGATACAGCGGAGTTCGACGCGTTCATTGTAGGTGACGATTGTGGCAGTGACCTAAGCCTCGAAGTCCTTTCCGACGTTGTCGTAGGACCTCCTTGCAACCAGCAATTGACGCGCACATGGCGTTTGACCGATGCTTGTGAGAACCATACCGATACGTTTCAGGTGGTCACGCTGATCGACACCACGGGCCCCATGTTTGTGCTCGAGGACGTCTTTTTGGATTGCACCGAATGGGATGCTTTCGAACCCACTGCCCCTGTCATTACAGACAATTGCTCACCCGCTGAGGACATTTTGACGTCCTACACAGAAGGAGAACCTGTCGGTGCGTTCCCATCCGATTTTACCATTGAATTGGTGTATACGGCCACTGACCTCTGCGGAAACAGCACCACTCAGACGGCCACCATCACCGTCACAGACACGGTGGCGCCGGTACTGACAGACCTTCCGGAAGACGCCACACTGAGCTGTGTCGAATGGGCAAATTATGAGGCCACCCCTCCCTCCGCTGCGGACAATTGCACAGACAATTTGGGCGCTCCGCAAGTGGACACATTGGTGACCGAAGGCAGCTGCCCTGGGTCTTTCACTGTGTCCCTGACCTACACGTTCGTTGACCTCGCAAACAATGCCACCGCGCATGAGCAGACCTTGACCGTTGTGGACGAGACTGCCCCTGTGGTGACATCATCACCCGAAGACTTGGTGATCGAATGCACCGCCCCATGGCCCGAAGCCGAGGGTGAGAACTTACCGACCGCCACAGACGACTGCAGCGGTGTCATCATCACTTGGTCAGACGACACCACCTTCGCCACTTGTCCTGGAGATCAAATTGTGCGGACGTTTAACATTGCCGATGCATGCGGCAACGCGACCAGCGTTGTGCAGACCATTCAACGCGAAGACACAACAGGTCCCACCTTCGACAGTCTCCCAGAAGACATTGCGCTGGCCTGCGGAGAGGACATCCCTGCAACAGAAATCACGGCCACCGATGCCTGCAGTGAAGCCAGCGTGAGCTCGGAGGTAGACACCTTGTTCTCGGCTTGTCCAGGCAACTACACCCTGATTCGCACGTTCACAGCAGTGGATGCCTGTGGCAATGCCACACAGCATCAGCAAACGCTAGAGGTCACAGACGAAGTGGCTCCTTTCTTCACTTCTGTTCCGGAGGCGATCACCCTGCTTTGCGATGAAGAATTGCCATCCGACCTGCCCACGGCTGAAGATGACTGCAGTTCTCCTGTTCAAGTGACCTTGCTTTCTATAGACAGTGTTGCTGGTGTTTGCCCGCAAGCTTGGTCCATTACGCGGACATTCCAAGCGATGGATGCCTGCGGCAACTCATCCGAAGCCAGCCAATTGATCAGTGTCGTGGACACGGTTGGACCTGCGCTTTTGTTGGGCCTTGACCCGGTGACTCTTGAGTGCGGCGATCTGCTGCCCACCAACCTTCCTTCTTTTGCCGACGCCTGTGACCCCACAGTCGAAGTGATTGAACTCCTTCAGGATACGGTTCTCGGTGAATGCACCGGCGCATACGCAGTGACTCGGAATTTCGAAGCCGTCGATGCCTGTGGCAACACATCAACATTCAGCCAAGTGGTCTCTTACGAGGACACAGAAGGGCCCGTCGTGGACGCCAGCAGTGTTCCTGAAGACGTTACGATTCAGTGTGGCGATGCGCTCCCCACCGACCTTCCTTTGGCGGAAGACGGTTGCGGATCCGTTACACTGACCACCACAGTGGATTCCCTGGGCACAGACTCAATCTGTCTGGCTGCACAAATGGTCACGCGAACGTTCACCTTTGCAGATGACTGTGGCAACACATCAACCGCTTCACAGGTGATCACCGTTGTCGACACCATCTCTCCTGACTTCGACGTGGCGTCAATCCCCACCGACTCCACCTTCAACTGCACCGACGTTCATCCCACCTGCGCAGATTTTGATGTCCTCGCTTATGACGATTGTGGTTCAACCGCTGTGGATTGCCAAATCGACACTGTTCCTACGGCTTGCCCCGGCACGTTCACACTCGTCATGACTTTGACCGCATCGGACGACTGCGGCAACAGCACAGACGCCACAGTCACGTTTGAAGTGGAAGACACCACGGGTCCGGAATTGGACCTCGCCTCTCTCCCCGCAGACACCACGGTTCAATGTGGTTTCGTTCCAGACGTCATGGACAGCACCGCATTCTCGGTAACCGATGACTGCAACGGATGGACGTTTGGCGCTGTGCGCGATACAACGGGTGAAGAAGACAGCCCTTGCAACTACACCCACACGGACACCTACACCTTTACCGATTGCGATGGCAACGAAACCGTATTCGTGCAGTTGTTGACCGTCATTGACACCATCGGCCCCTCCATGTCCACGGCCATCGCAGAGGAGCTCTCCTTCTACTGCCCATTCGAAGTGCCTGAGTACACGGTGCCTCAATTCGCCAATGACAATGACTTCCCGTTTGCCGTAACCGACAATTGCGCCGCGCAAGAAGAGATCTCCATCACCTACAAGGATTCGATCTTGGCCGAAAATGGAAATGACTTCACCGTGGAGCGCACGTGGACTTTGACAGACCATTGCGACAACAAAACCGATGTCGTTCAGGTGATCATTGTGCAGGAGCCTCAGCTCATGATGCCCAATGCCTTTAGCCCTGGAACCAACGGCTACAACGACGAGTACGCCGTCGAAAACTTGGCACTGGAAGACAATGGCGATGTCTACCCTCCCTGTGATTGGAGCGACGATCCCACCATGATCCACTTCATGGTCTTCAACCGCTGGGGAAATCAGGTCTATTCATCCCCACCTGGAGCACGTTACTTGAATGACTGGAATGGAAAGTCGGCCAACGAAGAAGACCTCGTTGACGGCACGTATTTCGTTCTTCTCCGCATCAACGAAACCCGCAAACTCGGGACCTACGTTGACATCAGAAAAGACCAGTGATGCTCCGTTCATTCCTCTCCAAGAAAGATCCCATGAAGCGCTTTTTCCGCCTCTTGCTGGTCGCTGTTGTGGCCGGTGTAGGAAGTCTGCACGCTCAGCAGGACGTGATGATCAGTCAGTACCTGTTTAATGGACTTCTGATCAACCCCGGCTATGCCGGATCACATCCCTACACTTCATCCTCTCTGCTTCACCGAAGCCAGTGGAATCAGTTTGATGGTGCGCCCACGACCAGCGTCGTGGCCATTGACGGAGCTTTGCGCAACAACAGCATGGGTGTCGGCATCTTGATGTTGCACGACCAAATTGGACTGACCACGCAAACCGATGTTTCCATGAGCTTTGCCTACCGCATGCGATTGGGTGCGGGTCGTTTGGCGCTGGGCTTGAAAGGTGGACTTGCCAATACTCGGGCGGATTTGTTTTCCGCCCAGACCACCGATCCAGGCGACCCGAACTACAGCGAGAATCAGCAGATTCAACAATCGGCGAAGTTTGGATTTGGCGCCTACTACCACATGCAACGTTTGTACGTTGGAATCTCCATTCCGACGTTGATGTCGCTTGGGCCCAATGCCCAGACGAATGTTCCACACATGTTGACCACCGCAGGCATTGTGATGAAGGTCTCCAGTGGTGTGATGCTCAAGCCAAGTGTCTTGGTAAAAATGGTCGAGTCCGCGCCTGCTCAGCTCGACCTCAACCTCCACGCCTTGTTTCAAGAGAAGATTTGGCTGGGTGCTGGATGGCGCTCTGGAGATGCTGTGGTCGGCATGTTCGAAATCCAAGTGACACCTGAACTCCGGATTGGATATGCGCGTGACTTTACATTGAGTGAAATCCGAGATTACTCCGCCGGGTCCAATGAGATTTTGATCGGATTTGATTTTGGCCAAGGCATCAGTGCCAAGCGTTCTCCCCGTTATTTCTAAGTAGACATCATGCTCAGAAACTCCCTTTTGCTCTCATTCTTTGGTGTGATTTTGGCTGCCCTTGTCCTTCAGGGATGCGCGAGCCTTCACCTTGAGGAAGGTCAAGCTGCCTTCCAAGAGCTCCGGTATCAAGACGCCATTCATCATTTTGGAAAGGCCGTGGTTCGGAGCCCCAATCCCGAGGCCTACCGAATGTTGGCCGGATCACATGCCCGGGTCAATGAACATGAAGAAGCGGTTTCGGCCTATTCCGTTCTGATCGCCCTTCCTGATGCCACGGATGAAGACCGCTTGGCATACTCCGCCGCCCTGTTTAAGGAAGGGGAATACAAGCAAGCTGAGCGCATCCTCAATGAAATTGGCCAGCGTGATCCAAGCAACGAATTGGCTGCAGCTCTGCGTCAAAGTGCCATTCTTGCCCAAGACGACCGAAGGGACACCACAGCTTTTAAAGTGAGTCCCATCGAAACGCCTGGAATCCGGTCTGCCTTTGCCCCGCTTCGCGCAGGTGAAACCTTGTATTTCACAGGTGCAGTGGAACGTCAAGGGGCCAAGGACCCTTACACCGACCTCAGTTATACCGACATCTATCAAATGCCGGTGAAAGGGGGAACACCCGTTCTTGTTCCCGGTGTAAATGGCCCTTATCATGACGGCATGGCCGCACCGTCTCCCGACGGCAGCCTATTGGTCTTCACCAGAAGCAGTCACCAAGAAGACAAAGTGGGCAAATTGCTCCTCGACGATGCTTCCGTGAACAACACCACATTGTACTACGCGAGAAAAGGTTTGACCGAATGGCAGAATGTCGTGGAGATTGGCCTGAGTGATGAAGCCAGCATGTTTGCACACCCAGCCTGGAGTCCAGATGGGAGCCGCCTGTACTTCTCCAGCGACATGCCCGGAGGTCAAGGTGGAATGGACATCTGGTACATCCGGAGAAATGGAACAACCTGGGAATACCCGCCGGTGAACATGGGATCCATGATCAACAGTGTAGGAGACGATGTTTTCCCGTCTTTGAAGGGGAATGACACCTTGTTTTACGCTTCAGATGGACAAATCACATTTGGTGGTTTGGATGTCCTCTTCACTGTCCGAGACTCCTTGGGAAATTGGGAACGCCCCCTTCACTTGGACTTCCCCCTGAACAGCCAGAGCGACGACTTTGCCTTGACTTTCAATTCAGACGGGAAGTCTGGTCTGATTTCATCGGACCGCTATGGATATGACCGACTCCTTTCTTTCGAGATCATCGAACGCCCGTTGCTTGTGACAGGAACAGTCATCGACAGCTTAACCGGAGAGCCGATCCCCAATGCCATCATCAATTTGCTCGACTCAGAGGACGGCAGTGCCGTCGCCTTGAACTCAGACCTAAACGGCATTTTTAAGCTCAATCTCCCCCATGGGAAGTCTTACCGAGCCGAAGCCCTGATGGACACGTACTTTGCGCGAAATTTATCCATCGAGACCCCTACCGACCCATTGATTCGGGACCTGCAATTGGAGATTTACCTGGTGCCTTTGAGCGAACTCAAAAACGACGACTACGCCAGCTCCATTCGCGAAGGAGACAGATTCGAATTGCCCGAAATTCGTTGGGATTATGACAGCTATCGTTTGAGAGAAGAAGCCAAGCCTGCGCTAGCGTTGGTGGCCCAATTCCTTCAAAACCGACCCGGAATTGAAGTGGAGCTTCGGTCACATTGTGACGCACGTGGCTTGGACTCGTACAATCAAAAACTCAGCGAGCGCCGCGCAGGCTCTGCCGCTCAATACCTCTTGGATCTTGGCGTTGCGAACTCTCAAGTGCACCCTGTGGGCGTGGGAGAAGCAGAACTCCGCAATGAATGCAGCGATGGCATTCCTTGCTCAGAAGCGAAGCACCAAGAAAACCGCCGGACAGAGTTTCTCATTGTCCGCACAGCCGAAACGGAGAACTAAACTCCTTCGTTTCACCAAACCACCAACCAAAAAAAGGGGGGCTTTCGCCCCCCTTTTTTCTTTTAATCAATTGACAATCACGCGAAGTGAGGACCGGGATAATATGCCGTGTCGCCCAACTCCTCCTCGATGCGGAGCAACTGATTGTACTTGGCAATTCGATCGCTTCTTGAAGCACTTCCGGTCTTGATTTGACCTGTAGACAGGGCCACGGCCAAGTCAGCAATGGTCGTGTCTTCCGTCTCACCACTGCGGTGACTCATGACACTGGTGTAACCGCACCGGTTCGCCAATTGAACCGCCTCGATGGTTTCCGTCAATGTTCCGATTTGGTTCACCTTGATCAAGATGGAGTTGGCCACGCCATCTTCGATGCCGCGACTCAAACGCTCAACGTTGGTCACGAAAAGGTCATCGCCCACCAACTGAGTGGTGTCACCCATGGCATCTGTCATGAGCTTCCACGTGGCCCAATCGTCCTCATCACAGCCATCTTCGATGCTGATGATCGGATACTTCCCGCGAAGCTCCTTCCAGTAATCCACCCAAGCAACGCCATCCATCTGCTGACCCGTGCCAGACAAGATGTACAAGCCTTTTTCCTTGTCGTAGAATTCACTGCTGGCCGCATCCAATGCCAACTGGAAGTCTTCGTTGGGCTTGTAACCCGCATTCTCAATGGCCATCAAAATGGTGTCGAGCGCCTCTTCATTGGACTTGAGATTGGGTGCAAAACCACCCTCGTCGCCCACATTGGTGCTCAAACCCTTGCTGCTCAATACCTTTTTGAGGTGATGAAACACTTCTGTCCCCATGCGCAAGCCCTCCGCGAAGGTGTCGGCACCCACGGGCATAATCATGAACTCTTGAATGTCAATCGCGTTGTCCGCATGAGACCCTCCATTGATGATGTTCATCATCGGGACGGGCATCAAGTTTGCGTTGACGCCTCCGATGTAACGGTAGAGTGGCTGATTCAATGATCCTGCCGCGGCCTTGGCTGCGGCCAAACTCACACCAAGCAAAGCATTGGCCCCCAAGTTGCCTTTGTTCTCTGTCCCATCGAGGTCGATCAAGTGGTGATCGATGCCCACTTGGTCAAAGATGTCCATGCCCACCAGCTCCTCTGCGATGACGCCGTTGACGTTTTCAATGGCCTTGAGGACCCCTTTACCGAGATAGCGGTCTTCTTGCCCGTCACGAAGCTCAACAGCTTCATGAACGCCTGTGCTCGCCCCTGAAGGGACCGCTGCGCGGCCAAGAACGCCTTCTCCGGTGACGACTTCAACCTCAACGGTTGGATTTCCACGTGAATCCAGAATCTCTCTGGCGTGAATGTGATCGATGTATTGCATGATCAAGAGGTGTATTGTGATGTGTGTTGTTGAATGTGTTGAACGAACCGATCAAATAGATGTCGGCTGTCATGAGGACCAGCGCTGGCTTCAGGGTGGAACTGAACGGAAAACACGGGGTTGTCCTTCAATCGAATTCCCGCCACAGTGCCATCGTTCAGATGCTCATGGGTGACTTCAATGTTGGCTTGACCTTCCAGAGAGGAACGGCTCACCACGAAACCATGGTTTTGAGAGGTGATTTCACACTTCCCACTCTCCAAGTCTTTTACCGGATGATTCACGCCGCGATGTCCTTGGAACATCTTTTCGGTCACCAGCCCTTGGCTCAAGGCAATCAACTGATGTCCGAGACAAATGCCAAAGACAGGCTGTCCCAAATCAATGATGGAATCAATGAGTGCGATGGTGTCTTTCATTGCAGACGGATCTCCAGGACCATTGGAAATCATCCAACCGTTCGGATTCCAGGATTGCATGTCCGATAGCGGGGTGTCCATGGGAAACTGACGGACAAAAGCTCCTCTTTCCGTCAAACAACGTGTGATGTTCTGCTTGTTCCCCAAATCAAGCAGGGCGATGCGCACTTCACTGGCAGGGTCTCCAGCATCCTCAGGCGCCTGTCGGGTCACCCCACTGGACAACTCCAACCCTTCCATAGACGGGGTCGCCTTCAACTGACGCAACAAGTCAACCTCGTCGGTGCCATCGCTGCTGATCAAGGCATTCATCGCGCCACAATCTCTGATGTGCTGGATCAAGCCACGCGTGTCAATGCCGGCAATGCCCACAATGCCATCTCGCTTCAATCGATCTGCCAGTGGCTCTACCTCTCCCAATCGACTGGCCACTTCACTAAAATTGCGGACCACCAGGCCTGCAATCTGTGTCGCGTCACTTTCATTCTCATCCGCATGAACACCGTAATTCCCAATGTGGGGAGTGGCCATGACCAGGACTTGCCCCTTGTAACTGGGGTCCGTGAAAATCTCTTGATAACCGTACATACCGGTATTGAAGGCCACCTCTCCGGTGGTCGTTCCTACTGCTCCGATGGCACGGCCTTCAAATCTAGATCCGTCCTCGAGGATGAGAACCGCTATGCGGTCCTGAATGGAGTCACTTTGCGTCATGGCGCGGCGAAGATAGGACGCGCGAACATGAGCTGCAGACGAACGACCCACTGAATGTCAAGGACTTTGAACAGGTTGTAACCGATGGCATGAATCGTGAAGACAAAACAAAAAAAGGGAGGTCCAAAGACCTCCCTTTTCAAAAATGATGTGCGCTGTTCTTATTCAGCTGGCTTGTCTTCCCCAGCTTCTTCAGGTGCGTCAGCAGCAGGCGCTTCCTCAGCAGCAGGCGCTTCCTCAGCAGCAGGCGCTTCCTCAGCAGCAGGCGCTTCCTCAGCAGCAGGCGCTTCCTCAGAAGAGGTTGCCTCGGCTGCAGGTGCAGCAGGCGCTCCCTCAGCGGCTCCGCCGCGACGAGAGCGACGGCTGCGCTTGCGCTTACTCTTTGTTTCGTTTCCGTAAAGCTCATTGAAGTCAACGAGCTCAATCATGCACATTTCGGCATTGTCACCCAAACGGTTGCCCAGGCGAATGATTCGCGTGTATCCACCCTGACGGCTGGACACCTTGGGACCGACTTCAGAAAACAACTCCGACACCGCATTCTTGTCCCGCATGTAACGGAAGCAGATGCGACGGCTGTGAGTACTGTCCTCTTTGGAACGATTCACAAGCGGCTCGACAAAGCCCCGAAGCGCTTTTGCCTTCGCCAACGTTGTGGTGATGCGTTTGTGCTCGATCAGGCTACATGCCATGTTCGCCAACATCGCCTTGCGATGGGCAGTCTGGCGACCCAGGTGGTTGAATTTCTTTCCGTGTCTCATGGTGACGGACGTTTAGGCCGCGGATTACTCCGCGTCCAACTTGTACTTGCTGACGTTCATGCCGAATTGCAGTCCCTTGCTTTCCACAAGATCCTCGAGCTCAGTCAAACTCTTCTTGCCGAAGTTCCGGAACTTCAACAGGTCGTTTTTGTTGTAGGCGACGAGATCCCCGAGAGAATCAATGTCTGCAGCCTTCAAGCAGTTCAATGCGCGGACACTCAAATCCATGTCGACCAACTTGGTCTTGAGCAGGTGACGCATGTGCAAGGAACTTTCATCCAGTTCCTCGGCCTCGTTCTTCTCTACGAAGTCCAAGGTGATGCGCTCCTCACTAAAGAGCATGAAGTGCTCGATCAAGATTCGTGCAGCTTCCTGCAACGCGTCTTTCGGCGCAATGGAACCGTCACAAAGGAGCTCGAGATTGAGCTTCTCATAGTCGGTCTTCTGCTCTACACGGAAATTCTCGACGTCGTACTTGACGTTCCGAATGGGGGTGAAGATGGAGTCGATGAAAATGGTGTCGACGGGTGTGTCTTCACTCCTGTTCTCCTCTGCAGGAACATAACCGCGTCCTTTTTGGATGCGCAATTCCATGTTGAGTTGAACCCCTGGATCCAAATTGCAAATCACGTGGTCTGGGTTCATCACTTGGAACGCTGACGTGAATTTGCCAATGTCCCCTGCGGTGAACGCCTCTTGACCGCCGATCACGACATTGACCATCTCGTGGTCAACGTCTTCAATCTGCCGCTTAAAACGGACCTGTTTGAGGTTGAGGACCATTTCGGTCACATCTTCCACAACACCTTTAACGGTGCTGAACTCATGCTCCACACCTTCGATGCGGAGGTTGGTGATGGCATAACCCTCCAAACTGGAGAGCATGATGCGCCGAAGCGCATTGCCAATGGTCACTCCAAAGCCGGGCTCCAGAGGACGGAATTCGAACCGTCCGTTGAAGTCATCGGACTCAAGCATGATGACCTTGTCAGGCTGCTGAAAATCGAGAATCGCCATTTCGGGATTGCTTGTTTTGGATTACTTACTGTAAAGCTCGACGATGAGTGACTCCTTGATGTTCTCTGGAATCTGATCACGCGATGGAATTGCTATGACCGTTCCTGCGAGGGCATTGCCATCCCAGTCGAGCCATTCGTGACGCTGTCCACCTGAGGAGAGAGCTCCTGTCACCACTTCGAGGGACTTGGACTTCTCACGCACAGCCACCACGTCGCCTGGACGAACACGGTAAGAAGGGATGTTCACAACCTTGCCATTGACGGTCACGTGACGGTGATTCACCAATTGACGTGATCCACGACGGGTCGGGCTCAGGTTCAAACGGAACACGACGTTGTCGAGGCGAAGCTCACAGAACTGGAGGAGCACCTCACCTGTGATGCCGGGCCTGTTTTGAGCGCGCTCAAACATGTTCCGAAACTGACGCTCGAGAATGCCATAGGTATACTTGGCCTTCTGCTTTTCAGCGAGTTGAACAGAGTACTCAGACTCTTTCTTTCGACGGCGATTAGGTCCGTGCTGGCCGGGTCCATAAGGACGGCGTTCCAGTGCCTTATCCGGGCCGAAAATGGCTTCCTTGAAGCGACGGGTAATCTTGGACTTGGGTCCGCGGTAACGTGCCATGTGGTCTTGCTTATATCGTTATGGTACTGGGATCAGACACGACGGTGCTTGGGAGGACGGCAACCGTTGTGTGGCATCGGGGTGATGTCTACAATCTCAGTGACTTCAATGCCCATATTGTGAAGGGTACGGATGGCGCTTTCGCGACCGCTTCCCGGTCCTTTCACAAACACCTTCACCTTCTTCAAGCCATATTCCATGGCCTCTTTTCCGCAATCCTCAGCTGCACATTGAGCAGCGTAAGGTGTGTTCTTTTTAGAACCTCGGAAACCCATTTTACCTGAACTCGACCAGGAAATGACTTGTCCTGTCGCGTTGGTAAGTGAGATGATGATGTTGTTGAAGGAGGCGTGGATGTGGGCTTGGCCCATGGCATCCACTTTGACCTTCTTCTTGTTCTTTTTGGTGGTCTTGGCCATCGTGTTGTGGAGTTGATCGATTCTGCGTCCCCGGTCAGGGACAGTGAATTACTTCTTCTTGTTTGCCACCGTTTTCCGCTTGCCCTTACGGGTACGGCTGTTGTTCTTGGTGCGCTGACCACGAAGGGGCAAACCAAGACGGTGACGAATTCCGCGTGTGCATCCAATGTCCATCAATCGCTTGATGTTCATCTGGACTTCAGAACGAAGCTCACCTTCCACGCGAACACCAGAGATGATCTCGCGAATTTTGGTGATCTCGTCGTCAGACCAATCTTGAACGCGCTTGTCTTCGGAGACAGCGGCTTGTGTGAGAATGTCCGCAGCGCGGGAGCGTCCAATGCCGTAGACGTAAGTCAGGGCAATTACTCCTCTCTTGTTGCGGGGGATATCGATACCGGCGATACGTGCCATAGCAAATGCGTTTTAACCCCAGGATTAGCCCTGGCGTTGCTTGAATTTGGGGTTCTTCTTGTTGATGACGAAGAGTCGTCCTTTTCGTCGGACGATCTTGCAATCCGCGGAGCGGACCTTTAGGGATGCACGGGTCTTCATAACAGTCTGTTTACTTATATCGGAACGAAATGCGGCCTTTTGTGAGGTCGTATGGGCTCATGTCCACGCGAACGCGGTCTCCAGGTAGAATCTTGATGTAGAACTTCCTCATCTTCCCGGAAATGTGCGCCGTAATGACGTGACCGTTCTCCAACTCTACCCGAAACATTGCGTTTCCGAGTGCTTCGGTGATGGTCCCATCCTGTGTTATCGACGCTTGCTTGGCCATGAATGTCTTCTGTTTCGTTTCGTTTACGTTGTTCTTCTCCTCTGATCTATCTCACTACCCCAAGGGCCTCCTCAATCCATTTAAACGTCGATAGAACTTCTACTTTGCCTTCCCTCACCACGACGTCATGCTCAAAATGAGCACTCGGCAGTCCGTCTGCAGTTGCGATGGTCCAGCCATCGTCTTCCTGCACCACTTCCTTTCTTCCCAGGTTGATCATCGGCTCAATCGCCAAAACCATCCCGGCCTGCAGTTTCACCCCGTTTCCTCGCCTCCCGTAATTGGGAACTTCAGGGGGCTCGTGCAGGTGAGTGCCCAGACCGTGGCCGACCAACTCGCGGACGACACCGTATCCTGACGCCTCAGCATGCGCTTGACATGCCCAGCCGATGTCTCCAATGCGGTTGCCCACAATGGCTTCAGCTACAGCGTCATCAAGACACTCCTGGGTCACCTCCAACAAACGGCGGACTTCTGGTTTGACTTCACCCACCATAAAGGTGTAAGCGCTGTCTCCATAGTAGCCCTCCATCAACACGCCGCAATCCACAGAGACTATGTCTCCTTCTTGCAACGGGTCTCCGTTGGGGATGCCATGAACCACATGGTGGTTCACGGAAGTACAGAGCGTTGCTGGAAAACCGTTGTATCCTTTGAATCCTGGCACTGCGCCGTGATCCCGGATAAACGTTTCCGCAACCTGATCCAAATCCTCGGTGGAAACACCGGGGCGAATCAGCTTGGCCACTTCGGCCAAGGTTCTACCGACAAGCAAAGAACTCGCTCGGAGAAGGTCGATTTCGGATTCGGTGCGAACCTGTATCCGTCCTCTTGCCATTCCGATTAACCTGCCATTCCGCTCACACTCGTCCCTTGGCGGCCCCGGAGTTTTCCGGATTCCATAAGAGAGTCGTATTGACGAGACAACAGGTAGCTTTCAATTTGTTGAAGGGTGTCAAGAATGACGCCCACCATAATCAGCAGCGAAGTGCCACCGAAGAAAATGCTGAATGCCTGAGCATGGGTCAAACCCATCGTAAACACGATGGCAGGCAGCACGGCAATCAATCCAAGGAAGATGGCTCCAGGCAATGTGATCTTGGAGATCACATTGTCCAAAAACTCCCGAGTTGGACTTCCAGGCTTCACACCTGGAATGAAGTTGTTCTGACGCTTCAAGTCGTCAGCCATTTGCTGTGGATTCACAGTGATGGCCGTGTAGAAGTACGTAAAGGCCACAATCATCAGGAAGAACAACAGGTTGTACCAAAGGCCATTGAAATCACCCAGCGCAATGAGCACCTCATTGTCTGCCAAGCTCTCGTTTTGCGTGAGGTACAATGGCACAAACATGATCGCTTGAGCGAAGATGATGGGCATTACACCACTGGAGTTCACCTTCAATGGAATGTAGCTCCGAGCCGCTGCACCTTGGGGCATGTAAGTTGCACCGGCGTTGGCCTGAAGGCGCGTCATTTCGACCGGAACCCGGCGAACCGCTTGCACCAAAGCCACAGACAATCCAATCACAACCAACAGGGCGAAGATTTCGACCAAGAAGAAGTAGAGGTTGGTGTCCGGGTGATTGAACTCTTGAATGATGGCTTGAGGGAAGGTGGCAATGATGCCGATCATGATCAACAAGCTGATGCCGTTTCCAACACCGCGCTCCGTGATGCGCTCACCCAAATACATGATGAGCAGCGTTGAGCTCGTCAAGATCAAAACAGCGCTGAACCACCAAAATGTGGTGGGGTTGCTGACTGCACCAGGAACGGAGACAACAGAAGATGCCAAGTATCCTGGCGCCTGCACCAACGTAATGGCGATGGTCAAGAACCTGGTCCACTGGTTGATTTTCTTCCGGCCACTTTCGCCATCCGACTGCATCTTTTGGATGGTCGGGACAGCGAGGCCCATCAATTGCATGATGATGCTCGCAGAGATGTAAGGCATGATGCCGAGTGCGAAGATGGATGCCCGTGAAAAAGCACCACCCGTGAACAAGGACAAGATGTCGCCGAGTCCGCCTCCACCCAAAGCACTCATTTGCTCTTGGAGCGTATCACTGTCTACACCAGGGATGACAATGAAAGAACCCACACGGTAAATCAAAATGAACCCGAGCGTGATGCCGATGCGCTTGCGAAGCTCCTCGTGGGACCAGATGTCCCGCATTTTTTTGAAAAAACGACCCATGCTTATTGGATGTTTTCGGTGCTGCCCCCTGCTGCCTCAATGGCGGCTTGGGCGGTTGCAGAGAACTTGTGCGCAGAAATTTTGATGCCTGACTTGAGCTCACCTCGTCCGAGGACCTTGATCAAATCTTTCTTCTGGGCCAAGCCGTTCTCCACGAGCAACTCGTGCGAGATTTCGCTCAACGACTTGCGGTCGATCAGCTCTTGCAAGGTGTCGAGATTGATGCCCTTGTATGCCACGCGATTTGGATTCGTAAATCCAAACTTTGGAACACGACGCTGGAGTGGCATCTGTCCACCTTCAAATCCAATCTTTCGCTTGTATCCTGAACGAGACTTGGCTCCTTTGTGACCGCGTGTGGAAGTACCACCGTGTCCGGAGCCTTCTCCACGACCAACTCGCTTGCGCTGCTTAATGGAACCTTTTGCCGGTTTGAGGCTGCTGAGATTCATGAGTTTGCTGGTTTAATTAAAATTAGTCTTCAACCTTGACGAGGTGGCTCACTTTGCGCACCATGCCCAAGATTTGGGGGGTGGCTTCGTGTTCCACAGGGTTGTGAAGTTTCTTCAACCCAAGCGCCTGAAGGGTCAACTTTTGGCGCTTCGGGCGATTGATGGCGCTGCGCACCTGTGTGATTTTGATCTTGGCCATGGTGCTTATCCGTTGAATACGCGGTGGACAGGAATGCCACGCAGATCTGCTACATCAGAGGCGCTGCGCATCATGGTCAGGGCTTTGAATGTCGCCTTCACCACGTTTTGCGTGTTAGAAGAACCCAAAGACTTCGCGAGAACGTCTTTGATGCCCGCACTTTCCAAAACTGCACGCATGGCTCCTCCTGCAATCACACCAGTACCTGGGGTAGCTGGCTTAATGAGGACACGAGCACCCGCAAAAACGGCTTCTTGGGTATGCGGCACTGTGCCATTGATGATGGGCACCTCGACCATGCGCTTCTTGGCATCTTCGATTCCCTTCTGAATGGCGGTGACCACCTCGCGGCTGCGACCTGAACCATGTCCCACTTTTCCTTTCTCATCGCCAACGACGACAATGCCAGTGAAAGTGAAGGTTCGTCCACCTTTGGTGGTTTTGGTCGAACGGTTGATGGTGACCAAGCGATCCTTGATGTCGCTTTCCGGCTGGTTGTTCCGGTCGTCACGCCGACGGTTGTTGTTGTCTCTCATGATGACTTCAGAATTGGAGACCGCCTTCGCGAGCGGCATCGGCCAAACACTTCACACGGCCGTGATACAGATAACCGTTCCGATCGAAAACAACATTGGCAATGCCCGCTGCTTTCGCAGCTTCTGCCACTTTGGTTCCGACCAACTTGGCCTGGTCCATTTTCGCTACGCCAGCCGCTTCTGCGATGGCGCGTGAGCTGGAACTTGCCAGGGTCTTGCCCGTAGAATCGTCTACGATTTGGGCATAGATCTGCTTGTTCGAGCGGAAAATGGTCAAACGAGGACGTTCGGTTGTCCCACTGATTTTGCCTCGGATGCGCGCCTTGATGCGCATGCGGGTCTTGAGTTTCTTGCTTGCTACGGACATGTCGTATGCGATTACTTGGCCGCCGACTTACCAGCCTTGCGCCGGATGAACTCGTCGGTGAAACGGACACCTTTGCCTTTGTATGGCTCTGGCTTCCGCAAAGAACGGATTTTTGCAGCCACTGTACCCAACAGCTGCTTGTCATGTGATTCCAATGTCACTTTCGGGTTTGAACCCTTCTGTGAATCTGCGGTCAATTTGACCTCAGTTGGAATCTGAATAATAATGGGGTGACTATATCCGAGGGCCAAAGTCAGCTGCTGACCACTGGCTTGTGCACGGAAACCGACACCCACCAATTCCAACTCCTTCTTGTACCCTGTGGTCACGCCCACCACCATTCCGGCGCAAAGGGAGCGATACAGGCCATGCTTCGCACGGTGATCTGGAAGATTGGTCTTCCGTGAGAACACCACAGTCTCCTCCTCAACCTTGGCTTCAATGGCTGAGTCAAACGACTGCTCAAGCTCTCCTTTGGGACCTTTGACCTTGATCACGCTGCCTTCGATGGCGACGGTGACTCCGGATGGAATGGCCACAGGTGCATTTCCGATTCTGGACATGTCTTCTCTATTCTCTGATTAATAAACGTAACAGAGAATCTCTCCTCCGACGTTCATGTGCTTTGCTTCCTTATCCGTCATCACGCCTTGTGACGTACTCAGGATGGAAATGCCCAGGCCATTCAAGATGCGCGGCAAGTCGTTGGAGCCTCGGTAAATCCGAAGTCCTGGCTTGCTCGAGCGTTGCATCTCTGTGATGGCAGGACGGCGAGTTTTAGGATGATACTTCAAGGCCACCTTGATGGTGCCTTGCGGACCTTCTTCTACAAACTTGTAGGAGAGGATGTAGCCCTTGTCAAAAAGAATCTTGGTGATTTCTTTTTTGATTTTGGACGCGGGGATTTCGACCACTTTGTGGCCGGCCATTTGCCCGTTGCGAATGCGCGTCAGGAAGTCGGCGATCGGATCTGAATGCATGGCTTACCAGCTTGCTTTTTTGACACCCGGGATCTTGCCCTCAAGTGCCATTTCACGGAAAGTCACTCGGCTGATGCCGAACTGACGCATATAGCCGCGGGGACGTCCCGTCAGCTGACAACGGTTGTGCAAACGCACAGGTGAAGCGTTCTTGGGCAGCTTTTGCAACCCGTCCCAATCACCCGCCTCTTTCAAGGCTTTGCGCTTTGAAGCATAACGAGCGACCATTCGCTCACGTTTGCGCTCCCGCGCTTTCATGGATTCCTTGGCCATATCGTATCAGTTCTTCTTGAATGGGAAACCGAACGCGAGGAGGAGCTCTTTGGCTTCCTCGTTGGTCCGGGCATTGGTAACAATGGTGATGTGCATTCCGTTGAGGTGCTTCACCTTGTCGAGATCAATCTCTGGAAAGATGATTTGCTCCTCGATGCCGAAACTGAAGTTTCCGCGGCCATCAAAACCTGTGGCCTTGACACCTTGGAAGTCCCTTGTACGCGGCAACGAAACATGAATCAAACGGTCGAGAAATTCATACATCCGCTCGCGACGCAAGGTCACTCTGGCGCCAACTGGCATGCCTTTACGGAGTTTGAAGTTCGAGATGTCTTTGGTAGAGTAAGTAGCCACTGCCTGCTGACCGCAAATCATTGCGAGCTCAACGAGGGCCCCATCAACAATCTTGCGATCGGTGATGGCCTTACCTAAACCTTGGTTCAAACAGACCTTTTCGATCTTCGGAACCTCCATAGGGCTTTTGTATTCAAAGCGCTCCTGGAGCTTAGGTACGACTTCGTCGTGGTACTGGTGCTTGAGTCTGGGAACGTAGCTCATCAGTTCAGCGTTTGGTCGGTTTTCTTACTGTAGCGTGCCAACTTACCGTCGTCGCCTCGGCGGCGTCCAACGCGGGTAGCATTGCCATCACCGTCCATGACCATCACATTGGAGATGTGGATCGGTGCTTCTTTCTTTTCAATTCCGCCTTGCGGGTTGGAAGGCCCAGGCTTGACGTGCTTCGTCACAATGTTGACATTCTCCACAATCACACGGTCGTCCTTGCGGAGCACCTGCATGACGGTTCCGGTCTTGCCTTTGCTGCCTCCTGCGATCACCTTCACGGTATCGCCCTTTTTAATCTTGAGTCGCTTGTACATGATGGTTTGCGTTCAGAGCACCTCAGGTGCGAGCGATACGATTTTCATGAAGTCCTTTTCCCGCAATTCACGCGCGACTGGACCGAAGATTCGAGTGCCACGGATTTCTCCAGTGGGGTTGAGGAGGACACATGCGTTGTCGTCGAAGCGGATGTAGGATCCGTCTGCACGACGAACCGCTTTCTTGGTGCGAACAATCACGGCCTTGCTGACCGTTCCTTTCTTCACACCTCCGTTCGGTGCCGCGTCTTTTACAGTCACGACAACCTTGTCTCCGATGCTGGCGTAGCGCCGGCGCGTTCCTCCGAGCACACGGATACACAACACTTCTCGTGCTCCGCTGTTGTCGGCGACTGCCATCCGGGATTCTTGCTGGATCATAGCTCTTGCTTTATTCTATTGAGGGCCTCGTATTACTTGGCCCGTTCGAGCACCTCTACGAGACGCCAGCATTTGTTCTTACTCAAAGGACGCGTCTCCATGATGCGCACCATGTCACCGATGCCGCAGGTCTCCTGCTCATCATGTGCGGTGAACTTCCGAGATCGCTTCACAAACTTGCTGTACTTCGCGTGCTTCTCCGTGTACTCGACCGTCACAGTGATGGTCTTCTGCATCTTGTTGGAGGTAACGATACCTTGGCGAACCTTTCTCAGGTTGCGCTTCTCCGCTGTGGGCTGCTCGACGGTCATGACTTCTGTTCTTCTGCTTTGGCGTTCTTACGCGCGTTCAATTCAGTCAACATGCGCGCAATGTCGCGGCGCTTTTGACGCAATAGGAACGGACTCTCCAAACCGGCAATGGTGTGGTTGAAACGGAGCTTTTGAAGCGCTTCACGCTCTCCAGTAATCCGCTCCTTGAGGTCGAGGTCGCTGAGACCATTGATTTCACTCATCTTCATGATTCCGTCCTTTAATCAATTGTCATAACGGGCTACGAACCGGCACCGGACTGGGAGCTTCTGAGCACCCAACCGAAGCGCCTCTTGCGCAACTGCTGCTGGCACACCGTCTACCTCAAAGAGGACACGGCCTGGCTTCACAGGAGCTACCCAATGGCTCACGGCACCTTTACCCTTACCCATACGAACCTCGAGAGGCTTCGACGTAATGGGCTTGTCTGGGAAGATTCGGATCCACACTTGCCCCTCACGCTTCATGTAGCGATTGATGGCAATACGAGCGGACTCAATTTGACGGGAGGAAATGAATCCCATATCCGTCGTTTTGATGGCGAAAGTGCCATATGCGATGGAGCTGCCGCGTTGTGCGAGGCCGCGCACGCGGCCTTTCTGCATCTTCCTGTATTTCGTTCTTTTCGGCTGAAGCATGCTTCGGACGTTTAGCTGCGGGGTTCACGACGACGACGGCGGCGCTCAGGGCGTTCTCCACCTCGGCCTCTAGGACCGCGCTTATCTTCTTTGCTTGGGTCGGCTGGGCTTAGGTCTTGCTTACCATAAACCTCACCACGGAACACCCACACCTTGACGCCAATGCGGCCGTAAGTAGTGTGTGCTTCCACCAATGCGTAATCAATGTCTGCTCGGAAGGTGTGCAATGGCACCCGACCTTCCATAAACTTTTCTGAACGTGCAATCTCTGAGCCATTCAATCGACCAGCGATTCCAATCTTGATCCCTTCAGCACCCATACGCATGGAGCTTGCAATGGACATCTTGATTGCTCGGCGATAGCTGATTCGTGCCTCGAGCTGTCGGGCCACGCTTTCTGCAACCAAACGTGCGTCGAGCTCGGGACGCTTGATCTCAAAGATGTTGATTTGGATTTCCTTCCGGGTCAATTTCTTCAACTCTTCGCGCAGCTTGTCAACCTCTTGACCGCCCTTGCCGATGATGACACCCGGACGCGCTGTGTGAATGGTTACCGTCACCAGCTTCATGGTCCGCTCGATCACGATGCGGCTCACACTTGCCTTGACAAGACGAGCTCGGAGATATTTCCGAATCTTGTCGTCTTCGACGATTTTATCGACGTAGTTCTTCCCGCCGTACCAGTTGGAGTCCCAACCTTTAATGAATCCAAGGCGATTGCCTGTGGGGTGTGTCTTCTGTCCCATTACTTCTTCAGGCTATCAACGATGAGCGTCACGTGATTGGAGCGCTTGCGAATCCGGTGTGCGCGGCCTTGTGGTGCAGGTTGAATGCGTTTCAGCATCCGTGCACTGTCCACTTTGACTTCGCTCACATAGAGACCGGCCTCTTCAGCTCGGTTTCCTTCGTTCTTCGCCTCCCAATTTGCAATGGCTGAGCGAAGCAACTTCTCCATTCGGCCACTGGCCTCCTTGGAACTGAATTTCAAAATATTCAAGGCACTGACCACGTCCTTGCCGCGAATGATGTCCGCCACAAGGCGCATCTTCCGAGGCGATGTCGGACAATCGTTCAGCTTGGCAATGGCAACTTTGCTCAATGCCTCCTTTCGGGCTTCTGCTGCGTTTCTTTTACGGGCTCCCATGATGCTAATGATTCCGGCCGTCAACGACGTCCCTTGTCTTTCTTATTATCCGCGTGACCACGGAAGGTGCGTGTTGGCGAGAATTCGCCGAGCTTGTGTCCCACCATGTTCTCGGTGATGAACACCGGGATAAACTGACGTCCATTGTGGACGGCGATGGTCAAGCCGACAAAATCCGGCGTAATCATGCTTGGGCGACTCCAGGTCTTGATGACCGACTTCTTGCCGCTTTCCTGCATGGCCTCTACCCGCTGCATGAGCTTGTAGTGGACGAAGGGGGGTTTCTTGAGCGAACGTGCCATGACTTACTTCTTACGTCGTTCGATGATGTACTTGGAAGAATGCTTCTGCTTATCGCGGGTCTTGTAACCCTTCGCCGGCACTCCGTTACGGCTGCGTGGATGTCCACCTGAGTTGCGGCCCTCACCACCACCCATTGGGTGATCTACAGGGTTCATGACCACACCACGGACACGTGGACGACGGCCCAACCAACGGCTGCGACCGGCCTTACCGGACACCTGCTGATTGTGCTCGCTGTTTCCAACGCTTCCAATGGTTGCGAGACAAGTTGTCAGGATCATACGTACCTCACCACTGGGGAGGGCAATGACCGCATACTTCCCGTCACGCGCTTTCAATTGAGCGGAAGCACCAGCGGAACGCGCGATGTTGGCTCCACGCCCAGGATGAAGTTCAATGTTGTGAATCATGGCACCGAGCGGGATGTCGGCGAGGAAGAGCGCGTTGCCCACTTCTGGAGCTGCGTCCTTTCCACTCATGATGGTTTGGCCGACCTGAAGGCCTTCCGGTGCCACGATGTAGCGCTTCTCTCCATCGGCGTATTGAACCAAAGCAATGCGTGCACTGCGGTTTGGATCGTACTCCACGGTCAGCACCTCAGCGGCGACACCATGCTTGCTCCGATTGAAATCAATCAAACGGTACATCCGCTTGTGACCGCCACCACGGTAGCGCATGGTCATTTTTCCGTCGTTATTACGACCGCCGTTCTTTTTGATCGGCTCCAACAACGGCTTATGAGGCTTGTCCGTCGTGATGTTGTCGAACTTCGACAACACCTTGTGGCGCATACCTGGCGTGATGGGGTTGAACTTGCGTACTGCCATAATCCCTTAGATGTTCTCGTAGAAGTCAATGACGTCACCATCCACGAGTCGGACGATGGCTTTCTTGTAACACTCGGAGCGGCCACGCAACACACCCGTGCGCGTGAATCGGCTGCGAACCTTGCCGTCGACGCGCAACGTGCGCACAGCTGCCACGGTTACACCGTAGGTCTTTTCGACAGCGTCCTTGATTTCGGACTTATTTGCATCGTCGTTCACCACAAACCCGTAGGCATTGATGCGCTCGCTCTCGGCGGTCATCTTTTCGGTGATCAACGGCTTGATGAGAATGTTCTTCATGACTCAGGCTGTGAGGAGGCCAGTGATCACTTCGTGGGCGTTGTCCACAAAAACAATCTGACGGCAATTCATGATATCGTAAGTGCTCAGGTCACCGGCCGTCATGACACGGTGCTTGGGCAAGTTCCGGCTGCTCAAGTAGAGATTTGGACTCAACTCAGGAACCACAACCAATGTCTTTTGGTCGCCCAGACCAAGCTTGCCAAACGTCCCCACCAAATCTTTGGTTTTGGGGGCGTCCATTGCCAAGCCTTCAACGACACGGATGCCGCCGTCCTTGGCCTTGTAAGCGAGGGCACTTTTACGTGCCAACTGACGAACTTTCTTGTTCAGCTTGATGTCGTACTTCCGTGGACGTGGACCAAAAATGGTACCACCACCGACGAACAACGGGTTCTTGATTGAACCAGCACGTGCACCACCTGTGCCCTTCTGCTTCTTGATTTTCTTGGTCGATCCCGTGATCTCTGCCCGCTCCTTGGCCTTGTGCGTGCCTTGGCGCTGGGCTGCGAGATAACGCTTCACATCCAAGTAAATGGCGTGATCGTTGGGCTCGATGCCGAACACAGCCTCGTTCAGCTCTGCGCTGGAGGTCTTTTTGCCTTCGGAATTGTAAACGTCGACTTTCATGACTTACGCTTCGGGCTTGCGGACGATGACGGTGGCGCCTTTGTGTCCGGGGACAGCACCTTTCACGACGAGGAGTCCCTCCTCTGACATGACCTTCAGTATCTCGAGATTTTCCATGGTCACACGGGCATTGCCCATCTGCCCAGCCATTTTCATGCCTTTGTAGACACGCGCTGGCGTAGACGCTGCACCGATGGCACCTGGGGCACGCAAACGGTTGTGCTGACCGTGGGTGGCTTGACCGACACCAGCAAAGCCGTGGCGGCGAACAACACCTTGGAATCCACGACCCTTGCTCGTTCCAATGATGGAGACGAACTCACCTTCGGCGAAAACATCTTCAATCTTGACTTCGTCGCCGGGGTTGTAATCCTGCTTGTAACCGCTGAACTCCGCCAAGTGCTGCTTGGCGTTGACTCCAGCTTTTTTGAAATGCCCTCCCATGGCTTGAGACGTACGGCTTTCCTTGCGGTCGCCGAATCCCAATTGCACAGAGGCATATCCATCCTTGTCTTCGGTCTTGACCTGAGTCACCACACAGGGACCCACTTCGAGCACTGTACAAGGCAGGTTCTTACCTGCTTCGTTGTACATGCTGGTCATACCGACCTTTTTTCCAATCAATCCAGGCATCTCCTTCAGACTTTGATTTCCACCTCCACACCGCTGGGGAGTTCCAGGCGCATGAGCGCGTCCACCGTAGCGGAAGAATTGCTATAGATATCCAGCAAGCGCTTGTATGCGCTGAGCTCGAACTGCTCCCTTGACTTCTTGTTGACGTGCGGGGAACGCAGAACCGTGTATACGCGCTGGTGCGTTGGGAGTGGAATGGGTCCACTCACCACTGCACCCGTCGACTTGACCGTCTTTACGATCTTTTCGGCAGATTTGTCGACCAGGTTGTGGTCGTAGCTCTTCAGCTTGATGCGAATCTTCTGGGCCATCTGGCGTTGACTTATTTTCCTTGTGCTTCTGCAATCACTGTCTCCGCCACATTGGTCGGAGCTTCTGCGTAGTGGCTGAATGTCATGCTGCTGTCCGCACGACCCGAGGTCAGCGTACGCAAATCGGTTACATAACCGAACATTTCACTCAACGGCACCTTCGCCTTAATGACGGTCTTGCCACCGCGCTCGTCGGTGCCTTCAACCATGCCACGGCGCTTGTTCAAGTCACCGATGACATCACCCATGTTGGCTTCGGGGGTGCGAACCTCCAAGGACATGATGGGCTCGAGAATTTTTGGGGTACATCCCTTGACCGCATTGCGGTAGGCCATTTTGGCGGCCAATTCAAAGGAAAGCTGATCCGAGTCTACCGCGTGGTATGAACCATCGAGGAGCTCGACAGACATGCTGTCCATAGGGTAACCCGCGAGAACACCTGTTACCATGGCATCCTTGAATCCCTTCTCAACAGATGGGACGAATTCCTTCGGAACGTTTCCGCCCTTGACTGAATTCTTGAATACCAGACCCTCCTCCTCTGGAGTCGGTGACGGGCCAATGTTGATGATGATGTCCGCGAATTTACCGCGACCACCAGACTGCTTCTTGTAAACCTCACGGTGACGAACCTCCCCGAAGATGGCCTCTTTGTATGCCACTTGCGGTTGACCTTGGTTGCATTCCACCTTGAACTCGCGACGCAAGCGGTCGACGAGGACATCTAGGTGAAGCTCTCCCATTCCTGAGATCACGGTCTGACCGCTGTCATCATCGGTGTGTACACGGAAAGTTGGATCCTCCTCGGAGAGCTTGGACAAACCGTTGCTCAACTTGTCGATGTCCACCTGTGACTTTGGCTCAATGGCGATTCCAATCACGGGGTCGGGGAACGTCATGCTCTCCAATGTGATGGGGTGACCTTCTGAACAAAGCGTGTCTCCGGTGCGAATGTCCTTGAAACCCACAACCGCTCCGATGTCACCCGCTTCAAGCTTGTCAATCGGATTCTGCTTGTTGGAGTGCATTTGGAAGATCCGGCTGATCCGCTCCTTCTTGTCAGAACGTGTGTTCTTGACGTAGGAGCCAGCGGGAAGCGTACCTGAATATGCACGAACAAAACAAAGACGGCCCACAAATGGGTCAGTGGCGATCTTAAATGCCAAGCCAGCGAAAGGCTCATCCGGATCGCTATGGCGAATGATTTGCTCTTCCTCGTCGTCGGGGTTCATGCCCACGATCTCACCAATGTCATATGGAGATGGCAAGTAGCGCATCACCGCATCCAACATGGTCTGCACTCCTTTGTTTTTGAAAGCTGATCCACAAAGCATGGGCGTAATGTCCATGGCAATTGTGGCCTTGCGAATGGCGTTGACCATCTCTGCCTCCGTAATGCTATCGGGGTCCTCGAAGTACTTCTCCATCAAGGTGTCATCCTGTTCGGCGACGGCCTCGACCAACTTACCTCTGTACTCTTCGACCACATCCACCAAGTCCTCGGGAACCGGAACCTCGGTAAAGGTCATGCCTTTGTCATCTTCGTTCCAGACCATCGCCTTTCCCGTCAACAAGTCCACAACACCTGTAAAATCATCTTCAGCGCCGATTGGCACCTGCAATGGCACCGCGTTGGCACCCAACATTTCGCGAATCTGCCCGAGAACGTTGAAAAAGTCTGCACCAGAACGGTCCATCTTATTCACGAATCCGATGCGGGGCACATTGTACTTGTCGGCCAGACCCCAGTTCGTCTCAGACTGAGGCTCCACTCCAGAAACAGCGCAGAACAGACCCACCGCACCGTCCAAAACACGCAGTGAACGTTCCACCTCTACAGTGAAGTCAACGTGACCAGGCGTGTCGATGATGTTGATGCGGTACTCCTTGTCTTCAAACTCCCAGAAACAAGTCGTAGCAGCAGAAGTGATCGTGATGCCACGCTCCTGCTCCTGCTCCATCCAGTCCATCGTTGCTGCGCCATCGTGCACCTCTCCGATTTTGTGGGAAATACCTGTGTAATACAGGATGCGCTCCGTCGTCGTGGTCTTGCCAGCGTCGACGTGGGCCATGATGCCAATGTTGCGCGTGAAATTGAGGTCCCTCTTGGACATGATTTCGGAGATCGGGTGTTGGTTCAGAAACGGAAGTGGGAGAACGCCTTGTTGGCTTCTGCCATACGGTGGGTGTCTTCCTTCTTTTTGAAGGTGGCTCCCTCGCCTTTGTTGGCGGCAATAATTTCGGCTGCCAAACGGTCAGCCATGGTCTTTTCGTTGCGGAGACGCGCGTAGCTGATGATCCACTTCACCGCCATGCTGTGCTTGCGGCTGTCGCGAATGGGCTGTGGAATCTGGAAAGTAGCTCCCCCTACACGGCGGCTGCGGACCTCCACGTTTGGCGTGATCGCCAAAACGGCCTGCTTCCATTGCTCCAGTCCCTCTTCTCCTGTGCGCTCCGTCACCAAATCAATGGCAGAGTAGAAGATGTCAAAGGCTGTGCTCTTCTTGCCTTTCAGCATAAGGTTGTTCACGAAGTACGTGACGTCCGTATCGTTGAAACGCGGGTCCGGGATGAGCGGATGCTTTTTTGCTTGTCTGCGACGCATGGCGAGTTACTTCTTAGGGCGCTTGGTTCCGTACTTCGAACGACGCTGATTGCGGCCTTCGACTCCTGCTGTGTCCAATGCACCACGTACAATGTGGTAACGCACACCTGGAAGGTCTTTTACACGACCTCCGCGAACCAGCACAATGCTGTGCTCTTGCAGATTGTGTCCTTCTCCTCCGATGTAGGCATTGATCTCGTTTCCGTTGGTCAAACGCACACGGGCCACCTTCCGCATGGCGGAGTTCGGCTTCTTTGGAGTGGTGGTGTATACACGCACGCAAACCCCCCGTCTCTGCGGACAGGAGTCGAGCGCGGCGGACTTAGAGGTATAAACCTTGTCCGTGCGGCCTTTGCGGATCAGCTGTTGGATCGTCGGCATTGCTTGTTATTGGCGTCTTTTTCTAACATTCAGGGACAATTAGCCCGCTGCCCCATTTTTCAACGGGGCTGCAAAACTACGTGAAATGCCGGGAATTCCAACATCGAAATGTGCAGATGATTCCACGGACCTTCGTGGACTGGGTTAAATGTCTCAAACCCAATCCGGCTACTTTTGAAAGATGGAGATGCTTGAGGGATTGAATGAAGCTCAAAAGGCTGCGGCAGGACATGTCGAAGGGCCGATGATGGTGGTTGCGGGAGCAGGATCAGGGAAAACGCGTGTTCTTACGCACCGAATCGCCCATTTGATCGACCAAGGCGTCGACCCATTTTCCATTCTGTCGTTGACTTTCACCAACAAAGCCGCCCGCGAAATGAAGCTTCGCATTGGCAAAATTGTCGGCGATTCAGAGGCGAGAAACATCTGGATGGGGACCTTCCACAGTGTTTTTGCCCGCATTCTTCGCATTGAAAGTGAACGAATCAATTACCCATCCAACTTCACGATCTACGACACCCAAGACAGCCGCAGCGTCATCAAAGACGTCATCAAGGGCTTGGGACTTGATGACAAAATGTACAAGCCCAATTCGGTCCACGGCCGAATTTCCGGCGCAAAGAACAACCTCATCGGACCCAAGGATTACGCGGCAAACCCCGATATCATGGGGGAAGACCAACAAGCTGGCCGTCCGCGCATCGCCGAGATCTATGCCGGATACAACAGCCGATTGCAACGTTCTGGAGCCATGGACTTCGACGACCTGCTCTTCAAGACCAATGTGCTTTTGAGGGATTTTCCGGACCTCTTGCACAAGTACCAGCAGAAGTTCGGCTTTATCCTGGTCGACGAGTATCAGGACACCAACTTCGCCCAATACTTGATCATCCGCCAACTCGGCGCCGCCAGAGAGAACGTCTGTGTGGTGGGTGACGACGCGCAGAGCATCTACAGCTTCCGAGGCGCCAACATCCAAAACATCTTGAACTTCCAACGGGACTACTCCGATTGCGTGGTCTATAAACTGGAGCAAAACTACCGGAGCACGAAAACCATTGTGGAGGCCGCCAACACGGTGATCGCCAAGAACCAAGACCAAATCCAAAAAGAAGTCTGGACAGGGAATGACGAAGGTGAGAAAATTGAAGTGCACCGCGCACTCAGCGACAATGATGAAGGCAGCCACATTGCCGACTCCATCTTGACCACCCGCTCACGCGAGCGGGCCGCACACAAGGATTTTGCCATTCTGTACCGAACCAATGCGCAAAGCCGGGCCTTTGAGGAACAGATGAGAAAGCGCAACATCCCCTATCGCATCTATGGGGGACTGAGTTTCTATCAGCGCAAGGAAATCAAAGACCTGATCGCCTATTTCCGACTGGTCGCCAACCCTGCTGACGATGAGAGCCTCAAGCGCATTGTCAATTACCCGGCCAGGGGAATTGGAAAAACCACATTGGACCGCATGACCATCGCGTCTGCCCACCACGACTGTTCGCTTTGGGACGTTTTGCGGGAACCTTTCCGACAACCCGCCGACCTCAAAGGCCGCGCTTGGGCCAAGTTGCAGGACTTCGCGACCATGCTCGAAGGATTTGGAACCCGATTGAAGACAGCCACTGCATTTGACCTGGGCCATCACATTGCCCAACACACCGGACTGCTCAGGGAGTTGCACAAAGACAAAACACCTGAAGGCGTTGCGCGATATGAAAACGTCGAAGAGCTCCTGGCAGGTATGAAGGAGTTCTCCGAAGAAGTGGACCCGGCCAACCCCGATGCGGTGCGGACCTTGGGCGACTTCCTTTTGGATGTCGCACTGTTGACAGATGCCGATCAAGACGATGGCGATGACGACAAGGTCTCCATGATGACCATCCACGCAGCCAAAGGCCTCGAATTCCCCTTTGTATATGTGGTGGGACTTGAAGAAAACCTGTTCCCGAGTCAGATGGCCCTGAACACCCGAGAAGAACTCGAGGAAGAACGCCGCCTGTTTTACGTGGCCCTGACACGGGCCGAGAAAAAAGCCACCCTTAGCTATGCACTGACACGCTACCGCTGGGGACAGCTCATTCAAAACGAACCGTCCCGTTTCATTGAAGAGATCGATGAGAAATACCTCTTGCTGCCCACAGTCAGCGCCAAACGCTCGGAACCCTTCGACTTTAACCACGCTCGGAATTCATTCTACAAACCCATGCCTTCTGGCGGAAATCGTCCACCGAAGCCGGGCATGAAAAAAGTGGGCAGTCGACCAGCAACAAGCGACTCCACGTCCACCGAGAACCAAAATGACCCGGTCGCACCGACCCCACCAGGAGCTGCACCCGGCACGATTGCACCCGGAGCCGAAGTCAAGCATGCCCGATTTGGAAAGGGCAAGGTGCTCAAACTCGAAGGTCAAGAACCCAACATCAAGGCCACCGTCTTTTTCCCCTCTGCGGGTCAGAAGCAGCTCCTATTGAAATTCGCCAAACTCGAAGTGCTTTGAACCGACTCAGACCCACACTCGGCCTCATGGCCATTCTGATGCTGGCAACTGCATGCAACCGAAACACGGGCGGCATGGACTATACGCTCGAAGGCCAGATGATGACCACCCCTTCTTTGACCCCTGTACCCGGGGCAGACTGGCACCTTTTCGAGCGGGCTGTGGTCGATGGTGCATTGCAAGCCGAAGATGTGGTCGCGTCGGCAGAATCTGATGAAGCTGGAGCCTTCTCTGTCACTTTTCCCAGAAGAAGCAGCTACAGTTTGCGGTGGACAGCGGCCGCAGAGGGACACTTTGATGCGGCCGGCACATTAAACCCAGATGAATTGCTCCCCAACGTCACCGAGTCGCTCACCGTCCCCCTCTTCCCCGTTTGTACCCTCCACGTCAACCTGAGCAGCATTGCCCCTCAAGACAGCACAGACGTCATCACGTTTAACTTGGGCGAAGACTTCCCTTGTGCGTGCTGCCCCACAGACGCGTTAACCCTGAGCGGTGTGGACGCCGACTCAAGCTGGCAATGCCTCATGTTTGGAGACGCTTGGATGACCTGGGGCGCAGACCTTGACGTCGCGTTAATCGGTCAACCTGAGGGCTTGTTTATGGACAGCGTCTTCTGTCCTGCTTTTGGCTCTGCTGAATTGAACATTACCTGGTGATGTCGGCACAACGCGCTTCCGCCAACCGCCTTCAAGTTCACAGAACGGCGCGATGGTGGTCTCTTGACCCACCCCAAGGTGTACCTGTTTGCGGCACCCTTTTTGTGCTTCACGGGTATGGACAATTGGCCGAGTACTTTATCCGGAAATTTCAACCCCATGCCAACCTCGGTTGGCAGGTGATTGCCCCAGAGGGCGCCCACCGGTTTTACCTCGAAGGCACAGAAGGGCGCGTGGGGGCCAGTTGGATGACCAAGGAAGAACGCCACTCGGACGTGGAAGACTACGTGCGCTTTTTGGACCGAATTCGCCTGGAAATTCAGCCGTCCACAACCTCCATACTGCTGGGGTTCTCTCAAGGGGTGGCCACAGCAATTCGGTGGGCGACCTTGGGACATGGTGGTGGCGCCTCGTGGTCGGGACTCATTGCACACAGCGGTGTGATTCCACCGGACCTCGCCGCCATGAATGCCACCCTTCAAACCGCGCCGAATCTTCACCTGATCACCGGCAGCCTGGACCCATACATACGAGACGAAAGCGCGCGATTCGACACCGCTGAACGGGCTTGGCTAGATGCCGGCGGAAAGCCCAGTAACCTCATCCACCACAGTTTTGATGGCGGACATGAGATTGACCCCAAGACCATATCCGACATCCTCAGCACCTTTGATGCCTGAGATGGCCTATTTTCGGGGCATGATTCGATTCACCCGTATCGCGCTCACAATGAGCGCCTTGGCCTTAAGTGCCGCCACATTCACATCTTGCGCCGACGGAGAAGGAAGTGCAACACCTCCAACAGAAGAGCTCGACACCACCTCGGAAGTCGTTTCTGCAGAATTTCCTGGTGGCGCCGCCAAAGTGATGGAGTTCATCGCAGGAGAAGTCAGCTACCCCGAGTCTGCGCGTGACAGCGGAGTCGAAGGAAAGGTGTTTGTTGAATTTACCATTTCGGAATCTGGAGCTGTGGCCAATGCCAAGGTGCTCAAGCCGCTTCACCCTGCGCTCGACAGCGCAGCAGTCGCTGCCGCAATGTCCATGCCAGCATGGAGCCCCGCCACCAAAGACGGTGTTCCAGTGGAAACAACCATCACGCTCCCCATTTTTTTCCGGCTCTAAACGCCAAAGCGATTCAACCCAAAAGGTGGTCTTGTGGCGTCATGCCCCAAGGCCACCTTTTGCTTTTCGCACGCGTTAACTTGAACCCCGAAACCTGAGAACATGAATAAAAGACTCCTGTTGGTCCTTTTGTTGGCCGTTGCTTGTGTCCCCTTTGCTGCGAATGCCCAGCGCTTTGAAAGTCCGTTAAGCCATGGCATCGATGCACGCGAAGTGGCGTATTTCGAAGCCAATCCCTTCACGCCAGTCAAGTCGCGTGGCGAAACAACACCTCCAGAATTTGAGGGCCTCCGGACCATGGCCGAATGGGAAGAAATCGAAGTGTTGTGCGTCGGTTGGGAAGGATACAGCGCCATTGAAAAGCAAATCGTGGTCAACGCGGCCACGGAATGCCAAGTGCTCATCCTCACAGAAGACCCCTCAGGTGTGGAAGCGTACATCACCTCCGCGAATGGTGGCGGAAGCGCAGCCAGCTTGGAGAACATCACCATCATCGATACCCCGATGAATACAGTTTGGATGCGAGACTATGGTCCCAATACCGTGTATGGCAATGGCGTGGACGACCGCATCATTGTGGACTGGCTTTACAATCGACCGCGCCCCGACGACGATGTGGCCCCTCAGGTCATCGCTGACCATATGGGCATCGACCTCTATGAAACCACTGCCGAGCCTTATGATTTGATGAACACCGGTGGCAATTTCATGAGCGATGGTTTCGGCATGGGATTCGCGAGTAATCTGATCGGCGAAGAGAACGCTGGTGGCGCCACTTGGTGGGGAACCCAGTTTCCAGACCAAAATGACGAGGACATCGAAGGCATCCTCGCCGATTTTATGGGCCTGCACACCTACGTGCGGATGGAGAACCTGCCCTTTGATGGCATTCACCACATCGACATGCACATGAAGTTGCTGGACGAGGAGACCATCCTGATGGCTGAATATCCAGAGGGCGTGTCCGATGGGCCACAAATTGAAGCCAACCTCGAATACGTACTGGCCAATCACACCAGCAAATGGGGAACACCCTTCGACGTCGTGCGCATCCCCTCACCTCCAGAACCCGGATGGGGTGGCGGTTACCCAAGCGGTGGTGGAGACTACATGACCTACACCAACTCGGTGTTCGTCAACAACACCATTCTTCTGCCCACCTACTACGAGGAATTCGACACCACGGCCATCGCCATTTATGAGCAGGCGCTGCCCGGCTACAACGTGGTGGGCATCGATTGCAATCAAATCATCTCTGCCAGTGGTGCCATCCACTGCATCACCCACAGTGTGGGCGTGGAGGATCCGATGCTGATCAGTCACCAACCCCTTGACGATACGGAAGACACCGTCAACCCTTATGCTGTGGACGCGCTTGTTCAGCACCGCTCTGGCATTGCTTTGGCACGGATGTTCTGGCGCTTGTCCGGGGACACGGAGTACAACGAGGTCGCCATGACCGCCTCAGTCGATGACATGTGGTCAGCCAACATTCCTGCCCAAACCGAAGGCAGCGTTGTCCAGTATTACGTGGAAGGCACCTCTGAGAGCGGAAAGGTCCAGGATCGCCCCATGCCCGCCCCGGAGGGTTACTGGCAGTTTCGGGTAGGAGAAATGCAAGTGAACGGAATGAACGAATCCCCAAGCTTTGCTGGATTTCAGCCCGCCTTTCCCAACCCTGCCTCGGCGATCACTTGCGTGCCTGTGGACATGAGCCGGGCATCCTCCGGACGCATTGCCCTGCGCGACGCCTCTGGCCGTGAAGTGGCCATTTTGTTTGACGGTGTTCTCCCCGCTGGCTTGAGCAAGCATTTTGTGGATGCCTCTTTGCTTCCAGCTGGCCCCTATGTCATCACGCTCGAAATTGAAGATCGCGGATGGTGGTCTCAACGTTTGATGGTGCGCTAAGCCTCATCCTTGACCCAAAGAAAAAAGGCGGTCCCCAGGGGGCCGCCTTTTTTCTTTCTGGGTGGTTTAACGCTTAATTCCTGCGCCCCAACAAACGAAGGAGAAACAGAAACAGATTGACAAAGTCCAAGTAAAGGCTCGTGGCACCGAGCAGGGCCAGCTTCCTTCCTTCCTCACTCCCATACTCAACACCAGCGGCAATTCGCTTGAGCTTTTGGGTGTCGTATGCAATGAGACCGGTAAAGATGAGTACACCCGCAATGGAGATGATGTAGTCCAAAGCCGAGGAGGCCATGAACCAATTGACCACCATCGCAATCAACATGCCAATCACGGCCATCATCAACAGGCTGCCAAAACGACTCAGGTCCGTTGAAGTGGTGTATCCAATCACGGACATCACCAAGAACGTGCCCGCCGTAATCCCGAAAACCTGCATGATGCTTGACCCTGTGTAGACCAGGAAAATGCTACTCAACGAAGCCCCCATGGTTGCACTGAAAGCCACAAAGAGCAGCGTCAATGTCGACGAGCTCATTCGCTGCAAGCCAAAGTTCATCGCCAGAATAAAGGCCAAAGGCGCCAACATCACCGCCCAACCCAACATGCTCATCCCACCCGTGGTGTTGTACAAGAGCGAAATGGCTCCACTTGAAGCGAAATACCAAGCCATGCCACCCGTGATGGCCAATCCACCGGCCATCCATCCAAAAACAGCATTCATGAAGCCCCGTTCATCGGCCACAATGGGCATGCTGCCCGAGGAAAAGTCAGAAGCGCGCTGGGCGCCATTGAAAATGCGGGGTGGGTCTTGTGAGCTCATGTCCGCAAGTTGGACAATTTCACGCGAATCAGACCCCTTGAGTGTCGATCAAACGGATGAATTCCTTCCTCGTTTTAGGATCATTTAGAAATGAGCCCGTAAAGGCACTCGTAGTGGTGAGGCTGTGCTGCTTCTCCACCCCACGCATTTGCATGCACAAATGGCGGGCCTCGATGACCACAGCAACGCCTCTTGGCGCCAACGTCTCTTGAATGCAATCTCGGATTTGCTTCGTGAGCCTTTCTTGGACTTGCAACCTTCTTGCAAAAACATCCACAACACGGGGGATTTTGCTTAATCCCGTGATCTTCCCTTTTGGCAAATAGGCCACATGGGCTTTGCCAAAGAATGGAAGCATGTGGTGCTCACAAAGCGAGAACACCTCGATGTCGCGGATGAGGACCATTTCCTCGCAATCCTCCTCAAACAACGCGCTCCGCAGGATTTCTGCGGGGTCAACACCTTGTCCTTGGGTCAAAAACGCCAACGCCTTTGCGGCACGTTCTGGCGTTTTGATTAGGCCTTCGCGGTCGACATCCTCCCCCACAGCCTCCAAAATGGCACGATAATGATCCGCCATGTTGGCCACGGCCTTCTCATCGTAATGATCCTCTCTCCTGTACAGTGGCATGGGTGCAAGTTAAGACCCTGTGCGGGCCTCACTCTCCGCCGTAGTAATCGGCGTAATTGTTTTCCGTCTCGTACAAACGGAGATGGTGCAACTGACATCCCGTTTCATTCAGGGGGCCTTCAAGCTGCTCCCAAATGGCGATGATCAAGTTCTCGGTAGACGTCAGTACGCCTTTCATCCAAGGCACATCCATGTTCAAATTTCGATGATCCAAGGGGTCCTCGACATAGATTTTAATCAGATCACGCAAGTCCTTCAAGTCCATACAATACCCCGTTTCAGAGGCAGGTTGACCCTTGATGGTCACATGCAGTTCATAATTGTGGCCGTGCCAATTCGGGTTGGCGCATTTCCCAAAGACCTCAAGGTTCTTGGTGTGGGACCAATCGTCATTCCAAAGCTTGTGAGCGGCATTGAAACGAGCGCGGCGGGTGACATAGACGTTTTTCATGGGGCGGGTTGCGAAAGTACCTTCGCCACATGATTACCATTACGGGGGCCGCTGGGTTCATTGGAAGTGCATTGTCTGCTCGCCTCAACGCGGAAGGCTTCAACGATTTGGTGCTCGTGGACGACTTCAAATCGAGGCCAGACAAGCTGAGAAACCACGAAACCCGCACATGTGTGCAACGGGTAGACCGGTCTGAATTTCCAAACTGGCTCAAGGAAAATGAAAATCAAGTTCAATTTGTTTTTCACCTGGGTGCCAGAACCGACACCACAGAACAAGACAAAGGGTTGTTTGACCGCCTCAATCTCCACTACAGCCAAGAAATCTGGCGTTTGTGTCATCAATATGGCCTGCCCTTGGTCTACGCTTCAAGCGCTGCGACATATGGCGGAGGAGAGCACGGATACAGCGATGACCATGCGCTTACGGGACAATTGAAACCCCTCAACCCATACGGGGACAGCAAACAAAATTTCGACCTCTGGGCCTTAGAGGAGGCAGAGGCAGGTCGCGCACCCTATTTCTGGGCTGGACTCAAGTTCTTCAATGTCTATGGACCTGGGGAGTACCACAAGGCGCGCATGGCGTCTGTTGTCCTTCACGCTTTCCGACAAATTGGCAAGACCCAAGCGATGAAGCTCTTCCGAAGCCACCGAGACGACTACGCCAACGGAGAGCAACTCAGGGACTTTGTGTATGTCAAAGACGTTGTCGATGTGTGTCATTGGCTCATGCACCACAGGAAAGACAACGGACTTTACAACTTGGGGTCAGGACAAGCCCGCAGTTTTCTCGACCTCACCAAGGCCACATTTGCCGCCATGGATGTGCCCGAAAACATTGGATTCATCGATACTCCAATGGACATCCGAGACACCTACCAATATTTCACGGAGGCTGATTTAACCAAATTAAGGTCCATTGGATACCCTGGGGAAATGACTTCTCTAGAAGAAGGAGTCACGGAGTACGTGAAGTCGTATTTGTTGCCCAACCGGACCCTCTAAAAGCCGAAAATCGTCGATTACCGACGCTCAGCGTCTGTGGCAATGCCAATCAACTCGGCTCGCACAGCCTCCAATCTCTGGCGCAACTCATCGAGTTGCCGCTGCTCTTTGATGGCTTGTTTTAGGGATCGCTTTGCACCGTCAATGGTGTAGCCTTTTCGCTTGAGCAAATCGTGCAAAACACCAATGACTTCAATGTCTCTGGCCGTGTATGCCCTTTTCCCACTGCCCTGCTTTTTGGGGTCCAACGCCGAGAACTCTTTTTCCCAATAGCGAAGCAAGGACGCGTTAACGTCGAACTGCTCAGCAACTTCAGAAATGGTCCAGTAACGTTTGGTGGCCATGGCCTTGCAAGATGCGCAAGGCAAATGGGTGGGCCAAATCCCAACTCAATCGAAGCTTTGATTCGCGTTCGATGATGCCTCCAAAAGCTGCTCATATTGGGCTGGAGACAAGTCATTGAAGTAATAATGGGCCGGGTTCACCCTTTGGCCTTCTTTGAACACTTCGTAGTGCAAGTGTGGCGCAACCGAAGTTCCTGTAGACCCCACTAAACCTACAACTTCACCCCTTTCAACACGCTGCCCCTTTTTGACCAAAATCTTGGACATGTGCGCATATAAGGTCTCATATCCGAAGCCGTGACGGATTTTGATGTGATAGCCGTAGCCATTGTACTTCTTTTTGACTTCAACAACCTTCCCATCCCCCGTCGCAAAAATTTCCGTGCCTGTTGGAGCTGAAAAATCCATGCCCCAGTGCATTTTCCTCACCTTGTAGATGGGATGAATGCGATATCCATATCCGCTGGCCATTCGTTTTAAATCGCTGTTTCGGACAGGCTGAATGGCGGGAATGCTCTTCAACATGGCCTCCTGATTTTCCGCCATTTGCAGCAAACCATTGAAACTCTCTCCCTGGGCAACCATGCGCCGCTCGAGCTCTGCCATCTCTTCCCGAATCACGATGACCCGTTCACTCTGTTCCAAACCGCGCAATTCACGGTAGCGGTCTGCCCCTCCTATGCCTGGATTCCGAAGATGCTCGGGATAAGGGTCCGCCCCAAAAATGTTGCGGTAGATGATCTCATCTCGCTCTGTGATCTCCTCCAAAGCCCCAGACATTTCGACCACTTGATTCTCCATGGTCGCCAATTGAGACTCCAAAAAAGAAATCTGTCTCTCCTGGCTGCGCACCTTCGGACTCTCGAAATTTTGATCGAAAATCAGGATGGCGGAAAAGGCCACAACAGCGAACAAGACGGCCCTCCCTAAAAACCACCGAACGTAATCACGTGTGGTATAGGGGACTGTCTCCGTGCGCAGCTGCGCTTTGTTGAATCGGACGTGGTGTTTCCGCATCTCTAAAAATTCAAGTGCAAAAATACGGGAAAGTCCCTACTTTCACAACCGCAAATCCGCGTCTGACGCGGCTTTCACCGAATTCACCACCAACAACGGCGTGTGAAGAACGCCAATCACAGGACACATGGACGCTGCCAACATCCGTCGCACATTCCTCGACTTCTTTCGTGAGAAGTCCCACGAAATCGTTCCTTCTGCCCCAATGGTGCTCAAGGATGACCCGACTTTGATGTTCACCAATGCAGGCATGAACCCCTTCAAGGACGTCTTCCTTGGAAACCGTCCCGCAAAGGCCCCAAGGGTTGCAGACAGCCAAAAATGTCTCCGTGTTAGCGGCAAGCACAACGACCTCGAAGAAGTGGGAGTGGACACCTACCACCACACCATGTTCGAGATGCTGGGCAATTGGTCGTTTGGCGACTACTTCAAAGAAGACGCCATCAATTGGGCTTGGGAGCTGCTCACTGACCGTTTCGGGATCGACAAGGAAAGCCTGTACATCACGGTGTTTGAAGGCGACGAAGGCGATGGACTGCCTCTGGACAAAGAAGCCATGGACATCTGGCTTCAGCACGTTCCGCCTGCCCGCATTTTAAAGGCAAACAAGAAGGACAATTTCTGGGAGATGGGGGAGACAGGGCCGTGCGGACCCTGCTCTGAAATCCACGTGGACATCCGAACCGCCGAAGAAAAAATTGCGGTCTCCGGTGCCGAACTGGTGAACCAAGACCATCCCCAAGTGATCGAGATTTGGAACCTGGTCTTCATGCAATTCATGCGGAAAGCCAACGGAGACCTTGAGCCGCTTCCCGCCCGTCACATCGACACGGGAATGGGGTTTGAGCGACTGGCGGCTGTCTTGCAGGGCAAGCGTTCGAACTATGACACCGACGTTTTTCAGCCCCTCATTGCCCATCTTTCCAAGGCGTCAGGGCACGCCTATACCGGCGGAGACGACAAGGTCAACGTGGCTTTGCGCGTCTGTGCAGATCACGTGCGGGCAGTGGCCTTCTCCATCGCCGACGGACAGCTTCCTTCCAACGCGGGAGCCGGTTATGTGATCCGGCGCATTTTGAGACGTGCCGTCCGCTATGGATACAGCTTTCTTGGCTTAGAGCGTCCTTTCCTTCATGAACTCATTGCGGTGATGTCTGCGCAAATGGGCGATTTCTTTCCAGAGCTCCGACAACAAGAGGGTCTGATTGCGAAAGTCATCAAGGAAGAAGAAGAGGGGTTCCTGAGAACCTTGGACATAGGCATCAAACTTCTCGAAGAGCGCACGGCAGGAACCACTCGCTTGGAGGGCGAAGCCGCCTTTGAACTCTACGACACCTTTGGTTTCCCGATTGACTTGACCGCATTGATTTGCATCGAAAATGGCGTCGAAGTAGACCACGCCGGTTTTGAAGTGGCCTTGGCCCGGCAAAAAGACCGCTCGCGCGCTGCGGGAAAAATGGAAGCCGGCGACTGGGTTGTGTTGGAAGACGACAAGGTTGAAGAATTTGTGGGCTTTGACCGCACAGAGGCAGAAGTGCGCATCACAAGATGGCGGGAAGTCAAAGTCAAGGACAAAACACGGTACCAACTCGTGTTTCATTTGACGCCATTCTACCCTGAAGGAGGTGGACAAGTTGGAGATTCCGGCCTGCTCGAGGGTGCAGACGGTGACTCCCTTCCCATCCTGACAACCCGCAAGGAAAATGAGTTGATTCTGCACATTGCAGACCGATTGCCCAAGAATCCGGGCGGCAAATTCAAGGCCCGTGTCGCCACTGAAAAGCGACGCGACACCACTTTGAACCATTCGGCCACCCACTTGCTTCACGAGGCGCTCAGGTCGGTCCTTGGCACCCATGTTGAGCAGAAAGGTTCCTTGGTCAAAGACACTGCACTTCGCTTTGACTTTAGCCACTTCCAAAAGGTCTCACCTGAGGAACTTCAAGAAGTCGAAAACCGAGTGAACGAAGCCATCCGAGAGAACCGCCAACTCGATGAGCGGAGAAACATCCCCTTGGAAGAAGCCAAAAATGCCGGTGCCATGATGCTGTTTGGCGAAAAGTATGGCGATACGGTTCGGATGATTGGGTTCGGCTCCAGCATCGAACTCTGCGGAGGGACCCACGTGCAAGCCACAGGAGAAATCGGCCTGTTCCGAATCACCTCGGAAGGGGCGGTTGCCGCCGGAATTCGCCGGATTGAAGCGGAGACAGGACCCCTGGCGGTTGCAGGAACTGTGGCGCAAAGAGACCTATTGCGCCGGACCTCAGAGGCATTAAAATCACCCTCGGACTTGGTCTCCGCTGTGGAAGAGCTTCAAGCCAAAGTCACGGCGCTCCAAAAAGAGGTGGAAGGTCACCGCCACGCCCAAGCCATGGAACTCAAGCAAAGCTTGATGAAGGACATCGTCCGGCCCGGTGGAAAGGGCACGATGGGCGTATTGATTCAAGAGGTTCCCCTCGAGGCTGGCGCCATCAAAGACATTGCCTTTCAACTGAAGACTGAAGCAGCACCTCTGTTTGCGGTCCTGGGCAGCAAAAGTGGAGGCAAGCCCACCATCACTTGCCTGATCACGGAAGACCTGGCCGCAGAAAAGGAATGGAATGCCGGCAAGTTGATTCGGGACTTTGCACGACACATCAAAGGTGGTGGTGGCGGTCAAGCCTTTTTTGCCACTGCTGGCGGCAAAGATGTCGAAGGATTGGACGCTGCGTTGGACGCTGCGAGGACGCTGGCACTGAACGGGGAGTCAAGCCAAGGTTAACCCGATTAGGCAAAGGCAGTCTTGGCGCTCTTCCCATAAACTGGGCCGCGATATTCTTCGCTGTAGGCCAAGCCCAAATTGAGGACGTAGAAAGCGTTGAACAGCACCGCCAAGACATGGTCTAACCAGTGTTGCTTCCCAAAACTTTGGGCAAGCTCCACCATCCATCGGGCGGAAAAATACAGGTTTGCTCCTGGCACCAAAAGCCAGAGAGCATGATGGTCTGGGCGACCCACAATCCGCATCAAGGCCACCACATTCAAACCTGGAATCAAAGCGTGCCAAAATGGCCTCCCCGCTTTGTCAAACAGGCGAGCCGCTCCGCAAGCAGCGATCATTCCAAGGAAAACGATGAGTACGGCGCGTTGACTGATGTCCATGTGGCAGGGAATTGCTTCTGCAATGTAGACGGGACCAACACGCATTGGTTGCCTCCAATTCTCTACCCATCAACAACTTGACCTTAATGAACCCCAAAAAAGACAACCGATAGAGGCGGATTATTCAGGCACCAACATGCCGGTGAACATCTTCCTCGCGGACCTCTTGGTCACAGAGAATCACCAGGCGCTCTACGACATTTCTCAATTCGCGAATGTTCCCTGTCCACGGCGCTTTCGACAAGGCTGTCATGGCTCCATCTGTGAATTTCGGCGCCGACACCCCCAATTCTGAGGCCACACCATCTAAGAAATGAGCGACCAACAAAGGCACATCTTCGGCGCGCTCAGCCAAAGACGGAACCCGGATGGGAATCACATTCAACCGGTGAAAGAGGTCCTCTCTAAACCTCCCCTCTTCAATCTCAAGAGGCAGATTCTTGTTGGTTGCTGCGAGCACACGGACATCCACCTGAATGTTCTTGTCGCCACCCACCCTTTGAATGACCCGCTCTTGCAAGGCGCGGAGCATTTTGGCCTGCGCGGGCAAGGACATGTCTCCGATTTCGTCCAGAAACAGGGTGCCGCCTTGGGCCTGCTCAAATCGTCCCTTCCGTTGCTTTACTGCACTGGTAAACGCACCCTTCTCATGGCCAAACAGCTCCGATTCGATCAACTCCGCCGGAATCGCAGCACAGTTCACTTCCACGAAAGGCGCCTTGCTTCTTTGGCTTTGGGCGTGAATGCGCCGAGCCACCACCTCCTTTCCCGTTCCATTGGCTCCCGTAATGAAGACCCGAGCATCTGTTGGGGCGACCTTTTGAATGATGGTTCGAATGCCCTCCAATGCGGGACTCTGCCCCACCATGTCTCGGTCACCACTTGTTCGGGTTTTGCGACGCAGACTAGAGGCTTCCTTTCTTAATTCCTCTCGGTCCGTCGCATTTCGCAATGCGACCAGTACCCGATTCAAATCCAATGGCTTTTGAATGAAATCGTACGCACCCGACTTCAGCGCCTGAACGGCCAGTTCCACCGTTCCATGTCCGGTCATGATCACCACAGGTGTCTCCACCCCTTTCAATTGCAGGGCTTCAACCACCTCGATCCCATCCTTTCCGGGCATCTTGACATCACAAAAAACCACGTCGAACTTCCCGGCCAAAGCAAACTTGAGCCCTTCGTCTCCATTCTCAGCTTCTTCCACAACATGCTTTTCGTACTCCAAGATGTCGCGCAATGCATGGCGAATGAGACGTTCGTCGTCGATAATGAGGATGCGTGCCATGCTGCGAAAATGGAGGAGGAAACTCAATCCTCCTGCATGCGCCCCAAAGGATTCATGGATTCCCATGGTTCCTGGAGTCCCAAAGCACCCAATTCCATAGCCGTTTGCTCCAATGCCCCTTCGGCAACAGTGTGCTTCGAACGCAGTGCAAGTTGGATGGTCGGAAACCGTGTCAACACATGCTCAATCAAAGCGCATGCCATCGACATATAGGGAATGCGATCAGGGTGAATGCCTTCCGTTTGGGCGAGTTCGTTTTTGGACAGCCCCATGAGCATGGCGCACCGCGACCGGAGGGTCAACATGGGCAACACATCTGCCTCGTTTTTTGGACGCCACTGTGATGCGGCATCCTCCATGAGGGCCAATGCATCAAATGCTCCGCTGGTCCCCACCAACAAGCCTGGCGGCGAAGCCTTGCACAACGCCAACAAAGGCGCCATGGCCTGATCCGCAACGCGTTCAACAGACAAAAGGTCCGCCTTGGACAACGGGTCAGAGGGCTTTACCCAATCGGTCAACCGGGACACGCCCAAATCCAAGCTGAACCGGCCGAGAACCGATGAACGATCCCACAAGATGAACTCTACACTTCCCCCTCCAATGTCCATGGTTAAGGCAGGAAGGCCCGACCAATGCTCTGCCTGAACCGTTGCCGCCACGCCCTGATGGATGTACGTGGCCTCTTGGAGGCCATCGATTACCTCGATGGGCCAACCGATGGCCTTCCCCATGTCAACGAAATCAGAACCATTGCGGGCATCGCGCAGGGCACTGCAACCAATGGCCCGTATGTGGGACACGTCGCAATTGCAGGCTGTGTCCCAGAACGCCTTCAAGACATCCGCACCGCGCCGCATTCGACTCGGAGAAAGGCGACCAGTGCGGAAGCTGTCTGCACCGAGCTGTACAAACCGACGCTGGAGGAAAACTGGCGTCCATTGACCCGGGCTGACATCCGCGATGTGAAGGGTAAAAGTGTTGGTCCCACAGTCCACCAAGGCGACGCGGGTACTGCGCTCATTTTCCATGGCCCCGAACCCACTGAACCAGGAGTTTCCACCCACTTCGAGAACCATCATGGAGGACACTGAAGCGATAGATTCTGCCCGCCAAGCCCAGAACCAGTCGGGCCGTCAGCATCAAAAGGACCCAAGACAAAACGACTTCCCAAATGGCCACACCACCTGCGATGCGAACCAGCATGATCACCGGTGAGGTCAGCGGGAACCAACCGAGCCATTCCAAAATGGGCAAATCGGGGTTTTCAATGGCCATCGTAGCCGCTAAATAACCGAACAGCAAGGGCATGGTCACAGGAATCGTCAGGCCCTGACCTTCCTGTTCGGATTGAACCGAGGAACCTACTGCTGCAAAGAGACTGCCGTACAACAAATACCCTCCGATGAAGAAAGCCATGGAGCCCGCGGCCATGAGCGGCCAATTGATGTTGAGGAGATGCCCCAAAACATCGTTTTCGCCCATCACAGTCAACAAGTCAACAGGGACTTCACCTGCGGCGACTGAAGCAGCAGTCCCCACGGCCCCCGAATCATACAACAACTGGAAAACGATAAAGCCCATGGAAGACAGCAACGTCCAGGCCACCAGTTGTGTTAACGCAACGGCTCCCAGACCCAACACCTTGCCAAGCAAGAGCGCTTCGGGCCGAACAGCAGCAATCAAAACCTCCACCACATGGTTGGCCTTTTCTTCCACCACGCTGCGCATGATCACGCCTCCATAAACCAGCAAAACCAGCAAGAGCAGCGCACTGAACATAAACCCAATGGTCCCTCTCACTTCATCACCTCCTCCATTGACACGCTGGCCATCTTCAATGGTCTTATCGACCAAGGTCAACTCCATCTTCAACCGCTGATACTCGGACCAATCCAACACCGTGCTTTGAAGCACGCGAGCGTGCTCCATGGCCCGGCTCAAATCCCGCTCAATCCTTCGCTTGGCAGATGCGCCCGGCGACTTGTCGTAGACCAAATAACCCGCATGGTTCTGCAAAACAGCGTCATCGTACTCCACCAAAACCGTGTGTCCCTGCCGCTTCCAAATGCTGTCTGCGGGGGCTTCTCTGGTGAAATGATAAGACAGGTTGTCCCGTTCCGGAAAGCAGCTCGGGCAGCGCGGAACATATTGCCCGCTCACCGCGTCACGAAGGGTAATCAACCCCGGCGCATCTTCCACAAGCACCACGTTGTGCACCTCCGAACTTTCCGTCAACATGACGGCTCCCACCATAAATCCGATGGACACAATGGGCAACAACAGTGTGCCCAATAAAAAGCTGCGCTTGAACACCCGGGTGCGCCACTCGCGCAAGACCACTGCACCAATCAATCCCGCATTCATGACGCCGGGGTTGATTCTGTGGTGTTGGCCCGTTCAACGGCGCCAATAAACAAAGACTCCATGGTCGGACGAACCTTGATGAACTCCACAATGTCGACCGACTGCATCAACGCCGAAAGCAATGCCGAAGCGGTCACGCCCTCTCTCAGTCGGATTTTGGCTTTCCGAATTCCCGCCACAGGACTGGGTCCAGAGGTGTCCAAATGCGCCAAAGCCCCCAAAGCGATCGTAAAGGCCATGTCGGTGCCCTTGAAGAGGACTTCTTGTGTCCCATCCCAACCCGATTCTCGAAGCGCTTCAGACCGCCCAGACAGCACCACCCTTCCGCGATCGAGCATGACCACTTGGTCACACAGGCGCTCCACACTGGGCATGTCATGGGTAGACAACAAGACCGAAGTTCCTTCTTCGGCCAAAGTCCTTACCTCCTTGATGATTCGTCGGGCGTTGATGGGATCAAACCCACTAAGTGGCTCATCCAAGATGAGCAAACTGGGACGGTGAACGACGGTGCAGATGAACTGAATCTTCTGGGCCATTCCCTTGCTGATGTCTGAGACTTTCTTGTCCCACCAGCCTTGAACCTCCAGTCGATCAAACCACAGGCGAAGTGCCGCGGTCGCATCCGCCTTTTTCATCCCTTTCAGTTGGGCGAAGTACACGGCTTGGTCTCCGACCCGCATGTCCTTGTACAATCCCCGCTCCTCTGGTAAATACCCGATGCCCTGCACCGCCTCGCGCGACCATGGCCGCCCAGACAAGCGAATGTCTCCCGCATCCGGTTCCACTATGCCCATAATGCTCCGGATCAACGTTGACTTCCCCGCACCATTCGGCCCGAGAAGTCCAACGATGGACCCTTTTGGGACATCAAAAGTGACCCCATCCAGAACCTTTTGAGGCCCGTAAGCTTTTTCGAGTTGAGTGACCTGGAGGGTGGTTGACATTAATCAGCTGAACATGTCCCGGACCCGTTCAAAGAAACCTTTGTCGCGGGGATCGGGATCTGGTTGAAAGTTGGGGGCTTCTCTCCAACTTTCCAACGTCTCCTTTTCTTCCGGACTCAGTTCTTGTGGTGTCCACACATTGAGGTTCACCAGCAAATCCCCTCGGCCGTAGCTGTCCACGGAGGGCAGTCCCTTTCCTTTGAGCCGCACAATTTTGCCGCTCTGTGTGCCTGGCTCGATGCGAATCTTGGCCTTGCTCTGAAGCAACGGGATTTCCACTTGCGCACCCAAGCTCGCCTCCACAAAGGAGATGTGGTGGTCCAAGTGCAGGTTCTTTCCGTTTCGGGTAAACGCTTCGTGATCTGCTTCGCGAATTTGAACCAAAAGATCGCCGGGGATTCCTCCAGCAGGCGCCTGATTTCCCTTGCCACGCAAGTTGAGCTGCATGCCGTCTTCTACCCCTGCTGGGATTTCAATGTCCAAAACGGACTCCTCTCGGCGCAAGCCATGCTCATCCGCATCTTTTGGCTTGGACGTTACACTGCGGCCCAACCCCCCACAACTGGGACAAGTGGACGCCGTTTGCATTTGGCCCAAAATGGTATTGGTGACGCGTCGAACCTGCCCTGTGCCACTGCACTGACGGCAGGTATCATACTCGACACCCTCCGCTTGAACCATGCGAAACACCTTGACCTTCTTGGTGACCCCTTCGGCGATCTCAGCCAAGGTGAGCTGCACCTTGATTCTAAGGTTGGACCCTTTCATGCGACGCGGACCCCGAGGGCCACCGCCGCCAAATGCATCTCCAAAAGCACCGCCGAAAATGTCTCCGAACTGGCTGAAAATGTCATCCATGTTCATCCCGGCACCACCTCCACCAGCAGCACCGCCGACTCCTGCATGACCAAACCGGTCGTACTTCGCTCGCTTTTGCTGGTCACTCAATACCTCATAGGCCTCTGCTGCCTCCTTGAACTTGGATTCAGCACTGGCATCGTCCGGATTCTTGTCCGGGTGATGCTTGATGGCCAGCTTACGGTAGGCCTTTTTGATGTCGGAGTCTGAGGCGCCACGTTGGACACCCAGAATCTCATAAAAATCACGCTTCGCCATCGTTCAAATCAATTGCCCACAACCACCTTAGCGAACCTCAGCACAGAATCATGGAGCTTGTACCCAGGCTCCACCACATCCACCACCTTGCCTTTCAAGCTCGGCTCTGGCGCAGGAATCTGGGTAATGGCTTCGTGAAGGTCTGTATCGAACTCAGACCCTTTGGCCTCCATCCGACTCAACCCCCGTGCTTCGAGAATGCCTCTCATTTTTTGGCCAATCAGGAGGTATCCCTCCTTGAGCTGCTCAACATCCTGACCATCACCGGCGGCTTGCGCCCGCTCAAAATCATCCAAGACTGGCAACATGGCTTCCGTCAAATCACGCCCTGCGCTTCGGACAAGTTCGCCCCGCTCACGCATGGTTCTCTTCCGGAAATTATCGAATTCAGCGTAAAGCCTGAGGTACTTGTCTCGCCAAGCCTCCTCCTCTTCTTTGGCATCATCACCCTCTGAAGGCGACGCCTCTGTCTGTTCTTCGGTACTGGCTTCCGTTGCGGTCTCTTCCGCCTGACCCTTTGCGTCGTGCAAAGTCTCGTCCTCGTTCGTGGCGTGCATCATGGCATTGCGATTTGGAAGGGTAGAATCAATCCTTGTGCCATCTGCGGCCATGCGGACAACGTGACAGGCCTTGCGACCACCTGTCAGCCCCGCCTCTCAAATCCTGACAATCTTGTCACAATCGGGCAACGTGCTGGTCGATTTGAATGTGCAACTCCATGCCACGCAAATTCTTCGCGACTATGATGCCATTCTCATCCACCAAGAAGCTCATCGGAATGCTGCTTACACCATACAATGCGGCGGCCTCGCTGCTCCAACCCGCCAAATCGCTGCCGTGCCAATCCCAATCCAGTTGATCTTGCTTCACTGCCTTTTCCCAACTCTGTTGGTTGCGATCTAGGGAAACACTGGCCACCGTGAACCCTTCGGCATTTTTGAATTTGGCCTTCCGGTATTTCTTGAATGCGTTCACCACGTTGGGGTTCTCCCTGCGACAAGGTCCGCACCAACTCGCCCAGAAGTCCACAAGGACCAGCTGGCCTTTCAAATCACTCAACCGAACCTGCTCCCCATCCAAGCCTTGCAAGGTGAGTTCAGGCGCCAGATCGCCTACCGCTGTTCCGACCCGAGGGTCTTGAGCCGATGCAGAGACGTGAATGGCCAAACTCATGGTCAGGATCACACAAGAGCGAAGAAGAATAGAAGATGTCATTGTACGTACAATTTACGGATGGAACGCTCGGGACAACGGCCTCAGTCTGCGAGACGCTCAATTTGTGCGCCCAACGCCCTGAGACGGTGCTCGATGTATTGGTAACCCCTGTCAATTTGACCGATGTTGTGGATGGTGGATCGGCCTTCTGCAGACAGCGCCGCAATGAGGAGCGATACCCCCGCACGGATGTCCGGCGACGTCATGGTAACCCCGCGCAAAGGTGTCTTTCGATCAAGCCCGATGATGGTCGCACGGTGGGGGTCACAAAGGATGATCTGCGCGCCCATGTCGATGAGTTTATCGACGAAAAAGAGCCGGCTCTCAAACATTTTCTGGTGAACCAACACACTGCCGCGCGCCTGGGTAGCAGTGACCAGCAAGATGGACAACAAATCAGGTGTAAAACCGGGCCATGGCGCGTCAGACACGGTCAAGATTGAACCATCGATGAAAGTGTCGATTTCATAATGATCCTGGGCTGGAACGAACAAGTCGTTGCCCCTCCGCTCCACGCCAATGCCCATTCTTTGGAACACCCGGGGAATTTGACCCAAATCGTCCCAACTGACGTCCTTGATGGTCAACTCTCCCCGAGTCATGGCCGCCATGCCGATGAAACTGCCGATTTCAATCATGTCTGGCAGACAACGGTGCTCGCAACCGCCAAGATCTTCGACCCCTTCGATGGTCAGCAAATTGGACCCAACCCCTGAGATCTTGCCGCCCATGCGGTTGATCATCTTGCACAGTTGCTGGAGGTAAGGCTCGCACGCCGCGTTGTAAATCGTTGTCTTGCCCTTGGCCAAGGCTGCCGCCATCACAATGTTGGCCGTTCCTGTGACCGAGGCTTCATCAAGCAGCATATCGCAGCCTTTTAAGCCATCCTTTGCCTCCGCCCTAAAAAAGGTCTCACCGGCATCATAACGGAAAGTCGCGCCCAAGTTTTCGAAGCCAATAAAATGGGTGTCCATCCGACGACGTCCGATTTTATCTCCACCTGGTTTCGGAATGTACCCTTTCCCGAAACGGCCCAAAAGAGGCCCCATGACCATTACACTGCCCCGCAAGCCCCCCCCTTTTTGACGGAACTCTTCGCTCTCTAGGTACTCCAAATTGACATCGTCTGCCTGGAATCGGAATGACCCAGCATCCAATTTCTCGACCTTCACCCCCAGTGAGGACAGCAGGTCAATCAACCGATTGACATCCACGATGTCCGGCAAATTGGAGATGGTCACTGGCTCAGAAGTCAGCAACACAGCACAAACCACCTGAAGCGCCTCATTCTTGGCGCCTTGAGGTGTAATGGATCCATTGAGAGGATGTCCTCCCTCGATAACGAAAGTGCCCATGGTTTGGTCGGTGATTTGACCGACAAGTTGGGCATGACAAGGGGACGACCACAGGCCCGCCCTTGTTGTTTTCGACAAGACAACCGGGGGGCCGACAAATGGGCCAATCCGGAAGCGGGATTAGCGCTTCCTCTTCCCGCCTCGGTGCGTACGGAAGTTGTTGGATGTCTTGCGCTTGCTCTTCATGACTTCACTCGAAGAGACGAGTTCTGTTTCGGCAGGCACATCCAACTTCCCATCCGACATCTCGCGCAATTGTGCCCGAATGATGGGATCTTCGACCACCCCCTTGTTCCAGGTTAGGTATTGTCGCTTGAGCAAATTGGCGATCATCATGGACAGTGCCGCTCGCTCTTCTCCTTCAGGCATCTCGATGGCCTTGGCCACCAAGTCTTCGACAATTCTGCCGTAAAAAGAAGGGCGCTTCCCAATCTGGGTGTAAGACAAACGCTCGGGACCAGGGTCCTCTTCCGGCCGGGCCGGAGCAGGGAAAGGCGCATCGATGTCAAGCTGCCAATTGGACATGACGTGCAAATGACCCCAAAGCTTCTCTTCGTGGTCCACCATCTCTTTGGATCCGGGAACCAAGGTTCTCATCACACTCACGATGGCCAGTGCACACTTGCTGCGTTCATCACGGTCCTCGATCGTCACACAATGGGCGATCAATTCGTGAACCACCCTGCCGTATTCAGGGATGGAGATGTCGGGGCGTTGGCTGTTGTAAGTCAGACCTTCAGTGGCCGTGGCGGCTGGAGTCGTGGGCATGTCGCGATAGACTGGAAAATGAAATCGGCGTTCGCCGGATGCGCTCAGCGCTTCTTGAAGGTCTCTGACCTTGCGCCGAAGTTGACGAAGTACTCGCCACGTGCAAGATAGCGAAGGACGGCTTGTTCACCATTGCCTCGCAAGACAACCGTGCCAAATGCGTCGACAATCTCGAATTGCGTCCGCTTAGAGAACTCAATCTTTTGTTGTTTCTGGATGTAGTTGAACTCCACTGAAGGGACTTCTGCAGAGAATCGCGCCTCTCCCTTGACCTGAAGTGTCCCATCCGGGGCCAGGTGTGTCAGGCGCAAAATATTTTCACCGGGGATGGGCACCATCACCGCACTGTATTGCCTTTCTCCTGGGCCTCCTCGGCCATCTACGCGCACCACATCCACCCATTTACCCCACTTGAATTGCTGCAAGACAAAAGGCATTCTTCCGCGCTCCTCGGACGACGTCCACATGACATCCCCTGTCGAAGACACCTCAAAGTCCAAGAGCTCAAAACCTGGCGAAGGCTTGACGACTTCCGGGTTCAAAACCCGAGGCGCACAGCCTGGACGGTGCATCAGCCGAACGGAAAGCCCTTTGCCCAAGACCATTCCCTGCCTGCGCAAATCAATTTCGAAAGCATGGGAGTTGACTTCGTCTGCCGTCAATTGCCCGTTGACCCGGACTTCGTAGCAACAAAAACCGACACCATCTGGGTTGGTTTCATTCACAACGAGCAGGTTCTCCCCTTGGTACAGCCCACTGATCTCAACGGACTGCTGACCTTGAAGCGGAGCCCCTGTTGCCAACATCAAGGACAATGGGAGCAGCGCAAAAAAGGCGGAATTGAGGAGCTGAATCATGCGGTAAGACACACTTCGAATCTACAACACCACAGCCAAGCTCCGAAAGCGTTGCGCAACCTAGATTCCGTGGGTGCTAAGTTTGCCGCGTGACCCGGCAACGCATCCGAATTCTAATCCTCACTGGCCTCCTCTCTATTGGAGGCACATTGGTGCTTCAATTGATTTGGCTGCAGCAAGCCATTGATCTTGGGGAACGTGAGTTCAACGACCGGGTGTTTATCGCGCTCACCGAAGTGGTGGATGAAATCCAATCCATGCGCGGAGACAGTGCCTTGGTTCAACCTGTTCGCCAGCAGGCATCCAATTTTTTTGTCGCCAACCTCAACGACACCCTTCATCCTTTCCTGCTCGAGTCCCTGCTTCAAGAATCATTCGAGCGCGCAGCACTCAGTGTCGCATTCGACTACGCCATTTACGACTGTTTTAGCGACAGCATTGTATACGGCGGCAGGGTCGGAGGAAACCATCAAGAAGACATTCGACCCCCGAGATTCGAACAAGACGGCCATTACTTCGGCATACGTTTTCCCAACCGAAGAGCCGACATCCTGATGAGCTTGGACCGATGGATCTTGGCCAGTGCGCTCCAACTTTTGGTGCTGGGGACTTTCGTCTTTGCGATTGTTCTTGTTCTGCGACAAAAGCGCCTGTCTGAAATCCAAGAGGACTTCATCAACAACATGACCCACGAGTTCAAAACCCCCATTGCATCCATCGCTTCTGGGGCACAGTTGTTGTTGAGGGACGACGTGGGACAAGATCCCGAGTCGCGCAGCCGCTACCTCCATTTGATCCTGGCCGAAAACAGCAGAATGCAGCGTCAGGTCGAAAAAGTCATGGACACGGCGACGCTGGGTAAGGCGGCAAATCAAATCGCAAAAGCCCCCCTTTCCGCTGTGGATTGGGTTCAAGAGGGGACAGACGCCTTCCTCCCTCAAGTTCTTCAACTTCAGGGCCAACTCAACGTGCATTTGCCCGCGAATGCCCCCCCCAAAACGCCCAATCTTTCAGGGGACCGCACTCATTTAGACGGTGTGCTGAGCAACTTATTGGACAACGCCGTCCGATATCGGGGAGATGCGCCGCCGAACCTGGAGGTGACCCTCCAAATGAAACTTGGAAAGGAGCCGCAGTGGATTTTGACTGTCTCCGATTTGGGCATTGGCATTCCCCATGGACATGTGAAGCGCATCTTTGAGCGCTTTCATCGGGTCCCGACTGGAGACCGCCATGACGTCAAAGGCTTTGGCCTTGGCTTGCATTACGCCAAAACCATTGTGGAGGCACACGGAGGGCACATTCAATGCCAAAGCCAAGAAGGAGAAGGCGCCACATTCACCGTCCAGTTGCCTGCGCATGGCTGATTTACCCGCCCGCATCCTCCTTGTAGAAGACGACCCTTCTCTGGGGCTTCTGCTGCATGATTTGCTGCGGATTGCAGGCCACAAGGCCACCCTGATTCGAGATGGAAGAGAGGCGCTACCCGCTTACAATGCCGGACACTTCGACCTTGCCCTATTGGACGTTATGCTGCCTGGAAGAAATGGATTCGAACTGACCGAGGACTTGAGGAAAATCGAGCCCCATCTGCCCATTCTATTGTTGACCGCAAGGGACAGGGTTGAAGACCGTGTGCGCGGATTGCGCGCAGGTGCCGACGATTACGTCACCAAGCCTTTTCACAACGAGGAACTCCTTCTTCGCATTCAAGGCCTGCTGAAACGACGGAACCGTGATGAAGGCCCAGCCACACTTTCCTTGGGCCAACTCACCCTCGACACAGAGTCATACATGCTCACCTGGCCGGGGGGAAATCAACAGCTCACCCCCAAAGAAGGCAATGTGCTCAAATTGCTGATGCAACGCCCTGGCCGGACGACAGAGCGAGATTTGATCGCGCGAATGGTGTGGGGAGAGTCCGGATACTTCGTGGGGCGCAGCATGGACGTTTACATCGCTCGGCTCCGCAAAATCCTCAAGGCCGACCCCCATGTTCAATTGGACACCATTCATGGTGTGGGCTTTCGCATCGAGGCGGTCACGGACAATTGAGTCAGTCACAAAAAGTACCGAAGAAAGTCAACAGGTCGAGAATGTCTGCGACGCTCACCAAACCATCCGCATTGATGTCTTGCGCACAAGTGCCGTCATCAAACACACACGTGCCATCCTCGAAAAATGCCAGCGGGTTGAAATTCACCGCCGACGGGTAGGTGCAACCGGAAGCCCCTGTATCGGTGCATCCAGCATCCCCACCAGAGAAAGGGGAGTACGCATGGTTGTCCGGGTCTGAACACCCTGGACAAGCGGTCAACAATGCCCCAAAGCAGGACCGAACCTCCGCACCGTCCCAAATTTCTGGCGACGACAAATCGAAACTCCGCAACACGCCATCGGACATGCCATCCGCTTCAAAGCCAAAATCCCACAAGCCAGAGCCAATTTGGACATCCACATGCCACGTCCCGAAACCCCCGGGCGCCATGGGCAGAGGAGCACTGCCGCCCAAAACCAAGGTCACCGCTTGAGGAACAGAGGACCAAGCTGTGGGGTCCAGGCGAAAAGTGACTTGATATTGACAACTGCCATCATCTAATCCTGGGGAAGCGCAAGGGTTAAAATTCACGGCATTTGGATCCAAACATTGCCCCGCGTCTGGGTCTGTCTCTATGGCCACACCTAAGCAGGAGCAATCTTCTTGAATCTCATCACCTACAGTACAAGCATCCCCATCGTCGCAAGGGTCGCCCAGCCCGATGCAAGACACACTGACCACGGCCATTGGGTCATAATTGCATGCTGCGAAATCTGCACAACCCGTGTGCAAAGGCAAGTGGCCAGGCCGCACCTTTTTGGCCCGATAGGCAAAATGATTGGGCGGAAAATAAAGGGTCCCACGAAGCTCCCCGTCCGGCCCGAATTCCGAAACCAATCCGCCGTTGCTCTCATCCGAATAACCCGTCCCCCACCCAATGAGCGTTCCCCCATCCTCTAACCTTTGAATGCTGCCTTGACTGGAGGCAATGTTCGAATCGGGGTGGGGCCAAGACGCGACCAAGGTCACTGTACCCGCTTCAAAATCCAACGTGTATTCTGCCCCTCTGGCCAGCCCATTTGCCCCAGTTGTGCCATTGTCAAACAACAAGATTTGGTGATCACTGAGCATCTGCGCATCGTGCTGCTGGGTGAACACATCCGATGAACTGGCAAAAGTGAAATCGCTCTCTGGACCTCCCAAACGCCAGAGCACTTCCTGGGTTTCGTGGTCAATCATCACCACCATGTCCATGTTCCGAAGGTTCAGGAGAATGTCGCCATTCTCTTGGGTTTGGAAGCTGTTGTGATGGTAAGCATCAAGCAGTGGAAATGTCCAATTGCAGGAGGAGCACCAAGAAACGGGTATGTGTTCAGACGCCCGCCACAGCCACGTCAAATTTCCTGCGGCATCATGTTCCTCCAAGATGCAGTCTTTGACAACGCGGTTGGGGTCCGCTGGATCAGGGACACTGTCGGTCACCATGACTTCCACATTCTCAAAGCCCATCAGCAATACGGTTCCATCCTCTCGGATTTCCAGATCATGGAAGTCCAACTGCCCCTCTTGAATCTGCAGGGTTTCGATGTTCACCAAACCGCTGTCCAAGACCTCCCACCCTGTTGTTTCCGCGCTCAGTTGATTGTACCAAGTCAACTGTCCAGAAGGCTGCAGTTCAAAATTCCAGGCCCTGTAAGGCGCGAGTTCATTGTAAGCCACCTCACCCGAAGAACCGACGATGACCGGATAGGACAAATTGCCGCTAAAACGCGGTGACGTCAAAATCCACCCTGGCGCAAACTCCTGGTTGGGTTCCATGACAATCTCCAGTTCAATGCCCACCCCCTCTTGGCCCATCATTTGGCTGACCGCGCAGAGGCAAATGGCCAAAAAGAAGGCCCTTGAGAAGAGTGTCAATGCCTTAAACCTGCACAAAATTCGAGCAGAGCAAGAATTCGCACAGCCATTCATGCGACCTTGAGCATCCCATGGTCCTTTCTTCTTTTCGTCCATACGACCCCGCTCTAGGCTCATTTCGTAGTAAAAATAATCATTTTTATCTATTATTAATGCGGATTCAACTAAAATGTTCCGCAGCCAAGCATCACCTTCTCCCGGCCATACTTGCGGTTTGCTTTCTTGGGGTAAACGACCATTCTGCCCAGGCGCAAGTTCAATTGAATTCAGGAGATCGTTTTGACCTCATCAACGTCGGCCTTGGAATGAGCACCCGCGGACTGCCCATTTATGCTGGAATAGAACAGTCCATCGACGACCACATTTCTGCAGGACTCATGGCCTCCTTCCAGTCCTACGGAGAAAATTCAGTTTCTGGAAGTTGGACACACCAATACTTTGGAATTGGACTTCAAGGCCATTACCACTTCATCGAATTGGCCCCTCCACCGTTTGATTTTTATGCCGGATTGACACTGGGTTGGTTCGGGCACAAATACCGTTGGGCAGACACCGGTCCTTCGCCCGGGACATATACGGGCCTTGCCATGGGCGGCATGCAATTGGCTGGACATTTGGGGGGACGATACACCTATAAGGATTGGACGATGATGGCACAGCTGTCTGGTGGATCCTTGGTCAGCGGCTTTTTGGTTGGCCTCAGCTTCCCCCTGAAATGACCCGCCGTCTCAAAGCACACTGGCTGACCCTGGGTCTGGTTCCTTTTATGCTGTCCGCTCAAGGGGTCCCTGCGCAGCCCCCTGCCGTTGAGGCCGGAACACAATTGATCTTGCACACAGGGATCCACGACCCGACTGGTGATTTGGCTCTCCGTTTTGGCGCCGCCAACACCGTGGGCATGGGGGTGCGTCGAACCACGGCCAGCGGCTGGCGTTTCGGCTTTCACTATCGCTTCCAAACTGGTTCAGATGTTCGCGAGCCCGGGCTGCTGCAAAACCTACGGGACCCCAATGGTCACGTCATCGACAACGAAGGCCGCATTGCATTGTTGACCCCTCAGCAACGCGGCACCTTATTTTTTGGAACCCTTGGAAGGAAATGGAGTTTGGGCTGGGGAAATCCAGAGACAGGCTTGATCGCTGAATTGGGCGCCGGATTTTGGGAACACAAAATTCATTTCCAGAACCGCGGCAACCGAGTTACCCAACTTGACGCCCCTCATGTTGAAGGATATGACCGCCTCAGTGGCGGCACTGTATTGGTCCCGAGGCTGGGCATCGAGTACCACTCGTCCAGCGGCCAGGTCCGATTTCATGCAGGAGTGGAGGGATTAATTGGAAGACTACAGCCTTCACGCGAATGGAACACAGACACCCAAACCAGCGACACCGACACAAGAAATGACGCAGCTTGGGGACTGTTCGCTGGTTGGATTTTGCGGCTAAAGGCCCGCACCACATCCATCGATTATTACCATTGACCATGCGTTGGGTGCACGCCTTGACCATATTGCTGATGCAGCTCGGAATGGCCTTTGCGTCCGCGATGGGGCATTCCAAAGCCCGAAAGGCCTGGCGGGGACGGAAAGGATGGGAAGAACGCCTTTTATCTGCCTCAACACAGGCCAAACAAAATGGGAAAACTGGCCGTTGGGTGCATGTTCATTGCGCCTCACTCGGCGAGTATGAACAAGCCGCCCCTGTTATAAATAAGATGCGGGAGGTGGCCCCGGACCGGCCAATTCTGCTCACCTTCTTTTCTCCTTCAGGCAAAAGTGCTGTGGCGCATACAGCGGCAGACCACGTGGACTATCTGCCTTGGGACACAGCGAGAGCCATGCAACGCTTTCAGTCGGTCATTCAACCTTCAGACACCATTCTGGTGAAGTATGAATTGTGGCCTGAACTGATCTCCTCGGCGGCGTCCGCGGGGTCCAACGTCCACCTGATCGCGGCACGTTTTGACCATGGCCGACACCCTGCAAACCACAAAGGCTTCTGGATCCGAAAACACCTTCGGCTCCTGGCGACCATTCAGGTTCAAGATGCCGCCTCGGCCGCGGTGCTCAGCGAGTACAACCTCACAGCTACCGTGACTGGGGACCCCCGCATCGACCGGGTTTTGGAAACCGCAAATCAAACACCACCAACAGACATCAAACTGAAGCTGGATGCTTTGGCGCAGTGGAAAGGAGAACGCCAAATGGTGATCGTCGGCAGTGCCTGGGCACCCGAATGGAACGCCTTGCTTCCTTTGTTTGAAGGCGGCCAGAATCCAAATTGGTGCATTCTCACTGCCCCTCACGAAGTCAAGGGGGGCCACATTGAGGAATGGGCTCGGCAATCATCCTTCCCCCAGACCAGCAAGTGCGAGATAGAAATCCCCCCCCCATCCTCTGGCCTTATTTTGGATGAAGTGGGGATCCTCAAATTCGCATATCGTCTCGGCGACCTTGCTGTGGTTGGCGGAGGCTGGGGCGCAGGGGTGCACAATACACTTGAACCCGCTGTATTTGGATTGCCATTGGCTGTCGGACCCAAAGTAGAGGGGTTCAGAGAAATTCAAGCACTCCGCAATGCCAAGGCACTCCAAGTGTGCGAAGACGCGAACCAACTGGCCTCAGTGGTCTCAGAATGGATGAGCGCGTCCGGAGCCAATCTGCGGCTCAACGCAAGCCAGTCCGGTCAAAAATGGGTGGAAAACAACCGAGGTGCCGCGGACCGAATCGTTCAAGAAGTCACTTCGCACGGCAGTTGACATCCCCTCCAAGACTAAAAAAGGGCCTCCAATCGGAGGCCCTTCTAACTTGAGCGAGAAACGAGACTCGAACTCGCGACCCCAACCTTGGCAAGGTTGTGCTCTACCAACTGAGCTATTCTCGCTTGGGTCGGCAAATTTACACCAAATCAACTTCCATCCAACCCCTCAGGAAACAAATCCGCGGGAAAAGAGACATATGTCATCCGCCCTCTTGTGATTAATTCCCCATATTGTAAAACCAAGACTGCCTGCCACCTTACTTAACCAAACATGCGGATTTTACCCCTCCTCGTTGCCCTCTTTTGTGGCTCCCTTTTTTCTTCTGGACAAGAAAAAACACCAGAAGCCCCTTCACAGCGAGAATGTGCTGCCCACGAAAAGCACGTGCAAATGATGGGCCTAGACGCCGCGTATGCCAAGCACCACAATGACCTGGAAGCCCACACGGCGCTCTTTGTGGAATCCAGACAAACTGCACGAGCCAATGGCGCACAGCTGCAGCCTGTAGTGGTCACCATCCCCGTGGTATTTCACGTGGTTTATGCCAACGAGACCGAAAACATCAGCGACGAGCAGCTCCTCGAGCAGCTCCAAGTTTTGAACGATGACTTTCGTCGCACCAACCCAGACCAAGATGACATTTGGCCGCAAGCAGCCGACACCGAAATCGAATTTTGCTTGGCCACACGAGACCCCAATGGCGCCCCCTCGGATGGCATCCTTAGGGTCCCCACCACTTCTGGAAGTTTTGGAACATCAGACAATGTGAAGTTCACGAGTGCCGGCGGATCTGACGCCTGGCCGACAGCCGACTACATGAACTTCTGGGTGTGCAACTTGGGTGGAGGCCTGCTCGGATACGCCCAATTCCCTGGGGGGAATCCAGCAACAGACGGCATTGTTTGTGGTTATCAATTTGTCGGCATCGACGGACCGGGTTCGGGAGCATACAATTTGGGACGCACAGCGACCCACGAGGTTGGACACTGGCTCAATCTTCGTCACATATGGGGAGATGGCGCTTGTGGCGCGGATGACTTTGTGGCGGACACCCCAGAATCAGATGGCGCCAATTTCGGATGTGCACTTGGCCACATCAGCTGCAGCACAGAAGACATGGTTCAGAACTACATGGACTATTCCGATGATGGATGCATGAACGTATTCAGTCTAGGGCAAGCCGACCGGATGCAAGCCTTGCTGGCGCCCGGCGGAACTCGCGCGAGCTTGCTCTCCTCCAATGGCTGCCTTCCCGCAGTTCCTGACTTCGACCTCGACGCCGCCATCATTGGCATCGACTCCCCCTCGGGCTTTTCCTGCGCAACGGAGGTCACTCCGAGCCTGACCCTTTTTAATTATGGAGGAGATACGCTGACCAACGCCACCCTGACTTATGTGCTGGACGATGGCCTCGACATGACCTACAGCTGGACAGGCAGCCTTGCTTTTGGTGAGTCCGTAGGCGTTGTCCTGCCCAATCTCACGCCAGGTGACGGCGCCCACACCTTTTCTGTTTCGGTCTCTGCCCCCAATGGCGGTGTGGATGGAAACTCAACCAATGATTCCGCCACCAGTGCGTTCAGTTTGGACGCCCAGGGGGTGGACGTGGTGATGACCCTCAACCTGGACAACTACCCCGGTGAAACCACTTGGGACTTGGTCAATGCCGATGGCGACATCGTTTGGAGCGGCGGGCCATATGGAGGGGCAGGCAGCACGCAAGTCGAAACCTCATGTGTCGGCGACGGATGCTACACCCTCACAGTCTACGACAGCTTTGGAGATGGCATGTGCTGCGCCTATGGCACCGGTAGCTACGAATTTTCTCAAGACGGCGCAGTCTTGGCTTCCGGCGGCGATTTCACGAACAGCGCATCCAGCGAAGTCTGTGTGGGTGACATTGTACTCGGATGCACCGATTCCGGCGCTTGCAATTACAACCCCGATGCGGTCGCCGATGATGGAAGCTGCGACTTCAGTTGTTTTGGCTGCTTGGACGACACCTTCTGCAACTACAATCCCGACGCCACTGTGGATGACGGGTCCTGTGCAAACGAAGACATATGCGGCATATGCGCGGGCAATGGCTCCAGCTGCACAGGGTGCACAGACAGTACAGCTTGCAACTACAATCCCGACGCCACGTTCGATGACGGGTCTTGCTTTTTCGCCCCTGTTGGCGGCATTTGCGATTGCTCATCCGAAATCAGCATCACGGAAACCCTCGGAGGAGGCGCTGCGGGAACCCCCGCCACCTTCACCGGAACCGGAGAGGTCAGCGCCTTGGACATTGTGCTCGATTACACCACGAGCGCTAGCAGTTGGGCTGCGGACATGTTGGTGGTGGTCACCTCACCCAATGGAGATTGCATCGAATTCGGTGGCTTTTCGGCAACCGTGAGCGCCGGCTGTACAGACTTGGGCAACTACACCTTGTGGCCAGAGGTCTGGACCGAAGGGACGGACGGAACGTATACCGCCTCCCTCGACTTGTCTGCTGCGGGACTCACTGGAGCTGGCGAATGGAGCGTTCAGTTGGTCAATGGATATGCCAGCAGTGGCGCCGTGACTTACGTCGCGGACATCACCATTCAAGACGTCTGCATCGGAGGAGTGATCGATGGTTGTACTGACCCTGCAGCATGCAACTACAATCCGGATGCCTCTACAGATGACGGCTCATGCGCGGACAATGACCTTTGCGGAGTCTGCGCTGGAGACAACAGCACTTGCGGCGGATGCACCGACAGCACGGCATGCAACTATGACCCCAGTGTGATCATTGACGATGGGTCTTGCTTGACCCTAGACCAGTGCGGCGAATGTGGAGGCGACGACAGCTCTTGCGGAGGTTGCACAGACAGCACAGCATGCAACTTTGACCCTTCAGCAATTTTGGACGATGGCACTTGCCTCGCCGATGGCCTGCCCTTTCTTTTGACCATCGTCCTCGACAACTATCCACAAGAGGTCACTTGGGCCTTGACCGACAGCCTGGGCGCAACGGTGAATTCCGGAGGGCCCTACACCTCAGGTGAATCTGTGATTACAGAAAGTTTTTGTGCGGGGGATGGGTGCTACACCTTCTCCATTTTTGACAGCTTTGGAGATGGCATATGCTGCAACTTTGGATTGGGAGATTACGCCCTGACTGTGGATGGCATCATCGTGGCCTCTGGCGGCGAATACGGCGACGTGGAATCCACCTCATTCTGCGTGGGCACCGGGTTTGGTTGCACCGATGCAACGGCCTGCAACTATGATGAAGATGCGGTCAACGAAAGTGGTGGGTGTGACTTCAGCTGTTATGGCTGCACCGACCCCCTGAGCTGCAACTACGATGACAGTGCCACCATTGACGACGGCTCCTGCATCGTCGATGGCGTGCCCGTCACCATTTCCATCGTCACAGACATTTACCCCGGAGAAATCACGTGGACCTTTTCTGACTCGAGTGGAACTGTCATCGCTGCAGGTGGTCCATACAACAGCTCTGGATCCACAGAAGAAGCGTTCTTCTGCGTGGCAGAGGGCTGCTACACCTTCACAATTTTGGACAGCTTTGGAGACGGCATCTATGCCCCTGGTGGGTACACCGTTTTGGTGGACGGTGTGGTGATTGCTTCGGGAGGGGATTATGGCGACGTCGAGTCGGTGACCTTCTGCACAGACAACTTGGACTTCGGCTGCACAGATCCCGATGCCTGCAACTACGATGACCAAGCTGGAATTGACAACGGCAGTTGCGAATACGGTTGTCTCGGCTGCACATTGGCAGCCGCCTGCAATTACGACCCCGAAGCCACCGTGGACGACGGCACATGCTTGTTCGATGACGAATGCGGCGTTTGTGGGGGCGACGGAACCTCGTGTGACGGCTGTACCGATCCTGAAGCCTGCAATTACAACCCCTCTGCTGCGGAGGATGATGGCTCATGCACCTACGCCGCAACTGGACTCGACTGCAATGGCGACTGCCTCAACGATGCCGACAACGATGGCATCTGTGACGAAGACGAAGTTGCAGTGAGCAGCTTTGTCCAGCTGGGCTACGATGTGGTGGGTCAAAACACAGTAAACGGCATGACCACGTACAGGGTCTGGGCCGAATTCTCTGACCTGACAGAGCAACTCGTGGCCATTTACGGTTTTGACAGCATTCCCATGTCTGTAGAAAGCTCAACGGGCTTCTACCAGAATCCCCTTGGAGGAGCATTGGCGTCCAATTACAACCCCGCCTTGCTGCCTGTTGACCCCTTGATTGAATTCGACAGTTGGCTAACCGTGGGTGGACAAGACAATTCCGCCGACGTCAACACCATTGGATTGGACTTCGGTGCCTTCGAAGGATCTGGTGGCGCAGTTTTGGCAAACGACGTGAATGGGGGATCGGTGTTCATTTACCCCGATCTCGAGCCCACAGCCTTTCCAAATGCCAACGGTCAAGTTCTGATTGCCCAGCTCACCACCGATGGCGAAGTGAGCCTCACAGTCAACCTTCAAACCCGCACCTCTGATGGCGAGAATCCTCAAATCCTGCAGGAGAGCATCACCTTCCAAGAGGTGTCCGTTTGCTTTGGAGACCTCAATTTTGACGGCATCATCGGCATTGGCGACTTGCTCATGATGCTCGGTGAGTTCGGATGTGCCGAAAATTGCAGCCATGACCTCAACGACGACGGTGGTGTCACCACGTCCGACATGCTCATTATGCTGTCTCTCTTCGGCACGGACTGCCCAGAATGAAGCGACTGCTCACCTTTGTGGCCGCCACGTGGGCCATCACATCGCTCACCGCTCAGGTTCCCCAAGGAGGGGCGCCTTGGCAATGGGGCGTGGCCAACGTAGAATTCAATGTTCCTGTGGTCAGCACCTCCGATTTGGACCTTTTGGCGTTGGCAGCAGAGGACGCCGTGACCGACCAATACAAAGAAGCGCCATGGCGCTTTGGCGTAGAGCGTCTGGCGGATTTCGGACTGGCGAATTCCGGACTCTGGGAGCACAGCAAAGACCGCTGGATCTGGCGCTTGGGTGTTCATTGTCCTGGGGCCACTGGCATTGGTTTGACCCTGGACACATTTGACCTTCCGGAAGGCGCAGCACTTTACGTTTGGGATGCAGAAAGGACACGGTTTCTTGGAAGTTTCACCCAAGCCAATGAGAAACCTTGGGGGACGTTACCCTTGGGCCTTCTGGATGCCGACCACATTGTCATCGAGTACCAAGAACCCGACGCCGTCCATGGTCAAGGCGAAGTGCACATTAGCCAAATTGTGCACGGATATCGGAGCCTTCTTCTTCATCCCGAAAATCCCAACAGCCCTTCGAGCATGGGGCCGTTTGGAAATTCGGGAGCCTGCAACATCAACGTCAATTGCCCTGCAGGAGACGACTGGCAAGTGGCCAAGAAATCCGTTGCCTTGATCACCAACGGCGGCTATGCGGCCTGCACCGGGGCCTTGGTCAACAACACGGCTCAGGATGGGACGCCTTTCTTCCTGACCGCCAACCACTGTTTGGGCAACCCCAACAGCTGGGTATACTACTTCAACCACGAAAGCAGCAGCTGTTCTGGCTCCTCGGGCCCCACAAACCAGAGCATCTCTGGAGGCACGCTCCTGGTCAACAGCGGGAGCAGTGATGTGGCCCTGATTGAACTCAGCGCCACACCACCCTCGAGTTACGATGTTGAGTATGCTGGATGGGACGCCTCGGGCAGCGCCCCCTCCTCCGCTGTTGGCATCCACCACCCCAGCGGAGATGTCAAAAAAATCTGCTTCGAAAACAATGCGCCTTACACCTCGACAGCAGGTGGGGCTCAGGTGTGGTGGATCAGTCAATGGGAATTGGGCGTCACGGAGCCGGGCTCCTCGGGCTCGCCACTCTTTGATCAAAACCAGCGGATCATCGGCCAACTGTATGGCGGGGCCGCCGCCTGCAATGGCAACGTCAACAACGGAACCTATGACTTTTATGGGCGCATGGATGTGTCGTGGGGTGTGGGGGTGTCGACGCATCTTGACCCGCTGAATACGGGCCAAACGGTCTTGGACAGTTATCCCACCAACGCGGTCGCCATCACCGGATGCACCCTGCCTTCGGCCTGCAACTTCGACCCCGAAGCGCAAGAAGACGACGGCTCTTGCCTGATCGATGACGACTGCGGCGTCTGCGGCGGGAACAGCACCAGCTGTGCCGGATGCACCGACAACACCGCTTGCAACTACGATGCGTCGGCCACCATCGACGACAGCACTTGCATTTACCCACCTACAGGCCAGACATGCGACTGCGATGCCGAAGGCAACCTCGAGGCCACCTTGTCCGCCAATGCAGCCTCTGTGTTCTTCAATTTTGAAGCGGCGGGCATTCCAGAAACGCTGGACATCACCCTCAATTGGACCAACGCTGGCGGAGACAGCAACTGGGCCAGTGATCTGACCCTCGCGCTCGTCTCACCCTCCGGAGATTGTGCAGCATTGGGTGGGTTTAACTCTAGTCCAGCCGGTTGCACCAGCATAGGCGACTACAACCTGTGGCCAGCCTCTTGGCAATCCTCGTCATCTGGCACGTACTCCGCCTCTGTCGACTTGTTGGGCAATGGCCTCTCCGGTGAAGGCACGTGGTCGGTGTTTTTGTTCAACGGTTTTGCCTCCTCATCAGGTGCACAATTCGATGCCACCTGGTCCATTTCTGGACTGTGCAATGGCGGTGGACCCGAGGAGCCCAACGACTGCCCACCAGACCTGGACGGAGACGGCAACATTACCGTTTCGGACGCCCTTCTGCTTCTGGGGGACTTCGGCTGCTTGTCCAATTGCACGGCCGACCTCAACGACGACGGCCAAGTCACCACCTCCGACATGCTCGTCTTCCTCGCCGCCTTCGGCTCGCTCTGCGACTAAACCGCTACGTAGCGGTTCCTTTAACACGTCGGGTTGGATAATCGCAAAAAAAAACCACAGGTCAAGAGGGGGATTGGGAGATTTTCGCTGGATGCAATCTTCTTCATTTGCCCTCTCATTTTTTCTTGTGTTTTTCAACGCGGTCGTTTTTGGTCAGACTTGTCCTGAACTGCTCGGCACTCAATTGGAAGGCGATGGCGGATTCGGCCGATCCATCGCGGTGAGCGGGGATGGAATGAAAATCATTACCGGAAGGCCTCAGTCCTCTAACCCTGGAACGTGGTCAGGTGGAGCGACTGTTTTTGAATTTGACAATGGCGATTGGGAACCCCTTTACGGTTCTTTTGGATACCATGACAATGGCTCGAGATATGGATTCGATGTCGACATCAATGGAGATGGGTCTCGGGTCATTCTGGGTGGGCCGCGAGATCCGATGCCCCCACCCAATGGGACTGGAATAGGGGGCGCAAGAGTCTACCAACTCAATGGTTCTTCCTACTACCCCTTGGGCGATTATTTAACGGGAAACACGGAGTCGGGTTGGTTTGGCCATTCTGTTTCAATGAACAATACAGGCGACATCATCGCTGTCGGCCAACCTGGTTCTGGTGCGCAAATTGGAGAGACCTCTGCCTACCAATGGGATGGAGTCAATTGGAACCAAATCGGTCAATCCATCACAGGGGAAATTGAAGACGACTTGAGCGGGTATCATGTTTGCCTCGACAGTTCAGGAACAACCCTTGCCATCGCTGAGCCCAAATTCACTTCTACCAATGGCAACGATGGCCGCGTCAGAATTTTCATTCTTGAGGACGATTTTTGGGTGCTCCAAGGAGAGATTACTTCTGCGACTGAATTTATCTATCCCTCTCTGCAGGAAGAGGAGACGGTTCAAATGCAGCTCAGTGCAGACGGACAACATCTGGTCTTGGGGAGTCCCTACTACACTGAAGTCCCTGATTTGGAATACGAGGGAAAGGTTCAACTGTTCTCCCTTGAAAATGGCAGTTGGGCAGAGGATGCGGCCATCCTCGGATTTGGCAATCTACTGGGCGCGGCAGTCACAATCAATGCCACCGGAAGCATCATCACAGCTGCTGATGAATCTTACATCTACACCTTCCAGAAGGTGGCGGGCACTTGGACGAAAATGGGCAATTCAATCGTCTCCAATGGGGAGAATATGGGGCTTTTCGATGCGGCTATGGACGCCTCCGGTTCCATTTTCGCCAAATCAAATGAGCTCAATAACTCCAGCCCAATCTCAGTTTATCAATGGCCCTGCGACTACTTCCCGAGCTGTTCTGTTATCGGGTCTTGCAACTACAACAACCTTGCCACCGAACTGGATGGGTCGTGCGACCTCAGCTGCCTCGGATGTGATGACCCAATGGCTTGCAATTATGACCCAACTGTCGAGGAGACATCATTTGGGCCTACCGTCGTTCTCGATTTTGACAACTGTAGTGCCCCCTTTGATTGGCCCAATGCTTCGGCCTCGGACGTTTTGTGCCCAGACAATTGGCTCGGAAATTATCCTGTAGATATTGGTGGTGGATTTTTAATTGTGGGTTATGGTCCGTGTGTCATGACGAGCTCTCCCAATGTCCTGAAAACAGCGAATAGGACTTTTTCCTTTCCATACCCAGTAACCGACCTGTCTTTTACTTATTGGACTCAAAACTCTTCTGGTTTCGGAGCCACCACCAACGGCATTGAGGTCACAATCAATACAGAACAGGATCAAATCACGTATTCGAGTCTGGAGACTCCATGGCTGTTTAACGTGCCAAATCAGTGTCCAGGAAACACATTTTCTGTTCCCGATATTGGTGTCGTATCCATGCAAATCTCCGGTTTGGGCGAAGGCAACAACTACTCAGCCTTATATCTCGACGACATCACATTCACTTATGGAACAGGTTGCCAATACAATGAGTGCGCTGACCCCTTGGCTTGCAACTTCGGCAACGAGTGCAATGGCTTGCCATGTGACTACCTCAGTTGCGTGGGTTGCACAGACAGTTTCGCGTGCAACTACAACGAATCGGCCACAACTGAAAATGGCTCCTGTGAATACACGACTTGCGCCGGTTGCACGGAGCCAACGGCATGCAACTATGACGAGACGGCCGCCCTTGACAATGGGTCCTGTGAATACTTGACTTGCGCGGGCTGCACAGCACAACTGGCCTGCAACTTTGACCCATCGGCCACCATTGACAATGGGTCCTGTGAATACTCGACTTGCGCGGGCTGCACAGCACAACTGGCCTGCAACTTTGACCCATCGGCCACCATTGACGATGGAAGTTGCCTTTTTCCAGATGGCTGTACCGATGAGAGTGCCTGCAATTACAGCATCTCGGCATTGTGCAATGACGGTTCCTGCGAGTTTGTCAGTTGCTCTGGCTGTACGAACCCCAGTGCCTGTAATTTTGATCCAGACGCCACCATTGAAGATGCGTCATGTGAATTCGAAAGCTGCACTGGATGCACTGATTCCGATGCATGCAATTTTGAGCAAAACGCAACGACTGACGACGAATCCTGTGTCTACACATCGGACCTTCCTACCGACATCTCAATCCTTGAAAGCACCTTAAGTGCTGTCTATGACCCGAACTTTACTTACCAATGGGGCGAGTGCCTGCCCGGCGGATGGGCCATCATTCCAGGAGAACTGCTCTCAGACTATTCTCCATCATCTGACGGCAGTTACGCAGTTGAAATTGCATTCGCTGAATTTGGAGGTTGTCTGGTTTTGACAGCGTGCACGTCTGTTTCGATTAGCCATGTCGCTCCACCCAAGGAATCAACCAGCTGGAAAGTTTGGCCCACCCCGACTGCGGGAGTTTTATGGATCGAGTCACCAAAAAAAGCAGCTGGCTATGGGTTGACAATCCGCAATCAACTCGGACAAATTGTCCTTGCTCAACAAAACCTAGTTGGTGCCCTGAATGCAGTAAGGTTGGACCTGCCCAACGGCCTCTACCATCTGCACATTCATTCTGAAGGCACTCCTGTCCATTCTCAAACCGTTGTACTCGAGCGATGACAACTGCCCATTCAGGTTCAGTTTCTATTTACAAGGGTGAAACCTCCACCCTTGAGAGCTTTTCATTTGTACCCGGAGCGGGACTTGAACCCGCACGGCCCGTTCGGGCCAACGGATTTTAAGTCCGTCGTGTCTACCAATTCCACCATCCGGGCGGGAGCGCGAAGTTCGAAAAGGAAGACGAAACAGAGAAGAGAAAACTTGAATTGATCAAAAAGGTCAGTCCAAGTGGTCTGAGACCCATCGAACTCCAGTCCAAATCATCTCCGCATAAAAACCATTGGTTTCGTATTGCCGCGCAATGGTCAACCAATTTCCGTCGGTGTCTTGCAAGTAAACCTGCTGGTCATCCATATCGGGCTGCTTTTCAACAGCCAACTTGACCGTTTGTCCGGGGTATTCGCCTTCCGGAACCGTCACGTAGAGGTACGGAAAAGAGAAGTCCTCTGCGATGTACAAATCGTATCCCAACGGCAAAATTTCGAGTGTATCGGGATCGAAGTGAAGGACGCTGGGCGTGTCGGCCTCCACTTCAAAAGGGAGTCCATAAACCGCCAGCACAGCAATCACATCGGCAGCACCAACTTGTCCGTCACCATTGGCGTCGGGGTTAAAGGCTTGGGCTTGAGTCGGTGCGGAAAAAAGCCAAATGCCCAAGGCAAAGAGGGCACGTAAAGACAGACGGGAAAAGCAGCGCATGATGGTTCTGGCTATAATTTACGAAATTCCAACATCATATTATACTGTTTGAGCGAAAAACTCAACACAACGCTTCATCCCACGAAAATGGAAGCCCTTTCGCACAGAGTATCTTTACGGCCAACCGCATGAGCAACGACAAGGCCCCCCTACACATGGTGGATGTTCTTGGGCAATACGCCCACATCCAAGACGACATTGACAAAGCGGTCCTCGATGTCGTGAAGTCCGGACAATACATCAATGGTCCCGCGGTACGAGACTTCGCACAAGAACTGGCCCAATGGCTGGGGCACAGCGAATCTCAACCGGTTCACGTCATCCCATGTGCCAATGGGACGGATGCCCTGCAAGCTGCCTTGATGGCGCTGGACTTGAAGCCCGGAGATGAAATCATTACCCCGTCGTTCACCTTTATCTCGACCGTCGAAGTCATCCACCTGCTCAGGTTAAAGCCGGTCATGGTTGATGTGGACCCCTGCAGTTTTACACTCGATCCAGGGGCAGTCGCCAAAGCCATTACGGACCGAACAAAAGCCATTATGCCGGTCCACCTGTATGGACAATGTGCCGACATGACAGCTTTGATGACCCTGGCCAAAACACATGATTTGGCCATTGTAGAAGACACCGCTCAGGCCATTGGTTCAGGTTGGTCCTTGGGCGAGAACCATTGGGGCGCGGCCGGCACCATGGGCGACATTGGCACCACCAGCTTCTTCCCCTCCAAGAACCTGGGGGCATATGGAGATGGCGGCGCTTGCTTTACGCGAGATGCCGCACTGGCGCAAAAGCTCAAGATGATCTGCAACCACGGTTCTCAGAAACGGTATTCCCACGAGATCATTGGGATGAACAGTCGACTCGACAGCATTCAAGCCGCCATTCTTCGGGTCAAACTGCCGCACCTCTCCAACTACAACGCGGCTCGAACTGCAGCGGCAGACAAATACGACGCCCTCCTGGGCGAGCACCCGATGATCACGGTGCCTTATCGTCATCCTCGATCCAAGCACGTTTTTCATCAATACACGCTCAAACTCAACAACAGAGGAGAGGGTCCGGGGCTCCGCGATCATCTGGCCCAACACTTGACTGCCCGCGGGATTCCGCACGGGGTATACTACCCTAAGCCCATCCACAAACAGGCCGCCTTTGCAGATGTGGTCTCGGAATCCATCGTTCTTCCACACACCGAGGACCTGACGCAACGCGTCATCAGTCTCCCCATGCACACCGAGCTCACCGAAGCGCAACAGGAGCGCGTGGCGCAGCACATCCAAGAAGGGCTGAATTCGTACCTTTAGGCCATCAAGTTTATCTCCCTATTTTCATGAAAATCGCTGTTGTGGGCACCGGTTACGTTGGCCTGGTTACCGGAACCTGTTTTGCAGAAACTGGAAACCAAGTTGTCTGCGTCGACATTGACGCCAAAAAAGTGGAGAAGATGCGGAACGGAGAAGTTCCCATTTACGAGCCACACCTCGATGTTTTGTTTGAGCGCAACATCGCGGCTGGCCGTCTCCATTTCACAACCGATTTGGCAGAAGCCATTGAGCCTGCAGAGATCATTTTTCTTGCTTTGCCAACACCACCGGGCGAAGACGGAAGTGCCGACCTGAGTTATGTCTTGGGCGTAGCAGATCAACTCGGGAAAATGATGACCGAATACAAGGTCATCGTGGACAAGAGCACAGTTCCAGTGGGCACAGCAGAAAAAGTCACTGCGGCCATTGCAGCCCATGCCTCCGTTGACTTTGACGTGGTGTCCAACCCTGAATTTTTGAGGGAAGGCTATGCGGTAGACGATTTCCTCAAACCCGATCGCGTCGTGATTGGGGTTGGCAGTGACCGTGCAGAAGAAGTCATGAGGCGCCTGTACACGCCCTTTGTACGCCAGGGCAATCCCCTGATTGTAATGGATGAGCGGAGCGCTGAACTCACCAAGTATGCCGCCAATGCTTTCCTGGCGACCAAAATCACGTTCATGAACGAGATCGCGAACTTCTGCGAGAAAGTTGGGGCAGACGTGGACAAAGTGCGCCGGGGCATGGGCACCGACACCCGAATTGGACCTCGGTTCTTGTTTCCAGGCATTGGCTACGGCGGAAGTTGCTTCCCCAAAGACGTCCAAGCCCTTCACCGCAGTGGACGGGAGGCTGGACACGAGTTCGAGATACTCACCAGTGTCATGGAGGTGAACGAAGCGCAGAAAACGGTGCTGTTCGACCCCATTCACAAACGCTTCAACGGCGACCTCAAAGGGGTTCGCATCGGCCTCTGGGGCTTAGCTTTCAAGCCAGAAACCGACGACATTCGGGAAGCGCCAGCGCTTTACATGATTGAAAAATTGCTCGAAGCAGGGGCCTCGGTGTGTGCATTTGACCCGGAAGGGATGAAAAATGTCCAACAGCGCCTTGGCGATCGCATTGACTTCGCCGACAACCAATACCGCGCCATTGAAGGTGCGGATGCGCTGTTGATTTGCACGGAGTGGCAAGTGTTCAGAACACCAGATTTTGAGCAGATGAAACAGGCCCTGAACAACCCCATCATTTTCGATGGCCGCAACCTGTACGACGTGGAAGACATGCGGACAAGTGGTTGGGAATACACCTCCATCGGGCGAAAGTCCACCTCCAACTCATGAAGCGTGTTCTGATCACCGGTGCAGCGGGTTTTCTCGGGTCCCACCTTTGTGACCGCTTTATTGCGGAAGGCCACCATGTGATTGGCATGGACAACCTGATCACAGGAGACCTTCGAAACATCGAGCACCTGACCGGATTAGACCGTTTTGAGTTCCACCACCACGATGTAAGCCAATTCATCCACGTCAAGGGAGACATCGATTACATCCTGCACTTTGCCTCTCCTGCCAGTCCCATTGACTACCTCAAAATCCCCATCCAAACGCTCAAAGTGGGATCGTTGGGGGTGCACAATTGTTTGGGCTTGGCCCGGGTGAAAGGGGCGCGAATTCTGATTGCCAGCACCAGCGAAGTCTATGGTGACCCCGAAGTGCATCCGCAGCATGAAGAATACTGGGGACATGTGAATCCAGTAGGTCCCCGCGGCGTCTACGACGAAGCGAAGCGATTCCAAGAGGCCATGACCATGGCCTACCACACTTACCACGGCCTAGAAACGCGCATCGTCCGCATCTTCAACACTTACGGGCCACGCATGAGGCTCAATGACGGCAGGGTCTTGCCGGCCTTCATTGGTCAAGCGCTGCGGGGTGAGGACCTGACCGTCTTCGGAGACGGCAGTCAGACCCGCAGTTTCTGCTATGTCGACGATTTGGTCGAGGGAATTTACCGTCTCTTGCTGTCTGATGAGAGCCGACCTGTCAATGTGGGCAACCCCGATGAGATCAGCATCGCCGACTTCGCGGAGGAAATCATCGCGCTCACAGGCACGGACCAAAAGGTGATTTACAAGGACCTGCCTCAAGACGACCCCAAACAACGTCGTCCCGACATTTCTCGGGCACAATCGCTGTTGGGATGGAGCCCCAAAGTGAGCCGCTCCGAGGGCTTGGCCATCACCTATGATTACTTCCGCGGACTCTCGGATGCCGACTTGAGAAAGACGGAACACAAAGACTTTACCTCCTTTCGTACTTGATGACCAACGACCTCCATTATTTCGCGCACGAGACCTCCGTTGTTGACGAAGGCGCCATCATCGGAAAAGGAGTCAAAATCTGGCACTTTAGCCACATCATGCCCTTGGCTGAATTGGGGGATGGCTGTAACATTGGCCAGAATGTGGTCATCAGCCCGAAAGTCAAACTGGGCCGCAATTGCAAGGTTCAGAACAACGTGAGTCTGTACACTGGCGTCACGTGCGACGACGATGTCTTTTTGGGTCCATCCTGCGTTTTCACAAACGTAACCAACCCGAGAAGCGCAGTTATTCGCCGAGACCAATACGCACAGACCCATGTGGGCCACGGCGCGTCCATTGGAGCCAATGCCACCATCGTATGCGGCCATGACATTGGAGCATTCGCCTTCATCGGAGCAGGTGCAGTGGTGACCAAAGACATTCCGAACTACGCTCTGGTCATGGGCAATCCCGCCAAACAGCATGGCTGGATGAGCGCCTTTGGCCACCGCCTCCACTTCGACGATAATGGCCTTGCAGTTTGTCCAGAATCTGGCGAACAATATGAACTTCAGGACCATTGTGTCCGCCCCATTGAATCCGCAACATGAGCACCACAGATCTACACCAGCGTCTCTTGGATAAAGACGCCACACTTGCTGTGATTGGCCTCGGTTACGTCGGGCTTCCGATTGCACTGGCTTTTGCAAAGCACATCAAGGTCATCGGTTTTGACATCCATTCCGGTCGTGTGGAGCAAATGAAGCAAGGCATTGACCCCAGTGAAGAGCTCGAAAAAGAGGCCTTCGAAGGAAGCGACATCTCGTTTACTGCCAATCCAGAAGACCTCAAGGCGGCTCAGTTCTTTGTGGTGGCTGTGCCCACGCCAATCAATGCGACAAATCAACCGGACTTGACTCCGCTTTTATCGGCCTCAAAAACGGTGGGCAACGCACTGTCCGCAGGGGACTATGTCGTTTATGAATCCACCGTGTACCCCGGTTGTACAGAAGAAGACTGCATCCCCGTACTCGAAGCCCAGAGCGGACTCAAATTCGGACCAGACTTTAAAGTGGGATACAGCCCTGAACGCATCAATCCAGGCGATAAGGTGAACACGATTGAGACCATCGTAAAGGTGGTGAGTGGAAGCGATGAAGAGAGCCTAGATGTGATTGCCAGAACGTATGATTTGGTGGTCAAAGCCGGCACGCATCGGGCGTCCAGCATCAAGGTAGCGGAGGCATCCAAAATCATTGAGAACACACAGCGG
>Ga0209092_10000031_pt1 | contig 114429 bp, 99 predicted proteins | sample FraStrMetagenome_FD_187446 | JGI IMG/M metagenome (GOLD analysis project Ga0209092, IMG submission 187446) | Marine eukaryotic phytoplankton communities from Arctic Ocean - Fram Strait ARC3M Metagenome (SPAdes) (version 2) | ecosystem: Environmental > Aquatic > Marine > Oceanic | place: Fram... | reverse complement strand
ATATGTATCTTTCTCCTGATGTAATAGGTAAGCCTTCGTGGTAATGTGTGCATCTCCCTGGATGTATAAGCATAGTTCCTATTGGAGCCGCTATTTTTTTATAATCACTTACAATAAAATGTGTTCCGCCATCAGTATATTCACTATGGTCGTTTAATGCCAGATTTATAGTATAAGATGATGCGTCATGATGAGGTTTTAACTCTTTTTGTCCATCCATAGAGTATTTTACTACAAAACTTATATTAGTTCCTTTAGTATTGAATCCCAAAAAAAATTTTTCACATATTGGAGCTATTACAGTTTTTAACATATTATCCCATATAGGTCTAAATCCTACTTGAGTTAAATGAACATCAACTGTTGGAACAGGTTCATATCCACTCTGTAAACGGCTATCATTATTAGTTCCATCTGACCATAAATTATAACTATTAACTAACTCTTTTAATTCATTACAAAATCTAACAGTAGTAAATTTTGTTTCGAATAGCCATGGAATAGGTTCTTCATAGTTGGGTTTTGAGTTATTAAATAATACATCTCTACAATTAGGATCAATATATTCCTCTAACCAACAATATCTATTAGCATCAATATCCTTGAGGTTCATGTATTTATCTCCTATAAAATCACTATCTCCAATTATATATCCTATATCGTCAGAATATATATTTGTAATTTTCATATTATTATTAGTTATAAAATTACTAATTACTATATCAAAATCTCCTAGTGGAATATTTTTATCATTAATACCATTATATATTTCATTTAAATTTGTAGATTTTCTTAGTAAATCAAGATTCAAATACATAAAATAATTCATATATACTGTGTCATATCTATTACCCTTTTGGATACTTTTATTAGATCTTGTATAGTAGCCTCTACTATCCTTACTAAACCATAAGTTATTATATTTACTATTAAACATGCTTAAAAAATGCGTTGTTGCCGGCTTATCAGTATTAACTAATAAATTTAAGAGGTCTATTTTTTCCTTTAAAATTACATTATTATCTAAGATAACCAGGTGATTTATAGCTTTATTATTGATAAATTGTAATTTAGTCTTCTTCATATGCTCATATAAACTATTATCATCTGAAAAACTTAAATACTCTATATTTTCAATATCACAAAATTCTAGGGAATTTTTAAGATAATCTGTATAGCAATATACATATAATTTTCCATAATTAATTGAAGATATTAAATTTTTTAATACTTTTTCATGAAAAGAGGTTTTTTTATGAACAAATAATAAGGTGGTTACATCTTCCACGTCTAATTTAGGGGTTATATTTAATCTTATAGTATTATCGTTTATAATAAAATCAGTATTCTCTATAATATTGGTAATTTTATCACCAGATATCTTTTTAATTATATTTAATTGATCTGATCTGAAGTTAATACTATAATCTCCATTTATTTTAGTTATTAATTGTTCTGTAATTAATATTTTCTCTTTTATTTGTATATAGGTATTATACTCTATAAATTTGAAATTAAATAATTGATTCATGTTTTCTTCTTGGTCCAATAAATCATGGATATTGGTTTTAAAATTATTTAATATCTCGATTTTACCGTTAAAATCTTTGAAATTATTTAGTAAATCTTCATCTAATATTGAATCTGTGTTTTTTAATATAACTAATTTTCTATACATATATTTTTATATTAGATATTAATTATTGCTAATAACCTAATAAAATTAATTATAAAAAATTTGATAAAATTTATTTTAAATTTGTTTTTTTTAAAACAAACATTACTATGGCAGGTGTAATCAGACTAAACAAAGAACTTCAAGAATTGAAGAAGAATCCACCTTCAAATTGTGTAGCATTTCCTCAAGAGGAGAATATATTTATGTGGGAAGGTCAAATATATGGACCAGAAGGAACTCCTTATCATGGAGGTATTTTTAAATTGAATATTATATTTCCAACAGAATATCCTTTTAAACCACCTAAAATTAACTTTAAAACAAAGATTTATCATCCTAATATCAATAGCACTGGTGTTATTTGTCTTGATATACTGAAGGATAAATGGTCACCAGCTTTAACACTTAGTAAGGTTCTTATATCTATTAGTTCTTTACTAAATGAACCTAATCCTGATGATCCTCTTGAAGTAGATATCGCAAATGAATACAAAGATAGTAAAGAAAAATTTAATCAAACAGCAGCAAGTTGGACAGCTATTTATGCTGGTGGAATATAAAATCAAAATCATCCATTAGACCTCCTGAAAATAAATCTAAATATTTTTTTTCAAAAAGATCATCTTTATCTATTATTTCCAATTTATCTTGAATTGATATACAATCAGATAACAATTTATCCAGTAAAGATTTTTTATAATGTATTTCATTTATTCTATATAATGAATCAGTCTCGTTGATATCAATAAACCTGGTATCAAACCCATTATTAAACTTATCAATATCTATATTCCGTAGCTCATTATGGAAAACTGTAGGATTAACAAAAAAAAGGTAAAAGAAATTCTTCATTTATCTTTTTATTAAAATAGCTTTAGATGATTATTCAAAATCTTCCGACATTGTTACGAAAGTTTCTACCATTACCACGTCCACCGTCTCTTCCACCATATCCTCGCCCTCCTCTAGGATTATTTTCGCGATCTTTCATACGTTCTTTATATCTTTGCACTTTCGCAGTATCTCTTTCAATATTATTATCATGACTACTATACTGTGCTTCATCTAATTTTAAAAATTCCAGTTCTTTGGATAAAACTGTTAAATCTTGATTATTACAATCACTATTCCATATTTTTATAATACAGAATGTTTTTTTAGGAGAAATTGATATCCCGTTAATAGTTAATTGGTCCTTTTTTTGTGTACACACTGTTTCACCAATAGTAAATTGACATAATTTATACCAAACAGCTTGAGCATCTGAATTATCGACTTTGAACGACCAATAACCTCCACGTTTGTTATTTACATCTTCCCATTGAGGAAGAATTGTCTTACCATTATTAAATTTCCTCATTACGAAGAACATGCCTTCATTTACAGAAGGTAAACATTCTATCCATGAATTTTGTAATACTAAATAGTCTTCAATCGTTTCTAATTCTAGAATACTTTTATAGCTGTCAATGGTCCATGATTTATCACTTGGACTGTGATACCATATAACCCACCCTGTGTTTAGTTTATGTATGCCTTGAAATTCTGATTGCGGAACAATATTATTAATGTTTCTTGTAGAACTATCAACTGTTGTCTCCATTATTATGATAATATATAAGTTATTATTCTTTAAGTATATATTTTTTTGAACAAATTTTTTATAATTTAATTTAAAAATTATAGGTATATTCCTCCCCATCATTTCTCATATATTCCCATTTATCTAAAATTCCAAATTTACTTACATCATTATACTTATATCTTAAATATTTAGTAACATTTTTAGCATTTAGATCATCAAAATATAAACCAGATAGTAATTGAATATCTTGCAATATATCTATATCGTCATTATTAGTAACTATAGATGCCATAATAAAACTATTCTTATGATTAGGACATTCTATACGTTTTCTTGTTTTGATAAACTTATTCTTATCTAAATTTATTAACTCGTCATTAGATTTAATTGAGTTAATTTCAGCTAATTTTATAAATTTTTCATCATTATACTGGAATTTTATTATTTTTAGATTTATTTGTTTAATATTTTCAACTCTTTCAATAATTAGGTCGCTTTTAAGTCTATTTCCTATATTTTTTGAAAGTTTTCTATAATAAAAATTAATGAATAGTAATATATTATAGAATAAATTTGGGAAAACATAGTTAGCAGTTCCTGATACAAGTAATATAAACAAACAATTTGACAGAAAAGAATACATATATTTGTAATAGCCTATTTTTTCCTTAAATAAATATTTATTTATAAAAATTTGATAATAAAATTAACTTTAATATGTAATTAACAAAAATCTGTATAACGAAATGGCAAATATTCAATTCGAACACTATAGTGACGATGAAATTAACGTTATTTTAAGAGACCTTAGTGAATCTGAAAATCTAAATGTAAAGGAACTTTTTAATGAAAGAGTAGCTAATGATAATAACGTTAGGCTTGGAACTCAAGCACTTAAATTTATTGAAAAAAATAAAGCTAGAACAAATTCTTTAGCAGAAAAACGCGATAATCAGAGGTTAGATTATTTCAAAGACCTTAGTAGTTTTAGAAGAAGTCTATTCGATGAAATACCTAATTTTGAAACTAAAGAAGGTAAAAAAAAATTTAAACTTAAGCTACTAAAATTAGCATATGAGGAAAAACTTGAAAAACATATGATTAATCTATATTTACAAGTTTTAGATGACGAATATGATAAAGATGATTCAAAAACAATGAGACGTGTTGGTAGAAAAATGCAAAATATAGATTATAAACGAATGCAGTTTGAAAAATTATCAAACGAACTTTATCCTTTGGATTTTTATAATGAGCATCCAAAAACACTAGATCCATGGCAATATGAAGTCATTAGATATATTAATGATAAAAAAAGTGTTATAGTGTCCGCGCCAACATCATGTGGTAAAACTTGGTTAGCAATATACCCAGGTGTTATTGGAATGAGTATTCTATTTATTGTTCCTACAGATGCGTTAGTGTTTCAAGTTGGCGCACTATTTAGTAAATATACAGATACATCTCCGATTTTGATGACTAATGACGCAGTTTATGGATCTAATCCTAAAATTGTAGTGGGAACTCCTAAAAAAATTGAAGATCTACTTCCAATAGTAGGAACCGATTTTGATATAGTTGTTTACGACGAGATTCATAATCTTAATGATCCAGATATTCATCATTACTATGAAAGGCTTCTTAAATTATTTAATGATATACCCACATTAGGTCTTTCAGCTACTATGGGAAATCCAAACAGTCTTGTAGATTGGATGGCGTCTTTTCATACGCGCGAAATCCATCTAATTACTCATAGTGTTAGGTTCTTAAATCTACAAAGAAAGCTGTTTCATAATAACAAACTAATCAATATTCATCCAATGGCATGTCTTACATTAGAAGATATTAACCAAGGATATTTAAGTGGTAATCTACCAATGACTCCTCCTGATTGTATCCAATTATTTGAATCCCTAAAAGATAAATTCCCTGATGATATGGAAGAATTAAAAGTTAGCTCATTCTTTCCACAGGATAATAGACGTCTTTCACTAGATGATTCAAGAATATATGAAGCGAGATTAAAAGAAAAACTGATTGAGTTAAAACAAGAACATCCAGATGATATTCAATCTATTATTGAAAAATATCATGTAGATAGTCAAATGGGCGATATTAATCTATATAATCTCTTCTGTGAAATTAAATCTAAAAATCTAATTCCGTGTATTGTGTTTCAAATTAACACTGGCTATTGTAGAGAAATATTTATCAAACTTGTTGGTTACCTTGAAAAATTAGAGACATTAAATTATCCATATCATTATGATAATCTTGAATTTCGATTAGATTCTTATAGAAAAGCTGAAGATGAAATTAAGAAATTCAGAGAAGGTATTAAGATAGATAAAGATGTATATAATGCTAGAGAATACATAGCTGATAAAGTTGAAAAGAAACGCGCCGAACAATTAAGTAGCTTCACTGAAGTATTTAAGAAGCGCATTGTTAGACAAATTAACACCATTAAAAAAAATGAAAATCTAAATGAACGAATTATGAATACTCAGATTCGCAATCTTAAAAATGAGTTTGAAAAATATATAAAATGTCCTACTCTGGGATTTGTAGATGTTTTTCAAAAACATGGTGATTTCTGTCTTAATGCGGATAGTCCTATGTCAGCTGATAAAATTAGAGAAATCAAAAGAACTGTTCAAAGTAAAATGAATATAGATGTATCATATGAAAATGTATTCATGCAAGGATTAAAAAGAGGTTTAGGTATATATACTAAACATATGCCACCTGTATATAATATGATTGTTCAAAGGTATGCCCAAAATGGCGAACTTGGATTTGTAGTAGCAGATGATAGATTAGCATTAGGTATTAATATGCCTTTCAGATCTACGTGTATTCTAGGATATAAAGATAGCACACATTTTGTTAATCATGTGTATATGCAGATGATTGGAAGAGCGGGAAGAAGAGGTAAGGACGCGGAGGGTCATGTTATATTTGCGAATGTTGATTGGAGAACATTAATGAAAAGTGAGTTATCAGGTATTGTATCACCTTTTAAATTTATTAAAAATTATAAAGTGGTTTCTAAATTTACTAAAAAATTCGACAATAAAATAAACAACGTATTTAATTATCAAATGAATACAGATATAGAACATACTGATTATGTTACTGACTCTAATGATGAATTCTTTGCTTATAGTAATTTGAATAAAATTCTTTGGAAACTGAGAGAATATAACGATAAAGCTGTAAATTTGTGTAAAGAACTTATGATATTTGACCAAAATATGCGAATTGATAAAAATGATATGACAGTTAGGAAAACTATTAAATTCGTATGTGGACACTTGTTTTCAGAAAGATATGCGGATTCGATTATAGAAATTCATAAAAATAGAAAACTTCAAGATACAGACTACACAGAATTTATAGTTATTAAAGAATTTTTAAGAGTTATCATGGAATTACATAATTGTTTGATTAATTCATCTGATTCAAATGATTATAACTACCAGTTTGCCGTAGATCACTTTAAAAACACATTCGACGTTCTTAAAAAGATCGTTCTAAATTCAAATGATTTGAATTAATTGAAAACTAAAAAATACTTTTTTTATTTGTCTATAATATATGGATAAAAAACTTATAATTATCGCTGTCATAGTATCAGTAGTATTACTATATGTTGTTTCTGTTATGTTCGAGATTAGAGTCAGAAACGATGAATATGGAATTCAATTAATTGGTGGAAGTAGAGGAGACGATACCGTTGAATTATTTGAATCAAGTCCTGCTTCTTTAAATCATTCAATGGGACCATACTCAAATATTAAGTTCATGCTTCCTAATAATGATCATATGCATAGACAAAACGCTCCTCTTTTATCTAGTAAATTATATGTCCCAGCAGGAACTCCTCTACCACTCATACCTAAAGTTTCAAAAGAAACTGTATATTCTAACGGACCTAATGTAGATGGAACACCTTTTACACCTAAATCAATGAATATGTTAAAATACAACCAATCAAGACCTGAATGCTGTCCAAGCACTTATTCGACAAGTAATGGATGTGTATGTGTGAATAAAAAACAATCCGATTTTATTAATAGTAGAGGTAATAATAGAACTGCTCCCAGTAGTTTTTAATTAAATAAAATAAAATTTTAATTATTATATTTTATTTATAGGTATAAATGTGCGATTGATGGATTGTATGGTGCGGATGTGATAAATTTAGATAGATTATCTTCATTTACCTCGTATGGTAATGTGAATTTTTTAATTTTACTTTCCATAATTTTATCAGCTGTAAACTCTTTCTTAATAGGTTCTTCAGGTTTAGCTTCTAAGGTCTTTTTATCTGTATCTGATTTGGAATTCAACTCGGAAGTTAATTCTGGAATTTTTTCACTGACTGTCAATTTAATGCCAATACTATTATCTACTTCATCAGAAGTGTTCGATTTTACTTCAATAACTTTACTCACAGCGGTTTCAATAATAGTTTCTAAAATGGTATTAATTTCTACTTTTTCAGGTGATTTATCATCATTATCAGGCAATAATACCTCTGATTTCAGTTCTTCTTTAACAGTTTCTGTTTCTTCGAGAGGTTCAATGGGATACATATATCTTAGAACGTTAATTTTAGCAACAATAGTTTCAACTGATCTTTTTAGATTTCTAACACCCTTTTCACTATCAGTATAATTCTGAATAATTCTCTTTATAGCATTATCTGTAAATTTAATATCGTCACGTGTAAAATTACATTCTTCTAGGATACTAGGAAGTAGATAATCTTTACAAATTGACAATTTACTCTTGTCTGTAAAACCGTCAGTTTTAATCTTATAAATTCTATCTAAAAGAATAGGATTAACCGCCTTAGGATCATTATATGAGAATATAAATGTGGCTTTTGAAAGGTCAAAATTAATACCAGACATATATTTATCATGAAATTCGGTATTCTGAGATGAATCAGTGAGGTGGCAAAGAAAATTCTCAATCTCTTCACCCTTTTGAGTTTTACTAATTTTGTCTAACTCATCGAAATAAATCACTGGATTCATACATCCACTTTCACCAAGTATTTCGATAATTCGACCAGGCTTTGAACCTTCATATGTATATTCATGTCCCATCATAAAACTGGAGTCTTGCATACCACCTAAAGCAACCATTGAAAATGGTCGTTTCATTGCTTTACAAATACCTTCCTTAACTAAAGTAGTTTTCCCATTACCAGGAGGACCTTGAATTCCTATACATGTTCCACCTCCACTAGGATTGCTGATTTGTTTAGCAATAGTGGTGATAATCTTATCTTTAGCTTCATTATGTCCAAATACTGCTTTATCTAGTATTTCACGAGTGTTACACAGGAAGTTTCCAACTTCAAAGATACTTGAATCAGCTTTAACTGGCATGTCAATATATTTCCCAAATGGCATTCTTTCAAGAGTTTCAACCCAGGTTGATAATTTATGATATTCGTTATCGGAACTATCTAAAGAGTAAAAATGATCAATTTTACTAATAATATTTGCCTTAGAATTAGGAGATAAATCATCCAATTCTAGAATTTTGAATCTAATAGGCTTTTCATCTTTTTTAATTTTTAGAATCTCGTTTTCTAAATACATTATCTCTCCTTGTTTTGACTTATCTAATTTAGATATGTAACTATGTTCTTCTTGTGTATATTCTACTTCTTCTGGTTTTCCTTCAATATCTCCCCAATCTGAATCATCGTCATCAGTATCTTCATCTTTGAATTTAAGTTTAAACTCTTTTCTCTTAATATTTCTTCTAAGTTCTCCATCATCAAATCGGATATCGTATGTTTTATCTTCGTTTACACTATGAATTTCACCATTAAATGTTTCAGCCCAACCTTTCAATTTTGCTTCAATTTGATCACCTTTCTTAATAGTTTTTTTAGATGCTCTTTTACTCAGACGTGAATTTGCTTCTTCAAGTAGTCCTCCAAATAGGAATTCAAGACCAGGCATTAGAAGCAATTGACTAGAATCCGTATCTCTATTAGCTGTATCAGGACTCATATTAATTCGACGTGTTCTACATTTTCCCTTTACTTCACTATCATAGCTGGAGTCATTATCCGTTTTTGATTTGACAACCGCTCTTCGTTTGGCACCGTTATTAGACGAAACTTTTCGTCTTCTTTTTGGTTCAGAAGAAGTCTTTTCTAACGCCTCTACTTTTCTTGAGAATTTCGCACTACTCAACGATTTACTAGTCGAGACAGACTTGTTACGTGGTGTGGTAATTTTCTCATCATCAGTTTGATGTTGTTGTGATTTTTTAAGTTGGTATCGTGTAAGATAAACTGGAGTATGTGCCTCTTCAGTCATAGTCAAATTTTGATATATTATATTATAAAAATTTAATTAATCAAATTTTTAAATAAGATATTTTAATTTATATTGTTCTAAATATCTAATTTATAGAAATCATAATTTAAAAAATAATTACTTAAAAGGAAAACAAATTTGATTAAAATTCTTTACTTAAAAACTTAAATTATTATATTCTATAATAATAAAGATGTCTATGTTTCAGGAACTCGATTACAATGGCGAAATTAAAAAAGTCAAAGGGGTACAATTTTCAGTAATGTCTCCAGACGAAATTAGACGAAGGTCTGTCGCTGAAATTTATACTAATGAAACTTTTGACGGTGATATTCCAAAAGTAGGTGGTATATTTGATCCACGAATGGGTGTGTTAGATCATGGTAAAAAATGTCCTACAGATGAGTTAGATAATCGACATTGTCCAGGTTATTTCGGTCATATTGAATTAGCTAAACCTGTATTCCACATACACTTTCTTAAATATATTATTAAAACATGTCAATCTGTATGTCCTAAATGTTCCAAGTTATACTATGACCCTAATTCACCGGAAATCAGAAAAATTATTAATTCAAGAAAAGGTTCAAACAGATTCTCAGCTATAACATCACTGTGCTCAAAATCAAATAACAGAGTATGTGGTGATAAAAATGTTGATGGATGTGGGGCAGTATTTCCTAATACTATTAAAAGGGAACCAACTTCTATTGGTAAATTAACCGCTTGTTGGAAAGCTGGAAATAATAAATCATCTGCACAACTCCAAGATATGTCATTTCAATATGATGCTTCTGACGTTGAAAAAATATTAAGAAGAATTAGCGATACAGAATTAGAAGTCTTAGGATTCGATAGAGAACTATGTAGACCCGAATGGCTTATATGTTCAGTATTACCTGTTGCTCCTCCATATGTTAGACCTTCCGTCCGAGCTGATAATAACACGAGAATGGAAGATGACCTTACACACAAATATTGTGATATTATTAAAACTAATAAAACTCTTAAAAATAAAATAGCAAACAATCATCAAAAGAAAGCTATTGATGAATGGTATCAATTACTACAATATCACGTAGCTACACTGGTCAATAATCAACTACCAGGTATTCCTCCTGCTCAGCAGAGAAGTGGAAGACCTCTCAAAGCTATTAATGATAGACTCAAATCTAAAGAAGGTAGAGTAAGAGGAAATCTTATGGGTAAAAGAGTTGATTACACTGCTAGAAGTGTTATTACTCCTGATCCTAGACTCAGTATCGACCAATTAGGTGTTCCTATCGATATATGTTCAAATCTTACTTTTCCTGAAAAAGTCGCATTTTATAATATTGAGCGACTTACTAAAGCAGTTAGAAATGGTTACCATAATTATCCAGGAGCAAAATCTATTAAAAGAAAGTCTGATGGTAAAATTATTTCACTAAGTGTTATTGATACAAGTAAAATCGAATTACAATTTGGCGATATTATTAATAGACACTTAATATATGACGATATTGTCCTTTTTAACAGACAGCCATCTCTTCATAAAATGAGTATGATGCAACACAGAGTTGTTCCTCTTCCCTATAAAACATTTAGACTAAATGTATCAGTTACTACTCCTTATAATGCTGATTTTGACGGTGATGAAATGAATATGCATGTTCCCCAATCTGAAGAAAGTAGAATTGAAATTAAAGAACTTGCTGCTGTTCCTACGCAAATTGTTTCTCCTGCTAATAATAAACCAATTATTTCACTGGTTCAGGATACATGTGTAGGTGCTTATCTATTCACAAGATATGATAATTATTTGAATGAAGAACAAGTTAGAACTATTATGATTGACGTATCTACTTTTGATGGAATACTTCCTGAACCTGAAATTAGAAGAGGAACATTGGAAGAAGACCTTCCAGATACATTTCCAAAATATAAATATAGATTGCCTATTCTTAAAGATCTATGGAATGGAAGACAACTATTTACAATGGTAATGCCAAATGTTAACTTTAGAAAGAAAAATAAGAGCTATAGTGCTGATTCAAATGATAGAAATATCGTTCTTATTAATAAAGGTGTTATTGAGCATGGTGTATTTGATAAAAATATTTTAGGAGCTTCTGAACAGGGATTAATTCATACGATTTTCAATGATTATGGTAAAGATAGAACTCAACAGTTTCTAGATGATATTCAAAATATTGTAACTAATTTTGTTCTACAATCTGGATTCAGTGTTGGTATTGGCGACTTAATTCCTGACGATGAAGTTAGTAAAAAAATGCAAGAAATTGTAATTGAAAAGAAACGTCAAGTTATTGAATTGATTGAACATACCCATAAAGGTATTCTTGAAAAGAAAGGTGGAGCAAATGTATCAGAAGAATTTGAGAATCAAATCTTAGGTATTCTTAATAAAACTACTAGTGAGACAGGTGCTCTTGCTCTTAAGAGTCTTGATAGTAATAATAGAATGCTTAATATGATTATATCAGGCTCTAAAGGTTCTGATATTAATATTGGTCAAATGATTGCGTGTGTAGGACAACAAGCTGTTGATGGTAAGAGAATTCCTCTTGGATTTACAGATAGAACCCTTCCCCACTTTCACAAGTTTGACGATGGAGCTTCAGCAAGAGGTTTCGTTGAAAGTAGTTTTATGAAAGGTCTTACACCTACGGAGTTCTTCTTTCATGCTATGGGTGGGAGAGAAGGTTTAATTGATACAGCAGTTAAGACATCTGAGACTGGTTATATCCAAAGAAAATTAATTAAAGGTTTGGAAGATGCCAGAATTGCTGCGGACCATAGTGTAAGAAACGCCAATGGAACTATAATTCAATTCTTGTATGGTGAAGATGGTTTTGATGGAGGTAGAATTGAAAAACAGAGTCTAGATTCAATCGGTAAAAGTAATAAAGAACTTAATGATACATATAGTTTAGATATTAAAGCTGCTAAATTAGTTCTTGAGCCTAATACATTTAAAAAACTTAATAAAGAAAGTGCTAAATATAATAAACTTAATCTCGAATTAGTTCAAAATATTCTAAATGATAGAAACTTTTACTTTGAAAACTTCTTTTCTGGACCATTATCAGACAATAATATTCATTATCCTATTAACTTTAAAAGATTGATCGAAAATACTGTAAAATCTTTTGACCAGTTACCCCAAAGTGATCTTAACCCTATTTATGTGATTGAGACAATGGAAGCACTCAGTTCTGAACTTAAGATTTCAAATGTATACAAGAGTTCTGATTTATTAGTTGTTCTATGCCGACTCAATTTAGCGCCTAAAATTGTATGTGGTAAACTTAAAATGTCTAAAATTGCGTTTGATTACATTATATCTCAGATTAAATCACAATTTTATGATTCAATTGCTGAAAATGGCGAACTAGTAGGAACTATTGCTGCTCAATCTATTGGAGAACCATCTACACAGATGACTCTTAATACTTTTCACTTTGCTGGTGTTGCTTCCAAATCAAGTGTAAATCAAGGCGTGCCCAGATTTAAGGAACTACTTAGTGTCACTGAAAATCTCAAGGGTCCTATGGTTGTGATTGCCTTGAAAGAACCAGCTTGTTTTAACAAGGAATCAGCCATGAAGATCTTAAATGAAATCCCTATTACTACTCTTAAAGAACTTACTACCTCTACAGAGATATTCTTTGATATTGAAAGTTCATCTAGACTAGAATCAACATCAGAAGAGCATGATAATATTCTATCACAATATAAGGTATTTGAAGGACTTGATAGTGTATCAACTGAAACATCATTAAGAAGTCCTTGGGTTCTTAATATAACTTTTAATAAATCTAAATTGTTAAATAAAGGTATTCTTATGGAAGATATTCATTACGCTATTATCTCTAAATTTAATAGTGATAGTTCAGATATTAGTTGTTTCTTCACCGATGATAACTCTCCTGAACTATTTATGAGAATTCAATGTAATGTAAAGACTGAAGACGGTAATATTGTAGCATCGAGTGAAGGATGTGATGAAGAAGATGTCATCTCAGTTCTTAAAACGCTTGAAAAAACTATATTAAATGATATAATTCTAAGTGGTATTAAAAATATTAATGGTTGTTCTATGGAACCTCAGGAAAACTATATTAAATTTGTGCCAGAAGATGGAGAATATAAAAAAGAGACTCGATGGGAACTTTTTACAGATGGAACTAATCTTGAAGATGTTCTAATTCATCCAGATATTGATCCTTATAATACGATATCTAATAATATCTGGGAGGTTAACAGAATATTTGGTATTGAAGCAGCCAGAAAAGCTCTCTACAATGAAATTAATAGTGTATTTGAACTTTCTGACGCATATGTAAATTCGAGACATATTAATCTATTAGTTGATATTATGACTAATAGAGGTTCTCTCATGTCAATCGACAGACACGGTATTAATAAGAGTGACAGAGGTCCTCTTGCTAAATGTTCCTTTGAAGAGACTCCTGATATTCTTGCCAGAGCAGCTATTTTTGGAGAACTTGACAAGGTTCATTCAGTATCAGCAAATATTATGATGGGTCAAGAAGTTCCAATTGGAACAGGAAGTGTGGATATCCTATTCGACGAAGATAAATACTTTGAGAATGTGCTCTCGCGTGTTGAAGAAATTGAAGAATCTGATGAAGAATTAGATGAAAGCGATAAAAGCAGATTCACGACTGACTACTGTAACAACTTATTCTAAATATATATTAATAAAATATTTAACTTTATTTTATTACTATAAAAACTCATATCTATTACCTAATATACGCACTCTGCCAACTTGAACATTCATTCTATTTATGCTACTATGTAATAAATCTGTTGATTCAGGAGTATCCCCCAATAAAAAACCTCTCAATTCATTATCTGAATATTTATCAGGTTTTATATTACCTATAAACATAGTTACACCATCTCTTATACCATCTTGATATACTTTATGAATAAGACATTTAGTTAATAGCTTATACCTCAAATTCAATAAAACTCTATTTCTGCTGCTTATAGATGTAACTAATATAATCTCTAGAGGTTTAAGATACGAATATATTTTATTTATCACATAATCATCTAAATTTTCCATTTTTATAATATAAGAATTTAAAATATCTAAAAATATTTAGTACATGAAAAATTAAATCTCAAATAGTTTTGTACTTTTTAAAAAAAACCCCCCCCCCCTAATATAAGTTGAGGAGGAGGAGGAGGGAGTAAAAACCTCCTAAATATAAGTTATATAAGTTATACTTTTCAGCATAAAAAAGGTCTTATAAGGTATCGACTAATTTATAAGTTATATTATAAGTTATAATATAAGTTATATAAGTTATAATATAAGTTATTTTCACTTAAAAAATTACCTTTATTTTATATAAACAAATGCCTAAATACGTATGTCCTAGGTGTGAATACTCCACTACTATTAGAACTCATATGAGGAACCATTTTAACCGACAAACACCATGCACAATTACTGCTGAAGATAAAACTATAAGTCAGTGTTTTCAGGAAGTTTTAGGTGTTATAAGGTCTAAGCCCTCCAAAAAACCCTCAAATATAAGTTATAGTCCCTCAAATATAAGTTATAATCCCTCAAATTCACTCAATTTCCCTCAAAATCACTCATTTTTTACTCATAACTCCTCAAATATAAGTTATAATGAGGGAAATATAAGTTATAACACCTCCAAAGAAGATAATAGTAATTATATGTTACAATCGAATACCAATAGTTGCGCATATTGTAATCGTATATACAGTAGAAAGGATAATTTGAACAGACATCTAAAAATATGCAAACTTCGCGACGAAGTTATTAATGATAAAAGTGATACAATAAGTTCAGATAGCGATGATAATTCTTGTAAAGATCTATATACCAGAGATGAAGTTGTTGAAATGTTACAAAAAACTAAACAGGAATTTCATTTTAAAGAAGCAAAAACTCATACTATAATACAAGAACTTAGGACACAAGTAGAACAATTATTACGTAATCAGGGTAGTAATAACATCACCTATAATACTAATATTGTTCTCAATGCGTTTGGTAAAGAAAATACAAATTATATCTCAAAAGATTATATCAAAGGTTTAATTAGTTCAGGACCTATTAATAGCATTCCTAAACTTCTACAACATATTCATTTTAATCCAGAACATCAGGAAAATCATAATATTAAAATACCTAATAAGAAGCAACCATATGCTGAGATATTTAATGGTTCTACATGGGATATTACTGATAGAAAACAGGCAATTGAAGATATGACTGATAAAGCTTATAGTCTTATAAATGAACATTACATGGGTGGAAATGAATATATGAATAAATTCAAAGTCCAATACGACAATAATGACAAAAATTTAACCAAAAAACTCAGTAAAACTACTGAAATGATGATAATTAATAACCAAAAATTACTTAGTTAGAATATATATTTAATGAAAATTATTCATTAATTATATAGTATTTATTCTGGAATAATATATTTAATATTCCATTCATCTGCCCAATCCATCTCATGCTCTTCTAATTCCTCATTTCTTTTAATCTTCGATTTTACTTGCTTTTTATATTTCTTGATCTCTTGTTTACTCATCTCCTCAACAGTCTTTATATTTTCTTTAATATCTATCTTATTTCCCATAGCGTCAAACATTTCTGCTTGGGTTTCTATTTTAATAATTTCTTGTTCGGCAGCATATTTTTCCCATTCTGGATCCCCTTTAATATCGCACTTATTATTAGCAACAACCCACGTTACTTTGGTTGTAGCATCTGCGAATTCTTTATTATGTGTAATTAATACAACTCCTCCTTCAAATACATCAATAGCATTAGCTAAAGCTCCTAACGAATCTCTATCCAAATAATTTGTAGGTTCATCTAAAATGATTAAATGAGGACAACACCAGGTACATGCTGCTAGAACAACTTTTACCTTCTGTCCACCACTCAAATCCTTAATTCTTGAATGAGTAGCAGCTTCAGATTCTAATCCAACATTACCAAGATGTTCTTCTACATTTCTAGATGTTAATGGCTTGCCAAAGTTTTGAGATGCCGCTAATTTTACATCTAAAAGTTTAATTAGTTTTAAAAAACCTTTTTTAGATAATGATTCCCTTGAATACCAAGAGTTAAAATCCATAGTCTTACCTTTCCATTTTACTTCATAGTGATATTCTTTTTTTACTTTTCTTCTGGCTACCAGTTTTTCTAAAACACGCTTTTCTTTTTTAGATACCCCAGTCTCCTCATCTTTCCAAATAACTTCAAATGGTTTTTCCATTATTTTCTTCTCCTCGTCACTAATAATCGCCGTTGACTTAGCACGAGCTTCTTTATCTTGACCACCTTCATATCTCCATCTTATATATTCATTAGGAGACTTTTCAAGATGCTGTTCAATATGGTGAAAGGCGTGTTGAGCTACATATGCAAATCTACAATTAGGATGCTTATATACTGTTCCTGTAGAAGGTTTCATTTCACCAGTTAATAATTTAATCATTGTCGATTTACCTGCCCCGTTTGCTCCTACAATAGCTACTCGAGAGGCCATAGAACATTTTACAGTTACATTATTAAGTTGATTAGTAGCAGCACTAGGATATTTAAATGAACAATTATTCATACTTAAAATAGCTGTACCTTTCGTTTTAACCCCGTCTAATAGTGTAGGTTGTGGAAATTTAAACTGAACTTTAGTTGAGCCTAATTCAAAATATGATCTTGCATCTGGAAATCTATCCACAAAATCGGTAACATTGCCTTTATATGTGTTGAGTTTTTGACTCTTAAATTGAATTATATGACCAACTGTCTTATCTAAAAATATAGAGTCATGTGAAACTATTAAACATGTGACTTCTGGAAGACTATTTATATAATCTACTACCCACTGAACATTCAATACATCTAAATGATTAGTAGGTTCATCCATAAGCATAATATCGGCATTCTCTAACGTGGCTCTAATTAAAGCTAGCTTCATTTTCCATCCTCCAGATAACTGTGTAATTAGTCCATCGCACATAATTTGCGTAAATCCACCATCTAATAAGGCTTTTTCAGCATCTTCTTTAGATAATTCGATATTAAATCCAATAGAATCTGTTAAAAATTCCGAAACTTTCATATTTAATTGAGAACCCTGTATATCATTTTCAATAAAAATACTCCTAACACCATCTTTGGATGTAGGAAATCCTTCAACTTGACCATTTGAAATTGCTCTCATCATCGTAGTTTTACCGGCACTTTTTTCCGAAATAATACCATATTTATATCCTTTTTTAAGATGAAGTTTCGAATTATTTAATAAAATTTTAGAACCATAAGCAAGTGAGAAATGTAAATTACATAAATCTGGAATACTGTTGTCTACTTCATCAACGTGTGATTCTAAATTACTTTCACTAATATTATCATATCCTAATTCAATGCCCTTTTCATATAAGTCATTTACTATATTATTTACAATAGTTTCATCTATTCCCATGGTTAATAATTTAAATATAACTATCCATTCAGATTTATCATCAATACTACTAATAGTTAATAAAGATATAGCAAGTTCTGCTATAAGTAATATCTGGTTAGCTTCCATTAAACCATTTAAATGGGTTTTTACAATATCTTCGAAATCATCGATATTGGGTAACTTTTTATTACATGTTTTTTTCGAAGATACTTCATTAAGAACATCGCTGGCAGCTTCAAAACGTTTTCTACATTCGGGATCAGATATAGTTTCCATTCCTAGTTTAAGTAATGGTGCCAATACAGGCATAAATGGTTCTACGTCCTCTGCCTTTTTAACAAGTTTAGACATATTTTCAGTAATAACAGCACATTTTCGTTTAATGGCAGTTTTTTTATCACCAAAACCTCTTTTAAGTAAAGGAACAGTTATAGACAGTGCTGCTGAATTAACAGTTTGTACAAATGTAGTTCCTGCTAAGGCATAAATACAATCAGATACAGTATCAGGATCACTGATTGCTTCTACTAATCTGGGTATAAACGGTTTAAGATCAATATTATCTATTGCTTGACATATATCCTCCAGAGTCTCTGCTGCTTGTGATTTTACTTGTTTTCTTACATCCCACATTAATTTACTAATGATAGGTACCAATATTGTCATCATTGCTTCAATTTCTTTTGGAGCTCTTTCAGCAGCTTTGGAAAGTATTTTTAAAGCTATTACTTTAGTTTGCCATCTTGATAGAGGAGATAGAGCAGAATTTTTAGTTCCAATTAAATTTTTATTAATATAAACGGGTATTAATACCTTGGGTATTCCATCAAATAGTAGTAAACTTGCTTTACCAGATAAATTTCGGATTTCATCATCTTTTTTATCACCACTCAAGTTAAGCAAATTCAAAGCTGTATTAAATAATAAATATGAATTATTTAAATCAGATTCAAGTAGTTGATGTATAAATTGAACCCCGGTTCTACGTTTATTTTTATCTTTACTAGATAAGTAATTATTTTTAATAGTTTCAAATAATGCCGCCCTCCGCATATAGTCATCGTCGTTTTTATAGGTTTTATTAAATTCTTCTAAGCTTATAAGCTTACAGTTGGAGGAGTTTTCGGAACTTAATCCTGCGTGCATTTTGTATATAAGGTATTATTTAAAGTGCACCTTAAGTGTATATAATTAAAATAAGAATACTATATTTGATGCATATTAAGATTCTTCTAATATTTGGTTAATAATTTCACTAAAGAAATATTTAATTTTTTTATATTTAGGTTTATATGATACCGTAATCAATAAAGTATCTTCGCTATATACTATATTAAATATCATGGGTATATTTTTATTTAAATTTATACCATGGATCTTGTTTATTTTGATAAAGCTACTCTTATTTAATTTCATAATATTTAGGAATATTACAGGTATTTCCATATTTTTATTGTTCATATTGATGAAAAAATTGGATAAATATGATATTAAAAACCCTTTTGAATATGTGGCTTTTCTACTTCTTGATAAATATCCATCGATTGTTTTATTATTCATTCCTGACATTATTGGTAGAATATCTATATCTGAATTTTGGTGTATAAATACATAATAGTTATCCATAAAAATAGATATTGAATTGATTATAATTTTTAGTAAATAATCATTATAATTATCACTATTTGAATTCAATTTTTTAATTTCATCTTTTGTGAATTTATAATTGATTTGAGTGTATTCGTCTTGTGGATTATCTATAAAATTCAAATTTTTAACAATATAAGGCACTTTGAGTAATATGATAACTATAAGATAGTATATTTCTGAAAATAAGTGTATAAATCTATCACCTTTATTATATTCAAGTTGATATTGTTTAGTCGTTATGACTGGATTCTGCTTAATTTTAATAAAGAATTCCTCTATACTTGATATAATATGATCAATATATTGAAATAGTATCTGATTAAAATGGATAACAAGGTATTGGATATTTTTAGTCATAATATACATTGAAAAATGAGACTTATAGTTAGATATTGTAGAAGGTTCCACAAAAATATTATTGGATGTATTTTCTAAAATAGGGAATCTTAATACTAAAAATTTATATAGTTTTTCTAGTATAGATTTATTAAGATGGTTAGGTAGTTCCAAATAGTATATATTCTCATTTCTATAGTTATCACAAAAATTAGCAAAGTTTTTGTTTTCTCTTCTACAACTCAATTTATCAGTATCTAATAGCTGAATTGTTATATCTCTTCTTCTTAATCCATACACATTGTTTTTTATTTGGACAAATGCGTCAGGTATATTGTATTCCAGTGTATTTATCATTAATTTATTATCTACTATTCTGATATGAGGACATAATTTACCATATATAAAATTATCTTTTGTTTTTACTCTATATAATAAAAAACGATTCAATCCATATGAATAATATAGACAATTTATACAATTATATATTTGCTCTTGATAACTATCATATATACCAAAAAAATTATTATCACATCCAATTAATTCTTTATTGGATTTATGGTTATCGATAAATTGTTTATTGGATTTAATAAATTCAATAAAAAATATATGATAAAATCCAGATATAGATAATTTGTAAATAGTTTTCAATTTAAATTTCTTATTTATAAATTTATTGATTTTTATTAAATATATCCAATCAATTTGAGTAATTTTATTATTATATTGGAAGGTTATACCCTTAAAACTACTAGATATAGGATCACCTATATTACATGAAATAGATTTTTTATAACAGTAATATAATGTATTTACCCAAGAATCTAAGTCGGGAGGTTTATTTAAGTCAATAATGGTATTATTATAATTAGTATCTAAATCATCTGTATTATAGCCTAAAAAGTTTTTCATATTAAATATTAATAATATTATCCTATCTAGATTTAAACACGATTTAAAATTACATAAATATAAAAAAATATATCTATTAAATAATAATGTCTGTAACCTCAGTCACCAAAGAAGATTTTTTAGAGTCCTGTCAAACAGGAGATATACTTCTATATAATTCAAATACTTTAGTTGGTAGAACAATTGAATTACTATCATATTCAAAGTTTAGCCACATATCCATTATTCTTCGTGATCCTACTTTTATAAATCCGGAATTAAAAGGTCTATTTATAATTGAATCGGGAAGTGAAGGAATCAAAGATGTAATGTCTGGAAAAAAGGTTTTAGGAGTTCAAGTTATTCCTCTTGAATATGTTCTAAGTCAATATGAAAATGGTAGGTTTGGATATCTTTATTATAGAAAACTAAGTTGCATAAGAAACGAAGAGTTTGATAAAAGTATTAAGGAGGTTGTGATAAATACAGATGGTAAAATGTATGATATTAATCCAGTAGATTGGATTAAGGCTGAATTTGAGATTGAAATTGGAGATGAGCAAAAAGAAAATACATTTTGGTGTTCAGCATTGGTATCATATATATATGTTAAATTGGGATTTCTAGATAAAACCTTACCATGGACAATAATAGCACCAAGACGATTTAGTTATTTTGAAGATGAAAGATTAACTTTTAAAAATTGCAAACTTGAATCTGAAAAATTTATAGATTTTAAATAATTAATGTAAATATGACATCATATTTATACTAATTTATTATATCAAAAATTAGGGATATAATTATATGGGTTGATTTCATTTAAATATCTACATCTATTATTTATTGGAAAATCATATTTATGACACCATGCCAATGAGTAGACTGATTGTTCGTTTTTTATATTGTTTATATCATCATTTGATAGTTTAATTTTACTAAAAGTAAGACCTTTTAGTAGTGATTTAATCTGTTTTGATATATGATAAATATTATTATTTCTAATTAAATCGTGAAATTCTTGTGGTATTTTATTACTAAGAAATCTACTAACAAATTTATTTTGGTCACTTATAATTTTATATTCATCTAACATGTTCATAAGAGAATTTAAATCAGAAGTTTCTATACCTTTAAAGCCCTTACATACTAAATATTTTTCACTATTCGCGGCTCTTGAGGTATATGGTTTTACAATAAATACTTCACTAAAATAATAAGCTAACATAAATATTATATCAACGGTAGCAGGCTGATATATATCAAATATTTTTATCACCATACTACCATTAGTATTTAGTATATTAAATCCAGTAACTATTTCTGCCAATATTAATCGTGTAGCATTTGCTTCTTGATTAGAGTAATTATTGGAGAAATCAAAGCCTCCATCAGCAGTAACTAATTCAGCTTTATTACCCTTGAATAAGTTAGCAAAATATCTAATATTATCTGTATTATATAAATTACCTGTTTCATCAATACCCCATGAAATATTATAAGTATCACATTCACGGAAAATACGATGAGAATTTTTCCAACCAGGAATATCATTACTATATGGTTTAAGAGTAATACAGTTAACTTGATCTTTAGGATTAGAAGCATATTTACGTCTATAGAAATTAAATGCTTCAATGAATCCACCTGGACCCTCAGCTAAGGCACCATAGGTTATGTTTTTTTTATTAACATCTATGATATCAAAATCTTTTAGTATTTCCCATAGTTTAAAAAACGACCTACTTATAGGATCATAATTAGCAATACCTAGATTAATATTCCGTTGGTTTTTTACATAATGATGTAAAAGTTCATATTCATTCGAATTCTTTTTACAAAAATCCCATAGTTTGGGATTACCTATATCATCTATCATATTTTTGTATTTATTTAAGATATCTACAGGACTATTATCATATATAGGTTCTGGAACCTGATTTTCAATTGAACATGAAAATATAGGTTTAATAGAATGCGAATTTAATTGAATAGTAGCTTTATTTAGTAATTCCATAATGATACATACACAAATATCTTTAAGCAATTAAAAAATAAATATCTTTTAATTACGATAAAATTATGAAAAATTTACTAGATAGATGTAAAATACTCATAAATCTCCTCAAATTTCTCTAAGCTTTCTGATAATTGAGGATTTGATTTAACCTGTTCATCTTGAGCCAAAATATTTAATTTTTCACAATGACCCAATATAGTTTTTAAACTTTTACTATCAATTTTCCCATCGTTACTTTTTGTCTTAATCATTATTTCATGGTATTTATCAATCAATGATGTCAATTTAAGCCATTTTTTGGATAAATCTACCGATTTATTCTTAATTTTTAACTTCTTTTTAGTTTTTCCCAATGATATACCCTTCTTTGCAGAAGTCTTACTCTTAGTCGAAGACTTTCCTGATTCTACAGAACCAGACAAAGATATACTAGAATCATCATCAGATTCGGCCACATTAACTACTACTGGTTTAGTAATTTTAATAACTTTCTTTTTTGATTTTTTAAGTTCAGATTCTTTGGTAATACGCTGAATCGCTATATCTTTAGCATTAATGAAATTAGTGTTAAATACATCATTTTGTTCTAATGAAAGTTGAGCAGATATATAGTCTTTTAGTGATTGTTCAGAAGGTTTACGTCCTTTAGATGATAATTTGATATATAAATTTTCAGACATAGACTCGACTATTTTAGCATTATCAGATTTTCTTGTGAATATAAAGTATTTATTAAAGAACGATATTTCTTTTTCTTCGGGTGTTAGTGATTCTTTTACACTTGAAAGAATACTATTAAATTTAGAAGAACCTGTTATAGGCATATTATATACATCTTCGAGACTACCAATTGATAATTTTTTTTCGTGTTTTATTGGTAAATTCATAGCTGTCATATTTTTATCTTCAAGAAGTGAAACTCCTTTTTTATCTAATTCAGATATAAGATAATCGAAATTTACTAAATATTCTTCAATAACCTTGTTAATACTTCTCATAGCTACTCTAATAGGAACACCAAGAGATTCCTCTGAATCAGGTAATCCATTTTTGAAATTTTGATAATTTTTAATAATTTTCCAAATCCAGCTACCATCTTTATAGCCTTCTATTGACTCATACATTAAATGTTTCTCCAGTTTATTATAAATTGATTTACCATCGAAACAGACTCCTATAAAATAGCCATCATTGCCTAAATTTTCAGTTATATTTTGAATAAATCCATCCAGTCTTTCCTTATTTTCGAATAAGTAATGTAAACTAAACATTGTGGTTATAATATCAAATCGATTTTTAGAATATTCAGGACCATCTCTATTAATCCATAATTTTTCAGCATCGTTTCTATATTCAGGATGTCTATTAAATGCTTCCATATTTAATATGTTAGCTCCAATATCACCTACTAAAAATTTCATATCAGATATTTTATCAGTTCCAATTTTCTGTTTATAAAAGTTATATCTTTCACATGCTCCATCAATATTGTCATTAATATTATTGAAAACGATATCTATACCAACGCAATTATTAATATTTAAATCGTTCCATTTACCAATATCACCGCCTTTACCACATGCTAGATCCAATAATGAAATTTCTCTTGTCGAATCTGATTCTCTCAAAGCATTAACGGCATTTTCAAGTAAAATTCTACTTTTAATAATTTTATTGTGGAATGTTTGAAGATTATATGTAATTGATTTGTCCTTTCGTTCATTATCTTTTCTATTGTAATATTTTTTCTCTTCCTCGTCTATAGATGGAATATTCATTCCACTTGTAATTATATCAGTAGTAACAGGATTATGAATTGTTGACCAAATATTATCAGCAACCATTACTGAATTTCCATAATTAAGTTTTATACTTGAAAAATCCATATCTTCATATGAACTGTAAACTGATTTAATTTTACCTAAATGTCTCTTAAATTGGGAAATATAAGCTTTTTCGTCTTTATCTATATCATATCCTCTAAGAAATGAACTAAAATAACCTTTATATTTTATAACAAAGTATTTCTGATTTTTTGATAGTCTTGTAGAATCGTTATGATTTTCTATAATATTTATTATATTTTCAATACGTCTAAATCTTATTTTTTGCTCATTGGTAGCAATACGGTGTTCGTATGTTTTATCATGTCTTGTTCTTAGTATATTAAATCTCATGTTTTTATTTGGAAGATATGATGATTCGGATGGATTGAAATTCATATAGTTAATCTCAACTATAGTATCATTTTCAATATTATTACCTTCTAAATCTTCTACATCTTCATTAATATTGGTTTTAAAAAGTCCATAATGAATATCTTGTTCCAGAGGATGTTCAGGATTAAATGGAATAGGTTTTGTTTTATATCTTTTAAAATTGGTTTTACTCTTTGATGTATTTTTACATGGATTTTGTTTTGGTTCACCTTCTCTTCCTGTATTGTATAAATTACCAATATAATATTTATCAAAACCACCCATACTAGAGTTCTTAAATACTTTCTCCTTATTTTTGTATATATTATTACCATTATATGATGATACTAATTCTTTATCAAATCTGATTAGAAAATCAATAGTATTATCTTCAGGAGGTTTCCATTTATAATTTTTAGTCCATGTAATCCAGGGATTGAGGTCATATTGTATAGATTCATTGTAACCTACAGGATATTTAGTAGGTGTATAAATAAGTCCATCAAGTTTATATGGTTTTTCATCTTTAGTTTTCCATATTTGTTCACTACATTGGAATATATTCATAACTGGTTTATCGGGAGTATAAAATTCTTTCACGAAAATATTTACAGATTCGTTAATTACCATAACTGGAGGATGTTCTTCGAGAAAGTCGTTAGCTGTTTTAATGCGAGTTTTAATTTCTTTATTATTTGATACTAATTGAATACCATGTACATCATGACCATTTTCAATATAAGTATCATATATACCATAACTATTTAGTATTGTTCGGTTTTTAGTATAATTAAGAAATTCGCCATTAAAGAGATAGGTTTTATTAATATTAGTAAATTCATTACCAGAAAATGATACATTTAAGTTACTATCTATTAAAAATGCTTTACCAAGTAAGTAATTATAACTGGCTTTTTCATATCCTTCTAACATATCGTCACCTACTATAAATAATAATGAACTAAGTCCATCTGCCTTATCAGTAACACAATAATCATGTGAAATAGAATCAGGATTATCGTATCTCACATTATCCATGTTAATACTTACGACTTTTGGAGAAATAAATTTATTAAGTTCATAATCAGGATTATCATATCGGTCTTTAAGACGTGTAAGATCAGATTTTAATCGTCTCTTATCTTCATCTGACATAGAATGTATTTGGGTTTCATTAGACCATGGTATATCATTAGGTTGAATATTAACATCGTCTATGAGTGCTAATTTATTATTAATTCTTTTTACTATTAATGATTTTAAGAGGCGCGAATAAAGATACTTTACATCTTTTGCCACCAGATTATTAGTAAATATAAGTCTTTCATCTGCTGATGCCATTACTAATTTATATAAATCAATACCATCCTGGATAGATGTTTTGATCTCATCTTTACTCAAGTCTTTACGATTAATAATTTCTATTTCAAATTCATATGATTCAATACTATCACTTATTCCTGAATTAATGAATTCTAAAACAGGGATTTGATTCTCTCTATAGAATGTATCTATATCTACTTTTGAGAATTTGACTTTTGTTAAATCAATTCTACAATTTTCATATATAAAACTACGTCTCTCTTTTAGCCTAAAAGTTTTATATACTCTTCCTCTATTTTTTTTCGATATAGTTAAATATTTAGACATAGCAACTTGAGCTTCCGTGTTTAATTGTTGAATAATTGGATTCTCGAATTCACTGCCAAAATTAAATTGACGAGTATTAGTGTTATATTCTAATTCAAATTTTCCACCAATGCGTGATTTATATCCTTCTAAATCAATTGTATTATTAGTTCTATTTAAATTACCAAATGAATAGTCAGAATTAAGAGATTGATACTGAGCACCAATGAAAGTTTCGGGTAAATTACCTTTGTAAATAACATTTGTGTTGACATTTTTAATATCAATATTATTTGTTTTACAAAATGTCCCTATACCAGGCATTCCGTTTATTGTAAATCTTAGCTTTGATACATCGTCACTAGGATTCACATAATTATTACTATGAACTGTAATATCTAATGAATAGGCGGGTTGACCACCATAATTTGAAGTAATATTTAAATTATTACTCCCAAAACTGTTTGATACATTATCTAATGTTTCAATAATATCGTAAAATTGTTGCTTGTTTAGTGTATTAGCAACACCTCCATATTCTCTTTTATATTGTTTAAATCTCATCTCCATTTCAAATATGTCTGAGTTAAGAATTTTATGATGTTCTAAACTTGAAAGATATAAATCGATAAGCTTATCGTCAGCATTATATTTGGAAACTCCATCTTTTATGAATACATAGTCCTCATTATCATCAATGTGAGATATATGATCTTCCGTCAAAGGACGATTTTTATAAGAAGTTGAATATTCTGTCATTATTATATAATATATATAAACATAACCTTTTTAAATAAAAAATGTTCAAATTTTTAATAATTAAAACATTTAGTTAATTAATTCACCTATTATTTCTTCTTTAGTTTTATTAATCTTTGAGGTTTTGCCTTGTTTTTTAACATCCTTATTATTTTTTTTAGCAATATTCTGAAGCTCATCAAGTTTCATTTTATTTAAAGTAGATTCTGTATATATTTTATTAACTTCTAGAACATCCGATAACTCAGAACCTCTTATAAACGTTGAAGATTTATTATATACTGTGTATAGGGCATTTTTATCCTCTAAAAGAACAATAGTTGCGTTATTTGTATCGAATCGAGTTAAAAATTGGAATCCAGATTCTATGGTTTTATATACTAAATTAATTCTAAAAACATTGCTATATACTTTTAGCATATTTCTAGTAATGTGTAAATTCATAGCAAAAGCATTATCTAAATCACTTTTCTTAAAGTCTTTACTAGAATACGAAAAATTTTTATAAAAGCTTTGCTTATTAAATATATCTATTACTTTTACTTTCATATGTTTAAGATGGTTACTATTATAGTGATAATCATTTGAATTTCTGAATGTAGAATCAATTGTTTTGAAAAATGCTAATGAATAATTATCATGCCTTGGATTAATAGGATGTGTTAAAATTCCAAATGACAAATTTTTAGCTAATATCTTATTTAATGATAAAATTGATACTGGTTTATCCTCATTTAAATAATTACTTTTACGTGATGTATCTGGTTTCTTTTCATATTTATTAGACTCAAATTTAGAATTAGGAGTGGAAGTAGGATATGTTGATTTTTGGACAAGATTAATACTATTAAACATTGATAATAAACTCAATTTATTAAATGATTTTATTGGGTCATTTAATTCTAATTTAGCATTATTCTGAATTCTACTCAAGGCAGATAGATTAGAACTAATATATTTTTTTTGAAGAAAACCAACAAGTGATTTGAATTTATAGTTACTTATACTGTGCATACTGTTTTTTTAAACGCAAAATATATTTAAGTATTAATCAAATTTAATTATTAATTGATAAATTATCACTTTCAGCTAGACTTTCAGCCAGACTTTCACTGTCTGCTATATCATCGTCGTCAAACATATCATCATCTTCTTCGTCTATACTGTTTTTACCAAATAGAGATTTGCTTATAACCGCATCGATATGATTAGATGATGACTCAATACTATCAGTAATTGAATCATCTTCTGAAATAGTATCGGCGTATTTATTATCTTGGATTCTATTTACATCTCTGCATTTTTTAAGTAATCTTTCTCCTACGCCTTCCCATTTCTTTTTAGGTTGTTTGAGTTGGGGATATACAATTTTTTCATTTTTTTTAAAGGTTTTAATATTAGTAATAGATAACTTATCTAAATAATTTTGAAAACTGAAGTTTTCTTGTTTTTTACCTTTTAATCTCTCAAGTTGTGATGTAACTTCGTCTTTGTCCATAGTAAAATTTTTACCTAACATATTTTTAGGTTTTCTTTTTTTTTTATTATTTTTCTTTTTGCCATCATCTTTATCATCATCTTGGTCTTTGGATTGCTTACAAAATGAGACAAATTCTATAATTTTGCTTATAGTATTTTCATCAACATATTTTAGGTTTATATAAACTCCGGCATTATTTTCTGAATATTTTTGATTATTATTGCGGATAATGTTTAAAATTTCAGTATGTTCATTAGATGTTAGGTTACAAATATCTTTTTCTAATTGTTTTTTTTGTTTATAACTTACTTTTCTCTCTTCAACTTTTAATGACTTGGACATTGTATCTACTAAGATATAATAAAATAGTTTTAATATCTTTAAATTCATATTATAATTATTAAAAATAAAAGTTTTAAATAATTAATCTTTTTTAATATATTTACCTAAAATTTTGATATGATCATGATTTAGTAAAATTTGTTGTCTAACTACTTCAATAATAATATTATCGCCTTTATTGAGGTTGTCGAAAATTTGAATATCGTCGTGATTTTCGGGAGATAGCATTACTTGTAGTGGAAATGCAACGCAAAATATACCTGCTTGGTTTTTACCTATAATTTTACAAGATACGTGAGAACCAATATTGGGTGAGCAAATTCTGACTTGTGCTTTAATATTATAATATACTTCGCCATTGAAATGAGCAGAATTAATACTACCTATGCTTCTTTCTAAAATTTCAATACTGTCTTTTTGAATAAATCCAGAATGAATACATTTATTACCATATTTAGTCATTACTTTATTGAGTAGTATCTTATCTACTTCTGTGCGTTGTTTAGGAATTTCACTAGGTTTTAATGATTCAACAATTTTAATAGTAGAAGGAACATATAGATTATCAATTTTAGTAGCCATATATTATATATTATCATTACTTTTTAAATAAAAATATTATAATCAAATTTATTTAAAACGTACAATGCCTAAAAATATTAATCTTCGTCAGGTGTCGCATCTATTACCCTTTTCTCTAACAAACGGTAAAAGTATCTATGACCTTGTGAAACTTTTTTAAATTTATCATCGCCTCCTTTAAATTTATCATTATAATTGTAAAAATCTCTACTATCTCGATGTCTTAATAAAACTTCTATCTCTTCACATAGATTCGCCTTTCGATTATTTCTAAAGTCTTTTGTATCTGTTTTTTTAGGAATACCACTTTTTGCTTTAGGATTATATATATTTTGGGATATACCCATCGATAATATAATAGTATTTATAAGATCTAATAGTTCTGGTTTATTTTTGGCACCTTTAGCTGTTCCACATACTGCCCCTCGTCTCTGAGTCTTCTTTGAAATATCCATATCTTTATTATACTTTCCATCTAATTTATTAATGAGATGAAATTTGAATAAATTTTTTTTACTTTCTTGATAACCATAAATTCCTGATGTATTTTCTTCTAATGCATTTAATTCAAGGTGTTTATACTTAGATAATTGACCAGGAGGGACAATATAATATCCAGAATCTTCTTCTAAAGATGGATTATGTGAATTGAGTAAATATACTCGCTGTTTGCTCTCCTTATAATACCAATTTAATCCTATAATTTTAGCATTATGATTTTTTTTTGTAGGATCTACATGACCTTCATCTATGATATAACTATATTTATCACTATTTACCCAACTAGGAACATAATAATAATCAATAATTTCATGTTTAATTGTGTTAATGGCGTGTATTTCACCATGATCATCGCTTGATTTACTAGTATTATCATAAGTACAAAAATTATACACATCTTCGGATCTTAATAATGTATCTGTTGGAGGATTATCTAAAATATACATAATTAAATCGTTAATTTCGATATTAGTTCTAGTTTCAATATAATCTTGAAAGAGATATTTAGTTATTTTTTTTAAATTAGGTAAGATTGGGTAAAGGTATAACAATTTTTGATACTTACTATATGCCTTTGAAACATATGTTTTTATTTCGATTCTTTTCTCTCTTAATATTTTTTTAAAATAGTTATCGTCAATAATTGATGTATTTTTCACTGTGATTAATTTTTTAGCCTGTTTTCTTTGTTGTCTGGTTATATTATAGTTAGGAATTGATATATCATCTAATTTTATTGATTTAACAAGAACTTTATTTGGTAGATATCTATATTTAACTGGTATATTTTCGTCTAAAACTTCTATTGGTTGAAATATATAATAATCATATCTTTCAATAATATAACCTTTTCGTCTATATCTATCATGAACTAAATCCTTATTTTTAATTAATTCATTGATAGCAGTGTAAATAAATTTATTATTATTGTCTTCATCTTCAATATCTTCAAGATCTATATTTAATAATATATGAACTGCTTCAATTATTTCATTAATACTTAGCACATATTTATCAGTAAAAAGTGATTTTATATATTCTTTTATTAATATTATGTCATCTTCGGCAAATTTGATATTGAATGTAGATCTATCTATAGATACCTTGGTATCAGGTATTGATTTACATGTATAATTACAAAGTTGAAAATTACATTGTTCTGAGAAATCTTTATCATATAATTCTATTACTCTTTTTTGACCTTTTGAATCTGTAATTGTTCTTTCCTTGAATGGGTCATCTTGTGGATTCTTTGTGTATATATGTTTAGAGTAAAAGTTAATATTTTTATTTAATTGACAGTCTATAGCATTCTCTTTAATTAATCTTTCTACTTTTGCCATATTCTGTAGTTTATCGAATGATTTTCTATAGGTTTTTTCATCTACCAATTCTACATCAGGACCTTTATAACCATCGATTTGTAATGGATGAGTCGCAATATGTAAAAATATAGATACATTTCTTTTATCTTCTGTCAAATTTAAATGAGAACCTCTTCTCACTGCTCTCCCAGATGCTTGTTTCATTTCGTTTAGATGAAACCAAGGCTCTAGAATATGAACTTCCCTAACATTTTTAAAAGAAATACCTTGTTTTACAACCTCAGAACCTAATATTACCTTGACATACTCGCCATTATCATTTTTTTCTACTCCTTCACCTCTGACTTCATTTACAAGAGCGTTTAATTCATTTTTTGATGTACCACCTTCTAGTAGAATATATTTTGCTTTTTTATAAGAAGTTTTTTCACTATCCGATAATTGTGAATAATATTTATTATTGACGGCACAGAAACCATTATTATTTTTACTGGAATTCGTAAGTAAATTTTCAGTTTTAGCGGTCTTGTCTTTATAAACTAATCTATCAAATCCATTTTCTTCAAGTGCTAATGCCATAGTTAATACTCCCTGTATCAAATAATCTGAGAAAATGAAGACAATACCTTCACATTTAGTAATAGAGTCTATAATAGTTTTGAATTTACTAGAAAATAATTGAATATTGTCCCTATGAATAAATGATTTACCACTTCCATTAAAATTAACTAGCTTATCGTTAATTGTATAATTTTTTTTGGATTTAACAAAACATCTATCAAATGATGATTTACCTACCTCACCTAATAATTCAGTACCTATAGTATTAGGGTTAGGAAATATTATATTCGATGCTTGGACAGCAGTAACAGGAAATCCGACTTTAATATCATCAATAGATTGTGTGGAAGTGTTATAATAATTTTTACTAAATTGATCAAATTGCCATAATGACATAGGACTTGGATAATTTTTAAGTCTGCTTCTTTCATCTTGTTTAATTAAAATTCTACGACCTTTTTCGATTTTATATTTTGAATTAGGTATTACCGATCCGCTAGGTTCTATTTTGATTGGAAAATTAACAGGGTCTTCACCTCTCACATATGATATATATCCACGTGTTTTTTTTGTAAAATATTCATGGTCTACTGACTTATCAATAAATTCAATACCATCTTTAGCAAAAATTTTACTAGGTTCTATAGGTGCTCTTTTATCATTCAATAGAAGTAAGTTAAGTAACCATACAATTTCACTTGATACATTATACATAGGTGTAGCTGTTAATAATATTATCTTAGTATTTTCAGCATAACGTGCTATCATTTCTAACCAAGGAACTACCAGTTTATCTTTCTCTTTATTGTCACTTATTCTTGTTTCGTGAACTTCATCCATGATAATAACAGTATTTGAGAAACGTTCTTTAATATAATCTATAATTATAGCTTGAACAAATTTAGATCTATTTGCGGTGTTTTTTTTGATAGTATTTTTTATGGTATTTGCTAGCTTCTGATAGCCCATGAATTCATAATATTTACTAATTAGCTTATTAGCTTGTCTTTTAAATCTAGTTTTATCCTCATATTCGGGATTAGGTATTTCGTTTATATATCTATCTCCTGTACATTGAACATTATGTGTCTTGTTTTCATTATGCTTTTTAATTTCAATGTCAGTATTAAATATCTCATTTTTCCAATTACCTATAAGTGTTTCTGATGGTGTTAGAACTAAAATTTTCTTATTACTGATACTTAGATAATCTCGGAAACCTTCGGCTATCCCCAATGCGGTACATGTTTTACCAACTCCGACTTCATGAAATAATAATACTCCGTTATATGGAGTAAATGGGGAAATAAAATTTTTAGCAAATTTTTGAGTGGATGATTTTTGAAAACCTTCAGTTTTAGGATTATTCAATTTGAGAGGCTTGGATTCATTTCTTCTAAACTCCAATTTTTTATATATTTCAAGATTGAATAACTCGTTACTAATATGAGGATAATAAGTGTAATCTAAATCACTAATATTTATTGAGTCTGAGCCAATAATATCTTCTAATTTTTGTCTCAAAACGTCAATTTTAATTTCAATAATTTTTCGATCTATAGTTTTTTCCTTACCTATTATTGTTGTAATATTTTTATTACATTCTGAAATATTGGTAATAATATAAGAAATTTTCTCTCTTGACTCAGTAATACTCGAAAGTTCATTATCGATTAGTAAGGAATATATGTTATAATAGTTAGAATGTTTAGTTATTCTATTACTATTTATGAAAATTCTTTCTAATCCATTTAATCTATCATTATAATCAGCCATTTATTATAATCATATATTTTATTGGATTTAAATTAACTATATATTTATATAGATTTAGGATATCCATCCCATTCTACATTTGATAAATTATTATTTAATATTAGTTCATAGTCATTTTTAGTTTTTATAAGAGCTAATTTATTTTTAAGATGTTTATCAATTTGTATAAGAATGTTTTTTTTCTCACTACTGTAATCTCTTATATATTCAAGTGCTTTATCCAGTCCAAAAAACTGTATGTCTGATACTTCTGTGTATTGTTCTTTATTTTCGGGAGTGATTTTAATCTCATCTATATTACCTAAAAATTCGGCTAGATAGTAAGTATTTCTATATGTAATATTATCATAACTTTTATATTCTTCATCGAAATAAGGACAGGAAGTGGATAAAAATATATCATTATCTTTAATACCGGTTTCTTCACAAAATTCACGTCGTGCTGTTTGAAAATTGGTCTCATTAAAATTTCTTCTACCTTTTGGAAATCCCCATTCGGGATCCTTATAAAAATCAGTCTTATTTTTAATAAAATATTGTATATTTGTATTTATATTACCTACTTTGTAACCACCTTTAGTCTTTTCGAATTTTGATTTAGCTATATCCTTATCTTTTCTGATTTTATCATTAGATTTCGAATAAAAATTATCCAACCATAGATATTCCCATAAGAAATCGAAATTCTTACTAGATATATATTCAATTTCTTGGTCTGTCATTACATCAAATAATTTTTGTATATACTCTATATCACTATTAACATATTGTCCTCTTAAGAATTGAACAAATCCTATTGTATTTCTCCTACAAATCATAAGATATTTAATAGTATTGTTGCTATCTTTGGTATAAGCAATTACACCTAAACTTGATTTGGGTTCTTTACAGTCTCTATGATGATGACCCTTAGAACCACAGTTTTGGCATATTATAGTTCCATTACCATTACCATTTCTTCTAAAAATCCGTTTCTTTGATCCGTACATAACTTTATAACTATAATAAATATGCGTCCTTTTTTTAAGTAATAATAATTTATCTGTTAATAAACTTCTGATTAAATGAACTTTGATAGCTATTACGCATAAATCCAGAATTTTGTGGTAGATATTCTGGATGATTATTAGTCATTAATACTGGAGTGACTATATCATCATCAACTTTATTTTGAGTTAGTTGGATATCGAATCCAAATGATTTAAGTTTATCTAGATTTTTTGTTAAGTTTTTTCTATAAATACTTACGTTTCTGATTAGTATTTTATTATTTTGTTTAAAATTAATTTCTAATTTAACCTTACCTAAAGGATCCTCGTCATTAAATATTTTTACATAGTTTTTGAATGAATCTAGTGTGGTATTTGACCGATTTTTTTGAGTAGTAGTTCTATGATCAATATAACTGGACTGCATGTTTATTTAATAAAGTTATAATTTTTATAAATTTTATTCTCAAAAAAACTATAATTAACTATATTATATGTTAGCTAATATTTGGGGACCATCACTATGGACATATTTACATTTATTATCGATAAGTTATACTGATAAACCTACTGACGATGATAAGGAAATTTTTAAAAAGCTAATCAAATATCTTGGATTGACATTACCATGTGATATTTGTAAAAATCACTATTTTAATTTCATGACAGAAGAAAAGGTAGAATTAGGTTTAAAAAATAAACAGAATTTTATGGAATTATTTTGGAAATTACATAATAATGTCAATAAACTAAATAATAAGGAGGTTATAGATTTTAATAGTTTTCTCAAAAAGTATGATAAAATAATAAAATATGACGAGAATAAGCATTTTAATATTTTTAAATATAAGAAAGAAGCAAAATATTTCAAACAACTTTCTTTAGTATTAGGAGTTATGTTAATATCAGTTGTAGTTTTAAAGTCTTATCACATTTTTATCCAAAAGTATTGATAGGATAATATATAATGCCTTAAATTGTCTTTCTTCTAATTTATCTCTATTAGTAATTCCAGTAGTTTCGATAAGTAAATACTTTTTATTGGGATATCTATCATTAATTAAATTTCTTAAACTACCAACGGGATATTTATGACGCTGATTAAAAATAAACTTTTTATTTTCATCTAGGATATGTTTGTTTAAATTAGTTAATATTTCTTTTAGCATTTTGTTGCTAAAATTAACTGGTGATATTGTACTTCCAATTGATGATTTTCTATTTACATGATAATTATAACCTTCATGATGATCTATGATTATATCATAATTTTTTACAATATTTGATATCATTGTATTAATATAGTATTTTCCAGGATAATTTCTATTTATATCTATATTTTCTAAAAAATGATTACTATATCTATTATTAGTATAAAATCCAGTTTTATTGATCATAGGAATAATTGTTATGAAACTATTATTTATTTGTTTAATTTTAAGATAATTTATTAATCTATATAAACTTAATGAACTAGATGGTTCATTTCCATGTGTGCCACCCACTATAAGAATATTGAGAGAACTAGTAGTTCTTTTACCAAAATGAAATTCGTCAATCTTTTTATTAAAAACATAGAAAATTATTGTGCTTGTAAGCAAAAACAAAAATATATATAATAGCATTTATATATATGTTTAAGAAATATATTTAGTTATCTAAATACAAGTTATAGATAACAGCAATTATTCCTAAAGGAACTAAAGTATTAGGTGTAAGTTGAAGTGTGGATAATCCTGCGATTTTAAGATAATTTCCAAGGAGAGGATCATCTAATAGAGGAAGATTATCTGGAATGAGTGATCCTCCAATTTGTTCATCATCTTTCAATAATGATTCAAGAGCATCTCTACCCATAATAAGTGCGAATGGGACTAATGTAGCAGAAGTAAGTGTTTTAAGACCTTGATATTTAGCGAATAAATCAATAACTCTATTACCATATGTTCTTTTAACAAATTTGGTAAGACTTCCACCTTTTTGTGTTTCTTTATTCATGTATAAGTTATATATTAACATTACAACTCCAAGAGGAACTAATGTATTAGTAGATATCTCAAGAGTAGATAATCCTGCGAGTTTAAGATAATTTCCTACAAGAGGATCGTCTAAAACAGGAAGGTCGTCTAACATAGCGCCACCAGTTTGTTCAACATCCATTAAGAAACTTTCCATAGCATCTTTGCCAAGTAATAATGCTACTGGGACAAGAGTTGCTGACGTAAGAGTTTTAATTCCCATATATTTAATATACAAATCAAATACTCTGTTTCCAACAAGGTCAGAACCAAATTTGTATAGCTTTTTGCTTGCTTCGTTCAAATCTAACATTTTATAATATATAAATATAAAAAATTTAATTTGTTTATTTATAATTATTATCCAAATTAACTTTTTCTTAATTTATATAAATGGACTTAAGTAAACTAAAATCAGATTTAACTAATCCGCAATCATCCACATTTAAATATATGGTAGGTACTATCGCATTACTAGTTATAATATATCTATTAAAAAGATATCAATCTAAAAGAGCTAAATATCATCAACAAAATCCGGTATTTTTTCAACAAGGTGTAGATCCAAAAAAGAAAACTAAAGTAGAAGGTAATAAATTTCTTAAATCGTCTAATGGTAGTGAATGTTCATTTTTCTTTTGGATGTATGTAGATAATTTTGTATATAAATATGGACAATGGAAAGATGTTTTTATTAAAGGAAGACCAGGTGATCATAAATCACAATGTCCAGGTATTTTTATCAATAAAAAAAAGAACGCATTAAGATTTGAAGTCAGTACAACTTCAGGAATCGACGTTGTAACTGTAGATGATTTTCCAATAAGGAAGTGGTTTTCTAATACAATTGTTATAAAAGGAACTCAGGTAGAAATATATAGAGATGCAATGTTAGTAAAGACCCAAAATCTTTCAGGAAATATGAGAGAAAATTCGGGACCATTACATATTGGACATTTTGGTGGATATGCTGGTAATTTATCATGTATTCATTATTTTTCAAAGGCTGTTGGTTCTAAACTAATACAGTGGAAACATAAACAAGGTCCTAGATGTTATCCTTGGTGGCAAAAATTACTTAATAAAATCAAAGGTGTAACAGCAAATGTTGCTGGTAGTATTAAAATCGATATTGATATTGATCTTGATGCTCCTAAATGGACATCTGAAAAATCTGGACAAATATGTATTGGTAAAAAGATAACAGGATTAGGTAAAACAAGCATGGATAAAGCAAAAGATGCTGCGTTAAAACAAAAAGCCGATTGTATTTCATATGCGACAAAAGGGACTTCTAAAGGACATTATAATTTATATAAAAACGCAACTTCTGGTAAGAGAACAAGTGGAAGTTCCTCTTTTAATTCTATATTGTTACCTAGAAAACAAGACTCGATGAATAAAAAAATTAAGAAACCAAAAATGGGGGGTAAATAAGTATTTGAAACATATTTTTTAATAAATAGCCTAGATTTATTTTATTAAAATATATTAATAAATGGACTTTGTTAAGATTGGAACTATTGTTGGATCAATACTTATTGTATATATTCTCTATAGACTTTATAAGAAATATATAGATACTAAAATTGTTATAAGAGAAGAACCAGAAGATGCTAAACTAGAATTGAGTATTCCTAATGAAGATATGTTATTATCTCAAGAATTTAAAGGATTAAGTTTTTCAACCAGTTTCTGGATTTTTGTTAAAGATTGGAACTATAAATATATGACAGATAAGGTTGTTTTTAATAAAGGCGGATTTAAGTTATTATTAGGTAACAAAATGAATGATTTGTATATTGAAATGCCTATATTAAACAGCTACTATCCGGAAAAAATACTGTTTAAAGATATACCCCTACAAAAGTGGTTACATATAGTAATTACATTAGAAAATAGAAGTCTGGACCTGTGGATTAATGGTAAATTATATGCCTCTAGACATCTTAAAAATTTACCTAAAATAATGGAAAAACAACCTATGGTTTTTGCTCAAAATGGAGGATTTTCAGGATATATTTCACGAATTTATCACTTCGAAGATCCTTTATCGAAACAGGGTGTTATTAGATTATTTAAAAAAGGTCCTATAAATAATAACCCAATAGGTAAGCTATTACGAAAAATCAAGGGAGTTGCTGGAAGTGTTAAACTAGATGTTAAAGTTGATGCTGATGTAAACTAAGTTAATTATTTATAAACTATAGAATAATATTATCTCTTTAGATTATAAAAATGGAAGCCTTAAAAAATATTTACAATAATAGTATTTTTAGAACTATAATATTTATTTTTGTTATAATAGTATTATTAATAACTCTATTAGACCAATGGATGAAATTTAATAGTGGATTAAATAAATTTACATTATTAAAGAATGTTCATAGTGGTAAACAGGATGTAGTAATTAAATATAAATATATACCTCAATCCACTTATGGACATGTTGCGACATATAGTACTTGGTTATATATTAATGACTATAAATATAAATACGATACTGCTAAACATATATTTCATTTTGGTGATAGAGATATGAAACATGTATCGCCAGGATTATGGTTTTATCCTAAAAGAAATAATTTAGCCGTGAAATTCTCAGTATTAGGTAAAGAAGTAGGATTTACAAATGGAAAACTTGGTAAAGCAGCTAAAGGGAAAAAATGTATTTTTCCATATAAAATCAATTGGGATAAATTAGGTATACAAAAACCCATTCATAAAGATCCAAATATGAAGATTTTTAACTGTGAAACTACTGCTGATAAACATTCAGAACATGGATATTGTCCTACAGAAGTTGATAGTGAGGGTTATGTAACAGATATCAATAAATTTGGCAGTTGTTCTAAGAAATCGATGGATCCAAATGTGAATAAGCAATTATTAACTATAGATGGAAATTGTGATATAGAAAATGTCCCATTGAATAGATGGTTTCATTTAGCTATAACAGTAAAGGATGATTCTGTAGAAGTTTACATTGATGGAAGTCTATCTAAAAGTTGTGTATATGAAAATTTACCTCTTATAAGTAAAGGAGATTTGTGGATAACAAATAAAGGTGGATTTGATGGTAAATTGACTCAATTCAAGGTAATACCATACTATTTAACACATTCGGAAATAAGAACAATTTATATGAGGGGTCCAGATAATAAGAACACTGTTCTAGGAGGAATACCTCCATTATATGTTAATTCTAAAACTGACACATCGTTTGAAATAAAGGATAACAATAAAAAAAGTTGTGAAAGTAAATAAGTCTATTTAAATTAGTATAATAATATTAAAAAAATATATTATTTTTATATATTATATAAAATGCTTGATACAAAAACATTAACAATGATTGGTATGTTAGTTGGTATAGCTTTCGTATGTATCTACATCTATAAAAAGTTTAAAGATGAAGAAAAACGACAAAAACTAGAACCAATGTTTATTAGAGAAGTTACCAATGCTAAAAAACCACAACAATTTAGTGGAGCGGTTATTCCGGTATCAAAAAATGGTAGTTCATATACCTGGTCCACCTGGATTAACGTAAATGATTGGGATTACAGAAGAAATAAATGGAAACATGTAATGCATAAGGGTGATAAAGTTGGAACAAATTGTCAACCAGGAATATGGATAACTCCTGGTAAAAATAATCTGGTTGTAAGAGTAGCTACACAAAAAGGTGGCATGACATTTAAAGTTATAGATGGAGAACCTGAATATGCATCTCAAATTAAAGCAGATATAGAAAATGGCAAAGAACATATCAATGATGATTTTGAATATTATCTTAATACTGGAACAAGCAAAAGCCTTGCTAAAACTTATAGAGAAATCAAAAAGGAATATGCTGATGCTCCTGAATTAATTCTTCTTGGAGAAATGGATGAAGTAACTAATAATACAACACCAGTAGCCTATATTGTAGTAAAAAATAAAACCTGGATTAGTGGTGGTAATAAAATAACTAGTAACTTAAAACGATCACAAGAAGGTATGTCTAGTCCTAAAATTTTCACATTGAGACCTGAAATCGGTTCTACAAATCTTAACCCATCTCTTAAAGAAATGGATAATGAAGGTGTAGGATGTATGGTTGAAAATTTCCCATTAAATAGATGGTTTAATGTAACAGTTGTTACGTTTGATCAATCATTTGATGTATATATTGATGGTAAATTATATAGATCTATACCTCTCAATGGTTTCTTAAAAGACAATGGAGGAGATGTATTTGTAACTCAAGATGGGGGTTTTGGTGGTATGGTCACTCAATTGAGATGTTTTGATAGAGCTATACCTGTTAAATATATCGACTTACTTTACAAATGCGGACCATCATGTCCTCTTATGCCTGATATTAATGCTTGGTTAGATTCTGTAAAACCTAAATTCAAAGTTAAATTTGATATTGATGTCAGTGTAGGAGGAGAAACATATGATGTTGACCAAATAATGTCAGAAGCTGTAGAAGATACCGCTGAAGCAATGGGAAATACATTAAGTGCGGTTGATAATGCCACAAAATAGATTAATTTAACTATACATTATATATAAAAAAATATAACAATATTATATATAATGGATTTTAACAGTTTAAAAGAAAACAAATCATTTAGAACTATTATGGGCGTTGTAGTATTCTTTCTAGTAGTATTTGTTATTTATAAAGTATACTCTGGTCTTAAGGAAAAAGCTAAAAAAAGACCCTATCTTGTAAAGGGACCCAAAGATGCCACAGAACCTTTAAGATTAGATGCTAGTAAAATTCTACCATCAGATATAGGAAATGAATTTTCATTTTCATTTTGGGTTTATGTTAAAGATTGGGGGCATAATTTTTCATTACCTAAACACGTATTTCACATTGGAGATGATGCTGCTCAAAAAGTTTTTCCAGGAGTCTGGTTATATCCTAAAAATAATAATTTAATGGTTAGAATGGATACATATAACAGATTAAATAATGTAAATAAAACTAAATCAGGATTAGATTGTCAAAATTGGTCATCTAGTTTTCCTCATAAAAATGAAGCATATACCGCTAGAAGATATCCTAATAGTGATATTGGAAATCATAACTTTTGTAGAAATCCTGATGGACGAAAAGAAGCTTGGTGTTACACGCAAGACCCTGATGTCGAAACCGAAGCATGTAATTTAAAAGATCATAAAATACCAGCATCTATGAATCCATCAACCAATGAAAATATGTTTGATCATCAAAAAGAATGTGATCTTGTTAATATACCAGTTCAAAGATGGGTTCATATTGTAGTTACATTAAATAATAAAACGATGGATGTTTATCTCAATGGTAAATTATCAAGAAGTTGCACTTTAGAAGAAGTTCCTAAAATTGGCAAAGGTGATGTATTTATTAACCAAGATGGAGGATACAATGGTGAATTATCAGATTTATTATACGTCAATAAATGCATAAGTGTCAGTGAAATCTATAATTTATATTTATCAGGTCCTAAAAAATTTACAATTTATGATAAATTAGCTGATTACGAACCAAAAGTAAATCTTAATGTTAATGTAAGTGTAAGTACATCTGCTGGAAGTGATGTTCCAGTAGAAGAAGCAAATAACTAAAAAAAAGTTATGTTAATTATTAGAAAAAACTTAATTTACCCATAAGAATTTATATGTATATAATATATATGGATTTCTTAAATAAAAGTAAAGATTTTGTTAATGGTGATAGTCCAATAAGCAAAATTGTAAAAGCATTCGTTATTATAATCGTTGTTATGTTTTTAATTAATATGATCAAAAGAATATATATTGGTTATGAAAAATGGAGTAGCGGCAGTCCATGGATTTTAAAAGGAACAAAAGATGCCAAAAAGAGAATGCTTATTCTCCAAGATCCTTCTAAAGAAGGGGCTATAACTATAAATAAATCGGAAAATGAATATGGTGGTCTTGAATTTTCATACACAATGTGGATGTATATTGATGACTGGTCCTATAAATTTGGACAATGGAAACACGTAATGCATAAAGGAAATGAAACATCATGGCCTCTTAGATGTCCTGGTATTTGGCTTCATCCTAAAGAAAATGCTATGAGAGTATATCTTAATACTTTCAAAAACATTGGTGAATTTGCAGATATTAAGAATCTTCCTCTAAATAAATGGTTTCACGTGGCTGTAGCCGTCAGACAAAGAAATTTAGATATATTTATTAATGGAAATCTTGCTAAAAGACATACTCTTGAAGGTATTCCAAAACAAAATGCGTCTGATATCTACATTAACTCTTTCAGAGGATTTGGTGGATATCTTTCAAATATGAGATATTATGATTACTATCTTTCTTTCGCTGAATTAGATAGTCAATTACAAAGAGGACCATCTAACATGCCTTGTATTGATTCTCAAGAAGTTCCACCTTACTTTACTCCTAACTGGTGGGCTAATAAAAACTAAATAATTTAAACACATTTTTATATTAATTAGTTTAATATAAAGATATTGCTTATTAAGAATAATATTAAATGAAATACATACTGGAATACATATGGCTAGGAGGTAACTATGAGTTACGTTCTAAAATAAAGGTTCACGAGACCTCCAAATCGGTATTATGCATGAATGATATAAAAAATGTTCCTGCTTGGAATTATGATGGTAGTTCAACATCACAAACTTCAGGTGAAAACTCAGAAATTAACTTATTACCGGTTTCAGTATATAGAAATCCTTTATTCAAGCGTCGCCATGAAGGTCTAGAGTCTCTACTTGTATTATGTGAAACAAGGGATAAAAATGGTAAACCTCTTACTACTAATAATAGATTTGAATCTCAAAAAATATTTGAGACGTTCAAAGATGAACAGGCTTGGTTTGGACTTGAGCAAGAATTTTTTATACTCAATAAAGAAATTTATGAGGACCTCCATATAAAAACAAATGTTGATAATGTTGAAGATTGTGGCGTAAAACAAGGACCATATTATTGTTCTGTTGGGGGAAATAATGCATTCTTAAGAAGAATAGTAGATAAACATATGATAGCATGTATTGATGCTGGACTTAACATCAGTGGAACAAATGCGGAAGTTGCTCCATACCAGTGGGAATTTCAAATAGGTCCATGTGTTGGTATAGCAGCAGGTGACCAATTATGGGTTGCCAGATATTTACTGGAAAAAATAGCTGAAGAAGAAAATTATTATATTAGCTGGCATCCTAAACCATTTAAACATATTAATGGTAGTGGATGTCATACTAATTTTAGCAGTAAAACCATGAGGGAACAAAAAGATACTGGTCTTGAACAAATTATGAATTGTATAAAAAATCTAGAAAAACGCCATATAGAACATATGGAAGTTTATGGTATTGATAATGATAAAAGAATGTCAGGTCAATACGAGACATCATCATATGATAATTTTAGTTTTGATTTTGAAAAACCTGTTAATAGAGGTGCGTCAATAAGAATAGGACATGACACAATAAAAGATGGTAAAGGTTATTTTGAGGATAGACGCCCGGCATCTAATATGGATCCTTATTTAGTTACGTCTAAGATTATGACTACATATATGATGAATTAGCAATGTCAATACGCTTTATTATATCGTCTAAAGATTTTATAAATGATTTCAACTTGTTATCTGTTTCTATTTTGGTAATATCTGAATCAAATAATAAATATCCGCCAATTTCACTATTCCAGTTATAAAATCTATTAACAAGTATATTATGAAGTAATTTATTGTTACCTGGTATATACGATATATATATGTGATATCTATCTTTATTATTTAATATTGTTAATGAAAAATATATATTATTATTATTTATCTTAGTAACACAGTCAATTACTATAATATCATCAAAATATATATCTGTTTTAATCCCATAATCTTCCTCATCGAAATATTCTACATCTTTGATAGTCAAATTATGCCAGTTATGACCAATACATTTATTTAGATGTGACAATACTTTTTGTAAATCTTTATAATTCAACATTATATAAATATATAGGATATTTAATTATTCTAGTTATTACAAATCAATTTATTATTAATAATTCCATCACATTCGAAATTATTATTAATATATCTTCCAAATGTTTTCCCACCATACTGTGTTAAACATATAGATTTATCTGAACTAGAGGTTATATTATTGTCTATACTATTAAGATTGCTGTAATTATACCCGGTATTTCTGATAAAACTATTGTTATCTTGTTTCATTATGGATTCTTTAGCTAATGAAATCTCATCTTTAAAATCAAAACTATTATTATCAATGTCTATTTTAGCTTTTTTAAATAAATTAGATAATTCTTTACCTGGTATTCTTCGTTGATATGCTGATAAGTATATATTAAAATTAACAAAGGTTTCCTTTCTATTATCTTTCTTCATTATAGCTATAATTTCTTTTCTTTTATTTACAATGATTTTTTTAAAATCTTTATCTGATAAGTTAAGTTCGTCTTGAATATCTAATAGTTCTTGTGGATATTTAAATGTAATATTATTACCTACTTTACTAAGTTGATATGATAGTTTGTCATAGTTATCTACGTATTTAAATGTTATAAATATCGAAACTAAACCTAAAATTAAAGCTACTAATCCAATATAGTTCATTATTATATATTAAAGAATAAATTTATTATCTATAATTAAATTATTAAGATGGAAATAGACAAATTATCTAAATTGATAGAATCAACGTATAATAAAAAAGATATTTCGCTAAAGACATATAATACTATTCTTAAGGAATGTGTATTTCATAAAGAAATGGAAGCAACGGTTTATATTTATGACAAAATTATAAGTAGTGGACATAAACCAGACTCTACTACCTTTAAATTAGTAGATAAACTTCATAGTAAAAAAATACCTGAATCAAATAAAATACATATTAAATACCAAGATTCAGCTAAAAGACTCGCTCCAAGACGAAGAATACATAAAATAATGAAAGGACATAATTATTCAGATAAGTATAATAGTGCAAAAGAACATGAAGAAAAAGTTAGAAAATTTTTGGATGAAAATCCTAACCATAAGGCTAAAATTGATAAACGTATTAAACTTGCTAAAATTATAAGTAAAAATTGTGGTATTACTTTTAATGATGCCAGATTCGTAATAACCGCTTTAAAAAGAAAAAAGTATTTTAGTGATAAATCGTCAAAAAATCAACAATCAATAACCAAATTTTTTGGTAAAAAAGATGTATAATGTGATAGAAATTATATAAAAATTTGATTAATATAAGTTTAAAGAAATAATGAAATAAAACATTAATAAATGGACAACATCGATATTGATCAAACCATTCAAATAGATTCTCACTATAAAAATAAAAAAGGTCTATGTGGACTTAAAAATTTAGGTAACACATGTTTTATGAATTCAATTATACAATGTCTAAGTAATACAGGACCATTGTTAGAATACATGGTAAGTAATACATTTAAATCTGAAATTAATGAAGATAAAGATGAGGCAGAACTTGTAGAAAACTGGAATATTGTTGTAAGAAACCTATGGCATAAAAATTCTATATACGTTCCTAATAATTTCTTAAAAGTAGTTCAAGGATTAGCTATGATGAAAAATCGTGGTCAATTTACTGGATTTCAACAAAATGATTCTCAAGAATTTCTACAATTCTTTTTGGAAATGTTTCATAATGCGGTATGTAAAGAAGTGAATATGGATATATCTGGGAAACCAAGAAATGATTATGATAAGTTGGCACTAGAAGCTTATAAGAATTACAAGGAATTCTTCAAAAATGACTATAGTGAAATTGTTAAAATCTTTTATGGTCAATTTTTCACAAGAATTAAGACTGTGACAGGTAATAAAGAAGAAGTATCAAGATCTTTCGAACCATTTAATATGCTTAGTTTAGAATTATCACCTGATAGTGATGGTAAATATAGCCTTGAAAGTTGCTTGAGTAACTTTACTAAAGTTGAGAAATTAGATACTAATAAAGAAAATACTGTTAGATATAAAGAAGTAAGATTTTGGAATTTGCCTAATGTATTAGTAATTTACTTTAAACGGTGGGATTTTAGAGGTAGAAAAATTAATACATTGGTAGATTTTCCAATTGATGAGTTAGATATGAGTAAATATATCATTGGATATGGCAAGGACAACTATAAATATGAACTATATTCAATTTCGAATCATGGAGGTGGTTCTGGCGGAGGACATTATTGGGCATATGCTAAAAACGATGATGGTAACTGGTATAAATATAATGATAATGTAGTTTCAACTCTTAATCTTGCTAAAATTGTTTCAGCAGAAGCATACTGTTTATTCTATAGACTCAAAAATTAATGAAACTTAATATCTAATTAACTTTTTATTTTATCTTTTTATTATATAACAAAATGGCTTTAATTGATTTTCTAAAGGATGAAAAATCTCTTGTAATGTTTGCGTTAGTATTAATAATAATATTAGGATTAATTTCGTATAATTTATATTTCAGTTCGAATATGGATACAACAGGTAGAGAATATGATTGTTTTGATACAGTAAGAAATATTTTTGACATGTTACCTATAATTGGTGAAGTTGTTGATATGGTAGAAAAAAGTGTTGATAATGTTCAAACACAAATAGAAAATGTTGTAGAAGAAGTTCCCAAAATTACTAAAAGAAAAGAAGTTTTTAATATTGATAATAATGATTTTACATTTGAAAAAGCGGGACTAGTGTGTAAAGCATATGATTCTGAATTAGCTACATATGATCAACTGATATCTGCTCATAATAGAGGAGCTAATTGGTGTAATTATGGATGGTCCGCAGGAGGTTTAGCTTTGTTTCCCACACAAAAGAAGGTATATGACTCTCTTCAAGAAGGCGATGAAAAATATAAAGATAGTTGTGGAAAACCAGGTATAAACGGTGGTAAATTTGAAAATCATGACCTTAAATTTGGTGTAAATTGCTATGGTTATAGACCTGAGCCTGATAAAAACAAGATAGTATATAATAGTACTGATTATCCTATACCAGAGATGCAGAAAGATGCTAATTTACAGCAAGAAAAAATAGATGAATTAAAAAGACAAATCAAAAGTGGTTCAATCGAACTAAGACCTTTTAGTAACAAAAAATGGTCTAAATATAGTTACAAAAATTCTTCATATATGTTAACACCTAAATCAAGTAGTGATGATGAGATTGAAGTAGTAGAAATACAAACTCCAGTCGATGAAGAAACTAAAAATCCTTTTATGATTGATTCCGAAGAACTAGATATTGAAGATAACTTAGACGATAATGTATTATAAGTTTAAATAGGTTAAATTCTATTTAAAATTATTTTTTTCCTTCTTCATCTTTTCTAGATTCAGTTAATGCTATTAAACCAAATGGAACTACTGCTAATCCTGCTTCTAATAATAAACTATCAGATAAGAATACTCCACCTTTTTGTTTTGATTCTGATTTTTCTTCAGAATTTAATTTATTCGCCATTACAGCTAAACCTAATGGCATTCCTAAGTTGGATAATGCCGCTAAAATATCACCGCCTTCTTGAGAAGATTTATTGTCCATTATTTATATAATCACAAATATTTTTAAATACTAACTAATTTAATAATAATCATATTCATCGTGATTTTCTTCAACATTACTATTTGTTAATTGGTCAATAATAGGTTCGGAATAATGATTTATATCTACATAATTTAAAAAAAAACCATATAATTTAGATGAACCACATCTTCTCGTTAAGACATTACCATTATTGGTGTTGGTAAAACTAACAATATTTTGATATATTTTATCACCATAATGTTCATCAAATACATCATATGGTGAAAGTTGATTATTATTTATCTTTACCTGTTTCACAACTACAGGTTCTTCTTTAACTAAAGTTTTAATTGGTTTTGTGTTTTTTGTTGCTATTGTTGCCCAAGACATAATTAGTTAGTATATTAAATATTATATAATATATAGTACAATTACGTTTAAGTAGATAATATTTTAGACATTTAGGTAATATTGTTCCTCGACAAAGTGGTCATACATTTCACGAATATTATCTGAAAAATCTATTCCACAATCTTCAAAAGTAGCGAGACCATTATAAAATAGTTCATCTATATCATCTTTATAGAGTCTATACCAATTATGAATTTTACGGGCATTCAGTATATCGTGTCGTTTTTGTCTTGTAAGATGCATTTTTCTAAAAAATTGTTCTGTAGTTAATTTTGGATAGCTTTCATATGGATCAATGTATTCAGATTGTTTCTGAGTATTATCTGTTTTTTCTTTTTCTTCTGGAATGATTACTTTTTCAGGAAATAATTCACTAATAAGTTTTAATATTTGTTCTTGAGATTCTGTTCTATCTTTTTCTTCTTCATGTTCATTTATATATTTTTCAATAGAGATTGTTTCATTAGGCTTGCCGTAATAAGTAACGGCTCTGGCTTCTATATATTTGTCAATAATATCGTCAAGGTTATCAAATACGGAGGTTGTCATTATAATTAGATTAATAATAATTAAATTTATAATTATTATATATCAAAATTTTTTAAGTATGTATAATTTTTAATTGTTTAGATTCTTTTTCTTTCCTATTATTAACCAAAAATGTGTATATTTCATTAGCTTTTTCTTCACATCTAACTGGAGTCATTTTATGACCAAAATTGGATGTATAATAATCAGTTAATGAATTTCTAACATATTTTTGAGACATAGGTTCTTTTCTAGTAATAATAGTATGTTTGATTTTAGTATTATTGTCAATCTTGATATCGGTATCTTCCAAATTATTTGCTTCTATAGTATTTAATAAATAATTTTCTAGTCTGGTCTTTTGTATTCGTAATTTACGTGCCTGTTTTTCGAGATTTTTGATATTGTCATTTACTTGTTTATACATTTCTATTGCTGTATTGATTTTATTAGACATTTATTATATAGATCAAAAAAAATCAATAGATTATTATTTATTGGCAGCCACCAATTTCCATAGGTCTTCTGTTAGTATCAGTTTCGATGGTTGTTTGTAACCAAGGGGATACTTTGACTTGAGGATTAGGAGGTTCACTTCTGAGTTGTCTGTTGGCGTTTCTTAATGTTTGACCTACAGTATTGACACCGACGTGATGTCCAGCAGTTAAGAAGTTTTGGTCACCAAGTTCGCCTTGTCCAGCAGGAACTGATTGAGCCCATTTAGAATTGGCTGAACCAGGAAGTAATTCACCAGGGGAAAGTTGATCTTTAGGAAAGCAATCTTTTGGGTATTGGTTACCTGATAATCCGAATTCACCTGATTGTTGTTTGTTATCACCTAAGAATTGAAATACTTCGTTTTGTCCCATAGGATCAGATGCCATGATACCTTGTGGGGCACCACTTTCAAATCCCTCAGTACCATCAGATTTTTGCACACATTCTCCTGCCGCATTTTCTTCACCTTCCACTCCATCAGGTGTAGTGCAGTCGTCACCTTCGGCATAATTTTCAGTAGGAGGCCCGGCTTGAATTGGGTCTTCGAATCCATCCATATGTCCATTAGAGACTACATTTTGTTTTTTACTGTAAAGATTAATTACATAAACTAATCCCACTAAAGCAATTGCTAAGAGACCTAATTTTATTAATTGTTGTCTATCCATTTAATATATTATAATAAAATAAATTTTTTTACCAGAATATTTCTAAAGTTAAATTAATACTTCTAATATAAAATTTTGCCTGTTTAAATATTGGAAGTATTAGAGATTGATACTGCTCTAATTTTACTACTAAGAGATTTAATCTCTTCATCAGTTTCTTTAGCCTTCTTAAATAAAGATTGGGAGGCTTTTTCCGCTCTTTCAGCATTAATGAGATATTTACTCTTTTCTCTATTTTTTTCACTAATTAATACCTCAATTTCTGTTATTTCTTGGTGACTTAATCTGTCAATATAAGCATCTTTATCAACGTTTTCTGCTAAATCAGATAAAACTTCTTCGTTAATGACTTCAGAATTAGATATACTTTTTACATCCAGATTTTGATTTTTTTCTTGAGATGTATCATTTAGCTGTTTTTCTAAAGTTTCCATTACATTATCTTTTTTTTCAGGAATAATTTCTTCTACGTTATTTACAACAGTAACATTCTCGTTTTCAATATCATTATCATTACTTGTTTTTTCTAATATAGCTGTAAAATCCATAGAATTATCTTCATCTAGTTCTTCTTTCTTACTGTCATCATCTAATTCAATATCTTCGACAATATTATCTATAGTCAACTTAAGTCTAAATGTTTGTTTAAAAAATTCAATACTATCAATTTTTATTAGCAAATTCTTTTCATTATCATTATTATAATCAGTAAGTTTATCTAAATGTGAAAGATCATCAATATCAATATCAAGAGAAATTTCTTCATTATCTAGATTATCGTATATTCCTTGGATATACTTAATTAAGATATCAGCGGTTAAGAATTTACTAAACCAATGTTTGGAATTTTTAGAAGCAAGATTAATACATAATGTATCAAGATTATCACAGAATTCCAATAATTCGGAATGTTCGTCCAGATTAATTCTATACCGAGCTTTATTCATTGTGAAATCATCTTGAAATACTTCAAGAATTTCTGATTTAGGTAGATAAAAATAGACTGGATTTTTAATCTTGGCAGAATAAATACCAGTATCTAGATTTTTTTCAGGTTTATTAAATTCAAAACCTATTTCTTCTAGGTCATCATATTCTAAATATCTGAAAAAATGTATTATTTTTTTATTAGTAGACATATTATATATAATTTATTATCAAAGTTTTTATATTTTTAGAACGCAATTTCAATTTTCTTAATATAAATACTATACTTAATTTCAGATTTCGATACAAATATATTTTTAACTTCTAATATAAGATTATACATAGTATTTTTTTTAATAAAATCATTTATAGTTGATATGTCACCATCATCACTAGATATAATATCCGCATTTTTATTAGTAGGTATCTTTGTTTGAAGCATAACTGGATAATTTTCTCTTAAGATTACTGGAGACTTCAACTCGTGTTCTGTATAAATTTTCTTTAGAAAATCATGAAATTCTAATAATAGACCTTCCTGGTTATATATCCATTTGACATATTTACCATATCTACCAGTATCTTCTATACCAAATATTGTTTTAGTATTATTTAATGTAAAAATTTTTGGCGTTTTTAATCTAAAAGTGGTTCCATATTTATTACTACTAGCTCTTGTTAATTCATTCATGTTTAATAATAATAGTAATTTATTCTTAATATGTTTTTTAGTTATTACAAAAATATTCTTAGATATTAAATGACTATCTCAGTTTTTGTTGCCGATATTATCGATAAATGTATATTAGAGGTTAAGAAAGATAATAACATTACTAAAATAGAAAAACAACTGATAGATCCCCTAATACAATACACATTTAAGAAACTTTATCCATATTTGGCATTAGCATCTATAATATTTTTTTTAATATTTTTATTAGCTATTTTAATACTACTATTACAGGTAAAACAATTAAAAAATTTGTCAAGAATTTGATAAAAAATTAAAAATATTAATCATAATATTCAATAATGCGAGTAGTAATTGACGGTAATATAGGTTGTGGTAAATCAACATTAATTCAAAGTTTAAAAGAACTTTATAAAGAAAAATCTATAACTATTTTAGAAGAAAATGTGGATGAATGGAAGCCATATTTAACAGAATTTTATAAAGATATGGAATCTAACAGTCTTAAATTTCAAATGAAAGTATTAGAACATCATCTACATTCCGGAAAAATTACTGGTGAATCTTCTAATTTGATTAGTATTCACGAGCGCTCGCCGTTAAGTTGTATAGAAATTTTTGGTAAAGATTTGTTAACTAGTGGATTTCTTAAGGAAATTGACATTCAGTTAATGAGATCATATAATTCTAAACTAGGATGGAATCCAGATGTTATTATATATTTAAAATCTGACACAGCTATAGCATCAAGTAGATGTATCGAGAGATCTAGAGAAGGTGAGGATATAATACCTATTGATTACTTAAATAACATTAGTGAGTTATATAATGAATTATACGATCCAAATATTTCTAATCAACACGGATATAGTGTTTATATTATAGATGCAAATAATGATAAAAAAGCGGTTTTAAAAGAAGTTAATGAAATAATTTCAAAATTAGTTTAATATTTAAACTACTATAGATTTTTTTTATCATTTTATAATATATAGAAATGTTTGAAGGTCAAAATCATGTACACGCATTCGCAACTGCTGTTGGAACTCTTGGAGGGTTCCAAGCCCAACCTGAATGGTTCGCTGACGCAGCACAAACTCCAGTATGGCAAATCCTTATGGCTGCTGTATTAGTATACCAAGGTGGTGGTGGACTAGATGTCACTTACTCTTTGGTTGTTGCTGTTCTGTTCTTCCTTTTAGTAGAAATGTCTAAATACATTAAATTCTCTAAAAGTGAAGAGCCAGCATCTGAAGAAAAAGAAATTGAATCACCTGAATTTTACTCCAACTATGGATATTAAGTAAATCATAAATAATTTATAACAAGTTTTATAAATTAATTACATACTATTTTATTACCATCCTTCTTACAGCATTTGCCTTTACCAACATTATTTTCATTAGTAAATTTACAAATACTTTTAAGAACACTTTCTACAGTTCTTCCTCCTTCTAGTTCCATAGGCTCTAATACACCACTTGGAGATACTTGATAAAGATAAGGATAATGAGGAACTTTTAATGATTTACCTAATTCTTTATTATCTACACAATTTAAAGCACCAACTGTGAAACCTTGTTTGTTTAAGTTTTCAGCTAAAAAATTCATATCTTCCTTAAATCTCTTACAAAATCCACACCATGGAGCATATGCTTTTACTAGACCAAATTTGTTATCAAATGCCTTATGTATTACCTTATTATCCTTGAAATCTTTAGAGCATAATTCAATAACTTCTGAATTTTCGATATAATAATCGTCTTTTCCCATTTATTTAATTAGAAGTGAGAAAATTATATTTACAGCTATAATTAATAAAAAAATATTTTATTATTATAAATGATAAAAACCATAATTATATTATCCCTTTTAGTATTATTCTTATTAGTTATTTTTCATCCCAAAAAATCATGTGGATGTAAAAATAATAGTCTAGAACAAAAAGGAAACTCTTTAAAAAGAAAAGATAATAAATATATCCTTCATCAAAATGGTGATACTAAAGTATTTGATACTTATTCGCAATATCTCAAACATTTTTACTATAATAATAAAAATGAACATCCACTATCATTAATGGAATCTAATATAGTATCAAAAGTTTTCCCAGGAATAATAGAAGGTTTTGAAGACTCCAAAGATAGTGTACCTGAAGAAGAATCTATACCAGAAGAGGAGGAAATTATAATAGCCGAGGAGGAAGAGACAAATCTTAACACTATTAGGGAAAAGATGATGTTTACTATAATAGTTAAATATATTGAAAAAAATATGAAATGTATTGAAAATAAGGATAAGGATAAATTTGAAAAAGCATTAGCAAATTACATGCAGTATTTAATGGATAAATTATTAGGTTCAGGTAACTTCGATACAAGTGCTGGTCTAGCATCTTTAACACCTGTTAAATTTGATAAATATCTTAAGATGCTTGAAAATATACCTAAATGTGACGAGTTAATTAATAAATTTACGGAGCTTAAATCTGATAAAAAAGTTTCTAATAAAGAAAAGACTGAATTGAAAAAATCTATTAAGAAAGTATTAGATAAATCTGAAAAATCAATAAAAGATGATAAAACCGTGACCTCTGCAACTATTAAACAAAAAACACAAGATACAACAACAACAATATCTTCTAAAAATCAAGGAAATATTCCTACTATAACAACAATTATTAATACTAATAGAGGCAGTGTATCTCAGAATCCACATGGAGATAGAAGATTAAATCCTGAGAGTGCGCCTTATCTAAAATTCTTCCATCAAATTAGTAAAAAAATTCAAGATTTAAATATAAAAGTTGATAACATTGCCAAATCTTCAACTAATAAATCAGTTAATCAAACCAATAATAAAGTAGATAGTTCAAAATATATTAAAAAAGAGCAACAAATTAAGGATACAATTGATAAAAGTAAAAATAACACATCGGAAACTAGTGTTCAGACAAATATAAATGACGAGATAAAAACCAAAGTAGAGATAAATTCTAAGAAAAAAGTTGAAAATGATAATCAAAAATTATACGCTGGAGCTAATGCTACCAAAAATGGTCTATTAAACGATGATGAAAAAACTAAAGATATAGGAGCAGCATTTAATTTTAAACCTAATATCAAATTTGATCATAAAGAACCCAGTAAAAAAATAATGTCCGCATATGGATGGTCCTATATGCCCCCACAAACTTGGAGTGTTCCTCAAAAAAGACCGCCAGTCTGTATTCCTGATAAAGATAGACAAGCAACTGTTATGCCCATTTTCGATAAAGGAACTCCTGTAGATGCAATGTCATGGACTCAGGCCAATAATTTACTACCTAAGACCAAGTATACAGAAAAATATAATGCTAACTATTATTATCCTGGATGGGTTGCTCAAGATAAAGTAAACTATCCATTAAATAAAGCTGGTATGGAAAGAAGTGAATATTATAATTATAATTTAGCAAAAAAAATAGAAGAATAATTATGTAAATAATATATAATAAAATGAATAATTATATATTAATTGCTATTGCGGTAATCACTATTATGATAATAATAGGTTTTAGTTGTAGAACATGTGGAAGCTCTGAATACTTCAAAGATTTTGAAGCTAATATGATAAAAAACGGAAAAATGAATGGCTATATAAGTGGTTCTATAAATTTTAAAATTATTGAATTATCAAATCCATCTAAAATAAAAAATGTGTTAGAACAATCGAAATTTGATACTAAAGGTTATACCATACAAACTAATGTAGAAAACAATTCTAATTATTCAATAACTTATTGGAGATCTAATGATGATTCATATAATGCCAAAAATTATGACATTGAATTTTATAATGGTAGTAAAAAAATCATATCTGAAGGAAATATAGTTTGTAATAAACTAATTAATGGAAAAAAATGGAAAAAAGTAAGATATTATATAACCACTAGTTTTGATACGTTAACAACTATTTTTGGAGCGGTAGGAAGCTTTACCGATGGTGTAAGATATTATGCCGATTTTAAAATATCAAAACATTATCCCAAATTAGAAAAATATAAGTATCATGATAATCTTAAAACTTTTTATCTTTTTACATCTGAAGATAATAAAAATAAAACTCAAGTAAGTGATTTAACAGAACAATATAGTATTAATTTCACAGAGCCTCTAAAACAAGATACTTATGGTGTATCTCTTAACAAATTAGTAGGAACATTTTCTACTGGTGAAAAAATTTTTACGGAAAATAATACAGTTATATTTACATATACTCCTGAAGAAAATCAAAACGGATCTCTATTATCAGTACATGCTATAAATGATAGTAATAATGGTATTAATGTTGATTTTCAAACTTCTATGGGTGTAGAAAATTATGTATCCATTTCAATATCGAATATAAATTATATCTATAATATTGGTTTAATTACTAATCCTATTGTATTTTCACTAGTGTTAAATAATAATAAACCTACTTTATACATCAATAATCATATTACAAAACCAATTAAAATCAATATATCTGGCAATAAATCACTAGGAACATGTCCTGACGGTTTCAGAGCAGTTAATATTGATGGAGAAATGAAATGCCAAGATATATCGAATATTATCCCTGATAATTCACAGTGTAAGGGCAAGGCTTATCATAGTTTTACAGGATACAAAGATAGTAAAAAGCAAGAATGGGCAAAATCATGTATGGTAAATTGGAAAAATTGTAAAGTGCTTAATGATTTTGAAATTGCTCCAACCGGAGATTCATCATGTCAATCTAATAATGAAATGTTATATAGTAGTAAACCAGTTATAATAAATAAAGATAAAACGCTAACTGGTAGATTACATAACTTAATTGTTTATAATAAAGACCTTAATACGGATACATTAACTAATATTTATAAGTATTTAATGATTAATATGGTAAAACCTAAATCTGAAGATAATTGTTGTTCAAGACCCTCACTTATAAAAGAAAGTACTCTTAGTTTTAATGACATGTTGTGTCCATTCGATAATAAAGAACTATGTTCAAATAAAATATGTAAATCGGTTGAATGGGGAGATAATGATAACTTAAAAAATATCAATGGTGAGTGTAAAGAAGTTGTAAATAAACATTGTAAAAATAATGATTCAGATAGGTTTTGTAATAAGCTGAGAGAATTAAAAAAAATAAATAGTAAATATACATCACCAGAATTACCAGAGTCATTAACTAAAGCTCCAGTAATTAATAATATTGCGAATTGTAAAGGCTGTGATAGTAAGGTGGATTTAACAAAGTATATAAAGAAGGATAAAATCCCATGCTGGGGTTGTAATTTAGGCGATGTAGATAATAAAGCATCTGGTTCAGCGAATTGTCCATCTAAAAAGATATAATTGAAAATTATTAGAAAAAATAATAATATCAATTATATAATAATGAGTTTAAATTTACTAATTACTGTAATTATAGTTATTTCATGTGTATTGATTTACATTTATTCTAACCATATGATTAAGGTGCATGAAGAATTTGAAAATTTACCAGAAGCTAATAAGGTCGAATTATCCTCTGCTATAAGAAAAGATCAGGGACTTGAGTCTCAGATTGATGCGATTGCTAATCAAATTACAAAAAGAGAGGAGCACTATAAATCAATAGAAAGACAATATATGAAAGATGGTGATATATTAATGAAAAAAAGTGTATCTCCTGAAAATATAAGTAATGAAGATACGCCTGATATGATTCAAGGGAAACTTGTTGGAAATATTCAAGATAATAAAGTAGAAGCAGTAAAACCAGATTTAACAGATTACGTTCATAAGAGCGATATACCTGATATGTCTAAATATGTTCCTAGGACTATATTAAAAAAATATGTTAAGAAAAAAAATGTACCTGACTTAAATAAATATATATTAAGAAGTCAAGTTCCTCCATTACCTAATTTAAATAAATATATACTAAGAAATCAAGTTCCAAAATGTCCTAAACAGGCAGATTTGTCCCATTATATCAGAAAAACAGAGATACCACAACCAGTCAGATGTCCTGATTTAACTAAATTTGTATTAAAAACTAGTGTTCCACCATGTCACAAACCAGTATGTCCTAAACCAGTATGTCCTAAACCTAATTGTATGAAATGTGATGCCGCACCAGTGTTGTCCGAAGAACCTGTTATAAAAAAATCGCCTAAGAAGCCAGTAAAAACAAATATCGATACATCTCAAGTAGTTCAGACAATAAATTTACCTAAGAAGTTTTTCCAAGAAAGAGCCAAATCCAAAAAAAAAGAAGATAAGATTACTAAAGATAGTGATAAAATACAGAAAATGATAGACCAATATAAGCCAAAAGTTGAGGAAAAAAAATGCACATTCTTTAGAAGAATAGTTAAAAACGCTGATGTTTATGGTGCTTATTAATAAATTTATTTTATTTATTAATAATAACTGATTATATTATAATATGTCTCATAAAAATAATGCTAATGAATATTATTCAAATTATGTGCCTAATTTTGAAGGACATGTCGTTGTAGAAATGCCGGGACCTGAATGTGTTAAGCCAAGTGATACTATAATAAAACATAGTCCATGTGCTTTAATTGAACTAGATATTTGGAAGTTATCAAGTGTATGTTCTCAAAATATAAATGCTCAAAGTTTGAGCGTAGATATAAATGATTGGGATATATGTAGTATAGAAGAGAGTGATGATTACGAAACAATTACTTTAGAAAAGAAGGTATTAATAATGAATTTAATATTGAGTTTGCGTGAAAATATCTCTAATCTATCTGGAATAAACATTACTAATATATTATTAGTAGGTATTTTCAAAAAAGAGGAGTATGGAATAAGTGATAATTACAATGTGATTAGACTATTATTAAAAGACGATTCATTAGATACAATCGAACTTACTATTGTTGAAAATAATTTTAATATGGTAAAAGTATTATATAATAATTGTGTATCTAATGATACAATAGACTTGAATGATGAAAGTTCTATAATTCCTAAAAGACCTATATATACTCTTGAATATAAATTAAAAGATTGTAAATTATCACTAGTATTAAGTGCTCCTACTGAATTAGATATTTATGAGTATGTAGATTTAATAGGTAATCAATTAACAAGAAGCGATTTAAAAACAGTTTCAATATATACTGAAATTGATATTGAAATGGAAATATATATGAATAACTACGAATGTAAATATATTAAGGTAGCCGAAGGGATGACTAACTCTGATATAAATCTGGAATCAATTTCGAATGAAGAGTATATCAAAAAAAATATTATTATAAAATTAAAAAAATTCAATAGTAATAATGAACTATGCTTAGGAAAAATAAGATATTAAAGAATGTTACATAATCCAAAAAAACTTTTGGAATTATTATCATTATTACTTATTATTAGAGCTTGACTCAAAGGATTTGTTTTATTTTCTCTATAGGATTCAAGAGCATCTTCAACAGCAACATCAAATAATCTATTAATATTAATATTTTTTTTTGATGATGTTTCAATGAATTTGACAGACGGGTGACGTTCTAGTATATTTGAAACCTGTAAATCACATAATTCAGGTTTTTTAATATCTGTTTTTGTTCCCACTAAATATACAATTCTATTATCAATATCACTATATTGTTTTAATGCTTTTATCCAATAATCAAAAGAGCTTTCTATATTGTTACTAGATAGATCTACACATACAAAAGCTATATCAGCATTTCTATAATACATGGGTGTCATTGATCTGTATCGTTCTTGTCCAGCAGTATCCCATATATCTAATTTCACTGTGAAATCCTTTTTAGTGAGTGGTTTCGCATTAAAGGCGGCTCCTATAGTTGATTGAGAATATTGATTAAATACTCCTCTAGTATATCTATCTACTATAGAGGTTTTACCAGTTGCTTCATTGCCTAGTAATACACATTTTATTCTAACCTCTCTCATATAATATAGTATTCAATAAAAAATTCTTAAATAAATATTATTTATGAATTTTAAGCTTTTGACCAAGATGAATCACTTACCCAATTATTTGCGTGAAGTTCTTTAATATCAACGAGTTTAAAACGATGTTTAGCTTGGATTCTGGTTTTATCACTAATAAGTGTACTGCATATATTTAGGAAATTATTATTAAATTCCTCTTTATTAAATTCCTCAAGTTTTTTACCACAATTTTTCAAAATTGAAACAATACAATCAATATAGATGCCTGAATCTTCTTTAGGCACAGATAGAGCATATTCTTTAAGACCATCGAAATACTTTTTAACTAATTCGTAATCAACTATATCATAGTTGAATAGATTTGAAATGAATACGAATCCTCCAATAAATTCAGCTTTTCTAGCAAAAACTTCACATAATTTATTATAATCTCCATCCTTACTTTGTTTAAGTTGCTCTACATTAGTAGAAATCTTTTCATCATAAAATGATCTACATTTACTTAATAGATGTGCTTTGTCTAAAAGATCACATGATTGAAATAATTTACCTACTAATTGAGCATAATCGTCACTATAAAACTTTTCTTCCATAGCTTTTTCAAAAATTAGATCAATAAATTTATCAGTTCCTTCATCTGGTAAACTTTTAAATAATTTTAGAACTTCATCTTTAATTACATCTAAATTTTGAGATGTTAATTTATTTAAATTAGATGTAACAGTATTTAAATACTTGACATCATCGGCTAACTCAACTGAATCTTTTCCACTAACTCGCCAAGAGTCATCGATTACATATGTCATTTTAACAGGACTTTTTCGTCTAATAAAACGATTATTTTTTTTGATTTCTAAGAGAAGTTCAATTACCTCGGGATCCAAAGTTGCTGTAAAATTACTAGCAATTTGTTGAATTTGATCGAAAGAATATTGTTGAATTGTGCAAACCTCCATTAATCTGTATCTATAAGTTGATTTGTTTTTAAGTAATTTAATATTTAATCAAATTTATTAATTAATATTCTCTGTTGAAAGAACTTATAGCAGCAGCAGCATTTTTCTGATTATTATCAGAGGTATTATATAATTCATTAAACTTACCATCATCTGAATAAAAAATCATTAATGCTACACTACACAAAGCGATACCTGTGTATATTGTTCTTTCCTTTATAAAAAAACTAATGAGGGTATTCATTCCTTCGAACCATAACGATATTCCTAAGGCTATAATCAATGTATATACATTGGGGTTTATTCTTTTCAGAGTATTTAACATCTTCTTATAATGAGTGAAAATATTTACAAATATGTAATTTTAATTAGGTTCACTTAAAACATCAATTAATAATTGTTCTTTATAGAATAGTTGTTCACAGCAAGACTCAGTAGTGATAAATTTACATGATTCACATATTATGCCATTATCGTCTCTTATCTTAATAGATTGGCATTTCTCCTTAAAATTATTTTGAATATAAGTTTCTACTAAATTAATATTTTCCATATTATTTCTATTACCATATAGTATCAACCCTTGCGTTTTTATTATTAATACAACAATATCCGAATTAAATAGGCAATTCTTAAAATCAAAAGCATAATTTTTACTTATTTCCAATAATTTGATACAATATACGTCAGATTTATTGAATCTACTATTAAGATATTTTAAAAATTCGGTTTTAGTTATAAGTTTTTTTGTCCGCTTTCTATATCTCGATAGATAATTATATATATCCATTTTACAAAATATTTAGTTGAAGTCGTATCATTAATAATAAGGTAAAATAAGTATCAAATTTGTTATCATAACATGTTAAATACTTAATCCATATCAATATATATATTAGGAGCTTTATAATATAAAGTCAGTTTTAAAGGGGGTTATATTATATACGGTATATATCTTGGGGCATCCAATTTATAAACATTTGCTTTAAATACTTTAGAACCATAACCTGTAACAGATACATTTTCTCCCTCATATATTTCATCACATCCATTACTATCTTGACAATTTCTGTTTTTATGCAAAACTGGTAATTTTACAGACTGATAACCGTCAGATGATGTATAGTATTTCCATTGTCTTGAACCTGGATATGTTTGCTCGCCGAAAAGAGGTAATAACTTATTTTCACCATTATTATTCTCTTCAATTAGAACACCAACTTGTTGATATCCCGTCGGTTCGCCACGAGTATGAACATTTATAGGAATACCTACTCTATTTAATCTATAAGGATGACTTCTTTCTGGAGCCATTAATGGATTTACTATTCTATTCATATCTTTATTGGCTACATATCGAGCATCATCCGCAATATTATTGTAGACTTGTAATTTATTTTCTAAATTATTATTAGTATTTCTCAAATTATTGATTTGCGATTCCAATTTATCTTTATTGCTATCAATATCTCTGGATATTTCTTTAAATTTATCATTATTTTTACTTATGTAAAATACTACCGTGATGACCAATGACATAATTAATAACATAAGTGTGCTTTTATCAAAACAAAAAAAACCTGTGGGACAAACTTCCATTTATTATTAAATGATATAATATTATTACTTAAACAAGAAATTCTAAATAAGTTATATGTTAAAAATAATAGCTAATTTACCCATTTTGACAGTTAATAATAGAGATAAGTATCTAGATTGGCATGAATATTACGAAAAAGTTTATGATAATCCTGTATCATACGATGTAAATTTAAATAATTTCACATGGTTTTATTGGTTTTCACCCATAAAATTTAAAACTGATGAAATATTTATTATTACTTCATGGAATTCAGTATCTCAAAAAACAGTTGATATACCTAATAATGTAGCATTTTTATTTAAATATGATTCTAGAAGTGCTGAATATAATATAGGTAATTCTGGATTTTTTGTGAAAAGAGAAAAAACTAAATATAATTACAATAGACTTGAAGTATTTAGAACTATAGAAAGTGTATTTGTTGAAAAAGGCGTTTGTTGGTTTTTTGTTACAATAGGTTCTGGATATTATTTAAACTCAGACATAAAATGCTTTGTTGGAGACCGAAAGAATATCAATGGATTTAAAGAAATGGATCCATATAATTCAATGTATAATAATAATATTCAAACTCTTATTCTAGAAACAGGCCTTTTTGATATAATGGGTCTTATTGAGGTTGTATTTTTATTAGAAGATAAATATACAATTGCTAATACAGCAAGTATTCCTATGTATACTGGTAATGAAAATAATTATAAAGTATATAAGCATAAATATAGTCCAGTAACTAAATGTCTAACTAAATAAATAATTAATTAAATTTCACCCCAATAATAGAATATTTCTCTAATTATTCCAGATGGTATATTACTTTTCCATAATTTATTAAGGATTGTTGACCATATGTTCGAATGAGTATATTCTGAATTTATGTAACCTAACCATTTTGTTCCTATCTTTTCTTTTGGTTCAAATTTAAACGAATCATGAAAATATTTCCTATTGAAGAATAATATATTAGATAATTTAATCATTTTATGATAATTACCATCCGGTTCATCCCAAGAAACAGGAACATATACTCTCCCATTTTCATACATTAATGAATTACCAATACTTTTTAGGACATATGCCTTATCTTGAATGTATGGAGTTATATTAGGATTAGAAGAAATTCTATAAAATTTTAAGTCTTTGTTCCTCATGAATTCTGTCTGAGAATACATTAGATAGTTTTTAGAGTTATTATAAATCCTTTCGGCAATATCTACTTTATATTCACATTTTGTGCAATAAGACCAACCATATTTGTTAAAATATCCACTAAAATCATCGGTATGTCTACTTCTAAGATCATTTATTAAAGGTTTTTCTTTATCACATACATAGCAATACTTAGCAGATATCATAACCAATCTAAAAGGAGCTTTATTTTCTTCCCATAGATCTATAATATCATCAATTATGGATACTGTAAGCTCGCGTATATTATCCATGTCATATGATTGGTATTGTTATTATACTTAAGTAATGTGAGTTTTTTATCAAATTTAAAAAATTTGATTGAAATCATTTAAAGCTTTCTGAATAATATCAAAACATCTAAACATGCAAATTTTCGTAAAAACTCTCACTGGAAAAACAATTACACTCGAGGTAGAAGCCTCTGATACTATTGAAAATGTAAAAGCTAAGATCCAAGATAAAGAAGGTATTCCTCCTGACCAACAGCGACTAATCTTTGCTGGCAAACAATTGGAAGATGGTAGAACTCTATCTGACTATAATATTCAAAAAGAAAGCACACTTCATTTGGTATTGCGTCTTAGAGGTGGTTATTAATAATGATGATGAATTTATTTAAAGATATTTTTATTTTATAATTTAAAACATGATGAAAACTTCAGGATTAAGAAAAGCCATAAGGAATATCATATATGGTGAACGAAATAATAAAATCGGTATTGAAAATAATACATCTCGCATTAATGATGTTAAAAATAAATCCAAAACAACGGTATATATTAAACAAACTCAACAAAAATAATTAGACCTAATAACTCAATATAATTATAAATAAATGATAATAATTTTATTTATAATTCGTTTTTACAACATAAATTACAGTGAACCATAGGATTAGGTTTTTCTATAATTACTGTAGGAGTTGAATGATATCCTTGACCTCCATTAATAATGATTATATCTTTAACTTCACCATCTTTAATTATTGTTTTTCCAATAGCACCTTTACCTACCCCTCTAAAATATATTTTAGGTGGATTTTCGTATCTGCTTCCTTTTTCTGTGATTTTTACATCTACAATACTACCTTTATTTATTATAGCAAAACCTGTAGCACTTTTTACATCAATTTTACTACCATTACAACTTATTGTAGAACCATCTCCTGAAAATGTAGCACCCGTGAAAACATTATAATCAGCAGGGCATTTGTTGTCATTTTTACCAAAGCTTGTTACAAATTTACAATAATTTTGATTTGTTATCTTTCTAACTTGTATTTTTTTCTTATTATCATTAAATAATTCTTTTTTTACTTCTTTAGGTTTATTTTGTATTTCTGGTGGTTTATTTTCAGACATATTTTTCATTTCATTTAGTTCCTTGAAAGATTTCATAAGTGGTTTCAAAAGACCTTTCTGTAGGTCATCGAACTTGGGCATAGGGATTTTATATTCTTTATTATTACTTTTATCATCTGGTATTCTATTTGTTAGTCTTTTAGGAACATCTTGGACTATAGCTGATCTTTTCTGTTTTCTTCCTTTTGAACTATCCATGATAGGCGCAATTCTATTTGTTAATATCTTACTCAGTTCTGAAATATTACCTTCCTCTCTGGCATCAATATAATCTAAATCAAAGTTTTTCTTAAAGACATTATCAACTTTGGTAGCTACCTCTTGACTATTGGAAAACTTTTCTATACGAGATGGCATCATGAAGATGTATATTAAAAATATAAATATGGCAAAAAATACTAATGCGGGGCTCATTGTTAATATAATATGATATTTTATTGTATTATAAATGTTAAGTTATTTATTATTATTTATGTTTAATTAGTTATCAGTTGTTCCATCTCCAATAAGTAATGTAGCAAAATCAGCTTCTGAATTATCTATTATTTCAGCAAGCTTTAACACCCTTGTCTTTACATTTTGTTCTGTAACTGTCTGCACAGCACAAACTTTATCGTTGTCTAAAATAAATAAAGTTAAAAGTTCATATAGTTGTTCCTTAATAATTGATTTAATATTATCATCACCATTTTTATCAAATGTATGATAGTAATTTAAACCATTCGCGATATACTGGAATGCTGCTTTAATAACAGGATTATCCTGATAGTCCGTATTATCAATTTTAATCTTTATGGTAATTATATCATCATCATCAAACCTGGACCAGCCGGCGAACGTGATACTTCTTCTCCAGTAAGCAGGACCTCTAATACCTATTTCAAAATGAGTTTGGTTAAACCTAGCAACTGGTGTATAAACATTAGTCTTTTTATCGTCGTAAGTACTAGGAATCTTGCCAGGGTCGCTGAAATAATTAGAACCATTGTCAATTAAATATTTACCTAATTCAAGTCGATTCATATCCAAAAACTTTTTTATTTGAATCATAATATCAGATATACTCAACTCTTGTTCATTCTCCAACGTTTGCCAATTGTTTGTGCGCGTGAACGACTTGCCATTATATGACATTATTGTTACCTTTTTTTCTATTTTACTCACGGATTCAACCGAACCTTCATTACATTTTACAGATTGACTCAACTGCTGAATTACTTGTTGACATGTATTTAATATACCATTATACTTATTAGCCATATAAGCATACATGAGGTATTTTTGAGTTGAATGTTGTGTGGGTCCTGCCCATGATTGGTCATATCCATAGTATTTATTTGTCTCAAGACAAAATACTTCACTAAATTTTAATTTTGTTTCCGGATCATTGAATAATATTTTTTTAGGTCTACATACTATATTTCTTACTATAGTTCTATTGCAAAATAGAGTTTCCAGTGAATAATTACTTGTAAGCCAGTTTTTAAAATCATAAATAAGTCTATTTGATATAAATCCGTCAGTTTTAGCAGATGTATCATTGAAATAAAGGTTTGGTCCATCATAATTACCCTCTGGACTATTGTCATATAGATCATCAGTTGGGTCAAAATGATTCTCATCAAAAAGTTCATAATTTTTGATATTACTTGAACTAATACCTACGTTTTCAGTAGCAACATCTACGTCACTAGTTATCATTTCTAAATAATTACCAGCTACATTCATAGGAGCATCTTTAAATTTATCTTCAGCAAATCTTGACCATAATGCACTACTCAGTAATCCTGGATTAGTATCAACATTTTCATTTGAATATAGCATATATTCACTAATATAACCGCCCCAAAAGTCAGATTCTAAATTCAAGTTTTTGGCACTGATTAAATTGATTAACTCCAAAAAACTACTTCTCGTAACTGCAATATTTTTAAGTTTTTTAACTAAATCGTCCATGCTTTCATAGTTATAATTTATTTGATAAGTAGTTCTTTCATCTTTATATGAATAATTTTCTCTATTAGTTTTAAATTGTTTAACAAATCTACGATGTAATACCTCATATCTTAATTCTTGGGTAAACTCGAGCACCCAACCATCATCACTATTAGCAATAGTAAGTAAACCTATTAATTCGACTATATTTTCAATAATGTATTCAATTGGTCTATGGAAATTCCTTCCAAAATCAAAATCAATTTCCGTAATACTGTAGGTCTTCCCTCTAGTAATATTATTTTTGATAAATCCAATATTCATTAATTTTTGTTCAATGTATTTAATATATAAATAATTAAAGTGATTTTTTACAATCTGCATTTCACCTTCTCTCTCATTATTAAATCCCATACTGTTACCAGGTGTTTTCCTATTTTCAAATACAAAAGTCATAAAATTATTATTTGATACCTCTACACAATTTTTGGTAAGTTTTAATATTCTGGTATCCGCAATGCTTTGCTTTAATTCATTGTCAGCATTTTCAGTTAACATGTTTGCTCCAAGATAATTTGATAGATCATCAATATATCTTGTGATCTCGCCATTATATAATTCTTGTTTTGAATATAAAGCTTTTTCTGTATCCCATAATAATTTACCAGGCATATTGACAAGAGTTTCATTATGAAGAACTACTGAGCCGATATGACTAAATATAAATGGAACTTTATGAATAGGATCTCCTTTATTTGATATATTAACAACAATATTTCCTTGGACAGAATCATCTCTTATCAAATCAAAAAGATCCATATATATAAATTCGGTTATTAGTGGAGTTGTTAAATTAAATGCTCTTGGAGGGGCAAATGAATGAACCTTTGTATTAGCTGATATTTGAGATAATTCTTTAATTAATTCTTTATCCTCTCTATATTTAACCGCTTGAAATATTGTCATATATCCAAATGTAGAAGAATATCCACCTCCCATAGAATGACCTGTACAGAATAATCCTGGTTTTTCATCATTGCCAAAATGACGACAATAATTTTTTTGAATAAATTCATTATATCTATTGTAAAATACAAAACTATCTCCTTGTTGTGGTAAAGAAGTAATATCTTCATAGTCGTCAATATCATAGTATGAATTTGCGATAGGATCTAATGTTACATTAGTAGATAAAAATTTGCCCAATATTAATGTATTATAAAACATTTCAGCAGCATTAGCATTAGTATGAGTACATCCAGTATGACAGAAAAAACTATTTTTCATATATTCCATACATTCAGTTAGAATTTCAATTTTTTGTTGCTTTGAAACATGTTTTAAGAATTTATGCTTATGGTCATCCAAATTTACCCAATCCTCCTCGCCATTATCAAATTTGACAAAGTACTTATTAGTACGGTCGCGGTCAAAGTCAGTAATCTTGCCCCTGTCAGTATAGGAAGCTCCTTCTCCATCCTCATACTCATAAACGAGCTCAATGCGCCTTCCAATGCTCGATGAACCTTTTTTGCTTTTTCTTTCATCACCACTCTTACTCATAGTGAATAACGTTTCTAGAACTTGTTTATGTTCCTTATTATCCACATGTATTTTCAAAGTATTTTTCTCAGGCTCAAAACGTATTTGAAAATTACTCCTTAAAATATTATGAATGTAATCTAAATAATTATCTCTATTATCAGATGACTTATATTTTGGAACATATATTCCGTCAAAAGTGAATGTCTTCGGCCACTTTACACCAGCGAGAGTTTTGTGAAATTCCGCCGTTTTGTTTTGCGGGTCATAGGTATTATACTCGTCGTCTGTGATAGTTGCTCCAGTAATGTAATTTCTAACTGATATATTACTAGTTTTTTGAATTATATTTTCAAAGAATCTTGATTGTATTTCTCTCCATTTAGATCTAAAATTCTCATCAATTTTACCAAATATATGTTCATATGCACCGATGATTTTATCTTCTTTACCATCTAAGTTAAAAGCAATTTCTGGTTTTATTTCCCCACCATCAAATTTAAGTTTGACAACCTCTGACATCATTAACTCCTGTGTAATAGTTGAATAAAAATTAGATGCGGTATTTCTATCTATGCTGGATACTCCGTCCGATGCTTGAAACGCTGCGGCATTAGCAGAAACTTTATTAACAAGACCACTCAATGTTGTAGTTAGTCCTGCTGCCATATTACGTTGAGGTTTAACTAAAATATCTGCTAATAAAACATTGTCATTGTCTGACCTATTTTCATTAATATTTACAGTTGTAGAATAAAGTAGATTATTAATAATATTTTCGTCATTAAGAAGTGGATAATTACGAATCATTTGTATATCTTCGGATTTTATAAGATCAATCAACTCGTCTTTTCCCAATTTGTCCCAGCTTGTTTTTGAACCCCAGAAGTTGTTATGCTTATTGTTAATATATATCTTTATCAAACGTGAAAATGTTTCTAACTTTAAATATAATAATTGATTACTAAAATTTTTATTAATCTCAAACTTAAATCTGTTATCACCTGCGTTGTTCGATGGACTATGAGTTTTATACTTTTCAAGAGTTGTAAATTTCCAAGTTTCAGAATCTAAATTAAGTTTAATATTTCCTCTCACTTCCTTAGGTAATTTAGATAAATTTCTTAGTTTTACAATTATTGACAAATAATAAAGATGACTTATTATTTTAGACTTAATATCTTCATCTAAATTTGTATATTCTTTAGCTACATCACCTTTTTTATCTTCACCAGAAGTTATACTTATTTTTTGAACAGCCCTTTCTACTTTATCCATTTCAATAATTTTTTTAGTAAATGACATTATATCATCAAATGTCATTCTTTTTTCTATTGTATTTGATGTCAAATTAGCAAGGGAATCTTCAATTTCTTCTACTGTTCCTTCACATTGAAGAATATTTTTATTCCTGAGAGGATCGTAATAATACCAATATTTTTGATCCATAAGTTGAAGTCCTAATGGAATCATTGGCAATGCTCTATTAAGACTAGGTAACATATTTTTAGCAACTAGTGCTACACCATTACCATATATTCCATCAATATTAAAATCTTTATTATTGATAACGTCTTCGTTATCACTATAAAAAGCTAATGAATTTATATCATGACAAGATAACATAAATCCAATATTGTTTAATGAAAGAGTTCGAGTGTTTGCTGTATAACCACTACTTGTCGTGTCCGCTAATCTCTCCTCATTAGGTATACCATTATTATTGTATATCAAATCAGTAAAAGATAATAAATAATTAAATTTAAAATCATTTGAGATTGTCAATTTATAAACTCTTTTCGTCTTCTTAATACTTTTAAACATTTGTATAGATAGTAAATTATCCATTCTATCAAGATCTTTATCTATTGCACTTTCATTCAATTCATTTGATAATTTAGTGATATATAAACTAAATGAATATGAATCATATAAAAGTCCCTTTTCATCTGGAAATAAATAATGCATACCATTATTATAAGGTAAATGATGTAAATAATATAATACAGCGCCATGTTGAGATGTAGTCTTCAATGCTCCTCTAAAATTACCATAAGAACCTATTATAATAGACAACAATCCATCTATATAATCTTTATCCCATTTAAGTTCAGGGTGACTCTCAGCTTCTGTCCATTTATCTTTTTTACACAAATATGTCTGATCTTTACATATAGAGATCCCCGCTTCTCGATCACTAAGAATTTTTTCTTTATAAGTATTGGCAATTTCAGGAAAATTCGTTCCTACCCAATTATGAAGTGTATTGAATTGATTTACATTAAAAATTTTCACATGTCGTATCGGTCTTGGGTGCTGGCCTTTTTCCTTTCCATTTAAATTTATAGTAGCTTCATGAAAACAATTATTTTTATTATATAAAATATCTAATAAATTATTTGAATGAATATTATAAAGTCGCTTATGATAAAGACCATTTACATATAAACTTATTTCTGATTTAAAATTAGAACTATTATATATACCATCGAAAATACCTTTTTCATAAAAAGATAACTTATGAAGACTACTCTTTTTATTTTCAAGTTTTTTTTGTATTAAATATATTTTAGTTAACCCTTCCATGTTAAGTATACATCTAATATTAGAACTATCACTGGGAACATAATCTAGGTATTCAACATATATTTTTTTAGATTTATCTTCTTTAATTATTAAATATCTTGAACCACTTGATAAACATGTATTAGTTAATTTATCGATATCATCAATATCTAGATTTGTAAGTATTTCTTCATTAGCTATACGGATGTTGTTTTGTAGATCTTCATCGCTTTTCCAATTTTCAAATGTTATAATTTTTGAGTCGTCATTTTTAATAATATACTTATCACCATTTTCATCTATATGACTGAATGATTTAAATGTATTATCTTTAGTTTTATACGGGTAATTTTTATAACTATCATATTTACTATCATCTTGATTAATAATGTTTAGTTCATCCTCATGGTATTCAACTTCATTGTTTTTAGTTTGATTTTCTTTTGATTTTTTTAAAATACTAAGAGTTTTTGCTATCAGCGATTTAAATTGTCTAGACAAAACCATATCAAGATTTACTTCTGTCTCATTATCAACTTTATTTAGTTGATCGCCAGCATATATACTATGGGGTATTAATACTTTGTAAGGATATATTGAGTTATTTTTATAAGCATATTCAGCATTTGATTCATTAACAAATTTAGCATCAATCCTTTTAAGAAAGTCTCCATCGGACCCTTCAGCTATTCTATTAAATTTTAATGGTTCGTATAATGCGGTTTTAAACATAAATGTTTCATAATCATGAAGGAATGACTTAAGATTATCAAACTCTATATAAGATATTTGTTTACTAAAATCTTTAAACGGGACAGGTTCTGCGTTAGGATCTTTTACATTCTTTATATCATTATAACCTAAAATTTCTGAACCTTGATGTGATTCTAAATCAGTTTTATATGCTAAACCAAACCCTTTATTTTCCGATTTATTTTCAGCAAATATACTTCTAGAAGGAGTTATTTGAAATTTAGTCATCATTTCAAGGAAAGCTAATTTAAGTAAATAACTTGTGTTATAGATTGCGGATCTTATAGCCAATTTATTAATTTTATTTCTTAAAAATGTTGTAATTGTAGACTGTGCGTGAAAAGCTTTACTAGTAATATCTTTGTCATAATATCGCTTTATAGGATATTCAAGAGTACTAGGTATTAATATTGCTTCTAATGTTTTTTTATTAGTTTTAAATATCTTATTTAACAGAATAGAACTAGTATTATCTATGTCTTCGGATGTAACATTATCTACATTATCAATGGGTTTGTTAAGTGAATTGGCATTAATCATATTTAATACATCGACCTCAATGTATTCTTCAATATGTAATGATAATAGTCCGCCTATTAATCCTTTATAATGTCTAGAATTTTCTAGTTCATTATTTTCTTCATTGTTTAGAAATAAGTTTTTTTCGCAAGCAGAACTAAGTTCATGAATAGTAGTGACGCCTTTGAAAAAAACTTCAAATTCTTTCTCTGCTATTTCGTGTTTAAGATTAATTATATAGTCTAAAATGATATCTCTGTCTACACCATTTATTGTGTAGGATTTTTTATATTTATTATTTTCGTCGGGCTCAATCCCAAACATTTGTCTAATTTCGTGTCTAATTATTGTATCTTCAATAAGATTGTGTTCTCTTCCCCTTGTCTTCTTTGCTGCTGCTACAATATCTATATAGTCTTTTTTTGTTTTAATACCACTAAAGTGTTTTTCAACGTATTCCAAAAAAGACTCTGTAAAATCAAACTGGTCAATTTCATGAACCTTTTTATAATCAGGAAAAGATTCCATATCGATGGTTTTGTTCGTAACAATAGGATAAGGTGTAGTATAACCAACCTTATAGTTTATATATCTATCTTTCAATGTTTCTTTAATATTAGCCATTATACTTCTTTCATTAAGGTGTTTTTTGATTTTAACAGATTGGAAGATATTTTCTAAAAATTGAGTCTTATATTCTCTAACTAAATCTTTCTCATATCCATATACAATATTTGTCTCATAAGAACTACTTAAAATATTTTTATTTTCTGGATTTCGCACTATATCTTCTGGTGTTTGTAACTTAGATATTAGATAGTTATCACGCATACTTTCGATTAAAGTATTAAGTTCTTTAATTTTATCATCTTTATCATCATCTTCGCTTACAATGGTATTCTTTAATATATTCAAAACCTTTGGATCTTCTGTTACTATTGACCAAAAATCGTCTACATATATATCGCTTAATAAAACAGACGAAGTATTTTCTTTATTAACAAACCATCCCAAAAACCACTTGAGTAAACTACGGAATCTTTGAATTATAGCCATATTTCCTAAATCTCTCAAACCTTTGCTAAGAGGTCCATTACCTCCTCCTAACCAACCTAGCAGTGCTTTAGCTAATTTGTATAGGACATACATACCTAATAATCCCCCAATACCCGCAGCGATTCCAATGCCAGCCGCCGCGCTTGCCACGAGGCCAGTATAATTAATCATCCATATCAACGCAGTATTAATAATAGCTGTTTCTATACCGGCAGCCATCGTATCTACAAATTTCTGTTTCCCTATTTTTTTCATCATGGCCAAATCAGGATTTAAATAATCATCATTTTTCTCTCTAATAAGTGACCAAATTGGCTCCGAGCCATAAAAAAGTGAATAAACTCCAGTTTGTTCACAATTACCTAACATACTGCTTACAGTTCCAGTCATGTCTCCGAGACTGGTGCGATCTTTGATATTTATAAGATTACTATTAACTGAAGCAATGGTATCTGAGCTTTCATATCCTGTACGCCCAGAAGAAACTTTGGAAGCTACAGCATGTTTATAGGCGGGCACACCAAAAAGCCCGTCCTCGTCGTCTTTGAATTTATAAGCAATAAATCCCGCGAGTGCCATGACTGAGGAAACTCCTAATTTAATCTTACGTACCGCGTCGTAGCTATTATCTCTTGAAGATGAGATCTCTACCCTTTTTTTAAGTGATTCTTGAAATTGTCTATACTTTGTTGATTCTTTATTGATGTGTCTTTTTCCTGTGTTTTTGTCATAGAATAAGATCACATCATCATTAACTTTGTCACTTTCAACTACAGTTATATTAAACATATTTCTAAATTCAGATTGATTTGAAACACTTTTTACTATATGAACACCTTCTTCAGATATTTCATTATTGATAAGTTTCAATTCCATAGGATCTTTAAAACTCGTTGCTAATTGATGTTTTTCATGATTAATTAGACTAACTAGTGTATCAAATTGAGTAGTTTCATCAGTTTCAGAGATTACAGTTGGTAATTTATGTTTAATATCATTCATTTCATCACAGAATTCTTTTAAAACGCTTATTGTCTCGGTTGTTGCCATTATATAATATAGTCTGATTAAATTTATATATATTTAACTAATATAAATTTAATATTTATTTATTCATCTCTAACTTTTTTTACTACCCAGAAGTCAGAACATAAATTTTTGTTTGTCATATACTTATATGGCATGTAGAAGTAACCTTGGTCCCCCCAATTGACACCCCAACTATTTCTTATTATAAATACTTTTTCCTTTTCATTATAACCTACAGCCATCACAGCATGGCCTCCAAGAATTTTATCATTATCTGTAGGCATTACCATTTTACCATTTTTAGCTACATCTTCTGTTTCAAAACTTTCATAAACAGCAAATCCAAAAACAAAAGGCAGTCCTTCATCTAAACAAGACTTAAGATGATACAGATCTTGTTTTACTCTAGAATATTCTACAGATTGATGCTTTTCAGCACAATCATAACAATTTTGTGGGGGTTTTTGTGTAAATTTATTAATATCATATGGCCACATTGGCTCAGGACATACTCCGATTCTATTAATAGATTTGATACCATCTCTTATTTCTGCACCAGCGTCTTGAGTAACAGTATTTTCCATTTGTCTTTCATTGTAATAAATAAAAAGTCTACTAGGAATAAAAATATTGTTTTCATTTTCTTTAATTTCGTCAAATTCATAAGCAGCGGCTATAGCATTTGCGGTACAGCTACCTAATTCACCCTGGTTATAAATCCCAGGACATTGTTCTCTTAAATCAACATCGCCAGTTGTAATATTAGAAACCTCTACTTTAGGTTTAAAATATTTATCTCTTACGTCCGGAGTATCTGGTCTCCATCCGTATTTTTTCATATTCATTTCGGCTTCTTTGCCACTTCCACTAAGATACGATAAGGTTCCACCCATTATAATATATAGTTCAATTATCTTTAAATTCATAATTTTTAAAAATAAGTAAAATAATTTGATTAAAATAAAATACGTCATTTTCTTATCAATCAAAATGGATATTCCAATAATTATTTTGAAGAATACTTCTAATTTAACAATAAAAAAAAGACCGTCTTCTACATGTAAATCTCCATATGTAGCAGACGCAAATGAAACAAATGAACTACTACATGCTCCATCTCTAAGTTGTGGTGGTCTAGTTGATAAAGATTCATCAGTAGTTTGTAGTAGGAAACATAAACAATCCGGAAAATGTAAATATTTGGTTCAATTAGGTTTTGATAGTGAATCGAATGCTTTCATTTCTACTAATCCATTATTAGCTAATAAGATAACCAATTCATTACTACTTAATAAATTCCTAAAAATGCCATTTACCTATAACAGAAATAATATACATCCTGAATATACTATTGGGAACTCAAGATTTGATTTCGTAATCAAAGATGATAATAAAACATATATAATTGAAGTTAAAGCAGTCCCTATAGCTGTACATGAAAATTTAACTATTAAAGAATTATCAAAAAAAGATTTTACAGGATATAATCCTAAAAAGAAAATAGGTGTATTTCCTATAGGTTATCGAAAATCTAAAAATGTTCCAATAAGTGAGAGAGCAATTAAACATCTGGATGAATTAGGAAATAATGTAGAAGAAGGTAAAGCTGAGTATGCTTGTTGTCTATTTATTGTGGGGAGAGAGGATGTTGTATCATTCCAACCTTCGATGGAGGATATCTTTTATCTGACAGCAATGAAAAAAGCTATTAAAAAGGGCGTTAAAATTAGGGCGGTAAAGATGATCTGGCGAAATGATTGCTGTTATTTTGGTGGAGAATTACCTGTAATAATACCAGAATAAATATCATTTATGGTAATCACTTGCTCCTCCATACTTAGACCAATAATCCATTTCTATATTTCTTATTTGAATATCGAATAAACAATCATTATCATATACTCCTAGATGCAAACTTTTATAGTTATTATCTTTAGGACTTGATATATAATCTTTATAAAACACTATGTCTTTAAATTTAGTATCTAATGAATATTTAATGTAATATGATAAAAAATCGTCGTTATTTGTATTAGAACTATATATTATACGTAATCCGTATATGTCCTTAGGAATGGTTTTTTTTAATTTTATCTTAGATAAAATTCTTGGTAAAGATTTTAGTCGTGTTTCATAATAAATATCAGGACTATATTTTAAGATATTTGAATCACTTTGGATAGTGTTTTCGACTTTATTTTTAAAATTATCTAAATGATCTATCTTACCTATAAGAGAGTTATATCCTATCCATGCTTTAGATAAAATACTAATAGCTACCATATATAAATTTATATATAGTAATTAGGCTTTAAAGTTTGATAACATTTTAGTCATATCTTGATCATCGCCAAAATAATTTTTAAATGTATCTAAAATCTGTTTTCCATCTTTTAATGCTGGACCCATATTTTTCAATGTCTCAATTAGTTGTTTTTGGGTTTTAATTAAATTTTGAGTATCTTTATTTAACCCCTTAACTTGTTTGGGAGTTAATGATTCGTAGTTTTCAACAAAGCTACCCTTTGAATCCAAAAAGAACTCATCTTCATCCTCGTTTTCACCAGATTCTGAGTTATCATAAGTTTCCTTCATATTATCTACAAAATCATCTTTTTGATTTGAAAATTTTTCTTTCTTAGATTTAGACCTTTTTTTTGATTTGAATCCTTCTACAGTCATTCCGGGAATATATATCTCTTCAGCAGGAACTGAAAATGGTGTATTATTTAGAGATACAAAGATATTTCCTAAAATTAATGCCATGCTTATTGAAACAATCCAATCTTTAGTTATAGAATAACCAATAGCCATTGTTACCAAAATCAAAAATCCAGATACTTTTTTAGTTTTTTTAGCAATTAGAAGTCCTGAAATTACTCCGAGTATTAACAAAAATAGTTTATTTGAATCCATTTATATAATATAAGAGAATATTTTATTTAAACAACTAAATTTATTGCTAGGAATAAAAGTCCAAGGATTAAAGATAAACAAACTACTCTAACTTGTTGAGAAGCCATAGTTGAATTAATTGTTGAAAATACTACAGGGAAGTATTTTTGTAAAAGATTATTAGTATATGGGTTAAATACAATGAATGCTAGGGCAATTACTATAAGAGGTTTCTTTAACTGTAGTAATACTTTGTTAATTTTACTATCATTACTATCATATTCTACATTTACGTCTTCAGGCATTTCCATTTCAGGCGCTTCTTGGAATTGCATATTAGGATTCCCCATCATTTGTGATGGATGTTCCATCATTTGAGGAGGCATTTGTTGTTGCTGCATTTGAGGAGGCATTTGTTGTTGCATTTGTTGTTGCATTTGGGGAACTTGTCCTTGATTATTACCAGAATCTCCGTTTAGTTCCTTAAGAATATCATCCACCATTTCGGAATCATCGGCTTGCATATTTACTTGTTGTTCAGACATTTTTTATATATATTATAAAATAATCTAATTAAAATTATAAAACGAATTAAATTATTTATTACATCTGACATTTTTGGCAGTATATTTATAACACTTTCCTTCAAAATCATATATTTTATTATTCATTTCTTCAGGTTTAGGTCCTTCAATTACTATACATTGACGACCTTTACATACCTGTCTGAATAAACTGGCAAGACCTAATCCCCATACACATGAAATAATAATTTTTCCTTCCTTGCTACTAATTAAATCAGTTATCATACTTATTATATCTAATTATTATTTTTTTTCTTACTGAAATATTCAATCTTTCTTGAAATAGGGATCTGATTCACACTCATCTTATTAGATGGACATTTAACTTCTTCGGCATCAAATTTATAACAATTTTCACCTACATCATCCTTAAATATTGTAGTAGATGCATTATCAGGAGTAGGATATTTAATTATAACTTCAGGTTGAGGTGCTGAACAATAAACCAAAAATAATCCAAAAGCAAATGAAATAAGAAACCATTTTGTATCTATATTGTCTAAAACAAACATGTTATATAATAAAAATATTTTATTTAATCTTCCATTTTATATTTATCAATTAAATAATCAACTAATTTGAGATTGTAGGATTGATAAAAGTTTTTAAACTTGTCTGCTTGTTCTTTATCTTCCCATTCATCAATTTTTTCCATCTCTTTGTCGAATAATTTATTAATAAATATTCCCATATCATCTACAACTTCTTTTTTAATTTTAAGTGTATCTTCTTCACTATCACATTTCAAAGGTTCTCTATTTTTCTTTAATTCTTTAATCTCTTCTGTATGTGATTCATTATTATTAGATGAACATGTGTCTGATATATCTTTCATAGAATTAATATGAGCCAATCTTACTTGTTCTAATACACTATCAAATGAACTTGTTTCTGATTTATTCAATGATATTGTCGCGGTTTTATCACCTAAACCAGAAGATAATTCAACCGATATATTATCAGGGATATTCTTTTTCAAATATTTTGCTTCCTTCACGGCTTTTTCTTTAGCATCGCCTATAACTTTTTTAACAGCTTCTATTGATTCTGTGCTTTTTGTTAATATAGTATCTTTATAGTTACTTAGTGTTTTTTTAGCTATTAACGACTCAATATCTCTATTTTTGGTATAGGTATCTCCACTTGTTTCGCCTTTGATAATATCATCTAAATCTGAATTAATTGAACCATCCATTCTAACATCCTTATCATGTTCGTTTTCAATATTCTGAGCTCTCACATTTTCAAAGAATCTTTCTGATAGTAATTTAGGATTATGTATTTTATCATTTTTATAAAAATTTATTAATGCATTTACTGTAATTACAAAAATTTCAGAATCATTTGGTGATAAATATCCAAGATCGGAGTTTTTTAAATCTTCCAATCCCTCAATGTTCTTATTATCTTCTAATTTATCATCATCCGATTCAGCTCTATTTATAACTGATTGCTGATAAATGATATTATTTACTTTTTTAATTAAATCAATCTTCTTATCTGAACTTTCCATTTAAATATATCATATATTTTAAAAAATAAAATATAAATTATTGAATTAAGCTTCATCTTCTATATAATGTTGGGCATACATATCTAATTCGTAATCATCGCAATTAACCATTTCATCGTCATATAACTTGAAGTTATCTACGCCATAATTATAATCATCTTCAGTAAAAGGGTCAAAATACTCCTCGCCAAACTCGATTTTCATCTTACTAAGCACATCGTCAATCATTCGGCGATTTGTATAGTTGTCTAAAAACACTACTTGTTTGTAGAACAAACCGCCTGAATTTTCCATAAAATTATCAATATAGGTATTATATATATCATATCCATGATTTGAAATCTCTTGTTTTCTTTTGTATCTTTTATCATAATTTTCGAAACTATAATATTCTATATCAAAGTCAGGGTTTGTCATAAAATCCTCAAATTTTTCAAGTGGTATCCAATAGTTTCTATCGAACCATACACTATTATATAGTTCCTCACGTTCTGCTCTTAGTGTTTTTTCGGCATCTTCCCTAATTTTTCTACTCGTTTCTATAAATTTTCGCGACCGTTCTAGAAATTCTTCAGAATTTGAAGAATAACCTGGTCTTAATTGTCGAACTTTAGTCATAGACATTGTTTTAGGATTAATACACGGTAAAAATGTAGTGAATAATGTTTAGGAATGTTTTAATTTCTATTTATTAAATTATAACATTCATCAAATTTTTTTTTATTATTGGATTTCAAACTTTATGGACTTATCAGTAATTAAATCACCATCACCATCTTTTTCTTCACCTATGAATTTACCTATTTTAATTTCTTCACCATTATCATTTTGCCAATATATTTCATTATTTTCAAGATCTTTTAAGTAAGTTATAGCAGTTAATTTAGATTCATCTCCAGCAACATTTTCAAGTGTATCATTAAGTTTTTCTATTATACTATTAAATACTTCTTCTCTCATATCACCCTCAGGTTTACTAATTATTCTTCCATTATTTTTATCATAAATACCAATTAATGATATAGAACTGTCATCATTTACTACCATTGCACCCAATATTTCCATTTTCGTATCAGTTCCAATATCGGCTTTGAAGTATTTATAACCAATAATTTTTTGTTTAGAAGACATATCCTCTATAATTTTAATACTATTACTTATTAAGATATAATGTTTTCCTAAGTTTAAATATCCCAATTTTATTTCGGATACTTCATTTCCAGAATTAAAACTAGGAGCATTAGGTAATATCTCTCTTGATTTAGCAGATGTATATTGTTTAGTAGTGCCATTTGAATCAAGAACTGTGATATTAATATTTAATAATGCACTTGCAGCGATTATTTCATTCTCACCACCCCATATTCCTAAACCGGGAGGTCTAGCACTTTGTTTAATGCTATGTATATAATCTTCAATTGAATCATATTCTGAAATTATAGATGCGAACATAGCAGACTGGTCGATATTATCAAAGTCATCACCAGATGCTATTTTAAGATTCATTTCTAATTTTTTAGCTATATCGTTTCTAAGTTCTAAAGCAGCGTCTCTGTGAATTTTTCCTTTAGTATTTGAATCGCCTGCAACTAATAACAATTCAGTATTATTTTTGGAGTATTGGTTATCCTCTTCATCTTTAAAATTCATTGGGAATATATCATGTTTTTTCAAACCTTCTACTATACTATAAAATAAACAATCTCCATCAGGGGGAATAGGCAATAAACTTCCACCAATACCATGCTCGTCAGAACTAAGCATTTGATTCAGAACATCATATTCCTCGAAATATTTAGTATCTTCTAAATATTTTATTAATCCTGCTTCTAATAATATATCATTTTTGGCTTTTCCTTCAATAGATATATTTTTTGTTACTAAAATTTCGGTAGCAATCTCAACTTCATCACTAATTCTTTTATCTAAAACTTTTTGTGCTTCTCTTTTTGATTTTTCAGATTCTTCTGCTTCTTGTGCTCTTCTTAAATCTTCTGCTTCTTTGGCTTTCCTTAATTCTTCTTCAGCTTCTTCTAATTTTCTAGCTTTTAGGGCTTCTAATTCTCTATAATTAGAATCTGGAGAAGCGCTTTGAACTTGTTCTGGAAATTCTTCTACTTGTGTTAAAGATTTGCGAATTTTAGCAGCTCTTTGGTTTTCCATTTCTAAATGACTTACTACACTCTTTACTTCCAATGATTTTTCCAAATCATTAGATATACTTTGTTGGTCATAATTATCAAATTCGACGTGATCAGATATTAAGATCTTACGTACATACATATGCATTGTTGCATATTCATATTTACCGGATCTTACATTACCACCTTTGGGATGTATAATTAGTGAATCCATTGTTGCTAATAAAATATTTTTATATTCTTCAAATTGGAGGGCTTTCGCCAACATTGCCTTAATTAATACATTATCTTTATATCTAAAACCGTTTTTTTGAATAGTGTTCCAATTCTTACGATGTAAATATCCTGAGTTTTTACCACCTCTGGTCTTTATTGATTGTCCAGTTATCTTTACATATGAATCAGGTACATCCGAAGATCTAAATCTTTCGGCATATTCATTATATTTACTTTTTTCATCTATTGAAATATCTAAATCAGTATTATTAAATTTACAAAAATGAAAATAGTGTTCAATTGATGTAAATTCCTGATTATCTATTATAATAGGTAAAATAGTGCCCTTTTGACTTCTATAAACATAAAAGTTTGATAATTTTTTTCTCCAATCAAATATATCATTTAATTGATTCATTAACTCAGCTTTATGAGTAGATATTTTTTCACCTCCTTTACCTTTACCCACTGCTACATGACGACTTTTAGAATAAAACATTAATATAGTATCTACATCAATATCAAGTGAAATTGATTCATATAAATTTACCAGTTTATCTTTTTGTTTACTTGTATCCTTAGATTTACTGGCTAATTTTTTTATAGGTTGATATCTTTGTAAATATTTAGGTGGATTTTTTTTATCAATTACCTTATATTCATCTAAAAGAGCGCCATTAGATACCTCATCGTCAATATCGAACATTCTATCTCCATCTTTAAATTGAGCATCAACTATATCTGATGTATGTGAATTATGGAATAAAAAATTTCTATTTATATCTAGATTTAGATCATCTAGGTGAATTAAATCCACATATTTTTTTTCAATTGTATCCCCTCCATACGATAGAAGTGATATTTTTGTATCAGGTTCTATGGTTTGATTAATTAAAAAATTGTGTCTTACTAAATACATATTTTCAGGAATTAAATCATCTTTGAATTCATCTATAGTGACTAATGAATTTTTGTTAAAATATCCATTAGTTTTAATGATAGATCTATATATTAAATATGGAGCCAAATCAGTTATATCTTCTATATTTCTCATCTCTTCTACCTTTATAGCAAATTCATTCGATTTTATGAGATTGGAACTAAACTTAGATATTTCTATATTATACGATTCCTTGATAATATTTGAAAAAAACTTGTGCTTTTCCAATAGTTTTTGATATTGTTTTCCACCATTAGCATATATAAATGATATTTGGGATTTTATATTAATTATTTGTTCTGATTCATTATCTTCTTTAGCTAAATTAAGTTTTTCAAATAAATCCTCAAGTTTGTTTAAAGTAATATAATATATAGGATTTTTGATTTCCCTTTTTAAATCTAATAATTCATATTGAATATCTTTATAACTCAATGAATTAATATTTTTTTCAAATATCTTATCATTTGTTTCAGGATTAGTTCCAGTTATTTTATATTTATTATTAATACATGTAAATTCTAACGGAAAATTAAATATTTTACCATCTATCGTCATATCATTGATATTGCCTTCTCTATATTTAACCATAAAATTTCTATATTCTCGTCTTTTTATAAAGAACTGCACCAAATCACTATTCAGAGATTCATAAATAATAGAATTAGTTTTCAATTGATTTAACTTTGAAGCCATTTATAATATAGATATATAAATATTTAATTTATATTTTTATATTTTTCAATTGATTATAATTCTAAGGCACTCAGCTCTTCTTGAAAGCCTGGTTCATTCCTCATATCTTCCGGCAATTTATTAAAAACCTCCATTTGTTCTTTATTTAATTGAATAGCAATATCTTCGTCTTCCTGGTCTTCTTCTCCAAAAATATCACTAAAAATATCATCAGCGCCTTGAATTAAATCATCATTTTTATCTAATAAAGTTGATGCACTGCTATCTTCATCATCTTCGTTACTATCTTCTTGTTCATCATCTTCATCGGTATCTTCTTGTTCATCATCTTCATCGGTATCTTCTTGTTCATTATCGTCACTATATTCTTGTTCATCATCGTCACTATCTTCTTGTTCATTATCGTCACTATCTTCTTGTTCATTATCGTCACTATATTCTTGTTCATCATCGTCTAATAATGATTGTTCTGACGTATTTATATCTGTAGTTGTTGATTTAAATAGATTTACATTAGGTTCTAACATATTTTCAACCGATAATTCATCTTCTAGACAATTATGAATTTTAACTAATATGATATCCTCCAGTTCATAATCTAGTAATTCCATCAATTTATACAATGAAATATTATTTCTATCAGGAACACATTTTTGATTTACTATTAAACCATTATCTAACTTATAATAAAATACATCTTTCATATCTTCAATTTGAGTAGTGATTTCTAAAAATTTAGCAGATGTAAATTTTTTATTTAATATGTAATCATCATCCGTGTTAATATTTAATAAGTTCAATTTAATCAAAAACTCTAATTGAATTTCAGTATCCTCGTCATTAAGTAATCTTCCAGATTCATCATATATTATTTTTTCAGTTGAATCTATTGTATATATACTTTTTATACCATTAAAACCAGTGAATGAGAAATTATCCTTTGTTACTTTCAAATTCTTTCTTTTAATACCACCTTCTTTATATTTTTCCCAATATATTTCTACAAGACTTTTACCCTTTAAGCTGCCTTTGTCTTGTTCTTCTAAAAAAGCCCTATCCTCATATTCTTTTCTAAAATGAGAACTATACAATGTTTTATCATCATTATTTAATCTTGGACCATAAATTTCAGCATCTTCGTCTGTAGGTTTTCTATATGTAGAACCTCTAGACTTATATCTAGTACTATTGTCTTCTCCATGTATCAAAAATTCATCATCTTCTTCAAACGAATCAACACCTTTCATATCAAAGGTTCTGGGACCTTCTTCTAATAAATATCTCTCAGAACCCGGTTCTCCCGGTGTAAGTGTTTTGGAAGGTTTCTTCTGATACATCATATCAAATAGTTTTGCTCTGAATCTTCCTATAGCTGAATTAGCTCTTTTTTCATAATATTTATTGAATGTTTCTACTGCTTTTTCTTTAGTTATTGAACCTTTTCGGTTACCATCATAATGTGAATCAGTCATACTATTATTATAATAATATATTAATTTTTCATAATACTATCGCTTTTTTGAACTATATATCTCAATTTATTTATGGTATTATCAACTGCTTCCTCTTTTGAGTAATTATATGAAAACACTACAGTTAATGCTATCAAAAATAAGAAAAAGATTAACATACTTCCATTAAACACAAATGTATTATTATTAAATATTAGTTTTTCTGCCTCATTATGTAATTTAGTCATATCTACTAGATTTGGATTCATATTTATATAAGGGTTAGAAAATAAGATATATTAAAATGCTTAAAAAACTTAAAATATTATCTTCTAATATCCCTAAAGAGTATAATGAAGGTTTTATAATTGATTATAAAAAAAATAATATTATAAATATATCTAAAAATTTTACCATCAAGATACCATTCAAATTATTAAAAAGTGATATCTTTAGTTTTGAATTATTAATAGATAAGAATAAACTTAATTTGAATTTTATAATTGATATTGATTATATAAAATCTAATATCAATAATTTTGAGTATATAAAAAACAAAAACTATATATTTTCATTATTAAAATGTGCTTTCAAAACTCACTATATAGATAATCAAAATATTGAAGTAATAAACCGATTTTTTGATATAAAAACTATTATATTGAAAGATGGTAATTCTATATTACGAGACAATATGATCAAATTAGATGATTTATATTTTAATTTAGATAAAGAAAATATATACACTACAAGTGATGATTATACAGTTTACTTAAAACCAAAGATTTATCTATTATTTGGAATCATGAATAACTATTCAATTCCCAATAATTACAAATTATGTATAATTGATGATAAATATAAATTAGACAAAAGTAACCTTATTATATGTAGTAACAATTCTAACAATATAACTAAACAAGATATAGAAAATTCTAATAGTATAGGAATTTGTAAAGATTTTTTTATGTCGAACGAATACTTAAAAATGTATAAATACTTTCATAATAACTATAAATCAATTAACGCATATAACAATTATAGAAATTATGTTAAACATACAAACCCTAATGATAAAATAATCAATATAGAAACTATGGATAATATGGTATTTATCATAAATAATGTAGAAAAAAAGTTATTAATGAAGCATCCAATTATACATAGTAATAATCATATACTAATAATTTCAAAAAAACTAACAGAATTAGATATGAATTATTCATATAAATTACTTGAATACAAATACTCTAGTTCAAACGTGAATATCAAAAAAATTTTAAGCTCTCAATGCTATTTTGATAGAAATAAATGTTTTTTATTGAAAATGTTCAGACAAGAGAGTAAGACAATAAACAATAAATTTATATTTGATTCAATTCAAAATAATTATAACATCTTCAACAATTACATAGACGATGAATGTCCTATAAACAGGATAAATATTGGATGTAATTGTAATATAAAACTACAATGCGGTCATAGTTTTATTTATGACAATATTGATCAGTTTTTTAAAAACAATAAGATATGTCCATATTGTTCATCAAATATTACTTCTGTAGATATAAATTTTTATAGTGAGCATATTATTAATTATATCTTTAAAGACATTGATATCAATGATAGAGATATTTATCTTTTTTATAGAAAATCTAATAAATTTTTAGATTTCATATCTAATTACTGCACATTTGCAATTAATATAGAAGATGATATTATAAATATAGAATTAGAACCTGATAGTATTATAGTCTTAGATATCAATATATCAGAGTACGAATTTACTAATTTATATATAACTAATCTAAATATAATTCATACATTGGAGCTAATAAAGTTTGATTTTTATTACTAGTTTGTATTATTTTTTATTGTAATATATTAAATGGCAAACGGATTAACTAAATACATACCTTATTCAATTATATATACTTCATTAATTGTATTCCTGATAGACTATATTTTTTTAAATAATTTACCAACTCCATTACCTAATTTATTTATGTTCTTAATGTATGGATTAGTATTTTTTACAATTTATAGTTATTCGATGTCAGTTAGTGCTTCAAAAGCAAAATGCGATAGAGTAAATAAGAAACGATCACTATATCATGCTATCAAATCTACATTAGTAGTATCAATTACTTATGTATGTGTGTACATGTTTAATAGTTTTAGATTTCCATTTAATGAATTAATAGGTAAAGGTGACCTTGGTAATTGTATAGCTGAAATTTTTTATATTAGTTTATCTCTATCATTAATGACTATATCAAACGCATATGATTCAGCAGAACTTACTTGCAAAATTAAACCATGGGAAATTAAAGAGAATCTCAAAGAGCTGGATAAACATTTAGATAAGAGATATTCAAAAAAGAAAACAAAGAAAATCGTAGTTAAAGACTAAAATAAAAATTATATATTTACAATTTTTATCTTACAAAGTAGTATATACCTAATATAACTATAGATATCATTATAAGAGTTGATAGTTTTATAAATGGTGTTCTTTTATTTATTTTATGAGGTTCTTCCTCCTTATTAAAATAATGAATATCTACTTTATTATTAAAAGAAACTCTTTTTTTACCAGGCATCTATTATTTATATATAAAATAATTCTTAAGCTCTTTATTTAACTCTATCAAAATAATTTTTACACCAAAATACTTTAGCCTTACCATTATTTGATATATCCCAAGAATCTAATTTTCCAACCAAATCGTTATATTGATCATCATCTTCGTATAGATTACCATATATACCTAGTAAATATGTGCGTTTTTTTGTATCGGGTCCTTGTATTTCAACAATCTTTAAAGGTTGTCGTCTATCTAATGGCTCAAATGTAATCTCATCATTATCAGTAATTTGATTAACAAATAAATAATCAGATGTATTTAATCCTATTTCAATGATAATTTTTTTTGTTATTTCATTACCTATAAATTCACTTATAACGTTATTTTTATAATCAAGTTGAAGTATATTATCAAAAAATATTGTGCTTAGTGGTATAGCAGTTTTTTTATACATCGAAATAGGATGTAATGCTGGTATTGAGATTACAAGTCCTATTGTTTTTCTACTTTCAATAATACTAGATATAATCAAACTTTTTGACGTTTCAACATCAACTGAAACCAACGATGGTAAAATAAATAATAAATTAACATCTATAAGTTCAGATATAATATTAACTATTCTACTAAAAAATTTATGAGCTTTTATATAAGAGTCTTGTCCAAGTTTTTCAAAAGATTCTTCTTCACCTTTTAAACTAACTGAACTTTTAATATATTGTGGATCATGTATATCGCCATTTATGAATCCTCTTATATCATCCATATTATATTTATATCTTTCAACAAGCTTATCACTTACCTCTATAAAATCTAACTGTTTATCTGAAGGATGGAGCATGTCATTTATAGTTTCTAGTAATGTTTTTCCACTTAATGGTTCAGTTCTATTCATTGAAGCTCTCAATAATAAAAGTTCTTTGTCCTCAACTGAAAAGAAGTCCAAATTAGGATATATAGTTGTAATTTTTTTAGGTTCCAATGGTTTATGTATTACTTGTCTTGAAAATTTAACTTTATGCTGCAACTTTACACTAGCTTCTAAATATTTTGTCATAACATTATCTTGAATCTGCTTACGAAATTTTCCTGATTTAAGTTTAGCTAAGCTAAAATTATTTCCTTCATCTAATGAATCTAATTTTTCTAAAAGAGATTCTGAAGTGATGATATTACTACTTATATTTACTAAAGTCTTTTTACTCATCTTATTATATACTTACAAGAAATTGTTTTTCCTCAACCAAACTAACTCAAAAATATAAAACATGATAAATGCTAAAAAAATCAATACTAATTGATAACTAAATACGGTTTTACCATATCCTAAACCAAATTTTTTAACTGTATTTTTATCAAACATTAACTCTGGTTTCAGATAATATATAGATACACTCGTGATAATGTAAAATATTATTACATACTTAATTCCATTTCTAACTTCAAACATTTATATTTAAGGGAGATTATTTTTTATAATATTATAATAATGATTGTCTATTTAATATTTTTATCCATTTTGATTATATTCTACTTTAGTAGACGAGTTAATCGTTTAGAAGACTATAATAACTATAAATCTATAATTATTACTCCCAATAAAGGTGTTTATAATCCAGTTATAATATTAGGTAATAGTAATATTATTTCAAAGTACATTAACTACACTATACATAAATATTTACCCATAACACCAAAAAACGTTAGCACTAATAACTATAATATATTGAAACAATACAAGAATAAAATAATAATATCCACTTTATATGATTTCTTAAAATTTAATGAGACAAATAAACATGATCTAAGATTTGTGATGCATTTATTTCAACAAGAATTAACAGTAATATCTAAAAATAGTAAATATAAGAATCTTAGTGATTTATATGGTAAAGACCTATACATCTATAGTATAAATTCATCAGAGTATTATGTTATTAGTAGAATACAGCAATACTATAATTTTAATATAAAAATTTTACCAAATAAATACAGATTCATAAGATATGATGATTTAGTTAAAATTTTTTCTGGAAAGGTAGAGAATATAGTATTTTTTACAAATCATCCTAATATCGATTTAATTAAACTAATCAAAAATTATAACTATTCTATTTTGAATATAGATAAAATCAATAATAAATTTTTTAGTAATATATTAATCAATTTTGAGGAAACAACCATTGATAGTAACTTGTATTATAAGCATCGAACTGATATGATTAATACAATAGTTAATCCTATAGTATTATTATCTGATAAAAATATTGATTCGGCTCAAATATTTAATCTTATAAATTTTATATATAGGAATTTTATGTTAGTAAAAAAAACAAAAAATCAATATATTCTGAATATTATAAAGTATTTTAATCTATCTAAGATTTTTACCTCAAGTTCTAATTTATATGAAGTGCATGATGGCGTAGAAGAATTTTATCGAAAATTTGGATTTCAATCTAATATTGACTCAAATATTTGTAGAAAAACAGTTTCTATTAAAAATTGCGAGAATGATGACATCAAGCTTAACCCATATCGATTCCATTAAAAATATATTGCGGTTTAGATTTATTAGAGTATTTTTTTCTATCTTTTTGATCTTCACAACATTTATCTACAATCTTCATACCATTGATTATACATCCTTTACATAAAGCATTTTGTAAGTTAATATATTTTCTAGGAGATATACGTGTAACTCCAACAGGTAATTCACATTGACCTGATATACATGAACCTTTTTTTGTATTAGAATCATAAAAAGGACATTCGGTATCTGAACTACACTTCTTATCCCAAACACCAAAAACACCAGTTCCATCGTTCTTCTCACATTCTATTTTATTAACAGCTTGTTTTCCATAACAATAATAAGGAAATACATCTATATTCTTAAATTTGTTTATAGGCTTTAAACTAGTCTCAGTTGAACTATATATATGTGTTTTTGGTAAATCATATCTTCCAAAAAGAGGACTTCCAAAAATATTAAGATTCGTTTGATTAATATCTTTCTCACTATTATCTAATTCATTTATAATACTTTTATACTGAATTCCACCTAATTTCAGACTTAAAATTACTATGTTATTATTTCTATACAATATTACATATTCTATCATAAAATATTTACTACCATGTATTAATTCGAACATCTGCTGACCTTCTATCGCTAACTTGTTAGATGTTTCTCCTAATCTTTTTATACGATAGTTTTTAAATTTAACCTGACAATTACCATTACAAATGTTCTTTTTGTGTTTGTATAAATAACTATCAATATTTTTAATTATTATATTTGATAACAATTTATTTGCTATATCTAAATTTTGTTTATTATATTTTTCACCTGTGAAACCTATTTTATAATCATAATCTGATTTAGTATATTCTAAAATCTTATCATTGGTATATTTAATATTTATACCTAGTAGTGCTTTATTTATAGTATTTGTTGTTATTATATTATCTGCACTATTATTATTCGAATAATTATTTATAGGTATTATCATCCTATAAGGTCTAAATATTTTATCTGTGTAATATAAATTCCTATTACATGTAAATGATTCAATAGAACCTAGAGAGATAATAATAATGCTGAAAATTAGTATTATAAGATACATCATTTTATAATATTAAAATATTTTATTCCTAGTCATCGCCACCATATATATTACCCATAGCTTCTTGGTCATATGCTCCCATTCCAAATTCTGTATCCCCATATTCTTCTTGGAACGCAAGTTCTTGCTGTATTACAGCATCAATACCTTCTTCATCCATACCAATATGTTCTCTCCCGTCTTCCGCCATATCTTCTCCATTCATAATCATTGTATTAATATCTACTTCTTCTTCAGCATACCCTGTAAATATGGTACCAATATTAAACCTTCTGAATAATTTTTGAGTTTCTCTCATTTCTCCTGTCATTCTATCAAAAGCATTCTTTCTATAGATATTTTCTTTAGCTCTTTTTGTTTTAATAGTCTGTTGAATATCCGCATCAGTTCTATTAATAGTATAAAGATAGTTTGTAATTTCATTGATTAGCATTACTCGTATATCGTATAATAAAGTATTTATTTCAGATTCAGATTGTGTGAAAATACTATTAAGATAAAATATTATTAAATCGTGAATGTATAAGCGAATTATAGATGGAATTGTCATGTTAAGACTTACTATATCACCATTAATGTTAAATTTTTTATTCAATGATAATAAATCTCTTAATATATCTATAGTAGCCGAAGTATCAGGTAAAATGTCTAAAAAATCAAGAGACTCACCTTCTTGTGATTTCTTCTTTAAAATTTCTGAGAGATTAGTTAGATTGTCTAACTTCTCTTTATAAATACTACTACCATAAAAATATAAATTATCTTCGGTATTATCTAACTTAACATGAAGCTTCATATCTGTTTTAGATTGAGGATTTATGTGCATGTTTTTAAGTCTATTTACAAACCCAATTATAATAGTTAATATATTTGTAAATGTATTAATATCTGAATTATATTCATTTATATTTATTAGAGTTTTGTTAAACTTGATTTGCTCTTGTATTTTATCTATAGTATCATATGAAATTTTAGTAAATTTATCAGATGTTAATTTAATCTCTTCGAAAAATTTATTATTTAGTAATTCATTACTATCTATATTTACTAATTTCATGAATAAATCCTTACTATCTCGTGTTTTGAAATAATTTGTAGACTCTAATAATGTTTGTAATGATTCAATTGAAGTTAATGAAAATGCTACTATACCACCTCTTGCTAATTCAGCACCCTGAATGTATAAATCAACATCTCCATTGAATTTTATTGATTTCATTTTTTCAGATATATTTTCATCAACACTGAATTCACTAAGTATATCGAGTCCAATAGATTCTATATATTTGAGAGTCATATCATTTACAGATTTGTCAATATTATGTTTAAATGGTATTAAATTATTTATCATTGGATAGGTTACGGTCTTATCAATAATTGAACTCTTATTAAATTCTGTATTTAATCTATTAAGTTCATCAAATAATTGGTCATTATTTAAACCCGCATATTGTTCTTCAACAGATTTCTCTATATCTGTTTTAAATTTTTTAGATACTATATCTATCAAAGCATATCCTTTATGTTTTAAAAGTAATTCCTTTTTTATCGGATCAGTTGATAAATCAATATCTCTAATACTTTTAAAATAAGCTATAAATGACATCTCAATATCTGATGTAGATAACCCTTCATTAATTGGATTCAATAAAAATTTAATATACAACTTATAATCTTCATCCATTAATACTCTATAATAACGTTTCTTGTATTTTAGTTCTTCATCGTCCAATATAGTAATACTATTTATCAATTTTAGCTGTTTCATTAAATATTTCTTAATATCTTCTTCATTTTTGTATAGATCTTTATTAAAAGTCATATAACTTTGTAAATTTCTGGGAATATGATCCATATTTATCAAATCTAAAGTATTTTCTCTACTATTTATCGAATTAGTAAACTGATCAATTTTTTTCATACTAGTTTCGATATTCTCAATAAGTGCTTTATCAGTAGGGTAATTTGTATTAAAATAATCTGTATATTTAGAATCTAATTTGTCGAATCCTAAACTGGAGATATAACTTGAAATATTATATGGCGAGTTATCTATATCAAATATTATCCTATTAATTATGGACATATACAAAAATCCTAATTTTGAGTAGAAAATATCTAGTTTGTGCACTATATTGTTATTTTCTAACAACAATTGATGTTTACTATCTTTTAATATTTTCAATTGTAATTGGTCAATATTTTCACCTGAAGTAATATCTAAAATTTGAGATTGTTTAGTGATTATCATCGCCTCATTCATATTATAAGAACTAATACTATCTTCAATTTGAGATCCTGTAAGATTAAGTGACTCAGGTGTTAAATTATTATTAGATTTCAATGGTGGTAAAAAGGTACTCCAAGTATAATCTATATCATTCAATTTATCTTGAGATATATTTTCAACAGACCTGTTTATTATCAAATCATTAATATAACTTGTATTTTTTACACCATCTAAGATCTTATTAAGAATGGTGTTATATTCTGGTACTAACGTTCTACCAAAACTAATATTTAAGATATTTCTAAAATAATCATTTAGTTGGTTATAAAATGTAATCAATTCTGGTTGAGAACGTGTGGCATCTTTCTCTTGAATAATTTTATTGTAAAGCATAGGTATAGCCAATTCAGGATTTTTAAATAGATTTTGGACAAAAAAACCAGATTTCTTTTCACGTCTTTCAGCACCTAGACTTATTAGTTTATAAGCAGGTAATGAATAAATCAATATTTGAGATAAATTAGCTAATATATTGTTAAGAATTTCCCCTGAACGATAACTATCATAATGATATTTGATTTTAGACATTAGCTTAGCATGTATTAATTTTACCACTTTTTTATCGTTAGCATCAGATTTGCTTTTCATTAATTCTTCGATTGAACTTTTATATTCAGTAGATGTTGATATATCATAATTTTCAATAAAATCGATTAAAATAGATTTTACATATGGAGCATATTGTTCAACAGATACTGTTTTAAATTTTTTAATATATTGGTCTTTAAACTGCTCTAAATCTTTATTAATAATATCACCAGACTTGTATATAATTGTAAAAAATTGTTTGATATTAAACATACTTTCTGAATTTATGACCATTTGATTGATAATAAAATTATAATCATTCTCTCTAAGAGAAATACCTAGTTTAGTTACAAGTAAATTAAGTATGATATCAGAGGTTTTCTTAGCAAGAATCATACTAGGCATTGTAAATGAATCATCACTTTCTTCGTAAGAACTAACTTTTTCTCTAAAATTGATGACTTTATTATCTTTACCAAATCCTTCAAATTCACTATACTTAATATTATCTATTGCTTCACCGCAATTACTACATATATGATATTCGCCATTTTTTTGACCATTACTCCACTTTTCTCTTATTTCATTTATTACTTTTTCTCTAACACTATTATCTCTAAAAAGTAATTTTTTGTAATCTAAATAATGCTTACAACATATAGGAACATCTATTTTATCTGAATCATAGTATATCCATTTTGATGAATACTCATTGGCTTCCTCAGTATCTTTCATTTTTGGATTAGTACTATATCCTAAACCATATTTATCAATAAATTCAAAAAGTCTTTCCATTCTCATGTCAAAATCTTTTGGTTCATATGTATTTTGTAGTAATAACCGTAATTTTTTTGAAGGATATACCAACTTTTTGTCTAATTTATCACCTGAATAGCTGAATTTTTTACTAGCATATATGTTTTTATTATGTACTTGTTTAATTCGTTTATTGAGATGTTCTTTAACCGATATTATCTTATTATCTACACTATTTTTGTATTCTAATAGTTTAGCAATCAAAACACGTTTTTTATTTATTTTAGATATATTCAAATAACCTCTATACATTGGTGTAGGTATATAGTTATCTCCAATCTTAATACAGTCGATATCATCTGATTCATCTCTTTCATCAGTAACAGAACATATAGATTCTATATCTTTTATTGAATATTTAAGTAAATCCAATTTATACATGTAGCATTTTTGTATCTCTGAATAAGTATCTTTATCTACTGAAATCCATTTATTAGACTTTCTGAAAAATAGGTATTTTTTATCTGAATCTAATAGAGCATAATCATTATTATCAATGTAATCGTCTAGACTCATACTGCTACTCATTTCTGTTAATTTTTTGAATAATTCATCATCTATTGAATCGGTTAACTTATTCCATTTCATAATGTAATTATCGATTTCAGAATTAGATAAAAACATGAATTTATCTGAAATAGCTTTTTTCAAATCGGAATCAAGTGGTAAATTAGAACTATAACTTCCGTCATCTCTATCAGGATTTATAGATATTAAGTTACTTTTGAGTAATCTAAGTCCAATTATCACTATATCATTAATATAATTAAACTTTGTATTTAATTTTATTTCTTTATCATTATCAGCTAATACTTCCTCCAGGGATGAATATACTTTTTTCACTTTGACAGAGTTACACTTATCTAAATAATAAGAATACTGTTCTTTTTCTCTTTCAAATAATTTACTAGCTTGTTTATACTGATTATCTAAAAGAATAAGAGTATCTTGTGAAATATCGTCTGATAATCTACTATTTATACTATTTTTTACATTATATAAGTTCAAAAGATTAAGCAATGATATAAACTCATCTCCTCCAAATCTGGAGTTCTTAATTTGTTTCAAAAATGCCAATTCATTAATTTTATTGGTAGTAAAGCTTTTATTTGATAAATACATTTTTTTATATAACTTTATAGAATTAACAATTTGATAGGATTCAAGAAATTGTGATATTTCACTATCAAATGACTCAGGACGATTGATAAGTTGTTTTATTATAGATCTATTGCCAATAATACCTTCACGTTCTATTATTTTATTAAATACATTCTCTTTTATACTTTCAACATCATCCAGTTCTTTTTCTTCGTCTATATCTAAGAATTTTATAGCAAATAATCTAATAATTGATAAATTAGGTAGAGATTGTATATAGGTGTTTAATCTATTATCAAATTCTTCCAATACTTTATCTTCGAAATCTTCATCTTGATGAATTGTATCCTCAATATTGTATAGTATCTTAACTATTGTTTCATTAAACTCAATAAATTTATTATTAAGAGCGATCTTATCGTATTTTAATATGTAATCAGTCGCTTTTTGTTCAAGAATTTTAGATATATTTTTGATAACATTGCTACTAATTTTTTGAACATCTGTATTAGACAAATGTAAAAAGTCTGTTCCATATTTATTAATGATTTCATTAATTTCGCTAATATTTTCAGCTTTTTTGAGATTATCAACTTCAATATCTACAATTTGAGTAGTGGTAGGTAATAACGTATTAATATACTCTTGATAATCTTCAGATGATAAGGTTCTTTTATTATCTTTATTAAAATATATAAAATAATTTTTACTAGGATCGTAATCATCATAATTGAAACTTGTAACATCGTTTATTACCTCAATTTCATTACTAATATCATAGTTCAAACCTATGTTGCCTAAATCCATTGAGTCATTAAATAATTTTGGATATACTTTAGTATTATCTTCAGAAGTATATTCATTATTTGCTAAAACACTCTTGAATTTTGAATATGGACTCTGTATGAACATACCAACAACTTTTAAAGTTTCGCCTGAATATATATCCTTTTTTTCAGGAGCTTTTGTTATAGATTTTCTCAAATCATCATTACCAAGTATATATAAATTATCGCCTGTCTTATTAGTGCCATTGCATGTTTTGATGTCTTTTTTCCTATTACCTCTATTATCTACTATAAATTTTTCATCGTATATATCATTTATGTAATATTCACGAGGAATAGTCCTTCTTTTTATGAAATCAATCAAGTTAGTTTCATTATTTTCTTGGGTAGGATCTATTATACACTTATTATCATTAGTACAATTTCTATATACTTCCGTTTCAATTTTTTGATTATCAATTATATAATATTCAGAGTCTATTTCTTCATCAATCTTAGGTAGATGAGTAGCATATAAATTATTAAAACTTACCTTAGTTCCTTCACCTTCATCATCAGGATCATCAATTGTTAAATCTCCACCTTCATACATCTTACTTATATAAGTTTTATAACCATCAATACCTTGAGAACTATTACTATAACTTTTTATAAGCTGTATTTTGATTTCAACTTCTCCTGTTTTTGAGTTACCTTCTTCGTCTGTGGTTATTGACGCAACAGGTTTGGGTAAAACTATGATATTATTAGTATCGTCATCACCCAGTATATCTTGATTAGAATAAAATATTTTTTTATCTTCTACAATGGGGTAAATATTTGTATCCTTAAATTTACCATCCATAATATGTTGTTTATATGGTTTAAATTCTAATACTTTATTATCTATGTCAATGTGAAGTTTGTTATTGTTCAAGTCTGTAAATACTTGGGACTCAATTTCAAGTAAACTAATATTCTTATCTTTTTTATAGTATTCTAATAATAATTCAGATATAAGAGATTTTCTTTTTTCTTCAGATAATTGAGTTTCCCATTGAGATAAATTTTGTTGAACAAGAACATCTACAGCTTCAACTTGTTCTTCCATTACATCATCAAAATCGATTATAAAATTAGGAACATCTTCTTCTAATTCAGTTTCAGATACTATTTGAGTATCAACAGGTGTTTCTGAAACTTCAGGAGTGCTGGCTATAGATATCATAAAATTAGATATGTCTTCTTCTTCCTCAATAGTAATATCAGATATGACTTTTTTTTTAATATTAATAATAGATATATCATCAGTTATAAGAATACTATCACCCTGTGTTAGACTAGAATATGTTATAGCTATAAATTTTTGATCATTTGGAAAATTACCACTATTACTTTTAATCGCTATCTTTTTATCATTATTTCTTTTAACTACAACATCATAATTTATTGTATCATCTGATGTTTGAAAAGTAACAATATAAATATCGTCTAAAACCATTTCCCTTAGATAGTCCTTTATCAGGTCATTAGTTTTCCCCGATAAATTAAAATTATTTTGTTGTTCAGCAGACATTTATAATAGTGTTATATATTTTTTTTGAATTTATCACTAATAATTTTATTACAACTTAAAGAATTCTATATACATATATTATATAACATGAATCATCCTATAATAAACCATATTTGTTCTTCTAATGGCACTTTAGATAATAAATTAGAATCATTTAAAAAAAATAATAGGGTTATGTTTAAGAAACATGGCGATTTACTTATTGCAAAATATGATAATTGTGCTAAGTATGGAAGTTTGATCGAAAGATCATGTAGAGGAGTTATAATAGATACTCAATCAAATACATTAATATGTCCATCAATTAATGGTGGTATTAGTTATGAGGAGTTTAAAAATACTATCCCATTTAAATATCTTGCTCTTGAGGAAAACATTGAAGGAACACTGATTAATTTGTATTTTTGGAATAATAGATGGAATGTATCTACTAAGTTTAATATAAATGCTGATGAATCAAGATTTAGAAGTTTAAAGACTTATAGACAAGTATTTGATAGTGTATTTGATTGGAAAAATATAGAACCCAAATTAGATAATAATTTTGCTTATAGTTTTGTTCTATCTTTTAAAGATAATAAACTTGTAACACCGATTAATAGCACTACTATTCACCATGTAGAGACTATTAATAGAATTACTGGTGAAAGAGTATTTATTGATATTGGCGTGCCTCATCCTAAGATTTTTTATGTAGGTAATACTCAACCAGGTATAAATAATACCCTTGGTAGTGAATTATGTGAATATTCTCATCTTGATGAACTTTTAGACAAACAAGATTTTACAAAAAGAGGATTCATGTTGTATTCCCTTGATAGAAAATATAGATGTAGTCTTATAAATCCAAAATATCAAAAAGTTTTAGATATGGTCAAAGACCAATCAGATATTAATTACTTAGCATTTGAAAGTATTTATTATAAGAAAAATGCTGAAGAACTACTTAAATATTGTCCTGAACATAGAAAAGCATTTAATGATGTTGAAACTATGTTTAATTCATTTGTAGATAAATTATATAAATTATATGTAAATAAGTATTGTTATCATCAAACCGTAAAATATGATAATAAAGTAGGTAAAACACTTAAACTTATTCAAAAAGAATATTCATCTACACGAGTTAAGGTTACATATGAAATGGCTGAAAAAATTTTATTAGAGCAAGATTGTCCATACGTATTTTGTATGATATTTAAATAAATAATAAAAAATTTTATTATCTATTTATTACATTTCTGGAGGAGGCATAGCGGGAGATCTAGGAGAATATGCTTCTCCTAATCTGTGCGAGATACTTGTATTATTTGTATGATTAATATACTCGTTACTATCTTCTACAGAGTATGTAGTTTCAGTATTTTGAGTAACTAATTTAAAAGTTCTAACAAAATCACTTAAATCTTGTAGAGTGCTATTAATAGCGTCAACGAATAGACAGGTAAGAAACATATGTGTTACAGTTAGTTTATCCTGATTTTCAAGATTATCGATATGTAGGTCTTTTTTACCTTCAATATTATTATCATTAATTTTTGTGAATATATTCTGAATTTCACTAATCATGGTGCTCTTGTTTAAATTTTTATGTGGAACTAAGATGAATTCTATTTCTTCTACGGTGGGATGAGGCATTCTATAAGAAGCGATTGATAGTAAATTATCGAGATTTTTAGAGTCGGCTAGATATGAAGTTCTTAAATAATGTTGAACAATATTACCAAGTGTATGATTCTCATCTTTGATCATGATAGAAAGTCCTTCTCCTACTCTAGATGTAAGATTATTCAGTTCAAGTTTATTATTTGATTCTAATTTTACGGTATCTCCCTCATTGTTGAATAAGATACTATTTCTAACATCAACAATATTAAGAGAAAGGTTAAACATCGAATCTATTACAATTTGGTCAGGATTTAATGACCCTATACTTTCAATAGAGTATTTAAAATGATTTGGATTGCCGGCATCATCTCTAGTATAAACACGTTGTTTATCTAATAGATTAAAACTATTGTGCATTTTTTCAATTTCTATATCAGATAAGACATTTAATTTTTTTGATAGTCTCTCTGCCTGTAACTGTTCCACTTTATGTTTAAATACAGTTTCAACTTCACTATCTTCATCGACTTGAAATTCATAAGTAACTGTTCCTGTAGGATCATGTCTCGCATTTTGTTTACCTAATCCTATTCTTGGAAAGCACTTAATATTCATCTCTTCTCCATCTTCACCATCGGAGATATTATATTTTAGTTTATTAATAATTATAGGGTCATTTGTAAACACATCGTGTGGGAAAAAGTGTTGAGTATCAAGTTCAGTATCTTCTCCAAGTTTTACTAGAAAATTATCAGTCGTTACATTAATAATGCCAAATTGGTCCCTCATATGAGAAGACTGACCATTATTTTTTACATTAATAATAAATACTGGAATATCTTCTTCGTTTGTAAATTCATATTCTCGTTTACAAGTTTTTGAGTTGAATTTAGTTCCAAATGAAATATTAGTATTATCTTGCATATTAATAGGTACCAATGATAAACGATGTGTTAAAAACTCATTATGTAATGAACTGGTATTATTACTAACTATAATAGATTTACTTTGATATGAATCGTCAAATGTAACTGTAGGACATAGCGATGAACATACTCTTCTTAGAGCATTTGCCATAGCAACGGGAATATTCTTTAATTCAAATTTTGTTTTAAAATGGATTTCATTTTGATTAATTTTATTGTAATTATTAAGAGAAAAATTATTTTCCGAACCAAAGATATCAATACTTTGAGATTCGCCAGTTGTAACTTGACTCATAACATTTGTTGGATTAGAGAGAGATGTCATTTAATATATTATTATAAGTTATTTTACTTTTAAAGTTATATCAAATTTTTATTATTTTAAGTGTGTTAAAAAACGATTAAAAAATTATCTTTAGGATATATAAAAATGTCAAATAAACCATTATTATTTTATTCTCAAAAAGATGCGAATTGTATCAATCTCTGGAAAAAATTACAAAGTGATAATAAACTAAATGATTTTGTGAAAATTTGTGTTGATAATAATAATAAGATTCCTTCAATGGTAACAACAATTCCGTCTATATACATGTCCGGAAGACCTCTTGTTCATGGTGCTGGAATTAATATGTTTTTAAGTTCATTCTCTGGTTCTGCTCAAGCACCACAGGCTTCTCAGACTGGAAACAATGCTAGACCAAATTTTCAACAACAACCAAGTAATACTAATCAATTTGATAAACCTCCTGAAATTGAAAGTTCTACAAATAATTTAAATGGTATTTCTGATTTTAACGCTGTAGAAATGGGAGGAGCATGGTCGGATAAGTATTCATTTATACAGGAAAATCCTTCACCTATGTCATTTTGTTATCAATTTCTTGATGGAGAAAAAGACAATCAAATCACAGGACATCAAGTATCTTCAAATAATCAGATGGGTGGCCAAGGAACAAGAAAATCCGGTGGTAATGAAAATAAATTACAACAACTTCAACAAGAAAGAGATAACCTTTTCCCTGTAAGAAGATAAATAAATATATAAAATAATAAATTCGTATAAGCTTAAGGATTATTTTATATATATTAGATAAATGAGTGTAGAAACGATATTTACAACCCAACTTCTCAACTTGATGAATACTCTTAGTAATAGATTTCCAGACGATAAAGATATATCTCTTGGAATTACTGGTATTGAACAACTTAAAGCTGTTAATCAGAAAAAAGTTGTCGATATGTTTGTTTTATATTGTTATAAATTTAGAACAGAAGTAATGAGTAAAAATGATTCTTTTTTTCTAGATAGAGACTTTATAAGTGAAGATCTGGGAAAAGATTCTGAAAGTTCATCAGGAACACTAATAATGAATAACTTAAAAAGACATTGGGGTGAATTAGAAACAGCAGAAAGAGACGCTATTTGGAAATATTTACAAGTATTGATGACATTATGTGATAAATATATCAAAAAATCTCTTAATAAATAATTTTAATTATATAAATATAACTATTTAAAAGTTACATTTGTATTATTATGTATAAGATGGATAAATTCAATGAAAATTTAAAGTTGTTGTTAGAACAAATAACCAAAGTATTTCCCGAACAAAAAGACCATATAGAAAGTATGTATAATTTTGAAGAACCTGGGGACCAGTATCTTAGAAGATTTTATTTAAATTGTAGAACTATGGGAGATGATGTCTCTTCAAAGAATGAGATCATATTTTCTAAAGAAAATACCATTTTAGATGGTGTAGATTTTTATGAAATTTGGAACTCAGAAAAAATAAATGGAGATATGAAAAAGAATATATGGAAATATCTTCACACACTATATGTCTACGCATATGAATATGAAAAAGATCAAGATCTTAAAACAATTATGCAAGAATTAAAAAAAATGGGTGGAAATAGAGAATCAATGGATGAAGACACTCGAACATTGGCAAATATCATTGATAGTCTTACTGGTAAGTTCGATAAAGCGCCTGAAGGAATGGAAGAAGATAAGCAACCCGACAGCGATGAACCATTCTCTAATTTCGCGGCACCAGAATTATTTGATGGTATGATTGGTGATTTGGCGAAGGAAATAGCAGATGAAATTAATCCAGAAGAATTAAATTTAGACGATCCTTCACAATTATTAAAGGATTTAATGAGTGGTAATTTCGATATGGAAAATGATAATTCTGGAATAAGTAATCTTGTTAAAAACATTACAGGTAAAATACAAAATAAGTTAGCAAGTGGTAATTTAGATGAAAGTGCTTTATTTGCCGAAGCTCAAAGTGTTATGCAGAACTTTGGTAAAGGAGGTAAAAGTAACGGTGCTTTTGGAGGACAAATGGGTAAAATGTTTGAAACTATGATGCAAGGTGGAATGGGTGGTATGGCTGATGGAATGGATGAAGAACAAATGAATATATTTAAAAACGCCCAAAATATTGTTAATAATGGTGGAGCCGGAAATGCCCAAGCCTTAAAAACAGAATATGATAGAAAAGTAACTAAAGATAGACTAAGAGCTAAATTAGAATTAAAAAGACAAGAATTGGAAGATAAAGAAAAAGAGCTCGCTGAAAAGGCTAAAATGCAAGCTGATTATGAAGCTAATGTAGATCTAGATGCGTTGGCAGCTGAAATTGAAGCAATAGGTTCAGATAAATCTGATAAATCAAATAATAGTAATAACAGTAAAAAGTCTAAAAAAGGTAAAAAGAAAAAACATTAAGTAGAAAAAAAAAAGTATGAATAATATAAATGAACTCTATTATTAATACTTTTAAACTGAGTGGTCTTAATTTACTTAAGCAAAAAAAAATTGAAAAAAGAGATGAATTTTGGTACAATGATCTGAGCATATTGGTTGCTACTGATAGGTTAGATGAATTCTTTCCCTCTAAATCAATGACTTTTGAAGAACAACTGAATGCTTTCGTGAGATTAATGGCCTACATATCTATTATATTGACATCTTACAGTAGAGACGTTAATTATATCTATATTTTAATTGCTTCAATCATTTTTACATATCTGATTTATAGATATTCGGATGGTGAATCTTTAGGAAAGACCAAAAAAGAGGATTTTATCTCTAATTACGATTCTAAGAAAAACTATATTTTACCAAGCATTGATAATCCATTTATGAATGTCCAATTTGACGATTATATTAAAAATCCCAATAGAGATGCTATATCGAAATTAAATAATTATAAAAATCCTAATCTTAATAAATTAATTGACGAGAAATTTAATTATAATTTATACAAAGATGTAAGTGATATATTTGGTAAGAATAATTCACAAAGACAGTTTTATACTACACCAGTCACAACTATCCCCAATGACCAAGGTTCATTTGCTGATTGGTTATATAAAACACCACCAACATGTAAAGAAAATAATGGCAATCAATGTGTTGCTAATAACTTTTATAATTTAAAACAAAGCTCTAATTTTAAAAATATAGTATAATCTTATAAACATAAAATATTTTATAATATTATATTAAATGGAAAACAATCCTAACTGTGTTGACTTTAGTAAGAATCAATCATTTGGAATTCAACAATTAACTCGATTAAGAGAAGATAATTGTTATTTGGATGTCCACAATGAAAGTAGTTCCGCCCCAGGTGAATATTCTGTTTCAAATCACAATGACTGTGTATGCGAAGCTATAAACACTAAAGAACTATCTCTCCAACAACCATCTACATTTTATAGAGATGGTTATGGATGGACATCAAATAATGGATGTAATGTCGATAATGATTCCAAATTAAGAAACGCCAGAAATTTAACAAATGAAGGTGAAATTAATCAATTATTTACAAGACCTTATTTAACTACACCTTATATGGGTAGAGGAGCTGGCAATATATGTGATGAAAGTAACTTAAGAAGTGCCGAAGATACTTATCAAAATAGACAATGTAATACATTATCTGGAATATATATTGATAGATTTGTTCCACAATTGGCATGTATTAAGGATAATATTCAAAATCCTAGACATTTAATCCCTGAAGACAATCATGAATCTTGGGTAAGAGGCGGACAGCCATCAAGACAAATTATTAGAAATAAAGATTATCTTAAGAAATGTGGATATAAATTCGATGGAAAAGTTTGGAGTAAATAAATAATAATTTAAAATTAACTGTATTTTAAATAATTTTTATTAAAAACTAGTAATGCTAAAGAATAAAAATATTCTTATAATATATATATAATGAGTTACAATAGACTTAGATACGATCAATGTGCTTACAATACTGAAATTAATCAATCTGTAGGTCCACTTGAATACCTTTTGAATCCTATGAAATACGAAAATTGTCAAAAATGTAGACATGAATTCGGTTTAGTTGGTGGAACTAATGTATCAAATATTAAAGGAAATCTTGTTGATTTAGAAAATGACCTCAGAGGACAAACGAGACAAAACACTAAATGTCCAACGCTTAAATATCAACCCACCGAAGGAAATACAATTCAAGTTGCTGGAAACGCATGCAATTCGCAAAGAACAATCGATCTTACAAAAGTTCATCTTCCTCCTTGTCAAATGCTTAGATTTCCCCCTACACCTCTCCCTCAAGCACCACAATACGATAGTTGCCCTGCTCCTAAATGCGATACTCAATCTCCCTGTGACAGACAATAAATAATTAAATAAGTATTTTACTATTTTCAATAAAATATTTATAGCAATTTAAATCCTTATCTAAATTTTAAAAAATTATATAATATATATATAAATGAGTTTTACAAATCTTAGTTATGATAAAGGGGCTTACACTTCAGTATTAAATCAATCCGTTGGTCCAGGTGTTTATAGACTTGGGGAACCAAATACAAACTGTGGTGAAAACTCCCAATGCTATCCCTACCCTCCAACTGTTAGACTTCAAAGACAAGGCGACTCCATATCGAGTAATAAACTTCTCATTGATGTTGACTCAGAATTATTAGGTATTACTAGAAAATTATCTGAAGATCCTAATAAACAATTTCAACCACAATGTGTCGATAAAGTATGTTCAAGTGGTGAATCTTGTGGACAAGGTGTCACTGGACAATGTTCAGGTATGAAACCAGGACAAAGAGCCGGTGACCAAAACTTAAGACATTGGAAAGATTGTTATATTCCAGCAGAAGATACCAGACTCTCAAACCCATCATGTAATCTTAGAGGAACTGGATGGAACAGATTTGAATGGTTATGTCAAAATCCACAAGCAAGAGTTGAAATTCCTTTCGATTACAATATCTCGAATAGAATTGTTGTTAAAGATAATCACAGACCTTGCATTCCAACTCCTGTAGATCCCACACAAGCCCTTCCAAAAGGTGGAGAACTTCCATGCGAGCCTACTCAATTAACTTGTGCCGCTTTTACTCAACCTAACTCAGTTCATTGGCAAACTGCTGATAATATCAGAAAATATTAAGAGAATGATTATCTGCTTTATTTTTTAATATCTTGTTAAACTTATTAAAAAATAAAATTATATATATTAAATGGAAAACATACTTACAGGAACTGCTATAGGTGCTGGTTATTTATTAAATAGGGATTCTAAGAATTCAAGAACAAAGGAAAACGTCGAGAACCTTTTTCATGAGCCTTCTAATCAGTTTACATATTCTTCTAATTTTTATGAAAAGGCTAAGAATAAAGAGTCTGAATTAGCAAATCGAAATTTTTTTAATGCTAAAAATGCAATTCAAAATAATATCATACCGCCACAATTCAATAATAAGATATTTAATAGAGATAATTTACCTAAAAATACTGATAATTATGAACAGAATAATCCTTCTGTCATTGTTTCGCCATTAACTGGGGTTCCAATTTCATCAAAGGAATTTACACATAATAATATGGTTCCTTTTTTTGGTTCAAGAGTCAGACAAAATATTGATATAAATAAACCAAATTCAACTTTATCAAACCATACAGGAATGGAAAACTTTACCGTTAATAAAAGAGAACAAAAACCATTATTTGAACCTACAAAAGATGTAAATATTCAATATGGAACTCAAAACCAAAATAATAGTATTCAATCTAGAATTAATACTACACAATATAGAAGAAATGAACTACCATTTGATAAACAACATGTTGGACCTGGATTAAACAAAGGATATTCCGCTAAACCTACTGGTGGCTTTCATCCCGATGTTAGAGATTATGTATTACCTAAAAGTATCGATGAACTTAGACCTAAATCTAATCCTCAAATTTCTTATAAAGGCAGAGTTATTAGAGGTCAATCTATTGTAGGAAAACAAACAAAAGTAGCAGAAGTTGCTAAAAACAGACCAGATACTTTTTATGTTCAAAATGCTGACCGTTATTTGACTACAACAGGTGCTTATCTTAAAGAGACAAAAAGACCTTGTATTATTGCTAAAGATACAAATAGAAAACATTCTAGATATTTTACTCCTAGTGCTGGTCCAGCCGTTAAGAAAAATGAAACAGCCAGATCATTATATAAAAAATCTACTAAAAATATCTATAAAAAGGATAGTGTTAGAAATGCTCATAGAACAGGAGCATGGGAAAATGAAGAATTTGGAGATTATGGTAAATCTGGTATAGAATTACCTGAAAATGAAAGAGCTATTACTGGTCAAAGAACTCATACTAGTAATCTAACCTCTCTAGTTAAATCAATTGTAGCTCCCTTATTAGATGTTATGAAAACTACTAAAAAAGAAAATACTATTGGTAATGCTAGACAATCAGGTAATATGGGTGGTGGTAATACAAAGAATGTAGCATGGGACCCTAACGATGTTGCTAGAACAACTATTAAAGAAACTAATATTCATGATAATAGAAGTGGTAATTTAGGTTCAAATCAAAAAGGTGTCGCATATGATCCTAACGATGTTGCCAGAACTACTATTAAAGAAACCAATATTCACGACAATAGAAGTGGAAATCTCGAATCTAATCAAAAAGGTGTCGCATATGATCCTAACGATGTTGCCAGAACTACTATCAAAGAAACTAATATCCATGATAATAGAAGTGGTAATCTTGAATCCAATCAAAGAGGAGTAGCATATGATCCTAACGATATTGCTAGAACAACTATCAAAGAAACAAACATTCATGATAATAGAAGTGGTAATTTAGGTTCCAATCAAAAAGGTGTAGCATATGACCCGAATGATGTGGCCAGAACGACTATTAAAGAAACCAATATTCATGATACGAGACATGGAAATATTAATACAACAATGAATCAAGGTGGAACAGTATTAGATAAAAAAGAAATGAAATTTAGAACAACTATTAGAGAAACTCTCAAAAGTGAAGAAACAACTATGAATATGAAATCTAGAGCAAGAGGTGTAGCATATGACCCAAATGATGTTGCCAGAACAACTATTAAGGAAACAAATATTGATAACAATCATTCTGGTAATCTTAAAGGTCCAATAAAACTAACTTCATATGATCCAAACGATGTTGCCAGAACAACTATTAAAGAAACTAATATACATGATGTCAGAACTGGTAATGTGGGAGGTCTTAACAAGGATGGGGCATATATTACAAACGAAATGGAAGCACCTAATACTAATAGACAATTTACATCCGATCATGAATACAGTGGTATTGCCGATAACAATAGAACAGGTCTTGGTTATCTTACTAATGAAAAAGAAGCACCTAATACTAATAGACAATTTACATCAGACCATGAATATGAAGGTGGAGCTAATAGTATGTATAAAAGACCTAAAACATACTCAACCGCATATAATATGAGACAAAATGAAGTTAGAGAAGGGACTCTTAAAGGAAGATCTCCTACGCCTCAAGGAACAAAGGTTACTAATGGTAAAGATAAAATTAATATGGAATCTAAAAAATTAGAAGGTGATTATATTAATACTAGAGATTTAGCTAGTAATAAAGTATATAACTCTATTGGAGAAGTTAAATTATGCTCTGTTACTGCTGAAAAAAATCAATACGATTATAAGATAATGGATGAACGAATTGACCCTGATTTATTAAGCGCATTTAATCAAAATCCATATACTAAACCACTTAACTCTTATTAAATTAATATTTAAAGATATTATTGATTTAATTATAATATTATGTCGGAAACTTTATTAGCAGGTGTATTAGGTGCTGTCATAACCGGTTGTTGTGGTATAAGTCTATATATTGTAAAAAGAATGTGCTCTTGTATGTGTCCAGGTAAATGTGAAATAGATTTTCATTGTGGTGAAAATATGCCTGAAAATTCTCCTATACGAATATTAAATGATATTTATCAAGAACCTAGTGACAAGTTTTATAATACTACAAATCCATGTAAACCATTGGCAATAAAAAATAGAAATGAAAATAAATGGGAAATTAATATTCCACCACACATCAAAGAAGGTCTAGATATGAAAGTCCATATTTTCAGACACGTTGAAACATTGCCTAACTCTGGTAAACACTTTATGCGAATTAATATTAAAAATTTATCACATCCAGAGAAAGCCCATTTTTTTATTAGGAGATGGACAGGTGGAAAAAATAAATTCGATGAATCAACTAAAAGACATTATGTACAAGAAGTGTATGAAGGTATCAATTTTATTTATAAAGACTCATTTATAGATAACTCTAATTATGATGTCGATAAAGAACAAATAGGTATAGAAATAAAAGGTGTTCTTAATGAAACTGTGAAGTGTGAAATCACAGAAGTTTATTATGGTGAATATCCAACAAAAATAGCTAAGTCTTGTTGTAATAAACTACAATGTTGGTATAGATGTTTTGATAATCCCAATACTAATGATAATGAATCTCCTTGAATAATTTTAAATGAAATTTGATCGATAATCATATTATTAATTAAATTTATATATCTATCATGAATAAATCAATTATAGAAAAATTTCACGAATTTGTTCGCCAAACGTATAAATATGATTTTAGAGATGGAAATCTTTTATATCTATCAAATGGTATGGGTGGTGAAGCCGGTGAAGTTCAAAATGAAGTCAAAAAACTATATAGAGCATTAAATCAAGGGAAGACCCAAGATGAAAGTGATAATGAAATATCATTAAGAAAAGAGAATATTAAAAAAGAAATAGGAGATGTTTTATGGTATTTATTTGCTATGGCAAATGAAATTGAAGTTAATATTGAGGAAGTAATACAAATAAATATGAACAAAAACAATGATAAGCTATTATAACTACTTAAAATAAAATATTTAATATTATCTATTATGAAGAGGGTTTATTCAATTGATGAAATTAAATCTATTATATCATCAGAAGGATATATTGATTTATTTTTTTATAAAGGCTTTTGTGATTATTCTAATCAAATTTATAGACTATTTTTATCTCATAAACATATAGATATACATATCCTATCTTATAAAATATTTGATACACTAACTGTTCAATTTGATGTAGATATGGTTCCAAGTATTATCAGATTAACTTCTGATGGTATATCTAATCGATATACTGGAAAATCTCAAATAAGTGAGTATATTCTTTGTAATGAAAAGAAGATTGAAAGTCAAATAATAAAAGAAATACATAAGGAGCAATCAACTCAGACATCCGAAACTAGAAATATATTAAATACTACAGACGATACATCATATAGTTCAGCCAGATATATAATTACCGAATCTTCAGAGAGTGATGATTTGACTATATAGACCAATCTATGGGAGTTTTATTATTTTTAACAAGTAATTCATTTGCTTTACTAAAATACTTTTTACCAAAAAACCCACCTCTATTTGCTGATAATGGACTAGGATGAGTTCCTTCAATAATGTGATGTGTATCATTTATAAACTTTTTTTTAGATTTAGCATAATTACCCCATAGTATAAATACTATAGGATCATTAGATGTATCACTTATATGCTTTATAATATTATTTGTAAAATTTTCCCATATATTCAGATGAGAACCAGCTAATCTTTCATGAACAGTCAATGATGAATTTAATAATAATACCCCTTGACTCGCCAAATTACTAAAGTCATCTGAACTTCGTGTAATATTTAGATCATTTTTGAGCTCTTTATAAATATTGCGTAAACTTGGTGGTATTTTAATACCTTCATTTATAGAAAAACATAATCCATTTGCCTGTCCTTTACCATGATAGCAATCTTGTCCAATTATAACGACATTAATATTATTTATATCACATAGTTCAAACGCTTTAAAAATATTGTTGGTAGGAGGATATACTTCTAAATTTTCTAATTCAAGTTTTTTTTGATGGATTTTATTTGAAATTTCAAACAATTCAGCACTATTTTTTTCAAAATATTGATGCCAGTCATTGCCTGGATATGTAAATGGAAACATCTTTTATTCGTCTGAAAATAAAAGATATTTAATCAAATTTCAAATTATTTGAAAATAAACTTGGATAATCGGTAAAAATACCTTTAACACCTATATCTCCATAATATTTATACTTGAAAGTGTAATTAACTGTCCATATATATTTATCAATGTTATAACAAAGGTACTTATCTATAAATTCTTCTTCTATAGATATATAATCTATGGAATTTATTATCTCATTATTTAGAGGTATATATCCTGCTATAAGTAATCCACAAATATATTCCGGATTAGCAACTTTTAGTAATTCTATGATTTGGAGATTAAATGATTGAAAATGATACTTATTTTTATGATTAAGAAATTTACCATTATTTTTGAAGAAATCGACTATTGAAATATCTGTTCCTTTGATATCAAAAAAAATCTCTAGATTATCGAACTGATGTGATAGTATCAAAAAATCTTGTAGGGTATCAAGATGATCTAAATCTGATAGGTTTTCTTGAGAAATGTATTTACCATTTTTAATTTGGTCGTGATATAATACAAATGTATCCTTACACTTTCTTATATCTAATTCAAATTTATCATATCCCTTATTAATACTATCTTTAAAACCTCTAATAGTATTAGGATATTTCTTGGAAATCTTATGAAAAATTATTTTCATTTAATATAATTGCGTATTTAATTTATTATAGTTTTCTTTTTCTAGATAAATGAACCGCTACAACGTGAATGTCTTAGCCGAGGCTAAAAAAGAATACACTGCTCAGTTAGTAAATACAATAACTCCGGAAGTTTATGTAGGTATTAAATCTATGTATAGTGCCGCCTCTGAGTTTTGTAAGCGAACTAATGAAAAAAATGTGCTTATTAAATTCCAAACATTATTGGCCAAAACTCCTGGATGGAACCAAGAGAAAATACAAAATGAATTTTCCAGAATTGAGAAGTCTACTAATTGCGACTATTTGCCGGATCTTTTGACGGCAATTTTCGTAAGTCATACTAAAGTATTAGCTTCATTAAAGATGAAGAAAAATACTCAATCATTTGAATTAGATGTTCCAAATGGACCTCACTTTATACATAAGGTATATATTGAATGTGCTCGTAAGTTTTGGAAATACCCATACCTTCTTCATTCAGAATTCTCAAATCTTGATTTACAACGTAATTTGTTACAAGCTGAAAATTTTATTAAAGAATGTGTTGAAGAAACTATTCGAAAACTATTACCTGTAAGATATGTATTAAAAGAATGCTTAGGAGATGATTACAACGACGATGATGATGTCGAAGAGGATATTAAATCATCTATTAGTCATAATACAAAAGACAATATTAGAAAGTTGGTTAAATTCGAAATTGAACAAACATTATCTAGACAGTCAAATTCTGACGATAAATTCTCCAAAGTAGAAATTAAAGATGAAAATGAACAGGTTAATTCTGAAATTGAAAATCTAATTGTTGATTCTAATAATACATCTGAAAATGAAGAAAAAGAGTTAGAAGGTGGTGCTAGTAATATCGAAAATTCAGATGATTTGATTAAGGATACACAAATAATGTTAGATAGAACTGACGAAGAACAAATTTTAGATGTAACTAATGGGATTATTAAGCAAATTTCTATGGAATCTTTAGAAAATAAGGATACTTTAGAGCCTAATGACGAAATGGATACTGTTAATACAGATGATTCAGCATTGTTATTAGAAGATCAAAACACTCTTAATAATGAAGATGAGAATACTCAGGTTAATGTGAAAACCTTAGAGAATACTGAAGAGGAATCTAAACCAGAAGTCAAAGAAGTACTTATTAAACTTGAAGAATCAACTCCTGAACTCTTAAAAGATAATAAAACTATTCATAAGGTAGTAAATAGCGCACCTGAGTCTAATGTAGAAAATGCTATTAAAAACATTGATCTAATCATTACAGAAAAAATTGAACAATCACAAACAAAAAAACAGGCACCTACACAATCTAAAGAAATTCCTACTATAATTAATAATACTAAATCTTTAGAAAAAACAGATACTGTATCGCTAAGTAAATTACAATCTCTAGAAGATATTAGAAATGAGATAAATAACGATATAATTGAGAATAGTAATGATACCGATACTGTATCTAATGACGAAGACGGATTCAGTTTTTTTGATGATGCCGCTAATTTTTAAATTTAAATAAAATTAATTTCCATAAATATTTTGTTTAAATTATTTATATAATGGATATGGTGAATATTGTGATTATCGGAATAGTTTCAACTATTCTATCAATTATTGCTTTTATACTGAATGCGAAAGTTAGAGGAGAAGAAATAGACACTTCTACAATGTTAAAGATGGGTGGACTTGGATTTATGTTAGGTGTATCAAATATTTTAATACTATCTCAAGTATCAGGTGAAACATTCACATCTGCTTCAATGACACCAGATTTTTTAACAGGTAATCCTGATTTTTAGATTAAATAATAATTATAAATATATTTATTATTTAATAAGTTTTTTTAACACTAATTAAAGTGCCTTTTTTTTTCCGCTTTGAATCAAGGTCATATTCCTCCTCATCATCGCTATCTGGCGAGTAATTTTCTTCATGATATTTCCAAAAACTTGGATGACAAATTTTAAAATCATCATGAGAATCTGCCTTATACCAAAAAACTTGGTCATTAAGATTATTACTTTTAGCATTATTATTTATTACTAAACATTCATAGTTTTCGGTACATTGATCCATTACCTGATTAAATACTTCTAGACTAGGAAACATTCCAGCATATTGCTCATATAAACGTTTTCTATTT